>JAAUYJ010051618.1_pt1 | contig 10422 bp, 9 predicted proteins | sample 7278031 | NCBI WGS metagenome assembly JAAUYJ01 (sample SAMN14350222, study PRJNA611818) | marine sediment metagenome | isolation source: surface marine sediment (1.8m) | place: French Polynesia: Moorea | collected 2018-08 | reverse complement strand
TCTTCTCAGTTCAAAATTCTTTTTTATTCTGCTCTCTTTCTCACAGGCAGCTCCCCTCTCCCTCTGCTCACTCCTCCCACAAACACAGGACAAAACCAGTTCTAGGAAGGGGGCACAATTAAGGGGAGGGGCTCGAACATACTGTACATACTCCCCCAGTGGGCGGCCAGGTGGGAACCTAAATTGCCAACCAAAGCCCAACGTGGGGATGGATCCAGCCCATAGCCGGGTAAAAAATATCTTAGGAGAAAGCGGAGCGCGATGAAAAAACGAACGAATTGTCACAGCAATAAAGAAATCGTAATGAGCGGGGCATACACACAAAAAATCTTAATATTTGAACATATGGTCGATCCGTAAAACGGTTTCTTCTCTTTTCTATCTTGTACACTGTTGTTGCCGGTCGCCGAGGAAGTGGTGCGTCCGGTCGGCCGTGTCCGTCGGTGGCCTGGAGGGGAAAGGAAAGGGATGGCGAGCGGCATCTCGATGACATAGGTGCTCACCACCGACAGCTTGTGCGCCTCCTCCGGCTCTCGGGCACGGCCTCAATCCTCGCTGTCTTCATCGTCCTCCTCCCCCCAGTCGCGGTCTGCCTCGCCAGCGAGCTGGTGGGTGGCGTCGCCGGCTACCGTGAGCCTGTGGCCACTCTCCAAGACTCCTCCCTGAGGGAGTGCCCTATTTTCCGGCAGCTGCAGCACCGAGTCCAACAGCCCGAGCGCGGAGAGGACGGGCATGTCGGACAGGCGGCGGTAGGCGACGACGACGACATTTCTCGGGGCGCTGGAGAGGTATGGGTTAAATCCCCAGGCCAGATTGTCGAACCTCTTTTTGGTGTAGATGCCGATGTCGGCATATTCTTCAAAATCGTATCTCAGCCGCTCCATGATGCGCTCATCGCCGAGATTGCAGCCATGGGCGGCAGTGTGGCCGCGGCAGTGGCAGATGCTGCACCTGGCATGGAGGATGGGGCAAACTGCCATGTGGTGGTCCACGGCGGAGGCCCCGCAGCGACGATAGTCGCTAATTCTCCTTGTTGGAGCCAGCTCTAGCTGCTCCTGGTAGCAGGCGCAATTGATGGTGCGAGTGCCCCTCATGTATCTGCTGCAGTGCCAGGACGCGCAAAACGAGCACCTTTTGTCGAAGATTGGGGCCGCGACATAGGGGTTGCTCAGCACCTGCTCCTTCGTCATGGAGGGGTGGTCGAGGAGCTGCTTCCTCAGTCTGCGGTGCCTCCTCCTGTCGCCGCTGCCGGCCCTGGGGGGCCTCTGCGGTCTCGGTCCGCGCGCCGTCCGGGCTGCGAGGACCAGGTTGCGGTCGGGGGCGATCACCGCCACCGGGGCAGGTGGAAATTCTTTCGCCTCTTGCCTGTAGAGCGCTGCACTCGCGTGTTGTGGCAGTCGCCTGGACCTTTCGTCGAATGGAGCGAAGGGGGCGAACCGCTGTGGAAGGCGGCCGAGGCGTTCAGGTCCGCCTGGCGCCTGTTAGGGCAGGAGAGCCTGTTGGGAGGCCACCCGGGCCTGTGGCTTCCCTTCCTCTCCTCGCAGAGCCTCCTCTCGTTGTGGTGGCAGGTCCCCTACTGCTGCGGCAGGTCCGGAAGCGAGTGCGGCTCCTCCTTCGTTTTCCTCAGCTCCCCCTCGCTTTTTCCAGCCCTCCGCCGTGAAATAGCCGGGGTGGCTGGAGTCCTGTGCGGAGGTGGAGGGGAGGGGCTCCGGCGCCTCCTCCCTGACGGGGGGGCCGAGCCTGAGGGCCACCGGCAGCCACTTGTGCTGCTCCGGGATCTTGATCTTCTGCGCCAGCAGCTTGACCGTGCGCAGCGTCTCCTGCTCCTCCAGGGTCGGTTTGATCTCGGTGGAGGTCCCTGCAAGTTGGTGGAGGGCGTCGCGGATGTCCTCCTCGCTGCGGCTGCTGGCGACCTTCCTGTTCCTCCTGCTGCTCTTCTTCGGCAAGCGGGAGTCCTTCTTCTCCTTGCGCGGTGCTTTTACCGCTGCGCCTGCTTCATTGTTGTTGTCGTCGAGGCGGAGATCTTCCTCGTCGGCGCAAATCTTGAGGGGCTCCTCCTCCTCGGAGCTTTCCTCCGCGTCCTCCACCTCCACCACGCCCGCGACTTCAGAGCCCGCGTCCTCCTCCATTGCCCGCACCTCTCCGTCCTCTGAGCCGCCATCCTCGCCAGCCGGGGCAGAGGTGGCCAGGGCTTCCGTGACGGAAGTGGGCGGTTCCGGGAAGAGCGAGGCCTCCTTCTGCTCCTCCTTGGGGGAGGGGCCACTGACAGCAGCCATCCTGGCCCTCTTGGCCTCCTCCTTCTCCAATGGAGTGCGGAGATGGGCGAATTTGGGGTTGTAGAGGCGGACGGCGGGCTAAGTCTTGTCCTGCCTCGTGTTGATGACGATGTCGGAGTGGAGCGCGAGCGGATCCGCCATCTTCACCTCCGGCTCCTCCATGGCCCCCTGGAGGAAGATCAGGACGCAGTCCTTCAGGGGGACCGTAGGGACGACGGCATCCATCCCTCCATACACCAGCCCGTGCCTAAGGAGGCGGCTGATGAAAATGTGGGGGCCGCACGATTGGAAGTAGAGGGAGAACTCCTCATGGTCCTCCAACTTCCAGAAGGAGTCTGGCTGCCACCCGGGCATGCGCCACTCCGGCCAGTCTCGGTCCTTGACCCTGAACTTGTCGGCCCCGACGAGATGCGACCAAGTATTCTTGCGGGAGGTGGACGGGTGGTACCCGATGGCGTACGCCAACTGCCAGGAGAGGTCCCCCCGCTCGGCGGGGACGGCGGGGCGGATCACTCCCTTCTCCTGGTTGATCTGGAAGATGCGCTCCGTGTCAATTTGGTTGGTGATCTCGATGCCCTGGAGCTTCTTCAGGAAGGTCCTCTTCTCCCCCGACGTGACAACGACGACGTCGGGATCGAGCAGCCAACCGCGCACCTCCGGCGGCAGGAGGTCGACCGTCTCCCGCCACGGGCAAATCTTGGCCAAGGCTCTGAGGCTGAACACAGCCACTCGGCCGTTGTAGGTGGAGAGGCCGAGGTACTTAATGACGTTGAGCCGCCGCACCAAGTAGACGGCCACCACGGGCACGGTCTGCATGGCTGCGACGAACTCCCCTACCGCGCCGGACTCATACCATTCCTCTGGCTTGGAAATGAAGTAGGAGAAGTGCTTCTGGGCCTTGTCCAACTTATCAACCCAGCGCTTGGGCTTGGTGAGGAGGTGGTAGTGGTAGAGGACGTTGTACGTGCTGCGGGCGTGGCCAGCCAGGGCCTTCACCACTCTGTCGAAGTTCCCCCCTTTCAAGGAGAAAGGGTCGGGTTGGAACATTTTCGCCGTCTCCATCCTGTCGCCAAAGGGAATCCCGATCGACTGAGATGGAGCGGAGGGGGGCGGCGCCCCACGTGGGTTGGATGCCCTCGTAGCAGAAGCATCCGCCAAAGTACTCCGATTACCCCACCCCACCACCAAAGTCATCCTGCTCACAAAAGAGAGCACGGCGAACAACGAAACGGATGGAAAGAGAGTGATGGGAGACAGCATCTTCATGCTGGCGGGCGCAAGGGCGGCTAGGGGCGGCAGCACATTCCCCCGCTGTTCCCCGCCAATCTCCCGCGCATCCCCGCCCCCGAGCCGCATGGGGGCGGACATATTGTCTTTCTGTTCCATAGCATCATCATTTCTCTCTCTTCTCCAGAGAACCGCGAGCCAAAATGCTCGTCCGAGGCGGTTCTCAGCAAGGAGTCATAAGAGGGGAATTTTGGTTTCCTCCTCCGGGAGAAGGAGCGAGATTTGTCTGATGTCCCTGCGGAAGATGTTGTTGTTCAAGGTGGAAGAGGCCTTTATTTCCACTGTACGAACCCTGCCGTCGTGGCCTGGGAACGTGCGTGTGTTGCGGCCAAGCGGCCATCTCTTTTCCCCTGTAGGTAGAAGGAAGGAGACAACGTCTCCTACTTTAAACGGAAGCGCCGTTCCTCCCAGCGTACTCCGCTTGGAGGTGGAATGGAGCATGAAGGGGACAATTTCCTTGTAGAACCTTTCCCAGAACCTGGAGGTGATGTTGTGCGTCGCCGTCCATTGTTTGGCCAGCGTGCTGCCTGCCGTCTCCTCCGCGAAGGAGACCCAGCAGCGCGAGCCCCCTCCACCTAGAAAGTGGTTAGGAGTGAGTGGTTGTGCGTCTGCTGCGTGGGAAGAGACATACGCCAATGGTCTAGTATTGAGGATGCTCTCCACAATGGCGAAGGACGTCTGTAGCTGCTCCAAAGACAGCGAGGCCGTCTGTGGCAGCGCATGGTACAAAGCTGCTTTCGCCGCCCCAATCAGGTGCTCGAAAACTCCCCCATAATGACTTGCATAAGGCGGATTGAATCTCCAACGAAAGAGCGGACGCTTCTTCTCCAACTCTGCCTGCGGCATCGCCGCCCACAGGGCACGCAGTAGCCTGTTGGCTCCGTCGAAGTTGCCGCCATTGTCGCTGAGGATCGTGTGCGGATCAACGCCGCGGCTGCCGACTCAAACTAGGGCGAGGAGAAAGGCGTCCGTGGTGAGGCTCGAAAGCACTTCCAGACGAACCGTTCAAATGTGACAACAAGTGAAGAGCAGCAAGTAGTGATTCTCGAAACTGTGGCCCCTCTTTACCTTGAAAGGGCCAGCACAATCCACGGCTGTGACTGCAAAGGGGCGCTCATCTCCCGGCTGCTGCGGAAAGCGCAGCGCGGGCAGGTTGCCGATTGGTTGCACTAGCGGACGGCAGAGGCGCCTTTTGCATCCAACACACGCAGCAATCTCCTGGAAAACTACCTGCCTGGTTTGTGGTAGCCAAAAGCGGCCTAGCAGGTGGTTCAGAGTGTACGAAACTCCTCCAGCGTGACAGAGTACCTCTGAGTGGAGGTGACGAATGATCAACTTAGTGGTGTGATGCTCGGGCAGCAGAATAAGGGGCTCCCTTGCGTCCCTTGGGAGGCAAGCCGCCTGGGAGAGCCTGCCCCGGCCACGCAAGAGGCCCTCCTCGTCGAGGAAGGGTTTGAGCTGTGTGAGACCAGCCTTCCGCCTCCAGGGCCGCAAATCTCCCCCCCGAATGACTCCCTGGCGCATTTCTTCTTGCGCTTGTCGAATGAGGATTTTCTCCGCCCGCAGGGCAGGGAGAGGAAGGGGCGAAAGCCGGAGACTGGTGCGCGCGATGTCACGCCATCGTAAAATTTTAGTGAGGAGGGAGAGCGCTCGCTTCCACGTCCCATACCGCGCCGCTGGCAACGGCAGCTTCTTCTCCTCCTCCCCTCCAACCACAAACACCTGCTCCTCCGTCTTTTTCATCTCGTGAAGGACCTCCGAGGTTCGTATGAGAGCCGGCGCAGCCGGCCATCCAGAGGGTGCTTGGATCAGAAAGGACGGCCCCCGCTTCCAAAGCGGATGTTGCTGCAGATAGAGTGGGTTCTTGCCTCTCGTGGCCCAATTGGCCGGGTTCTGGTCGGTGGGAACCTACTTCCACTCTGATAGGGAAGTGGAGGCCCTGATCTTGTGCAGCTTGTTGTAGACGAATGCCTGAAACCTCTGCGAGTCGTCGTTGAGCCAGAAGAGGACGGTGAGGGAGTCCGTCCAATGATAGATCTTAGTAACGGTGGTCTTCAGATGTGTGAGAGCCGTTTTCCTCACCTTCACCGCCAGTTGAGCCGCAAGTAGTTCCATGCATGGGATGGTAAGCGGTTTGGAGGGAGCGACGTGGGCTTTTGCGAACACAATATTGGAGGCGACTTTTCCCTCCCTTCGGACGACCAAATACGCCACGGCGGCGTATGCCTCCTGCGAGGCGTCCGCAAAGATATGAAGCTCCGCCTCACCAGGGCAGGTAGCTCCAACATTTCTACGGACCCTGATGTGCTCCAACAGTGAGAGATCCTGCAGCCACTCCTGCCAGGCAGGCGCAGGTGGGAGCCTCTCGTCCCATCTGCACTTCCCTCTCGCCAAAGACGAGAAGTACATGCGGGCCCGGATGGAGAATGGCAGCAGCAACCCCAGTGGATCGAACAATCGGGGAAACAACTTGAGCACTTTCCTCTTCGTCCAATATGGTACTGATTCGGGCGGCAGCATGGTGAAGTAGAACTCGTCCTGCTGCGGACGGTATGCCAGTCCCAGCGTCTTCAAGCCCTGGAGAGCTGGGGACAAACCAGCAGCAGAGAGATCAAGAGCTCCCTGCGCAAGTAGTGCAGCATCCACTACTTCTCGCACTCGCGCCGAGTTGGTGTGGACTTTGGCGAGCTTCATGACAGCCTGGGCAATGATCTCGCGGACCAGGAGCAGGAGTTCTTCTGCCTCCTGTTCCGTCTTGACCGAATCAAGAACGTCGTCAATCAAGGTGGAGTTGACCAGCGTATCGACAGCAGCAGGAGCGACCTGCTGAGATTTCTTTGCGTGTTCTTTGAGGACGAAAACAGCCACACAAGGGCTGCCGGCATTGCCAAAGACGTGGCGCTGGAATTGGTAAACTGTTGGTGGAGCATCCTCCTTCCCGTCGCCCGAAAGGAAGCAATGAAAGGGTCTGTCGGCGGGGGTCAGACGGATGTTGAGGAACATCTGGCGAATGTCACCTGCTATGGTAAACTTGCCGGACCTGAAGCGCAGCAGTACCCCCACCACCTTGTTCAACAGGTTCGGCCCTGGGAGCAGGAACTTGTTCAGGGAGACGTCACAGCCCATAACAGGGCGAACTGGCGTAGACTCGCTCTCCTTGAAAATAGGACAGTGCGGCAGCACGTGTTGCACCTGAGGGGAGTGGAGTGGGACTTTCTTGACGATTCCTTTTTCCTCCCAATCGACGAACACCTGTCCGTACGCATGATGTATCTTCGGATCCTTAAAGGCCTTGCTGCGCTGCAGGTTCCTCAAACGCGCCTGAGCGAGGGTCAAGTTGAGGGGAGGACTCTCTGCACCAGGTGCCCAGGTGCAAGAAACTTGGTATTTTCCTTCCACTAGTTGGAGTGAGTTTCTCAAGGTCTTAATGATGTACTTTTCCTTCGGTGACAACACCTCCGCCTCTCCAGGATCCTCCACGTCCAACATCCTCTGCACAAGGTGCGCCAACTGCTTGTCCGACGGGAGCAAGCAGAAGCCCTTCTTCTTAGTGTCGGAAACGAACTGGACGGAGGTGCCTTCTTCTGTGAGGGGCCCACCAAAGAGCGCCGCTTCCAACGGCACCGCCTCCCTCACACCTGGGGCATAGGGACAGAAGGCGGGAGGGCCCTCGTGGGGCCCGTGATCGTCCACCCCAGGGCGGTCTCCCTTGCCACTGGGGCATTCTCTTCTCCCACAATCTCGGAGCGGCTGGCCAGCAACTCGGCATACTTGCTGCCGAGCAATATATCTACCACCCCATCTCCTTCTGGGGGTAGAACTCGCACCTGCCGAAGGTGTGGAAAGTTCTTGCTCAGCGGCCCCCAATCCACCGCTCAATAGGTCCCAGCGGGTTTTCCCATGACTTGGGCCGACAAGGCACGCCGAAATGGGGAGACTAAACTACAAACTTCCACCACTGTCAGAATCGTCTGATATTTAGTGATTTTCCCCCCCACCCCCTCTGAGGAGGTCCAGGTGGAGGGACCCGCGAGTCCCAGTTCGGCGGCCACACCTTCGCTAACGAGAGCAGCGGTGGTGCATCCATCATCCAAATGCGCGTTCACTCTCTTCCGCTTTCCATTAGCCGGATTGACGAGCAAAATGGGTAGAGTTCGGAGGGAGACACGTACGAGCTCGTCCCTCACTGCGGCCTTGAGACCAAACTCTAGAGTCTCGGTGGCGTCTTCCAGATCTGCTTCATGATCCTCCTGAGAATAAAGGAGAGTATCTTTGGCCTCTTCCGCCCCATGTATCATCGTGTGATGCTTCTGCTTGCAGTGGGCGCAGGTAAATGTACAGATGCAGCGGCCCACGCTGTGCCCCTTTTGGAAACAAAGGTAGCAGCGTCTCTCTTTGGTGAGAGTGGCCTTTCTTTCAGAGGGAGTCATGGCGATGAACTTCTTACAGCGTCCAAGGCAGTGATCCTCCTTGCACAGAGAGCAGGGCGGCCTCCGGGGCACTCTTCCCCTTGCTCGTCCACGGAGGAGGAGGGCAAGTTCTTTGCCCTCCTCAGTCATCTCCTCCCCAGCGGCTTCAGCTTCTTCCTCCGCCCCACCCTTCCACCCGACGTGGTGGTATTGTTGCGCAGGGCGGGCGGCCGCTGCCGCTGCTCCGTATTGCTTGTTGGTGGGTACGAAAGTCCCGCGGAGGCGCTGCCTGGCGAAAGTTTCGGCCGTACGGTGGTTCTTCAACTCCGTCGCCAACCACTGGTAAAGTGACTGCACTCCCTTGCGAAGGCCGAACTGCTGCAGCCATGCCAGGTACTTCAGCGTGTAGAGGGAGTCCACCTTTCCCATCAGCATGGTGTAGAACGCCAAGGACTCGCTCTCAGTGATGGGAGTACCAGCCACGTTTGTCCATTCCACCAAAAAGGAACCCAACCGTGACTGCATCGTCTCCAACGTGCGGAAGTCACCCTCCTTCTCCTGCGGCAGCGCCAACAAGGCATCTTGCCGCGCCATGAGCACTGCTTCCTGTCTGCCGTAGCGGTTCTCCAACTCGGTGACCGCATAACGGTAACCGGGGCCGGTGCTGGGAATAGATTCAATAAACTCCCTCATCCGTGCCGATGTGGGCTCGAGCGAGGAGCGGAGCAGCATCGCCTTGAATCTAACATCGATATTAGTGAGATGAACGCAAGGAAGGAACGTGTTCCTCCAATTCAAGTAGCCTCTCCTGTCACCGGAGAACTTGGGGAGTGCTTGGGGAGTGATCTTGAGCATCGTGTTAAGATGGCTGTCCTCCGACGGCGGCAGCATGTTCCAGGGTGGAGGAAACGACAGGTAATAAGCGGGCCCCTGGGAGCACGTAGTTGTAAACTGATTCCCTTCCTGCAACTCTCCCGGCACTGGACTCCAGGGCAGCAAGGGCATTCCGCCACCGCCGCCAGCAGGCGCAGAAGCAGAAGCCCCTCCCAACGGTCCCCCAGCTATTCCTGCTGCTGCCGCAGGTAAAACCGCCCCCGGTACCACTTGAGGAAGTGAAGGCGTGCTTCCCCCAAAGGCTGACGCCGTCCCCAGCGAAGGCAGTGCTGAAGGTAGAGACGAAACTGTAGACATTGCTCCCACAAAAGCTGGGCCCACAACAGTGGTGGGTGTAATACGTGGAGCTGCCGTACTCACTCCCCCAGCCACAACGGCTGGCGCTGGAGTGGGAGTCGCCGTCGTGGCAGATGCTCCCCCTCCCCCAGGTATGGCTCCTCCTCCTCCCCCAGCTAGGGAAAGGAGACGGCCCTGAGTACCGCTGAGCGGACCTGAAGATGTGGCCGCCGCCGCCAAGGCCGCCGCCGTAGCCGCCGCATAAGGAGGAGGGGCGGAAGTACTAACAGCCGCAGATGAAGCCGCTACCAGCCCCGCTACGGTGGTGACAATTGCGGCCGGAAGCGGCTGCGATGCCGCACTGACCCCTGCTTGCTCTTGCGACCGCAGATTCTGCACCTGCAGTCTCAGAATGTCCTCCAGCGTCTGGAGTGCAATCCCTTGACCAGCCGCCTCATTGAGATAGCGCTGCTTACGGGGGTTAGGAATACCAGCGGAGTCCAGCGTCGACAACAACTTCCTCTTCACCCCCGCGGCCTGGAGGAACTGCTGCAGCTCGTCCGCCGTCACGGCAGGTTCTACGAGCTTCCATCCGGCAGCTTGTACCAGTTGGTGTGCTTCCTCCAGTTTGTGTTTGAAAAGAACTTCATTGGGGTGGAGGGACCCCTTCGCCCCTCCCGTCTTCCCCGTCTTGCGCGTGGAGGCCGAGCTTCCGGCCGCCGCTGAAACCGACGGCGTGTGTGTCGTCGACGCAGTGGACCCTGTAGATGTTCCCATCGCGGCTCCTCCAGCCGAGGAACCCGCCGCCGCGCCTCGCGACCGTGTGTTCCGCACCGGAGAGCCGCTCGAGGGCACCGGTGCAGCGGACGTGGCCACCGCCGCCGGGGCGGAGGCCGTGCTCGTGCTGGCACCGGTAGCAGGCGTCCGGCGCCAGAAGCGGCCGCGGGGTCGGCCGGCGCCGACATCCCGCCCGCAAGAGCCCAGACCTTATCCCACACTGCCTGGCCTGCAGTTGGGCGCCAAATGTTCGAGACCGCTCTCTGGCAGGTCTTCTAGAACAAGAAGAAGTAGGTCCAAAAGGACTCTGTGAGGATAAGGCCACCCAGGCCCATAAAACCTCTAAAAGATACAAAGTATAGAGAAATAAAATGGAGCAACAATCATGGAGTTCTTCTCAGTTCAAAATTCTTTTTTATTCTGCTCTCTTTCTCACAGGCAGCTCCCCTCTCCCTCTGCTCACTCCTCCCACAAACACAGGACAAAACCAGTTCTAGGAAGGG
>JAAUYJ010223995.1_pt1 | contig 10423 bp, 10 predicted proteins | sample 7278031 | NCBI WGS metagenome assembly JAAUYJ01 (sample SAMN14350222, study PRJNA611818) | marine sediment metagenome | isolation source: surface marine sediment (1.8m) | place: French Polynesia: Moorea | collected 2018-08 | reverse complement strand
GAGGTCATGTTGGAGGTCAATCCAAACAAAAATAAAATCACTCAAAAGTTTTGACTTTTGACTTTGTTTTTGTTTATGTTTTCTGTTGCTGAAATTGGTTCTGAACAAAGATTATCGAATTAGCGCAACCTCGGCGGGACTTTTTAAACGATTAGTACATGAATCTGAATGTTACAACAGATTCTCGGCTCAGCCCTCAGAAACCTACTTTTTGTTTCGCTATACGCTGTGCAATGCAATAAATATTCGCCTCAAACAAGGGATGTTCGGTGCATTCATGCAATATTGTTAGTTTTTTTACAAACTATGGCGAACTCTTTAACAATGTAGAACGGAACTGAATGGAAAAGCTCCTCTTCCACTTTCCCCGGGAAAAGCTAGTGCTTGCAAACAGATTTATTTTAAAAAAAACCGTGACTGTATTACGTCCTCTACGACTGTACTCCAGAACTTATCCTTGTACCTTGTTTTCCTTTTTAAAAGAGCTAATTTCTTTTGGCCACCTGCCCAGTGCCCACCTCCACCTTCAATCACAAATTTTAAATTTTAGAAGAAAGTTTTTATGTTCTTCTTTCAAAATGACCCTTAAACCAAATACCCCAATTTTACATTTCATCGCACTTGGGTCGGCGAGACAAAAGTATGGGGCTAGCTTCTACTATTGACAGCCACTCAGGAATCACATTCCCGAAAGCAATTTGTTTCCTCTTTGGCTTTTCAGGACGAGATTGGGAAGCGCCTTGGAAAAATCATCGAGGGATACCGCGACGCCCAAGACCCCAAGATCATCATCACCCCGTCCTACGCCCAGCGCAACAGGGCCAAGATCAGGGGAGCCCTGTCGGCCATCACCGTCCCCACCTCAGTGCAGGACATCCTCAACCGGTTCAAGATTGAGGAGCACATGTTCTTCTCCCTGGCCGAGGAGCTGATCCACACCAAGCGCGTCCGAGGTAGCCTGAGCGGCGGCAAGCGCGCCTCCAAGGCCACCTTCGTCCCGGCCGTGTTCTCCCGCGCCCAGACCAGGTGGGTGGACGACTTCCTGGTCCAGAACGGGTACGTGGAGTACGAGGCGGTGGGGCGCCTCGGCATCTCCGACCCGGCCGGGTTCCTCAAGAAGAGGTTCGCCGGAAGGAAGGACATCCACTTCCTCTCGTCGTGCTGCCTTGGGTCCGGCTGCCTCAACCTGGTGGAGAGCTCCCTGGAGGAGGCCGTCGCCGCATCGGGGTCGTGGATCGACGTGGTGCCGCTCCTGCCGTCCGTACTTTCGCTGGAAGACTCGGCTCAAGTTCTCCAGGTAAATTGAACGAACTTTCTTATGTGTTCAACTCTTTTGCTTTATTCGCAACTTGTTTTTGCCAACACAGATCATTCTCTCCCGCACGTCCGTGCCCGCCGACGTGTTCGCCAATTCGGTGGCCTTCTCCCGCGGACTCATCGAGAAGCTGGAGCAGACCTTCCAGGACCTCATCCCGGAGAAGGCAAAGGCGGACCTGGCCAGCAAGAAGTACGAAGCCCTACTCAACAGCATGGCGGGAGGGGGATCCGCCTCCATAAGCATGGAGGAGGAAAAAGTCGACAAGTAAGTTACAAGTAGTTTATTGGGTCTTCTTTTTGTCACGACCTTTCGCCTCTCTTTGTCCAGGAAAGAGGAGCGCCGGAAGAAAGCCGCTTCGGGAAAAGCAGGCGGAGGGGCCCAAGGGAGGGAGACCAAGACCAAGTCTACAAAGAAGAAGGGGGGAAACAAGAGGCGAGGAGGCGACTGGAGTGATGACTCTGAAGACGAGGCACCTCAACACAACAAGGGCAAGGGGAAAGGTGGTGGTGGAGGAGGGGCAACCTCTGCCGCCAAAATTGAGCTTTTGTCCCTTCCTGAGTTGGAGGCCAAGATCAGCACCGTCAACCAGCTGGATGATTGCCCGGAAGAGGTAAGTTTTTGTAGTTTTATTCGTTTTGGTCGGCACTATGGTACTTTTTATACTGGTAGATCGGAATATTGAAATTGAAACATCTGTTCAAACTTTATGACAGCAAGTCTCATAACTTCTCATGGTTAATATTTTTTTCAAGCTGCAATGCAAAAGTACTCTACTGACTCTCATTCAATTCTCTCCGCAGGTTTACTCAGAACTAGCCGCCCGCTTCTACCCTACCCTCACCCAGAAGTATCGCGAGGCCCTGCTCGAGCTGCACCGCTCCACCATGGCCGCCAGCCTCCACGACAGGAGCAAGGCGCACTCGGAGCTGCAGGACAAGTGCAACTCGGTCATCTCTCACGTCAAGCTCTTCCAGAAGGGCGCGGCAGCCTTCGAAGGTCAGGAGAGGAAGGGCCTGGAGAGGCACCTGCTCAAGACTCAGTGCGCCGAGCTGGCCAACCTGCTCTTCGCCTACCACGCGCAGGAGAGGGCCGCGAGGGAGGCCAGGCAGGGCGGTGGGGAAGAAACACCGGCCTCTGCTGTGAACGCCTCTTCCATGACAGCGGACGACCGGGTGAAGGTCGTCAAGACGGTGGGGAAGGAGGAGGGGGAGGCGCTTCTGGCCATACACAAGGCTCTGGCGGGAGACGACGTCGCTGCCTTCATCGAGGTGTTTGAGGAGAACTCCCAGTCGGCGTGCGACGTCTTCATCCGCAAGAGCGACAAAAAGAAGGATCGCCAGCTGGTCTTCGCCCACCGCCACTCCCTGCTGGAGCGCCTCCAGACGTGCCAGGAACCCGCGCTCGCGCTCCACCTGGCCCTCACCGTCGTCTTCCAGACCCAGGTGGCCGGCGGCGCCATGCTGCACGCCAGCGGCAAGTTCGTGCCGCAGATACTGGCGCACGTGGCGCCCTCCATGGAGGAAGAGGATGCCGAGCTGCTGCAGAAGTTCCAAGGTCTGGTGGTGAAGCAGGCTTCGGCGGGTGAGGAGGGGGACGAAGGGGCCGCGGAGGAGCTGAGGGAGATGCTGCCTAAGCTGAGGGAGGTGGCGGCTAGCAAGAGGAGGAACTCTACCAGCAAGGATTGATGTGGATAAGTGCTGTCGCCAGAAGATTGTTACAAGTGTTACATTAAAGTTTATCTATATTTTTGTATATACCTATTTATCAATTCATCGTGGTGGAATAGAGACAAAAGAGTCTAGAAATAACTGTTTTACTTTTCATTTACAAGGAACTTTCTTTTTTCATTCCAGATTTGTCTGAAGAGTGAGAGTATCTACCGAAGTTAACACCAACATGGAGTACCTACCCGCCGCTACAGGGCAGGAAGGCGGCGTCCTCAACGCCCAGGAGGATGAACACAAAATGTAAGTTATATGCTTTGCTATGAAATGGAGAAAAATGGGAAGATGCTGGTTGGTTTTTTTCACTACTTATTTGTTAGAGCATGAAGGAGAGAAAGCTCTCTGACTTACGTACAGTACAATGGTACGTGCGTGCAGCTACACTGCACATTGCAGACTAGTGCGGTACTAGTATCGTGATACTTTTCGTAGCCGTGATATCGTGCTCTGTGGGGTACTGTGGGGTATTTATTTGTCATGTATTTACTAAGTAATTGCTCGCTATAGTAGCTTTTTTTTTGTAACCTAGCCTTACTGAATTTTTCACCCTTCCCCTTTTCCCAGCCTGTGCTGCGAGTGCGGCATCCCGATCGCGCCCAACCCCAGCAACACCTGCGTTGCCTGCCTTCGCTCCCGCGTCGACGTGGCCGCCGACGTCCCCAGACAGTCCACGCTCCAGTTCTGCAGGTTCTGCGAGAGGTACCTCAACCCGCCCAACCAGTGGGTGGCCTGCGCCTTGGAGTCCAGGGAGCTGATGGCCCTGTGCCTGAAGAAGCTCAAGTCCGGCCTGTCCGGCGTTCGCCTGGTGGACGCCTCCTTCCTGTGGACCGAGCCGCACTCCAAGCGCCTCAAGGTGAAGCTGGTGGTGCAGGGCGAGGTGGCCGAGGGCACCGGAGTCGTCATGCAGCAGACCGTGCCCGTGGAGTTCGTGGTGCAGGGCCAGATGTGCGACGAGTGCCGCAGGGTGGAGGCCAAGGACACCTGGAACGCATCCGTCCAGGTCAGGCAGAAGACCCAGCAGAGGAAGACGCTCTACTATCTTGAGCAGCTCCTGATCAAGTACCAGGCAACCAGGGAGGTTTCCAGCATCAAGCTGGTGCACGGTGAGTCTTTCAGTTGTTTTTTTGTCTCTGAGACGCTAGTGTAACGATCGAAGATTTTCTCGCAGACGGCCTCGATTTCTACTTTGCATCCGAGTCCGGGGCCAAGAAGCTGGTGGAGTTCCTGCAGAGCATGATCCCCTGCCGCGCCCAGCACTCCAAGCGCCTGGTCTCCCACGACGACCACAGCAACGTGTACAACTACAAGTACACTTCAAGCGTGGAGGTGGTTCCCGTGTGCAAGGACAACGTCGTCTGCCTCCCGCGCAAGCTGGCCCACTCGCTGGGCGGCATCGGGCAGGTCTGCATCGTGCAGAAGGTCTCCAACCTGGTCCACCTAATCGACCCCACGACGTGCCAGAGTAAGTTCATAGCACTTTGCCTTGAAGCTTAATGCTGTTTCATTGCACCCAATACTATTCCAGTCTCCGACATCAACGCGTCGACCTTCTTCAAGAGCCCGTTCGGCAGCCTGTGCATCCCCCGCCAGCTGGTCGAGTACACCATCATGGACATTGAAATCATCCACGAGAAGGACAGGAAGAAGTTCAGCGGCCAGGGCGCCGTGTCCAAAAAGGTACCGTAGTTTTTATCGAGGCCACAATAACAATCCGTTTTCCCGGAACTTTGCCATCAGTGAAAGTTGAAAGTTACGCAACAATCACTGACGCTTAGTTATTGGGTGTTCCTCCTCTCTTATCACAAAGCGAAAGTTAGAAGCTCACGCTCTATTTCCAGTGTTCTATTTCCTACATGTAGTACTACAGGGTGCTCATTTAATTTGTTTTTCACCAGCACGTCCTGGCCGACGCCTGGGTGGTCCGCACCTCCGACCTGGGCTCCAGCGAGGAAGACCAGATCCACGTCCGCACCCACCTGGGCCACATCCTGCAGCCAGGAGACACAGCGCTCGGGTATGTACTAACTCTTTTGTGCTATGGTCACGTAACGCTATGTGCGACCTTTCAACTTTTGTCGCCTCAAGGTGGATTTCCGGGTAGATGGATGACATTTATTGTTGCGCAACTAATGCATTACATTCGGTGGTAGTACACAGCGGGTGCTCTCACTGAGAGGACCCAATAATCGCCTCCAGGGATTCAAAAGACACTTCAATCGGAAGGAGAAACCCTCCGGTATCCACTTGTAACGACGACGCTAGCACTTGCAGTCTCTCCCCCCTCTGTTCCTGCCACCGCCGGTTCCTCCCCCTCCGTCCTCTTCCAGCAGGAGTATCCTGGGCCCGTTGCCGCCGTCCACAGTGTCCCTGTTCCTGTTGGCAGCGGACAGCAGGGAAGTCGAGTTGTTCTTCCCGTCAATTACCCCTGCCGCCTCCAGCTTGGCCCTGAAGTAGCAGTAATATAGTGTGGAATTTTTCATTACTAGGGAGGGTGAAAATTTCATGCCTGCTTTCGAAAATTGCTTTGATGAGGTGCTCCGCGGCCTGCTCCACGTTGATGTTGTCCCTGGCCGAGGCGGCAAACCAACCGGAGAATCCCTTGTCCCTTGCGAAGGCGTCCAGGCGGTCGTGGTTGGCGGCGGGGCCGCTGGCGGGCTGGTCGCACTTGTTCCCCACCAGCACGCACGGAATGGGGCGACCGTCGGCCATCAGCACCTATTATAAGGCACAATGAGGGAGCTTGGCTGACGAATACTTTTTCCTCTTTCTACCTTAGAATCGAGGTCCTCTTTCCACTTCTCCACGGCGTGAAATGTGTCCGCTCGAGTGAGGTCGAACAGCAGGAAGGCGCCCACCGCGTCCTTGTAGTAGACCCTGAGAAATGAAGTGTTGCCGCTTGTGAATTTGCCCATCTGTGTAGTTGAATTCGTTACCTCGTCATATTCCCGAACCTCTCCTGGCCGGCGATGTCCCACAACTGCAGCCTGACCACGGTCTGGTCGTCCCAGTTGATAACCTGGATTGGAAGCGAAAATGTGCGTACGTGCCCGTTATGAATGGGCAAAAAAAATGAATGGGCGTATCACTACGCTGCGCGTCATCGCATGCTTCCACGTATTCCTCTTCTGTACGTCTGAAGGGCGGGAAACCCCTTTTGTCCTTCAGGTTGTGCTTTCTTTTCGAGGCATGACGCACAGACGGTTATCCCTCCCCAGCCCCGTCCCGTCATGGTATCATGTGCCCGCCCAATCGAGGCCAAAGCCAAACAGAGGCCGCCGGTGGGTGGCCTCCATTTCCGATCGGGGTTTATCCTCCCGGGCAGACCCCTTTATTTGCACTGAGAGGCGGAGGCGCGCCCATCGTCGGACGGTTCTCTTTCCTCCTCGATCTCGCTTGGCCGCTCGGGGAAAAAAAAGCTCGACGGGGACGGTGCGCAAACACAACCCACTCGTCCCTCCTCACCTTGAGCGCGAAATCGACTCCGATGGTGGCGCGGTAGTGCTCGCTGAAGAACTGGTGCACGTATCTCTTGATGAAGGAGGTCTTGCCGCACCCCAGCTCGCCGATGACCAGGACCTTGAAGAGGACCTCCGCCTTGTTGGCCGAGTGCCCGCTGCCGTTGCTGCTCCGGAAGGGGGTGGCGCCGTTCTCCGGCGCCCTCGTCGCCAGCTCCATCCGGTGAGGTGGTGCGACCGGCCAAGTGCAGAAAATAGGTCGTGAATTCGCACGGCGCCTCGTGCGCGGCCCTCCTCAGTGTTGTAGTAGGTAGACGATGATGCCATAGTAGTAGCCAACAGCGGAGTAGGAGATAAAGATGAGCCCCAGCGGCCGGTGTCACGAGGATCCGCTGAGCTGGTGGTCAGAGCGATAAATACTGTTGCTGCCGCGGACTGTTGTGGGAGATTTTTACATCTACATGAGAAATGCACATTCTGCTGTCCTCTTCTTGTTCCTTATCTACACACTAAGCTCCCGGTTTCCCCCTAATCCTTGCAGCATTGATGCGAAAACAGCGGAAAAAATGCAATTTCGTTCCATTCTAGCGAAAGGTATGTACAAAATTGTACTACCCGGGGGCGGGTAGGGCTAACGTTGTTTTTACGCAGCGACCCCCGCTGTCAGATGGGGGTCATGGTCACGTTGACACTCTCGTGATGTTTTTTCGACAGATCCTCGGGCAGAAAAAAAATTGCGCGTCAAAAGTATCTGCTGCTTTCGTTGAACGCGCACTGCTTATATTTTTCAGTGCATTACCGTAGTGTTTTTAAATACATATTTTTGGCTGATGCTTGCAATAGCGGAGGTATCTGCCCAACGGGCCAATTTTATGTTTAGTGCCAAAATGCACCGTGCTTACGGTGCTTTAACCCCAATCTTGTCGGGGTCAAAAAGCGTCTGCCGAGATGTCTGCTTCCACCCCCCCCTCGTCATAAGGCGAAGAAGATACTCTCGAGACTTGGAAGGGGGAAAGAAACATGTTTCCCCGAAAGCGTGGAACTTCGCGGGAACTCGGCAAAATCACGATGCGGCGATGGTACGCTCACGCCCCAGGACACGCGTACGTACTCCGCCCGACTTGTTGATGTCGAGTGTCCCTGCTGCGAGGCCCCCTCGCGACCTCCGAAACGAAGTTTGTACTATTTTGGGGGCAGGGGCCTATACGTCCCTGCTCCCTGATGTCTCATTTCCCCCATTCCGGGAATGAATGCAGATTTCTCTCTCTCTCTCTCTCTCTCCGCTTATCCTCATGCGGCGCCCTTTCTGGGTATTGACGGCTATTCCATTCGCGCCAAAGATGACTTAAGTAGGCCTAGCGTGCGCATGTGTACATAAGAACAGAACAGTTGCCCGGTTATGGGATGCTGTGAGCGTTTCCTTTTTTTAGCTCCTTTCATCTGAGACAGAAAATAAAGTGGGCGGAGGAAGGAGCCGGAATTGCCGTCTGGTTTCGCCCCACAAAGTGTCCCCACCAAACCAACCTTCCTGCCGCCCGGGTGGCATGCAATGAAGGAGTGTGGTACCATAGACAAATTATCTTTGGCGGTGCTCTCCGCACAGTGAGAGTTCCTCCGCCTTCTTTTGCTCCTCAGTGCCCTCTAATGAATTTGGTTCCTCGGAGGAGCCATCAGTCTCAGATCCTGTACTTTTCGTTCCTGGCTCAAATTTTGTACTAACGCGCGAGAGACATTAGTGGTCCTGGAGGGATACTTTCGTCAAAAAGATCACTTGCAAGTTTTAAAAAAAGACTTTTGACAGGATTTTAATCAACTGATGACGTAAAATTATCCTTCTTTACCTATCGATATTTTTTTAAGGATTTGTCCTTATCATCGTACTACATGTACTTGAAAGCCGACTTCTCTCCCTTGCTTTCCTCCCTCTCCCGCGAGACATGTGCCGATGACAACATGTAAACTAACACAGAGAAAAAGTTTCCCCTCCCCCTCCCACGCCTCCCACGCACATTTCAAGATAGGGCAACACAGCAACTAACTTTCCCTTTCATCTCCGTCTCTTTCCTTTCTTTTTCCAGGTTCGACCTGAAGAACTCCAACGTGAACGACCGCCACCTGGAGGAGGTGAAGACCGAGCGCCTGCCCGACGTCGTCCTGGTCAAGAAGGTGTACGCCGACAAGGCCCTGAGGAACAGGAAGAGGAGGTGGAGGCTGAAGAGGCTGGCCGACGGGGCCGGAAGCAAAGGAGGGGGCTCGACCACCGGAGAGGAGTTCATGGAGTTCATGGAGGACCTGGAGGAGAACCCGGAGATCAGGCAGTTCGTCAACGTCTACAAGAGGGACAGGAGGACCTCGGAGTCGACGGTGGGAGGGGAAGGGGAGGAGGAGCTGCCGCAGATCGCGCTGGCAGAGATGCTGGACGAGATGGACCTTGGAGGAGGAGGAGGAGTTGGAGGAGGGCCCGGCATGGAGGAAAACGGCTCGGATGAAGGAGAGTGAAGCTGGAAATGCGTTCCCGCGAAGTCTCCCTCGTTCCCCAAGATTTGGATCGCAAGAGATCGCATGATTTTTCAAGGGTACATGCCAAGAGATTACAAAAAGTGCGTAAATGAAGCGACTTCCTCAGAAGCAGGAATTCCATATTTTCCAAAATTTTCGAAATAAAGAGCTGGGCGATTGACATCTTGTTTGTTTTTTTTACCTACCCCTCCCCCATCTTAATCGGATTCGTGCGTATGGAAACTATCGGCTTTGAATATCTAGTACCTAGCGCTCAAGTTCGGGAAAAGTCTAATTGAAAGTCGCCGGGCGGAGGGGCGGGGCTGTCTCCGGCCGCGGAGAGGGTACATAAAGAGGGTCGGGCACCCGGTGGAAGATGTATCTCCTTTCACGATCTCCTGTGCCGCCGCCGCCGCCAGACTGGTTGTTGGGGGGGGGAGGATACATTAGCACGTGGTTTTGGCGCATGACACTGTCGCTGCCCTCGCCGATACCGTCTTTCCTCTTGGCCGTGAGAAGAAGGCGTTGTTGCATGTGATTACAAACCATCCACGTGATGAATTGCTAATGTTTTGACTTTTTCGAAACAACTTTTATCATCGGCACGTGTAAACTTGAAGGACTGACCTGTTTGCGGGGGCCACGTGAGGCTGCTTCAACCTATTACGAGGCGCCTAACTTGAGTCGAAAATCCAGCACCATTATTCAGGTAGAAAGCTCCTCACCCTTTACTTACAAGTTTGACTAAATCGAACTTTCCCACCCTCACTAATTCGAATTTTCACCACCCTCACTAGCTCGAATTTTTACCACCCTCCATTCCTCAAAATTCCACCAACCTCACTGAGTCGAAAAGGGGGAAAAAGGAGGAGGTGTTTACCAACTGTTCAATTTTTACTGTATTTTTTACCTTCCAAGTATTTTTTCATTAAATGCATTATTCCTTGTAAACGACAATGTTTGAATATTGTATACCCGAACTCTGAATCAAGTTTAACAGGGAGGACTGGGGGTGGGTAAGAATGCAAAAATGTAATTTCAGATACTGCTGATCCCCAGATCTAAAGGCTAAAGGCTATGATTTCGAAAAGGGTTAGAGACTAATGCATTGGTAAGGTTGACAGAGAATTTGTCAGAGTTGATGGTCTGAAATTAAGTGAAAAACATAACAAAACAAAAATAGCAGGAATGTGCAGATATGTAACATTTTTATGCATCTTGCCAAATATAGTTTAAAATATTAAAAGCATATCAAGTTTTTTACCACATATGTTATATCTTGCCCCCTATAATTTTACTCCTCCTTTTCGAACTAGTGAGGGTGCTGCTTTTTCCGAACTAGAGGGTGCCGCATTTTCGAATTAGTGAGGGTGCTGCATTTTTTGAACTAAGGAGGGTGACATTTTTCCAAACTAAATTTATTATTT
>JAAUYJ010094929.1_pt1 | contig 10427 bp, 12 predicted proteins | sample 7278031 | NCBI WGS metagenome assembly JAAUYJ01 (sample SAMN14350222, study PRJNA611818) | marine sediment metagenome | isolation source: surface marine sediment (1.8m) | place: French Polynesia: Moorea | collected 2018-08 | reverse complement strand
TTAAACTAAGATAGCCCAATGCCGACCCGACAATTAAAAAGTAGGTCTGTGGCAAACTCAAAACTTTACGCCAAAATATTTTCCAGTTCATTACAATCTAATTCAACCAGCGATTTTTTGAACGTTTCACTATTTTAGTGCCAAAACCCTGATTTAAACTTTTACAATCTAATTAAAGGTATTAGCCATTATTATTCTCATCTTGACGAAAACAAGGATGATACAACCAACAAATTCACAAAAAATTTGACTTTTGTTATTGTTTTAAGAGGAATATAAATAATTACCTATCTTTCCTCGTCCAAAAAACTTTTTGATCTTTTTTTCAGGTAGTTTCTAAATTCAATTAATTCCACATCAGTTAGATGTAATCGAGAGCTTTTGCCATATCGTTTAATTAGATACTGTTTACCTTCTTTTTGACTCCACTGAATTCTCTTCATTAATTCGTCTATCTCTTCTTTTATCTGCTCCCATTGGATTACATCTGGTTGATTCTGCTGGGAAAATAAATTCCCCTGGGTTGTCCCTTCGATTGTATTTAACTGGGCTAATTGTGACTGATTCAAATAATTAGCTTTAATCCAATTTATTTCAGGTTCACTGGCTTTGCCATCAGCCATTAGACCAATTAATTCATTGTTAGTCCCACAACCCAAAACTCGTTCCTTAACTTTATTAGCTCGATTCTGAAGAGTATAAGTATCTTGGCTGTTATAAGGATAACTTTGCCAATCAATGGGTATAGCAGAGGATTTTTGATTAGGTGTAGCAGCCTGTATCTGTTGATATGAGGGGGATGGGGACACCTCTCTATTCTCCTGTACCTGCTCCTCTAACTTTTTATTATCCTGTTCTATTACTTCTGCTTTTACCTCTTCAGAAATAATATTGGAGTTAGGTGTAGTAGGTATAGTAGGTGTAGATAACCCTTGCTGTCTCTGTCTTTCAGCTTGCAATACCTCTTCTATACGTTTGGGTGGTGTAGTGGGTTTCCAAACCACTTGACGTTTACCCTGATGCTTCTGCTGACCTACTTTTTCCCATTTGAGACAAGTCAAGATATTAGCAACCCGCATCTGGGAACGTCGGTCAATATCACCCAAATCAAAAGCCATGACCTTCTCCAGAATCTCAGTGATAGAAACCTTGTCCCTATGTTCAAGATAATCAGCGATCGCTCCTAACCACCCCTTGTTATCTGTGGATTCTGGAGGTTGTCACCTAAAGAGTGAAATTACCAAATTTTTTTACATGATGATAGTAAAGAGCGTGAGATGAATTCATTATTAAATGCTTGGTAAACTATATTCACTACAACTATGAGTTATCCTGAATGTCAAAAAACCCAAGTAAAAAGCAAGAAGATTTAAATAAAATTGCTTCATCTTCTAACAAGTCCCAACCATTACCTCTAGAAGAGCTTTTAATTGACGAAAAATTTTCTTCTCTTGTCAGTTGGTTATTAGACCAATGGATAAGCGTTCCTTTCTTTACTTTTCATGTACCCTTTAATCAACCCAACGCAATTGCTAAAGAAATATTATATTCCTTATTTGAAGAAGAGCGTAATTCCAAAAATAAACGAACTATCGGTCAATGGAAGGTAACTAATCGCTTTGTAATTCTTATTTTTTTTTATCGCGAAACAAATTCTTTTAAAACTCTGGTTATGGATACTCATGAGAAGAAAACTTTTGATTTTGACTCTCAATTTGAAATTTAAAAATGATTTTTTTCTTGGATTTAAGGGATTTTTCCCTTAGACAAGTCTTTAACTATTGTTTGAAAGGTCATTTTTTGGAGGATAGATAATTTCTCCAGTACGATAGTTAGAAGCCGTACTTTTATGAATTAGTTTTACTTCTTTAAACCAAAAATCAACAAACAAAGGAATGCCGTTTCTATAGCTGTACATCAACCATGTCCCATTTTCTTGAACATAGTAAAGAAATAAAGAAATAGTACGAGGCGAACCATCAGAATTTCTTGAGACAATTTGGCTTACTATCCCATGAGTAAAACCCTGCCAATTTTGGTAAATTTGATACCACGATGTTGGGTCTTCAGGTAAAACTCCATTATTTAAAGCAGCAATAAAAGATAGATTATATTTAAAATCATCAGATTTATCTGGCTGCTTTAATTCTACCACATCTCCAGTTTCAATCAACATTTTATCCAAATTTTCCAGGATTTATTTATTTGAAATTGCTCTCTCTATTTAAGATAGGTTTAATTAACCTAACACTAAAATAATCGGCAATTTAATTTAACGCTATCCTCAAATTATTAAAGTATAAATATCTTGAGAATAGTTAACTTTAAATTAATTAGAAAATCCAAAGTTATTCCTGAAACTATAGTACTAATTATTTCTTTTTCAAGAAGTTCCTAAACTCAATTAATTCTGCATCAGTTAAATGTAATCTAGAAGTTTTACCGTATCGTTTAATCAAGTACTGTTTCCCTTGTTTTTTACTCCATCCTAGCCGTTTCATATTGCAGTCTATTTCATTTTTAATTTGTTCCCATTGGATTACATCTGGTTGATTCTGCTGGGAAAATAAATTACCCTGGGTTGTCCCTTCAATTGTAGTTAACTGAGCATATTCTGACTGATTCAAATAATTAGCTTTAATCCAATTAATTTCAGGTTCACTGGCTTTACCATCAGCATGAAGACTAATTAACTCATTTTGAGTCCCACAGCCCAGCACCCGTTGTTTTACCTTGTTAGCTCGATTCTGAAGAGTATAAGTATCTTGGCTGTTATATGGATAAGATGACCAATCAAGGGGTGTAGCAGAGGTTTTTAATGAAGGTATAGTAGGCTGAATATTTTGTCCTGACTGGGATTTTGATACTTCTCTATTCTCCTGTACCTGATCCTCTAACTTTTTATTATCCTGTTCTGTTATTTCTGCTTTAATCTCCCCAGAAATAATATTGGAGTTAGGTGTAGTAGGTATAGTAGGTGTAGATAACCCTTGCTGTCTCTTACTTTCAGCTTGCAACACCTCTTCTATACTATGGAGTGGTGTAGTCGGTTTCCAAACTAGCTCAAGTCCCTCCTATTTAGGGTTTGCTGAAAAAGTAAGCTCAAAAAATCACTAGAATCATCTTGTTGAAAAGATAAGTTTTGCTATTAAAAACTAGACTTTAATATCAGCTTTATCAATATAAAAATCACTCCTTAAGCCTAATTTAGATGGATTGAGAAATAAAGACATAAAAAGACAGTAAACCTGCCTGAGCAGGGTGGAAAGATTGATAACTAAAAAGGTAATAGCAATTCCAGAGATAAAGCATTCATTCCCTGATGTAATAAATCGGGATAGGGATATTTTTTTTCACGATCCAGAAATTCCTTTAACCCCATCAACAAATAATCAAACGATTCTGTTTTGTTGTTAGACATAAACTTATATTTCTCGAAGTGGACAAAAAATCAAGTATTAATTAGTACAAAAATATCTTGCGATAAAGTTTTAGATTAAAACAAACCGGCTCTTCTAGACTAAGTATGATAAGTTACTAGCAAAAATGCCAATTTAATAGAATTCTTCTTCTAAAATTATCAAAGTTACTTAACCCATAAGCTCTTCTCTTAATTAACTTGATTTTTTGATTAATTCCTTCTACTGCTCCTTGAGTTGTTCTATTATCAAAATAGGCTGAAATCTCATCGATCCATCTTTTTATTGTTTGACAACTTTTTGGGAAATACTTATAAGATAATTCTGTCCATTCTACAAGCTTCCAGAAAGCTTCATCTGAAGTTATTTGACTTTCAAATATATCTCTAAGTTTCTCTTTCGCTTGATAGGCAGCCATTAATTTAGGAGCAATTTTTTCGAGTTCCTTCAATTTCTCTTTTTCCGTTTCATTAAGGTTTTCTTTTTTCTTGAGTAAGGGATATTTACTTTTCTTAATCCCTTCTAGTTTTGCTGTTTTTTCTTTTTTCTTTGTTAATTTTTCTGCTTGTCTTTTTTCTTTTTTTCTGATTTCATCTAACTCTTGATTTATTTGTTTCATTACATGAAATCTATCGGCTACTACTTGTGCATTAGGAATTAGTTCTTCTACAACAGTTTTATATGGTTTCCAGAGGTCTATGCTGACTTCTTCTATTTGATTTAATAGGCTATAACCTAGTCCCAGCAAATATTTTGCTATCACTTCTTTATTCCTTTTTTCCAATAATGCTATGGGTTTTCTCTTCTCTAAATCCACCAAGACTGCTGCATAATTTTTCCCTCCTTTTAACTGAGTTATTTCATCAATTCCTAACTTTTTTAAATCTGTAGGTTTTTCTGTTAAACAATCTTCTTCTAATTCTTTCAGTATTGTTTCTATCGAGGCACGGTGTCATTCTATTTCTCTTTCCTGCATTAATCACATCTGTTTCTAATACTTCTGAGACAACTTTTTCCGCTAATCTTTTTGTATATGTTCTTCTTTTTTTGACAAAAGTTAATTCTTCTGAAAAAACCTTGTGGCAGTTTTTACATCTAAACTGCCGACGATTAACAAGTAGAAAAACATTCCAACTACTGAGCGGAATATCTCTGACTCTATAGTGGTGAGATTGATGAACTTTATTTGTTGATTTGTGACAAGACGGACAAATAGATGATTTTTCTTTATTTGCTAATTCAATGAGTAATTCATTATCCGTAATAAAATGATAATTAGTTGCTTTAAAACCTTCAAATTTAATTAGGTTAGTGATAAAATGAAGCAGGGAGTTAGAAGGCATTTTGTTGATTTTATTAAAAACTTATTTTTATGATTTAAGAATTAGCTACTTAATATCACAAAAAAGATACTTTAGTCAATATATAGCAAGGATTATAAGCAAATTAAAGTTAAAAAATTTTTTAATGATTGACGATTTTTTATATTAAATTGTCATAACTACTCTAGAAGAGCCAACAAACCTTTAGTAAGGTGGGCAATGCCCACCCTACCTTACTTCTTACTTAGGGTTTAAACTTTTTGAGTAAACCCTAGCTATAATCCCCTATTCATAATCACTCTAGCCATAACTCAACATATCAATTTTTCTTGGTGCAAGATATGAGTAATAGCTACAGTTTTTTAATTAGTTCTACAGCTAGTTCTTGGGCAGTTTTTACATCTTTCTTATCTTGATTTTTCCCAGCTAATACTAAATCTATATTTTCCTGTTTTTTATAAATCAAATTATCAATTGACTTGTCCACAATTCCCAACTGTATCCATGTAATAAATACAGCATTTTGCTGACCCAACCGATAACATCTATCTTCTGCTTGTTCAGCATCCCCTGGAGTCCAGGGGCGATCTACTAATATTACATTGGAAGCTGCTGTAAGAGTTACCCCAACTCCACCAGCTTTAATTGTCCCAACGAACACTAATGATTCTCCCAATTGGAAGCGATCGACTGCTCCTTGTCGATCTTTGATTTTGGTTTCTCCAATTAGTAATTCTGTTTTAACTTTTTGGCTTACAGCCTCGTACAAAGCTTTTGCAGATTCTAAAAACTCCGTGAACAAGACAACTTGTTGTCCTTGCTCTAATAACTCTTCAGTTAATTCGATGACAGCATCTACCTTAAATTCAGAGTTTAATCGGCGGATGTAATTGAGAGTTACTAATGCTTCTGCTGCACCAGCTACTTCTCCAACCTTGACTCGCCGACGGTAATCGGCAACCAGTTCCTTCAATTTTTTGTTATATTCTTTCTTCTGTTTGCCCTCTAGCTCAACAGCCTTGTACAAGCGTAATTTCTCTGGCAGTTCTTTGAGACATTCTTTTTTAGTACGACGAAGAATGACATCTTGTGTTTCTCTACTTAATTCGTCAAGGTGTGCTGCTCCAGTGATGTCCCAGAATGATTGTTTGCCGTATTTCCTTTGTACAGGGGCGCAGTAGCGATCTATATAATGAGATTTATCTTGAGCTAGTTTATGGTGGCACATCTCCAGCAGAGGAAAAAGATTTATGGGGCTGCCATTCTTGATTGGTGTCCCAGTAAGCAGCCAACTCGCCAGACAGCGATCGCTACTACTCAATTCCTTGATTTTCTTAGTTCGTGCTGAAGATGGATTTTGAAAGTAATGAGCCTCATCAGCGATCACAATGTAATGAGAAGATACGGGTTGGGGAATTTTTTTGTAGTGGTTAGAGAAAATCTCGATCGCTACTCCAACTCGTTCTGCTTCTCGCTGCCAATTTTCTATTAAGGATATAGGGCAAATGACAAAAATATGACAGCGATGCCATTCCTGCAACAGTTTGGCTGCGCTCAGTGCCTCAATCGTCTTGCCCAAACCCATGTCATCCGCTAAGATGCCACCAGGGTAAATTCCCCCTTGATGTCGGTGAATTAGCCATCTAACGCCTTCTTGTTGGTAGTTTCTGAGTGTCCAACCATTAGCTAATGGCTCATTTATTTTTGGCTTAATATTGTCAATCGCATTCTCAAACAGCATTTTCTGTAAAGTTTCTCGCTGTTGTTGTGCTTCTTCTTCACGTCGCTGTCGTTCCGCTTCTTCTTCACGTTTCTTCTGTTCTTGAACTAATAAATCATTTAGTTCTGGCTGCCAGTAATACTCACTTTCTGGAAATGCAGCTAAAACAGAGGCGATCGCCGTAATCGGAAAATTCCAAGATTTATTGTACTTGTCGAATCTATAGCCTGATATAGATTTACAGATTCTTTGATGCTCTCCTGTCGGATCGTAGGGGGAAAATACACTAATTTCATCTTCCCCGTTTCTTAGGGCTGATTTTTCGTTAATTATAATTCTATATTGCTCTTTTCTCCTTTCTTCTTTTTCTTCCTCTTTTCTTCTCGGAATTAATTTCTCTATCCTTTGATTAAGATTTTCGAGTTGATTACTACTAAGTTTGACCAACAACTCCTCGATCACCTCTGCGGGAATGTTGTTCTCATCAATCAGAAATAGTTTTTTATCTAGAGCTACAGCGAGAGATTTAAGGAAGGGGATTAGATCTGCTGGCAATCTTACTGCGCCTGTTTTTCGTCTCCACTTTGGCTTAATTTGATAAGGTTCTATCCTTGCGATCGCTTTCTCTTTTATTCTTTCTTTCCTCGTCTTCTCCTGCTGCTGCTTCTTCTGCGACATCATAATTTACTTGTACAAGCCTATAGAGTATTTCTTGGAATTATTGTAAATATGCGTTGCTACTTCTTGACACGCACGCTTACTTCGTCGCTCTTCGAGAACGCATAATAATCTAGTTGACTAGACTATTGACTGCCATTAGTATCAAGTATAAATCTTTCGACCCGTCTCTCTTCCCCGCGTCTCCGTGTCAATCATCTGTAGTCAACCTAAATGAAAATGGTATAATAACCGCATCTACTCCTATCCCTCTTCTGTCACTCTCCGATATTTTCTAATATTTAAAAATAGCGTGCGCGAGACAAAAGCTAGATTTTTTTATTAAAATTTAACAATATCTGGATAAAAATATAATTGAATTATTTGCTTCTATATTAGTGATTTAAACGAGAAGAAACTTTCTCTTTTTGTAGTGGGGTAGGATATATTCAAGAAGAAGCAATAGAAAGCGCACGCTCTATCTATGACCAAATCTCTAACTCTTGACCCTCTAAAATCTTTGGTTGCATGGAATATAAATCATGTTTGACTGATTCGATATCGTGAAACTTGTAGTACTCAGTCAGCTTACCAATACGATAATTAAACTGCTTGTAGCGGTGTTTGAAATATAATTCCACGTTGCCTCGGTGTTGCCAGGTATTTAGTACATTAATATTGATATTTGAGAAATGCTGCTGTAAGTCTCGTTTGATTTCTCCCAGGCGTAAGCCTATCTTCCTACTAGTTACACCAATCTTATGTAAGGTTTTACCATCGCACTTGATCTCTAGAAAATAGAGAGTAAATCGAAGTATGCGCCTCTGTTGTAAATGGTAAATTTTTAAATCCGCTAGCTTTTCCTCTAATAACTCACCCCCAATAGCTTTAGCCATCTCGACAGAGTTAGTCAATCTATTGAGTTCTGAAAGTATCAATGATTCTTGTAACGTATTAAACTTAGATAGAGATAGACCACCAACAGGAATCTTGCCCAAATCAGTAAAATAGTATCCCTGTGGTGTCCATTCAAACAGCTTTTTCAAGTTTAATTCAAAGGGAACGGTAACGAGCGCATAATTTGTATTGCCATATTCTCGCCACAGGTCTTTGACTAGCTGAAAGTGTTTTGCTGATAATTGAAGATGAAAGTTATCGTACAGTGGCAGTGATGGAAGTTTACCTTTTCTGACTCTTAAACAAGTTTCTACCGTATGGGCGAAGTGGTGTTGTTTGATTTTTCCCTTCTTTGCTGTTAAAGAGCGTGAGCAGAAGGGACAAACTAAATTAGTTTTACCCGAACTTACCTCCCTTATCGTTATCAATTCTCCTTGGGGATTAACTCCAAACTTTAAGTACCACATCAACTAAGAACATATATACCAAACAGTTATATAGTATATATGTAAATTAGCTTTAAATTTTCCCAAATGGTTGCCCCCATCGCTGCCAATTCTCCTTATTAAAGGGACTCTGCCATCGATTAATTAATTCACTTTCTAGTTTCAATCTGCTCTTTCTTTCTGCTGGTGTGTCATACCAGAAAGCACTACATACTCTAACTTCTAACTTATATTTACGGTGGAGTTGTATGTAATTACTAATATAGTCACGACAATCATGAGTACCATTCCATCTCTGTTTTGCCGTTTGTTTGGTTTCTCCCACATAAAGCAGCAGGGGTAAAGTATTGTCGATTATGAAGTAGATACAGATAGCATCACCTATTTCTGGCATTCGGTAAAATTCCGATGAATGCAGCTTCAATTTAAAAGGATTGATTAAATCACTCTTTATATGAGCTTGTGGTGCGCCGAATAAACTGGTTTGTTGTGGTGCAGGAATGTTGAGAGTGCGTTGTTGATGGTTGAATATTTGAGATTTCCATTTAATGAGAGCTTCTTTACTGATTAACTCTTTGGGTTGCTCTACTCGATAAGCTGGTCTTACTTCAAATAAGTTTAGTTGTTTATTCACGAAAAGCTATCCCAAGAATTATTAAAACGAACAGTACATCATACCAAAGAAGAAATAAGCCTTAATTTTAGACTTTAGGCTTGTACTTATTTTATAAACTATTCATAAAATATTCTTAATTTCGTGCATTATTGAAGCAGAAAGATCGATTAATTCTACTACTCCATCTCCACTATCATAACGAGTAACCCAATCACTCTCTTTCTTAAGAACAGGTAGGGCATTGTTCACGGATACTGCCAAACCACATAAATTTAATAGGGGAAGATCATTTTCTCCGTCTCCCACTCCTACTACCTCTTCAGCAGATAAATTCATTTGTTCTAAAGATTTGCTTAATCCACAATATTTATCAACACCTTCTGGCAAAAGCATTACTGCGCCTTTATTGTAGCTAATTTGCCATGATAAATCTAATTCTTCTATAACTTCTGTAGCAGTGGTATCATGACCAATTCGAGTAGAAACAATCCCTTGTCCCACTGCTAGTGGTTCGACTTTCCGTTTTTGTAAGGTTTCAATCAAAGATTTGGGTACGGGTTCACCCAATAAAGTTGTTTCTCCTGTAGTAGGAAAAGATAATAATGCACCATTTTCGGCAACAATACAGTCAAACCCTCTGGCTTCTGGAAAGATAGTGTAGAGAGGCTCAAGTCGTCTTCCCGTTACCATGATTAACTTGCGCCCTGTTTCCTGCCAACGTTTTAAGGCTGTTATGGTAGTCTGTTTAACTTTTCCTTCTGTTGCTATAGTGCCATCGTAATCCGTTGCCAGTGCTTTATATGACATAACAATTATTCTACTGGTGAATACCCACAGAACAATATTAGAGGTAATCGGAGTAATTCAGATTAAGAAGTGATTTAGATGAAATTAAATTAATCTCTCATGCTCACGCTGCTAGCCAAAAACCCAGTCACAATTGCAACTGGGTTAACTATTAATCTATATGACGCTCTCTTTGGTTTATCCTTGGACTTTTCCTATGCAGTAGCTTCAGGAAGACTAACTTTCAACTTACAAGCTCATAACCCAGCATTTTATTGGTTTCTATTTTTTCAAGGAGTTATTAGATTTAATTAGAAAGACCCGCGCATTGGGCGAGGGGGAATTTATCTTATTTTCTAGGCTTAAATAATTAAATATTGTTCTTTCATAACAACAACACCCAAGCTATACTCACCGAGAGATTTCCTTCTTTTTCATTAGTATCATTTAGAGTTTACTGTTTAAGATAACAGTCAATTAACTCTCTATTTCTAGCTTAGGAAATATCAGCTTTTTAGATGGGTGTTATGGTTTCTTGTTAACGAGACAGATATTAATTTGAAC
>JAAUYJ010204386.1_pt1 | contig 10428 bp, 9 predicted proteins | sample 7278031 | NCBI WGS metagenome assembly JAAUYJ01 (sample SAMN14350222, study PRJNA611818) | marine sediment metagenome | isolation source: surface marine sediment (1.8m) | place: French Polynesia: Moorea | collected 2018-08 | reverse complement strand
TCCTCAGGAGAAAGAAAAGATTATAGAGCATGAATTTTTAAATTCGTCCATATAGAACATCTGTATTAAGAGAAAGTAATTTTGCGATTACTGTATAACCGGATTTTATATAAAACTATTAACTGAAGAGCCGATTAAAGCACAAATTCAAGCACAAATGTCAAATTATATTGATAGTTATCACTATACTAAAGAAGTTTGAGATTTGATTCAGAATCGAATTTTAGATTATAAAAATGACACTGTTCCAGATGATTTTGGTATTTTCTTAACAGCAGATAATATTGAAGTATACCTGTAAAAATGCGCCAAAAACGCGAAATTTTGGTCAATAATAATCCATAAAAAATCAAGCTACTCAAAAATACCAAAGATAAATTTGAGTAACTAGAAAAAAATTAGGGGATTTGACGAAATTCAGAGATATTTTACCACATGATTAATTATTAATAATTAATCATTAAATAATTCTGGTTTAAAGCCTCCCCTTGGATAGGGGAAAAAAGTGCTAGGATATTTCCTTATCTTCAATTCCGTAACGGTTTTAACCAGAGGTAATTATCCATTATCCATTATCGATTAATGAACCTAGTTACGGACAAGGAATTAATCTAAATTGACAAACTCCGAAAGTATATCATGTCCGGATGTAATGGTATAAATAAAATATTTGGTTTGGAGAGGATATATTTTAATTTCTCCCCTCGGACCATGCTTCCCTCGGACCATGCTTCCCTCCGACCCTACTCCTTTATACCATGTCCTGATCAGAGCGTGATGAAAAACACTTTTTTCCCTATATCCTATCTCCTATATCCTATATCCTATCTCCTATATCCTATCTCCTGTCTCCTATCTCCTATCTCCTCCCTAATTATTTATAACTATTCAACCAGACATGATATTACTCATTAATTAAGCAAAAAAATGCAATTTTTGAGAAGAAAAAAGAAAAGAGCAGATCCCTTTAATTTAAGAAATTTCGGGGACGCATCAGTATTACTAAAGTTGTAATACTGCCAATCATTAAAACTATTCCAATCTGTACTTGTAATCCATTCATCATTAGAGAAGGAACTGTTGTTAAAAGCAAACTAATTGCAGAAATTAACTGTAATTGGTGCCCAGCTTTTTTGTAACCCATACGACTCATCATTCCTAAACCAATTACACCTAAAACTCCTGCACTAAATAAAGTACATAAAGCAGCACCAACAGACCCTAAAAATGGAATAAGTATAGCATTAGAGATAATGTTAATGATAGTGCTAAAAAGCAGTAAAGGCGGTAAATGTTTTTCCCTTTCTGTTGCCAGAAAAAACTGCTGCACCAATAAACCAAACATATGAACACTAATATTAGGAATTAAAATTGCTAAAGATTGAACTGAATAGGAATATTCCTCACCATAAAGAAGTTCAACTAAATAACCTTGAAAAAATCCAGCAATTACTATTGGTGGTAATACTAATATCAAGAGTGCGCGGGTTGCTTTGTATATTTGCTCTGGAACTTTCTCAGGTTCATTAGCATGGTAACGAGCTAATCTCGTAAACATTACATAAAAAACCACTCTAGGTAGAGCAGAAAAAATCTCCACTATCTGATAAGATGCACTATAAAACCCAGCCTCTCCTGTCTCAGCCATCCCTTTGAGCATTACCACATCAACTTTGTAGTAAAGCATCCATAATACTCCTGACAAAGCAAAAGGGAATGCAATTTGATAAATTCCTATTAAATTATTAAAATTTAGAGTACGCCATACATTTAGCTTTCGACTTAAGTAGTAAAGAAAACCCAAGTTTTCTAATAAACGAACTAGCACTAGGGTTCCAACTACCAATACCAAATTATTTGTCCATAACAAGACTGCACCAGCAACAAATACCACCGCAGATCGCTCGATTGCCACAGAAATAGTTTCTATTCTGAACCAACCCATACCTTTAGCAACCCCTCGCAAAGTCAATTTAATCTGACGGCAAAGTTCTGCAAAGATAACGAGATAACATACTATTAGTCCTTCACCTTGGTAATTTAGCAATTTGGTAATTGGAAATAATAAGATGAGAACTACTAAAACATTCAAAACTTCTAACAAAATAAACTGGATTGTATATTTTGTCCCCTCTTCTGGATTAGCTGCTACTTCACGCTGAATTAGAAATGGTAATCCACATTGTATGAATAATGATAAAATAGCTCCTAAAGCTGCTGCTGATGCAAATATCTCATATCGTTCTGGACCAAGTGAACGAGCCAGAATAATGTAAAAGACAAATGTCAAAGCTAGAGTTCCCTCTCCTAAAAGAGAATAAAAATAAGACCAATCCAGGCGACTTAGGATTTTTTTCATATTCAATACTCAAAGAAAAATTTGATAATTTATTATCATTTATAAATAGTAGAAGATATAAATATGTCAGATATACGATCAAAAATACCATTGGGGAAGTATTTAAACAATAAAAACTTTCCATTTTTATTGTTTTTAATTTCTGTAATAGCAGCTAGTGTTGCTATAATTAAATATTTGAGTGTAACTTTATATTATTCATCGAGTGTAAATTTATCTTATTCATCTATTAAACCCAAAATTATCAAATTAGAAGAGTTACCTGCTGAAGATGAAAGAATAGGAGGAATAATTACAGCAGATATTAATGATGATGCTCAAAAGGATTTTATCATTACCAAACCAGGACATATTGTAGTTTACCAGGGAAGTGGGGAAAAACTCTGGGCAAAACAAATTAACATTCAGGTTACCATAAAATCTGAGAAGAATGGTTTACCTGGACACTTCGGACCAGGAGTACAAGCAGGTGATGTAGATGGAGATAGCAAAACAGAAGTATTATTTTTAACTAAAGATAATACTCTTCATATTGTTGAGGGTGAAAGTGGAAAAACCAAGAAAACCATCCCCCTAAAATCACCAGAAGAAACAGAAAGATGGGAACATTTAGTAATTTCTAATTTTCGTGGGCAAGGTGATAGGGATTTATTACTGCAAACCACTAACTCGAAAAAATATCGCATGGGACGCTTTTTAGCCGCCTATGCAATAGATGACTTGCTGAAAAAAGAGGACCCCCAACCATTATGGACGAGAGATGACTTTGTTGCCAATGCTCATAATGGAGCAAGAGTAGCAGACTTAAATGGAGATGGCAAAGATCAAGTTTTGGGTGCTACCCTGATTTCATCAGATGGAGAGATACTTGTGCAAATTCCTCTCAAACGCAAAACTCATATTGATTCCATCTTTGTTGCTGATGTGCGTCCAGATATTCCTGGATTAGAAGTAGTAGCTTTGGAAGAACGTATTGATAATCGAGTTTTTCTATTTAATAGCGATCGCCTAATCTGGGAGACTCACTACAAAAATCAAGAACCTCAAAATGCTGCTATTGGTAACTTTGACCCCAATCGACCAGGATTGGAAATATGGTCTCGCAGTCGTTATAATGAACATCAGAAACCTTTCGTATTTGATGCCGAGGGTCAGCTAATTGCCAACTATAAAATGGACAATGTTGCTCCTAGAGGTTGGACACTCAGAGGTGTAGAAGTTATATTTACTATTGATTGGACAGGAGAAGAGAAGCAGTTAGCTGCTGCCAAAGAGCGCCATGAATCAGGAGATATAGCAATTTTCGATCCTTTGACTGGGAAATTTCTCCACAGGTTTAAGGAAAAAGCAGATCGCCTCTATGTAGCAGATGTTTCTGGAGACTGGCGAGAGGAATTGATTGTTATCAATGGAAATCAGTTGCACATTTACAGTAACCCCGAACCAAATCTAAATCCAAATCACCCTCGATTATGGTCTCAAAATCATTACCGTCGCAGTAAAATGACTTGGAATTATTATAGTCCATAAGTTACTTAATTCTGCTGTTCTGATTGGTGGGTATGATGTGTATTTGCTGGTAATTACTAAACCTATGGAATAACAAATACTTAAAATTACTCAGTTTTTATTTTTATAGCTTGATTCAGCAACACCTTAATTATTATAAACATAATGAATACAACTACTCACAAAGAGAAATTTGACTGGCAAGAATGGATGCCAATTGCTTTAATTCTATTATTGGCAACTGGGTTATACCTCTATAATCTAGGAGAAGAAAGCCTTTGGCGAGATGAACTGATTAGTGTATATCGCGCTAAAAATATCAAAGATAGTTTTTTCAGTACACGTCCTCTATACTATACTCTCCTTAGTGGCTGGATGATGTTTGGTGAGAGCGATGCTTGGTTACGGAGCTTATGTGTTATTTTTATGCTGGGTAGTGTCTTTTTAATTTATCAACTTGGATGTCGTCTGGTAAGTAAACCTGTTGGTTTAATTTCAGCTCTGCTTCTAACTTTGTCGCCTCTGTTTATTAATCATGCTCAAGAAATCCGAATGTACGGACCTAGTACTTTTTTTGGATTACTTGGTACTTTAGCTTTAGCTCGTGCTTTAGAATCTCCGAATAAATTTTCTATTGGTGGTTGGGCGATCGCTCGATGGTTAGCTATTATCTCTACCCCACTAAATTTACTCTTATTACTACCAGATACAGTGTTATTTGCTTGGAGATTTCGTAAAGAAAAACGGGTATTATTAAGTTTTGGTATAGGGTTGATAGCAATTTTCCTCTTGTGGTCTCCTTGGTTAATCCGTGTAGCTATAAATTCATTGAGTTTTGTAGGGGGAGTTAGACAAGTTGATACAGTAGACCCAAATTTAGTCAGAAAGTTTAAAGACCCAGGCCCAGATCTATTTAAAGTGCTATTCCAAGTTACTAAATTTACTACCTGGTATTACGGCAACCGACCAGCCTCAAAGCTAATTTACGGTTTTTATATTTTTTACTCAGTTATAACAGTCTCTCTCATCGGTTTAGCAATTTTTGCCAAACGAAATGTACAGAAAGTTGGTTGGGTTGCTGCTTGGGGATTTTTACCTTTAATTCCAATCTTCCTGTTTTCCCATATCTCCCGCTCCCTTTGGGTAAATCGTTATCTAATGTTTACTGCTCCCTATATGTTTATTCTTTTGGCAGTAGGATTTATGGTAGTTTGGCGTCGCTGGAAAATTGGAGCAGTGGCGATCGCTCTCATATATTTTGTGGCTGTAGGTGGGGTATTGAAGCGCTACTACACAACACAAGATCGAGGAACTTGGCGGGATGTTTTCCAACTAATTCAAACTAATGAACAGCCTGGAGATCTATTTGTTTGGGTAGGTGGCTGGAGAATTGAGATAGCAATAGATCATTATTATCGGGGTTCTGCAAATATTGTTCACAAAAACCGAAGCGAACTAGAAGATCCTCAAGCTTTGGAAAGTTGGATTCAAAGTTTACCACAAACCCAATCTCGCATCTGGTTATTGTTAGACAATTCATCCAGCATATTGTCTGGAATTGAAAAACAATTTGAGATTCAAATTAAGCAACAACAACATAAAACAAGCGATCAAGCAGATGTTCTTTTAGTGGTGCCTCGAAAAAGATATGATGAAAGACAAAATCTGGAATCTGACTAAAAATCAAGCTAAATCAGATTTATTTTGTCAGATAGTTCCTATTACTTTAATCCTATTATTAGCTACTGGATTATATATTTATCAAATTGGTGCAGAAAGTCTTTGGAAAGATTAACTTCTAAGTGTATATCGAGCAACTAAAAATTTCGAGCTTTTGCGAGTACGTCCCTTATATTTTATCCTTCTGAAAGGATGGATTATACTTGGCGGAAACAGTGATAGTTGGCTGCGGAGTGTATGTGCTGCTTCTACTGTGGGTAGCGTATTTCTAACTTATAAACTTGGCTGTCGTCTTGTAAGTAAACCAGTAGGTTTGATTTCAGTCTTATTTCTTGCTATTTTACCTCTGTTTATTAATCATGCTCAAGAGGTACGAATGTATGCTCCAAGCAATTTTTTCGGCTTATTAGGCACCCTAGTTTTAACTTCTGCTTTAGAGTCTCCAAATAAATTTGCTATTGGCGGTTGGGCGATCGCTAGATGGCTCGCAATTCTTTCTACCCCACTCAATTTACTCTTATTACTGCCAGACACAATATTATTTGCCTGGAGATTTCGTCAAGAAAAGCGCACATTACTTAGTTTTGGTGCAGGTCTAATTTCCATGGGTATATTATGGTCTCCTTGGGTAATTACTGTGGCTATTAACTCAGCTATATTTATGGGGGGAATAAAAGGAGAAAGCTCTAATGTCATTACACAATCTGCTGGTCCTGGTATATTTGATGTTCTGTTTCAAATAACTAACTTTACTACTTGGCCATTTGGCAGACAGATATCCAATACAATTTATAGGTTTAGCTTTTTTTGAAAAACGAAACTTACATAAACTTGGTTGGGCTGCTGCTTGGGGATTTTTACCTTTAATTCCAATATTTTTAGTTTCTCAAATTTCCCGTTCTATCTGGGTAGATCGTTACCTTCTGTTTACTGCTCCCTATCTCTTTATTCTCTTGGTAGCAGGATTTATGGTGGTTTGACGTCGGTGGCCAATTCCGGCGGTGGCGATCGCTTTAATATATTTTGTTGCTATTGCTGGAGGGTTAAAACGTTACTATTCTGTCAATGATCGAGAAGATTGGCGGGGTCTTGTCCAACTGATTCAAACTAATGAGCAGTCTGGGGATATAATTGTTTGGTCTGCTAATGAACTTATTCCCAGAGCACTTAATCATTATTATAGTGGTTCTTCAATTATTGAGGTTAGGCAAGACCAACCTCAAAATAATCCCGAAGCTGTAGAAAGTTGGCTGCAAAGTTTACCAAAAACTTCATCCCGCATTTTGTTAGTATATTCTAATCCATCACAAACTCTACTCTCTGGGATAGAAAAAGAGTTTAAGGTAGAACAACTTTATGGAATTTCTGCTAGAGGTACAGTCAAGCTTTTCTTGCTGACACCCCTAGGAGATTAAACCAACTGCTTGGCCCGAAATTTTTCTAACTCTCCCGGTGCAACTGTACCATATTCTGTGATTATTCCTGCAATTAATTCCGCAGGTGTAACATCAAATGCTGGATTATAAAATTCTACCCCATCTGGACAAATGCGCGTTTCTCCTACCTGATATATTTCCTTAGCATCCCTTTCTTCAATTGGTATTTGACTACCATCAGATAATTTAAAGTCTATAGTTGATAGGGGTGCAGCCACAAAAAATGGAATATTATGTGATTTGGCCACAATAGCTAGACTATAAGTACCAATTTTATTAGCAGTATCGCCATTTGCTGCTATTCTGTCAGCTCCCACTACTACAGCATGAATTAAACCTTGTTTCATACAGTGGGCTGCCATATTATCACTAATTAGGGTGACGGGTATATTTTCTTGGACACATTCCCAAGTGGTAAGTTTTGCTCCTTGGAGACGGGGACGAGTTTCATCAGCATAGACTTTGGCCAATCTTCCTTCTCGCCACGCAGAACGAATGACACCTAATGCGGTACCATAACCAGCAGTTGCTAAAGCACCCGCATTACAGTGAGTTAATATGTTTAATTTTTCTGGAGTATTTGGTAAAACATCTAGTCCGCGATCGCCTATATTTTTACAAGTTTGTAAGTCTTCTGCATAAATATTTTTAGCAGTTTCTAATAAAGCTGTTTGAATTTCTTCTACAGACCCATTGGTTTGATTTGCTACTTTTAACATTCGTTCAATTGCCCAAAATAAATTAACAGCAGTTGGGCGAGTTTTTCGTAAACTTACAGCAATTTCTTCTAGCTGTTTTAAGAATTCATTTCTATCATTTATGGAAATTTCTTTAGCTCCTAAATACATTCCATAAGCTGCTGATACACCGATAGCTGGTGCCCCACGAACTATCATTGTTTTAATAGCTCGTGCCATCTCTTCAGAAGTGTTAATTTCTACAATTTTATATTCTCCTGGTAAGCGAGTTTGGTCAATTAATAAAACTCGGTTATTTTCCCAAATAATCGGATTAACTTCTGTAATTTTAGACATGATATTTTCTCCTAATTATAATTTTATTGGCAATAATCTAATCCTTAGCATTTAGCTTTTCGATCAAATCCGTTGGCTTTGGAGTATTACGATAAACCTGGTTTGTGGGAGGTAGATGTTATAGCGCTAGGGAGTAGGGAGTAGGGAGTAGGGAATAGGGAGTAGCAGACTTTTCAAGGGTTCTAGGATTTAGAAATGTCAAGAGCCTTAATGGGTAGTGCTATAGTATGGTGAGGCATTGAAAACAAACCCGGTTTCTAAGTTTTTTTATACCAATATTAGCGGATTTGATATTAGCTAGTAACTCCTGGTCATTCATTTATTTTCTTTGAAGTATAAATCAGAATTGAAATATAGCAATCAGGAATCAGATGTGAGAATTGAGGTATTCCTTAAAAGTATAAAATATAGTAGTGATTCTCTTCATAAGAGACTGTTTGTAAAAGGAATATTAAATCCAGGTGTAGGGTTGGTTTTGCTGGCGCAAAGCTTTCCTTTCCTGCGGAATGCTGCGCAAACGGAATGCTCGGCAAACGCTTTTTCGTATAGGGAATGCTCCGAAAAATGTTGGGTTTGATGTCGCACAGCCGAAAACCAAAACTGCTGTCGCCGACTTGAATTTGTGGCAATAGACTTCTTGCAAAAGTATTTCGTGGTATAATTAAAAGTTATTTATTTTAAGAGTAGCCACTACAGTAAGGGCGATCGCCACCTAAAAAAGTGAAAAAGTGATGGGACACCACTCCCTTCGCTCTGACTGCCAAGTAGAAAAAGTTAATTAAGTTTTCAAGGACAAATTATTGTCTAATTATTAAGGAAAATTATTTAGCAAATCCAATTAATTTATTAATTTAATCGTGAAATATTGGCAAGCCAAAAAGTTACCATTAACAGAATTTAAGCGTTTGACAGGGGGTCATTTCAGTTTAAGAGACGACTAAAAATCTTTAATATTCTCTCTTATCCTGACCAAAATCGTGGTAAAAGATTTGGATTAAGTAAGATACATTTTTTCTTATTCTCTGTTCCCTATTCCCTAAAAGTCTCTAATATCTAACAAGTTAAATCATATTGCGATATTTAGTAATAATTAAAAGTTACTTTCATTAATTGATAATTGATAATTGATAATTGATAATTACAAGAAGGTTAAAACCGAGAGGATTGACTAGCTTTGGAAAAAATTTATTTCTCAAGGGGAGATTAGATATGGCGTTTAGCTTACGCAAAACGCGCGTTAACGCGGAGCGACTTGAATTGCGCAGCGGATCTGCACTCTTCGGGAAACCTCGCCATCCCATCCTGCGGAATGCTGCGCAAACGACCGCTTTTTTCCCCTATCCAAGGGGAGGCGAATATTGCTCAATTATTTAATTAATAATTATTAATTATTAATTACCCGGTAAAAGCACATTATCTAACCTTATAACAACCATGAAAGAGGTTGACTACAAAAAATTATTAGATTTTATTTCTGCTGACTCCTAACCAGTAGTCTAAATGTTTGGTTGAATATTTAGACTACTGGTATTGCTCATTAATTCAAAAGCTTTTGATAGACTATCTCCTAGAAAAAGATCAAAGTTGAGCCGTAATAGTTTAAATAAGTTTGGTTGAAAATAAAAGATTGACGCACAAATAATTAGCATAGTGCTAGAGATTTTGAGAAATAAAATACAATTTATCTCTTTCTTTCCCATCTTGATTACTTTCTTTAATCATAAGTCTCTCAACTTGTCTCATTAGTTAAGTTTTCAAATCTTTTTCCCATTTTTTTTAAACTTCTTTTTAATCCATAAAATTTTGCACAAAATGATGTAATTATTGCAATTTGATCCTATATAAATTCATCTTTACGATTGTCTACCAAGTTTAATTTTTATAGTTTTTTCCCTGTTTTTTATAATAGTAATGACAGGTGATTTGTGCCAAATATAGCTAGACAGTCTTTATCTTCTACAATCAAAATATTGTAATTATCATCAACTAAAATTTTTGCTAATTGTTTTTGATTATCGTTTAATCCACTTCCCACCTCCTTGACTAATTTATAAATACGATATCTAAATACTTAAAGCAAATTCACTAAACTTAGCGGAATTTAACCATCAAAAAATTGTTAATTTGTTGCCATCCTAATTTGAGTTTGCGTTGTATATATTTACCCAATCCTTTATACAACTTTTGAAAATTGTATTCAAACAAAATATTCATCATATCTTCTACTGTCAAAGATTTTAAATACTTTACTCCTTTATCAATTGATTCATCACTATCCTGCATATATCTTCTGCGCCCCATTTGTTCAGAAATATTCCATTTTATAGCATATCGTCTCTGCATTTCTTTTTGATAGGGGCGAAAACTAGATAACTGTTTTTTGAGATATTTTTGTATATATTTACTAGCT
>JAAUYJ010183734.1_pt1 | contig 10430 bp, 7 predicted proteins | sample 7278031 | NCBI WGS metagenome assembly JAAUYJ01 (sample SAMN14350222, study PRJNA611818) | marine sediment metagenome | isolation source: surface marine sediment (1.8m) | place: French Polynesia: Moorea | collected 2018-08 | reverse complement strand
TGTCCTTTTCACACCTCTCTCTCGGCAAAAGTTTTGTTCTTTTCACACCTCTTTCTGGCAAAAGTTTTGTTTTTTTCACACCCCTTTTGAGTGTACATTAGAGGAGACAGTGGTATGAAAAGTGGTCACCCCAACAACAACAAGAAGAACAACACTTTCCTTGCCTTGACCTGTCGGCTGCGCCGCAGGTAAAAATGGTCACCGACCGTTGGAGAAGGGCCAAAGGTTCAATAGTAAGAAAGAAACAGGTACCGCCGCAAACAAAACGCTCAAAAAACTCGATTTTTGGATATTTTTTCCATACTTCGCGATGCAAAACTTTGATTATGGGCCGAAATATTGTCACCATCCCCTACAACTGCATCTAATCTCCCTATTCAAACAAAAAATAAGAGAAAAATTGCATTGTTTTAACAGGCTAGGTACCTTCAAAAAGCATGTGCAGTTGTGCACATTGATGTGGCCATGGCTGTATAGTGTGCGGTTTCTTCCAAAGCTCGTCCAGCTCTTGTTTTCCGGCGAATTGACACCACACTTTTTTCTTGTTCTTTTTGCCTCTTTCTCTTTTTCTCCCATTTATCCAAATAGCTCACATCCGGCCAAGTTTTCCCCCCTTCAAGTACGGAAAAAACGCGGCTCATTAAAAATGTAATAAAAAAACCTACAGGATCCTTCTAATTTGGAAACATTAAAAAGGAGCCAGTATGTGTCATAAAGTGTCTTAGTCCTTGCATCGCAAACTCAACACGGAAAACGGTTTCTTTCATTTCTGGCATAATATGGAACCTAATCCAAACACTTTCATAGCATTCGTACTTTTCCTGAAATAAATGAACCGTCGCTGATAATAAATAAAAAAACAACTCTGGGCAAAAAAAGTTTTGGGTAAGTTTTAGACAGGTAGAATGCAGAGCCGCGGAGTGTTCAAACGTATCTTCTCTCATAGCATGATTTTTTTCTGTAGCAGTATGTATTTCAGAAATTTCTCAAAGCTTCACAAAAATCGTTCCTCTCTCACCTCTTCGTCATTTCCCTTTCACACCGAGCTACATCAAAAAAGGTTGTAGAAAATAGAAGAAAGAAATCATTTCCCCCCCAATCCGACTGATTCTCCCCGTTCAAAATTCTTTTTTTTTGCCGAATTTTTCTTGGTGTGCCAAACGTATTTTCTCTCTCTTTTCTCTCAAGCCCATTCCCGCCCGCAAAGGAATGTACCGCGCATCCGAATTCCCCCCCGAAAAAGTTCCATATGACATTATCTTTTGTCTTTTTCGCCCGTTTAGATCTTCTTTTAGCCCGATTCCATTTTATATTTGTTGTGTCCCATTTCGAATCCTTTTTTCTTTTATTCCCTGCCGGCGGCGGCGGCCACCACGAGGGAGGCGACGGCCAGGGCGATTCCCAAGGGGGTTCTGCATGGCAGGAAAAAACATACGTATGTGCAAACATTTAGACTCCTTGATTCCTTTTCTCATACATAAGTACACAAAAAATGTATCGTTTCTCCAGCGCTAAAGAGCTCCAACGTTTTCTGACAACTGTGACCGTCGTGAAGTACGCTCGAAAGAATTTGGAAACTAATGGTGTTTCAGCTCGTTTTCCTTAAATGATCTGCTCAATTTTTTTCAGATACTTTCTTTGCTCGGCTTTTGTTTCGTACTCTTTCCTTCGCTCTATTTGCCTATTTCCTCTAAAATTGTAGATCTCATCCTCACCTGATCTTTTCCGCCCCGCTCGCGTCCTGGTTGCAGTTGTCCTCATTGCAGTAGCAAAGCTGTTGAATAAAAAAATAAAAGTTTTGTCAAAATACGGCATGACAATATTTTCGAACTACAAAAACTCGCCTGCACTTCGACGTCGACCGATGACCTCCCGGTGACGATGTTCACCGCCTGGAAAACAAGAACATACCTTTTTCAGATATCTACGCCAACTTCGCCGAAGTATCACCAAAAAGTATCAAAAACTGCACTCAGGCTCCAGCACCGTTACCCAGCAGCAACCCACAACCACCCCAAAGTCAACACACAAAAACAGCGAAAGCAACACCCCTACCAACGCCTGAATCACCACCGTAAGGAACAGCAAGAGCAGTAGCAGCAACCATCAATAGAAACAGAAGCAGCAGCAACAGCAAATAGTAGTAGTAACTACAGCAGAAACACTAATAGAACAACATAAATAGCTCCGTCAAGACTACTAGTAACAGCATGAGCAACACCAACACCACCAGCAGCAGCAGCAGCAACGCAGCAGCCACCGTCACCAGCTCCACATGCACCTTAAATAACTCATTATCATTCGACAAGGTGCTGAGAGTTCTCAAAGATGCAAAGATGATTTTCTTTGTCAAGCATTTTCCGTACCTGCAGTTCCCTGATGCATTTGTGCTCGTGTTGGTAGAGCGCCCCCGCGCAGCCGCGGAAGATTGGGCCTGGAATACAACAATTGTAACCAATGATGTTATATTCTGCAATTTCGTTGCAAAATCACCATTTATCTACTGAACAGTAGAATGCATTCTTGTTTCTTGGGCAAAATTGAAGCAAAAATGCCTAGGAAAACGTTGCTTGCATCCATTAGGATGTTCTCATGTATACCGGGGCATATGCTTAAAAAAATGATGAAAATGGAAGCTCCATAAAAGTGTTAAGTTTCGGTGTTTTTGCGCCATACACCTTCCGACCCAACAGGAACAAAACGAGCAAGGCAAACCCCATTTTTCATCACTCACTCTGGTCCTGGTACCTCCCCTGCGACCAATAGCAGCTCCTGACCCCTGTGGGACAGGGTCGCTCCCAGGCAGAGGACTTGCCCAGGTCATCCATGATGTCACAGGAGTGGTTGTACATCTGGAGAAAGTGAAACAAGAACGAATATTTATCATATACGGTATCATTGGCGCACTCCACCACCACGTAGCCCTCCCGTTTTGGAAAAAAGTCGTCACCCTAATGTAACTAAGGTTACGTTCAAACAACGTCCCACAGCCAACCCAACCCAAAAGTCTTGTCGACAAATAATTTTAAAAATGGTTTGGTTTGGTTTGATTTAATTTGATTTTCCAAAGTAGGAAATGTAAAGCTTTTGGGCTTGTTCAAAACGACATTTTAGGCGCAATTTTCCTTCGTTTCCTTCTTTTTCTTTGTTGCCTCAATTGAGCCCACCTGACCACGACAAGTAATACCTTCGCCGCTGTGTCGCACGTCTCCCCCTTGGTCAGGTCGCAGTACTCAAAGTGGTCGAGGGTTGGGTCGGTCACGGAGTCTCCGCAGGTGTAGCAGGAGATGGAGGACTCGGCGTGCGGGTCCGCCGCGTTGGAGGAGGCGCTGACGCCGGTGCCGGTGCTGCCAGCGTTGGCGGAGGAGGCAGCAGAGTTCTGAAAAAGAGAGGGGAGAAGGTAGAAAGAGTGTCTCTAGAATGTTGGTTTAAATGGTGCAATATAGTAACGTAAAATTGTTCCTAGTATTAACGGGCATCAAAATGTACCAATTTTTGTTGTAATAAAATCAATCTTTTGCCTCTGTTTTTGTCTTTTACAACGCCTTTGTCTGAACAAGACTCTGACGTAAATATATAAATCCGAAGGACTTCGTTTCATTTTCTTTACGTAAAGCCTCATATTTTTTTTGTATCGCTGGCTTTTCGCTCACCTGGCTGTTTGTCTCCGAGTTTGTCTGCGCCGCGGTCTCCTCGCCAGCGCCACACACTAAAGAAAATATTCGTCCATTTTTTTATCGATACTTCCATTGTACAACTCAAAATAGATCAAAAAGAGTTTGTTTGAAGCCCACAATTTACTTATAAAGAACTACTGAGATCCCTGGAGCAGAGCTGTTCTTACCGGATTGAACCATTAGGGCCGCCGATGCCAGCGCCAAAAGAGCGAAATTCCTCCTCCTCCAAATCGACGCCATTTTTGGGCCTGTTAAGCGACGACGGCACCACTGACTGAAAAGGTCGCTGTTTTGCTGGCCTACAGCCCTGAAGCCAAAAATGTAGAGAGATCGCGGTCTAGTTCTTGTTCTTGTCAAACTTTTTGTTTAAGAACGGCTAAAGCTTTATGTGCAACAACAACAAATTGTTGCTACTACTAATTTCGAGGAAAAAATTCCCCCCTCCAGTGAGGTAAAATCTGTTTTCGTTTCTCGTTCCTCTTCCTGTAGTATTTGCCTGGCTTCGAATCGATTCGTTCATGACCCGATGCGGCGGCGGCGGCGTATCCATGGGTGGGTCAAAAGAAAAGAGGGGGAGGAGGGAAGGAAAGCCCTACAACAACGGCAAAGAAGAGAAAGGACAAAATTGACTGACCTTGCCGGTCGAATCCACTGCCTAAAAAATAATCGAAATTAGTTATGCCAGAATACAGCGGTATTTTACACGAAAAATGTTTATCAAGACGGATACGGCCGCTTCATAGCCGTTGAAGAATTTGACCGGGCTTTACTGACGAGGATTCGATCTGAGCAAACGGGGGAGGAAAAGTCAATACCGGGCCATGGTTGTCAAGGGGAGCATTTCGATTGCTGAAACACTGCATGGGCAAGGAAGAAAGCAGGGTGAAAAAGAAGGCCTACCAAAAAAATGACGCAGTGCTGAAAACGAACATGTGGGTATTTATTTTCAGTGCCTCTAAAATATATTTGGGCGAAAATGCGAAATATTTCCTGACGTGAGATCAACGAAAAAGTCGTTTTTTTCTCCGAGTTTGCAATACAATTCAATCATAGCATTCCTTCTGCAGTAGTTTTCTCAATCTTCTCTTGACTCTGAAGGAGCAACTTCAAAACTCTCTTGCTGCCCTTCCAAGATGCCACGTGTAGGGCAGTTTGGCCTTCATTGTCCTTAGCGAGCGCTTGGGCCCCGCTTTGGAGGAGCCTCTCGGCGACTTCCACGGTGTCCTTCTCGGCCGCCCGGTGCAGTGGCGTTTTCCCTGCGGCGTCCTTGGCATCGACATGTGCCCCGTTCCGCAGCAAGATGTCGGCAGTTTTGCAGCTGTATTCCACTGAGGCATAGTGCAGGGGAGTCCTTCCCTCGTTGTCTTGCACATTCACTTGCCCTCCTTCCTGCAGGAGGAGCTCGAGTATCACCTTGCTGAAGTACGGGGTGGCACAGTGCACTGGCGTCTTCCCCTTTTGGTCCTTGACATCCACATTGGCACCGTTTTGCAAAAGTGTCTTTGCCACTCCGCCGTAGCTCTTTGCGGCTGCAACGTGCAGGGGTGTTTCTCCACCCTTGTCCTGAGCATCGACTTTGGCTCCATTCTGCAGCAGAGCCTCTGCCACTTTCTTGCCATGTCTTCCTGCTACCAAATGTAGGGGTGTCTTTCCATCGACATCCTGCTCATTCACTCTTGCTCCCTTTTGACAGAGGAGCAGGGCAAGTTTCTCACCACTCTCCCTGGCAGCCCAATGGAGCGGTGTCTGCCCCTGAGTGTCTTGAGCATGTACACAAGCCCCATTTTGGAGCAAACTCCTGGCTACCTTCACTTGGTCCCACTTTGCCGTCCAATGCAGTGGCGTGTTGCCATCCTTGTCTGCTGTGACTGGACAAGATACACCTTTCAAAAGCTCAAGTGCAATGTCAGTGTTGTTGCTTTCGGTGGCCCAGTGCAACGGGGACTTTCCATCATTGTCAAGCAGACAGACATCAGCTCCTCTCTGCAACAGAAGAGTGACTACTTTAGCATTTCTAGACCTGCATGACCAATGTAGTGGGGTTTTTCCATTGCAGTCTTGCACATTGCAATTGGCCTCCTTCTGCAGAAGTAGCTCCGTGACCTCCGCACTGCACTCTTCAGTTGCCCAGTGGAGCGGTGTCTTTCCCTCATGGTCCTTGGTGTTCAGGTTGGCACCTCTTTGCAGAAGCAACTCAGTCAGTTCTCTTCTGTTCTGCCTTACTGCCAAATGTATTGGTGTCTGCCCTTCATTGTCTTTTACACTTATCTGGGCTCCATTCTTCAAAAGCACATCAGCAATCTTGATGTCTTCCAATGTGGCTGCAAAATGCAATGGTGTTCTTCCACTTTCGGTCTCCACATCTATCCTTGCCTCCTTCCTCAAGAAAAGTTCCAGTAGTTCCTTCTTGTTTTCTATCACAGACAGGTGCAGGGGAGATCTTCCTTGGTTGTCTTTTGCATCAACCTTGGCTCCAGCCTTTAGCAAAATCACTGCCAGATTGGGGTCCTTCTCTCTCTGAGTTGCCCAATGGAGTGCCATCTCCCCCTTAAAATCATTTTTGTTCACGTCGGCACCTTTGAGAAGAAGAAGTTCCGTGACCTCCATGCTATTAGCCAATGTTGCCCAGTGCAGGGGTGTTCTGCTCAGCTCGTCTTGGACATTCACATAGGCATCCTTCTGGATGAGCATTTTTGCAATGTCCATGTGTTTCCACTTTGTTGCGAGCAGTAAAGGAGTTTCCCCTTCATTGTTCTCCTCATTCACTTTAGCACCAGCTTTCACAAGCAATGCAGCAACGTTCTTTCTTCCAAACCTTGCTGCCCAGTGTATTGGTGCTTCCCCCTTCAAATTTTTGGCATCCAGGTTTGCTCCACTCTGCAAAAGAAGCTGCACAACTATGCAGGTGCTTGTTTCTTTGGCATGGTGGAGCGGTGTTGCCCCTTCATTGTCTGCAACATTCACCCAGGCTCCTCTTTGCAAGAGCAACCTTGTGATATCCTCGTCATTGTTCCATGCTGCCCAATGCAAGGCTGTTTTACCATCACTTCCCTTGCCGTTCACCGCCGCCCCCTTCTGCATGAGCAGTCTTGAAATCTCTGAGTTATTTGATGTGGCAGAAACATGCAGTGGTGTCTCGTCATTCTCGTCAAGCAAGTCCACCAGTGCATCCTTGTTCAGAAGCAGGCGAACAATGGGTGTGCTGCTGTTCCTCACTGCCAAGTGCAGTGGTGCCCTACCACCCATATCCTGCACATTGACTTTGGCCCCCTTTTGCAAGAGGAGCTCCGCAACTTTGGCGTGGCCGCACATTGCCGCCCAGTGCAATGGCGCTTTCCCTATCTTGTCCCTCTCGTCCGTCTTGGCTCCCATGCTCAGGAGGAGCACGGTGACCCCGATCCTGTTCTCCCTGGCGGCATGGTGCAGGGGGGTCTCACCCCTGTCGCACTCCGCGTTGACATCGGCCCCCAGTTTGATCAGGACCTCCACGGCCCTGTGCTCTCCCCTCGCGGCGTGGGCGTGGAGGAGCGGCAGCCTGCTAGCGGCCTCAACGACTTCAACGTTAAATGGGCTCATTTCGCGAAAGACCTGGAACAAATGGAGCAAAACTAGACACTTCAAATGACACTCGAATTGTAACACAAGAAGAATTTTTAAACCATTTGCCAAGGACTTTAAATTATGAAGAACCACACGGAGATACAAAAGCTAAAACACTACTAGATATTGGCTTTTGAGGAGAAAAAACTACTTTTTGTGCCATGTACCGGTCAAGTTTTCTCTATTAAACTCACCATACCTGTGCGCAGGCAAAGTTCCCTGCTAGAATGGAGGCATATAATGGCGTCTTCCCCCTGGCATCCCTTATGCTCCTGTCAGCCCCTTTTCCCAGAAGGATTCGAACGATTTTGGCGTTTTCTTCGCTCTCCTTCTGGCTGGCCACGTGCAGGGGAGTCTCGCCGATCTGTGACGGGAAACGAGGGAAATTTCATTGAAGTGTTGCAGCAAGTGTAAAAGTCTACCAAAAAGATTTGGTATAAAGCTATGAATTTTTAAATATTCAAGTACGTCACTTCTAGTCCTACTTGCTGCGTAGAGGAAAAGTGGATTCAACATTTTTTAAAAACTCACAGTTACTTTTTTCGCTGTGGCTGCGTATGTTAAAGTTCATAGCATATACGTCAATGATATTGTTCTTCTTGTTCTTGCCTGGTTTGGCCGGTTGATTATCTTTTCCATTCCTGCCTCCCTACCCTCCAGCAGCTTCTGCACAGTTCTGAAGTCCCTCCTCCTGATCAGGTCAAAGATGAGGCTCCTGTGTATGATTGGCCTGCCCAAGAAGATCCTGTTGCTCAAGTTGTAGACGTTCTCGTAACTGACCAGTGTCTGAGGCAGATCTTCATAGACTTTTTCTAGTACAAATCTTTTTTCCTTTGATTTCTACGCTTAATCATACAGCCAAGTGATCATGGTGAAGGTAGTAATTCTGAAGTTTTATGTTTTTTAAGCCTTCTAAGCCGTGCTTTCTGCAAAAAGGCCTTTCTCTCTCTCAGAACTCTTGGTTTCCCTCATTTCAAGAGTTTGTTAAGATTGTATTTCTAAAAATGTATCTATGAAAGTCCTTTCCTGCAGGATCCACAGGACTTCAAGGCTGAGGGCGAGGAATGAGCAAGCGACGGGAATGACCTTTTTGTTCAGCATGTCGTATGGTCCTTCTCCCTTTCCACATATTCTCACAGTTGGCCAGCAAGGATCTCCGCCGCCACAGTTCCTCAAGAAGTCCTGGTAGCAGCCAAAGATTCTCGTGGAGTTCGCGACCTGGAAGTTGGGAAGACTCTCATAAAGACCTTTGTAGGCTAACACTCTGGAACTGAAATACGTGTAGCTTGGAAAAAGAGATGGAAGGTGAGTTTTATTTTCAAAAAGTTTTTAACAGAACTCAAAACTCGGGTTCTGGTGTGGCAATTCAACGAACAGAAGCATGGAAACCTACCCCAGATGGGCCCACGAGACAGATCCCTTCGCCCTCTCCAGTGGTTTGGTTTGTCCTCTGGAGGCAGTGCGTTACTGGCGGCAGGTCCTCCAGTCCCATCGGCGGGAGAATGTTCTCGAAGAAAACTTCAAGCGAGCACAGCCAGATGACAAGAGATGCCACCGTGGAGACTCCGCTGGCGAAAAGGACCGTCAGCCTGTGAGAAGCGAACAAGTTATTTAAAAAATGCTTGATGACTGTAAATTAATCGTATGTCAAAAACAGAAAGAAATGCCAAACACTGTTCTGTTCTTGTTTGTGTTAAACTCTCTTGATATGTGAGTAAATTAAGTAAGCCAGGAGCGGGGCGGTTAAAGGTTGGTCTTATACCAAAATCGTGATTAAAATTTATCTTTGTCTCGCTACCTGTAAGATACTGGGACGCAGGGGGAGAGGACGGAGGAGAAGGCAGACAGGGAGGCCATTCTGCAGACGCCGTCTAAGAACAAAATTTCATTGAGATTGTTGACAATGAAAGTTTCGCGACTTTGACAAATTCAGACAACTAAGGTGCATATTTTTCATAGCGAAAGAAAAGTACATGAATGCCGCCGGAGAAAGTTTGAGCTATTTGCTACAAAGAAGAAAAATCGATGAAATGTTTGCTCAAGTTTTTTTTCTGCGGCAATTTTGTAAAACAGTCATACTATTTTCTTGCAACACTATTAAAAAACCCTTTCCTGGAGTTGTTCCTTCCCCCCTGTCCTCCTCCTGCATCCTCCTCCTCTGGATTCGAATCATGCCGAGGATCACCACAAAGTTTGCAGCTATTGTGAAGAAGATGGCGGATAAGATGGCAGCGCGGAGGTAGGACAGGAGCAAGGCCCTGCGGGAGGAATCCAACGTCAAATGTATCCCCAACCACATTTGACTGATATTTTTGGAGCTCAAATTTGAAAGTGCAACAGAAACTGCAAATAAGAAAAGAAAAGCACATCATTAAAAATTTGAGGCTTGTTTTTAAAAAGACACAGCACAAAAGGTTGCGCTGCCAAAAAAACTCTGCAAAATACAGATTTGCCGCACTGTTGCATGTTTTGTTCAAATTTCTGAAACATTATGCCCAAAATATTGAGAACTAAAAAAGGATGTGATGTTGTATAAAACTCCAGGGGAAAAAACTCGATCATTCCGGGCCTGGTACAATAAGCCCAACTCCACTACTGCCTACCATGTGATGATTATTGGCGGCGCTACGAGCACGTACAATGGGAGGAAGAACAGTGCTAGGGATAGTGGCGGGTCCGGGTCCTCCCATCGCTGCAGCCTCTGGGCCAGGAACGTCTTAGAGGAGGCCCAGGAGAGGGAGAGAAGGCTCAGAGGGACGGAAAAGGACTGGGAGGTGGCTGGGGGGAGATTCAAATGAATTGACTTTATAAAAATCTACTTCTGCTGATGTTGCTGTTGTTGGATGCATTTTGTAGCTGCTGTTGTTGTGGTCATGCTTGTGAATCTGGTTGATGAAACTTGCTTCTGAAGCTGTTTTGACGGTACCACTACGTTTTGATAAGCTACTGCATCCATTCGAATACCATCCTTATAACTTCTGTTCTGTGATAATCATGATGCTACTGTACTCACTGTAGTATCCCAGCCGCAGTATGATGGACAGCTGCAGCACAAACTGCGGCCCCGCCTCAAAGAAGGCCTCGTGGATGCCAACTGAGAGCGCCCTCTTCTGGAGGCCCTCAAGCATGGCGGCGTTGGCGCTGTCAGACATG
>JAAUYJ010151391.1_pt1 | contig 10430 bp, 9 predicted proteins | sample 7278031 | NCBI WGS metagenome assembly JAAUYJ01 (sample SAMN14350222, study PRJNA611818) | marine sediment metagenome | isolation source: surface marine sediment (1.8m) | place: French Polynesia: Moorea | collected 2018-08 | reverse complement strand
GTGGTAAGTGACCTGACCACCCCGATCCGACTGAACCAGCGGTATACCGCCCTGATCAAGAATGTGTTCGGCTTTGCCGTTTTTACCCAGCGTATACACCGGCGGGTGCTGCACAAACCAGAGCTCATCATCCGTCCTATCCGTGCGTTGATTGGTAAAGCGTTGCATGTCTTGCCACACGGCCAGATAGGGCTGCAATCCCAGCTTAGTTACACGTAAAGCCATAGCCTGGTTATCCTGTGGCGAGCAAGATTGAACACATGAACCATTCGCCTTCATTTTATAGAGGCTTACAGACTAAATCGCAAATACAATGTGCTCACAGGCGGTGAGTTCCATGTATATCGCATCGAGCTGCTCGCGGCTCCTTGCCTGTATCGTCACCGTGATCGACAAATAATTACCCTGGCGGCTTTTGCGGGTTCTCACTGCACCCTCGCCCAGATCGGGCACATGTCGGCGCATGATCTCGAGCACCGCGATTTCCAGCTCGGGTGTAGCTCTACCCATTGCTTTGATTGGGAACTCGCAGGGAAACTTGAGTGGACTCTCTTGATCTTCTTGATTTTCATCAGCCATGGCGTAGAGCCTGCTTGTATTCCTTGTAAAGTGCAATGATCTTTTTCCAGCAATCACCCGCGACACCATCACCGACCGGCTGCTGGTTGATCCTTACCACAGGCGCTATTTCACGGGTTGAGCTGGTCAGCCAGACTTCATCAGCGGTTTCTAGTTCGTCCCCTTGAATATCACGCTCCAATAGCTCGAATCCGTTGGACCGCGCCAGCTCGATCACTAGATCACGGGTTATTCCCGGTAGTAGGTACTGACTATTCGGTGGCGTTGATATCACACCTTTGTGGACCACAAAAACATTACTCGCTGTCGCTTCGGTGACCAAACCATCACGCACCATGATCGCATCGACAACACTCGACTGATTCGCATGCAGGCGAACCATCACGTTGGCGATTAGCGAGACCGATTTGATGTCGCAAGCTTTCCAGCGAAAATCCTCGACTATTATTGCTTCGATACCCGCCTCGAGTTTTGCGTAGTCAATCGACTTTATCGCGTTTACCATAATGAACACCGTGGGCCGGATGTCATCATCGATCGATAAATCACGCAATGGGGCAGCACCGCGCGTGACCTGCAAATAAATCGAACGATCAGCGCCTGGATTCTTGTCAAGCAGATCTTGAAAAACGGCCTTCCACTCTTGCCGTGTCAGCGGTTCTGCCATTGAAATCCTGTTCATGCTCCGCTGCAAGCGATCGAGATGCTCGTCAGGTCGTAACGGCTTGCCGCCATAGACCGGTATGACTTCATAGACACCATCACCAAACAGAAAGCCACGGTCCAGAACCGAAACCTTGGCCTGTGACAGCGCCAGAAACTCACCATTCAGATAGACGATGGGTTCAGGTTCAACTGCCGCCGCAGACTCAGGAGTGCTGCTCTCGGGGGTTAGTTGAACCACTGTAGAATATGGTCTTTGGCAATCTGAAATATGCTTCCTTCAGCTACAGGCTCGAGCGCAACCAGTGGCGCATTCAGCATCTCCTCATCGTCAAGATTAACCCGGACTGCACCGTGCTGAGATCCCTTTTCCAGCGGCGCCACGATACTGGCATCAACGTCCATGATCGCCTCCAGTTGATTATAAGAACCACGAGGTATCGTGATATAGAGATCCTGCAGCAAGCCCAGTGAGACCTTGTCACTGTCGCCTTTCCACACGCGGGACCGGTTCAGTATCTCTCCAGCTGAATAGAGCTTGTGGGTTTCGAAAAAACGGAAGCCGTAATTCAACAGTGACTGGCTCACACTGGCTCTCGATTTTTCGCTGTCAGTGCCAAGAGCAACTGAAATAAGCCGCATGTCCGAGCGTAAGGCAGAGGCCACCAGGCAGTAGCCTGCGGATTCGGTGTGACCCGTTTTGATACCGTCGACGCTGTCATCACGCCAGAGTAATTTATTGCGATTGTATTGCTTAATATCGTTGTACGTGTATACCTTTTCCTTATACCAGGCGTAGTGCTCGGGAAATTCATTGATGATAGCCAGCGCCAAAGTCGCAATGTCCCGCGCTGTGGTCAGATGCCCCTCTTTCGGCCAACCCGTACTGTTCAAATAATGTGTATTATTCATACCCAGAGTCGCCGCATACTGATTCATTAGGTCCACGAATGCTCGCTCCGAACCGGCAACATGCTCTGCAAGCGCTACGGTAGCATCATTGCCAGACTGGACGATCACGCCTTTCATCAGATCGTGCACGCTCACCTGACTATCAACCTCGACGTACATACGCGAACCGCCCATACGCCAGGCTTTTTCGCTGATGGTAACCATGTCGTCCATACTCAGCCGACCAGCCTCGATCTCACGGTAAATAACATATGCTGCCATCATCTTGGTGATGCTCGCAGGCTCAACTTGCTTGTCGGCCTCTTTTTCAGCGAGCACGTGTCCGCTGTTGGCATCCACAAGAATATAATTTTTTGCCGCGACTTTCGGCGCTGCCGGAATAGGTACAGCGGCGTTTCCCGCTGAAACAACAAAAACAAAAACGACGGCGACGATCAATAATAGCTGGTTTGTAGGTCTGGGTAATTTCATCTGATTAGTTGTATCTGATTATTTTTGCGTTGTTCAAATTGATTTCTTTCAGTTGGGCCAATACCTTTTCAGCAACGTTGTCGCTCGGCACCGGACCGATCCGCACACGGTAAACTAGTCTTCCATTCTTGTTATCAACATGGATGCGAACGCTCTGGAAATTCTTCTCTCGCAATTCAGCGATCATTTTCATTGCATTTTCTTCTGCTGAAAACGCCGCGATCTGTACATAGAGCTTGCCGTTCTCGTCGAAATATTTCTCTTTACTCCCAACAACGGCTTGCTTCGGCTTTTTATCTGCTCCAAACATGAGCGCGCGGATTTCCACCGGTGCCGTTCCAGTCGCTACAACACCCAGCTTGGTCGCAGCCGCGTAGGAAAGATCAATGATGCGGCCATCATGAAATGGGCCTCTGTCATTGACCTTGACCACCGCTTTACGGCCATTTGCCAGATTCTTGACCTCGACGTAGGTCGGCAGTGGCAGGGTCTTGTGCGCCGCAGTCATTGCGTACATATTGTAGGTCTCTCCACTGGATGCGCGCCGTCCATGGAACTTGGTGCCGTACCAGGACGCCTGGCCTTTCTGCTTGAAGCCTTCGCCGCTATCCAGCACGTAGTAACGCTTGCCGAATACTTCATAGGAAGGGGGGTTGCCGTACTTACTCCGCGTTTCTTCCCGGGGGACGGCGTCAGGGATTTCATCCCATTTCTTGCTAAAGCCATCCGGCGCGCCGTCCTTGACACTGCAGGCGGTCATTAGCGCCGATAACAGAAGCAGTCCGATAAAAGCACGAATTGAGTACTCAACAGGTATCATTTCTGTGCATCAAATTCCCGGCTCAATTGATAAACAGCCATAGCATATAGTGCGCTGTGATTGTAGCGCGTTATCACGTAAAAATTGTCCAAGCCGAGCCAGTATTCTTTGCCGTTGTCGCCGTTAAGCGTAATCACGGTCGCATTTCGCTTGCCGTCCAGTTTCGTCTCGGGCTGTAAACCAACTTTGACAAGATCTGAGACGCGCGTGTGCGGCTTCAGCTTGTTTCTGGTCTCTTCGATCTGTCCATCGAGGTGTGCCCGGACCACAACCTGTTCACCGGGCTTCCAGCCATGCACCTTGAAGTAATTGGCAACGCTACCAATCGCATCAGCCGTGCTATTCCACAAATCGCGTTTACCGTCGCCATCGAAGTCAATCGCATAGTGGCGATAACTGCTGGAGATAAACTGGGGCATACCCATAGCCCCAGCGTAAGAGCCACGAATCGCTCGTATGTCGTCAACGTTCTCTTCACGCGTCAACAGTAAGAATTGCTCGAGCTCACTACGAAAGAAACGGGCTCGTGGTGGGTAGTCGAATCCAAGTGTAACCAGCGAATCAAATACTTGTGTTTTTCCGCTCAGACGGCCGTAGTAAGTCTCAACACCAATGATCGCAGTGATGACTTCGGCGGGAACACCAAACTCATTTTCAGCGCGCTGCAACAGTTCACGATTATCCTCGAGAAACTGATTGCCTCTGTTGATGCGCTTTTCGGTAACGAATATCTTACGGTAGTCCTTCCAGGTGAGCACTTTTTCGGCCGGTTTAGCGATCGCCTCGAGCACACCGTCCAATTTTTGCGCGGAAGCGAGCTTTGACTCCAGGTCATCGCGAACAAATTCATGTTTTTCGACCATATCGTCGATAAACTGTTGAACATCGTCGCGTTGACTGTAATCGGCTTGCACATGCAATGAAGCTAACACCAGGGATATCGTGATGACAAAGTTAACTCGACTCATGACTAGGGTTTTTTTTAATAAGTTCATTTGGACAACAATCTTCGATGCGAGTTTATCGACATCAACATACCAAATCCGGCCATCAAGGTGACCAGTGACGTACCACCATAACTGACCAGCGGCAGAGGCACGCCGACAACCGGCAAAACACCCGAAACCATCCCAACGTTGACGAACAAGTACACAAAAAATGTCATACTCAAGCTACCAGCCAGCAAGCGGCTGAAATTATCCTGAGCATGGTCGGCTATATACAGGCCCCGCCAGATGATAAAAGCGTATAGCAATAACAAAACGGCGGCGCCCATCATACCAAATTCTTCCGCAAACACTGCGAAAATAAAATCCGTCGAGCGCTCCGGTAAAAAATCGAGCTGCGACTGGGTACCATTCAGCCAGCCCTTACCGTATAAACCGCCGGAGCCGATCGCAATTTTTGACTGGATGATGTGATAGCCGGCTCCCAACGGGTCGCTTTCCGGATCGAGCAGAGTCAGCACGCGCTGCCGTTGATAGTCGTGCATCATGCGCCATAGCAGCGGAATAAAGGCCAGTAACGCCAGGCCGGTTCCAATCAACACACGCCAGCGAATGCCCGAGAAAAAAACCACGAAAAAACCCGCTGCCGCCACGAGCAGGGCAGTCCCCAAATCAGGTTGCATTGCAATCATGATCGTCGGCACCAGAACCAGGATAGTGGAAATCACCAGCGAACGCAGCCCGGGCGGTAGCGGACGCTCTGACAGATACCAGGCCAACATCAAGGGCGTCGCTAATTTCATAATTTCCGATGGCTGAAATCGTACGCCGATCTTGAGCCAGCGTTGTGCTCCTTTGCCCACCTCGCCGGCGAAAAACACCATCAACAGCAACACGACACCGACGACGAACACCCACGGCGTCCACAAGTACAATTGATGTGGTGAGATTTGCGCCACCACCAACATCACCAGAAAGGCAATCGACAGCCTGACGACCTGTTTCTGCATCAGCAAGGTGGACTGATCGCCCGCACTGTACAAGATACCCAGGCCAGCCAGCGTCAGCATCAATAAGCCGAGCAGCAACACCGGGTCGATCCGGACAATCTGCAAAATCCGGCCAAAACGGCCCTGGTAGGCCGCATCAAACTGGTAATTATTCGGCATCGGCTCTTAGTAAATATTTATCCATAATTTTCTTGGCGATGGGTGCGACCGCACTGCCATGCTCGCCATTCTCTTCTACGATAGCCACCACTATTTCGGGATCCTCTATCGGCGCAAATGCTATGAACAAGGCGTGGTCTCTCAATTTCCTGGCGACCGTCTCAGCATCGTATTCTTCGTCCTGGGCGATGCCGAAAACCTGTGCTGTTCCGGTCTTACCGGCCATTTCATAACCTTTCAACTTCCACCCGGTCGCGCGCGCTGTGCCCTTCTTGCCACGCAATACACGCCGCATGGATTCGTGCATTTGATCCCAGCGATCCTCTCTGTTCACTTTAAACCATGAAACAGGGGCTGGCTCCAGCGTTATAAGCTCGCCGTTGGGGCTGCGCATCTCTTTCAACAGGCGTGGTTTGACGCGCATGCCCCGATTCGCCAAGGTCGATGTTGCCACAGCCAATTGTAATGGTGTTGCAAGCATATAACCCTGGCCGATGCCCGCAATCAGCGTTTCACCCGGATACCAAACCTTGTTATGCGCGCGGCGTTTCCATTCTCGTGACGGCAACAGGCCCGAGCGTTCACCGATCAGATCGATTCCTGTTTTGTCACCGAAACCGAATTCACGCAGATAATCATGCATGCGGTTGATACCAAGACGATGCGCCAGCTCGTAAAAATAAACATCACAGGATTGCTCTATGGCATCAGCCAGATCAACCCGCCCATGCCCCCATTTTTTCCAGTCACGGTAACGATGCTCATCGTCGTTGGGCAAGGTGTAATATCCAATACAGCGGACACTCTCCAGGTGCCCGATAACCTTCAAGTCGACGCCGGCGAGCCCTAAAAACGGCTTAAACGTCGAACCTGGAGGATATTGCCCAAACAATGCCCTGTTGAACAAGGGTTTGTAGTCGCCCTCACGTAGTGCATTGTAGTCCTTGACACTGATGCCGTGCACGAACAAGTTGGGGTCATAGGTCGGCTCACTGACGAACGCCAGCACAGCCCCGGTCCGGGGCTGCATCACGATAACCGCTCCCGCAAAATCACCCAGGGCCTTCTCAGCGGTCACCTGCAACTCCATATCAAGGTTCAGGACCAGATCGTTACCCGGTACCGGCGGAACCTTGTCTATGACGCGCAGGATACGGCCCTCAGCATTAACTTCGACATTCTGTTGGCCAACGGTCCCGTGAAGCTCATCCTCGTAATACCTTTCCAAACCGGTCTTACCGATGTGCGAGGTACCTCGATAGTTACTCACGTCGATCGAATTGAGCTCCTTCTCGCTGATGCGCCCGACATAACCGACCGCGTGCACCGTGGTCGAACCCTGGGGATAGTACCTGCTCAAGCGTGCCGCGATATCGACACCAGGGAAGCGATGACGGTTGACTGCCAGGCGAGCAACTTCTTCTTCACTGAGCCGGGTTCTCAACGAGATGCTTTCAAATGGCCGATGCGTGCGTAAAGCCGTTCGGAACTGCTCGATATTTTCATCGCTAATCGCGACCACGTCGCCCAGATCCTGCAACGTGGCGTCCAAATCCTCGACTTGCTCGGGGATCACTTCAAGATGATAAGTCGGGCGGTTTTCGGCTAGTACGGTACCATTGCGGTCATAGATCAGGCCTCTGTTTGGCGGCAACGCCATCAAACGAACGCGATTCTCCTTTGATAATCCGGCAAAATGCGCATATTCGACGATTTGTAGCTGACCCAGCCTGGCCAATAAGCCACTCATCAGGACAAAGCAGACCAAGCCCGCCACAATGGCACGCGCTTTGAATATCCTGGAAACGATCGAGTGGTCTGTTACAACCGATCTACGCACAACGCGGTCCCGTTTGCATCACTTGACACATAGCTGTTGGGTAAAAACTCATTCGCCGATTGCGTGCATTGTTATGTTGTTATCGAGCAAGAAGGCTGCCAGCAGTCGAGCTGATAAGGTTTCAGACGGGACCACGTGAACGCCGGTCGGGTGACAGATAGAATGACGAACCTGGGTAAACCGTTGAACCAGCGAGGCCAGCGTGTTCATCAGGTGATTATGACAATTCACAACGGGATTAAATTCATTATTTTGCTGTAACGGATTGTAATAATTTGTCGTCATTGTTGAATATACTATCTATATAAATATTGATAACGTGGCCATGTGCAATCGCCCGGCGGTTGTCTATGTGCACACGATTATGTCGACACATCTGGACTAAGTACAAGTCATGAGAGGATAGACTCGACTATAGTAACCATAATCCTAGATTCCGCAGTGGAACACAGAATTAGCGCTGTTCCTCAAGCGTCAGGGCAAGGCGCGACTTGCCGCTAATGGTCCTGGCCCGCATTTCTCGCCAGGATCACGGGAGCAGGCGTAGGATTCGTGTTCGTAGGCGCCGCTCTGGAGCGAAAAGCGTAGCAATAGCTACGGTTTGAGTGAAGAGCAAGCTTACGGAAACGAAGGCTAGCCTGAACCGTGATCCTGGTGGAAAATGCGGGCCCTAGTCCTTAGCAAAAGTTGCAACGCCGCCATGGCGCTCGAGGTGCGGCGATACACCGTGTAGCGACTCACCGGTTGAGTGAGTCTCGCAGGCCACACAACTCTTATAATAATCAAAGAGTTATGTAACGGTGGGCGGTCAACTGAAGAATCTAGGATAATCCTGGATTAAACGGGTTCGGCTCGACAATCGCTGAACAATCGATAGAATCCATGGACTTTCTGATCAACTGGCCCTAGGGAGTACATGAATGAGACTGGTTTTGATCGGAGCCCCGGGCTCCGGCAAAGGCACACAAGCAAAATTCCTGATCGAGAAATACGGTATCCCTCAAATCTCAACCGGGGACCTACTGCGTGCTGCCGTCGCCGCAAAGACCCCGTTGGGACGGCAGGCGAAAGCCGTCATGGATGCCGGCCAACTGGTACCCAATGATATTGTTATTGGCATGATCAGGGAGCGTATTATGCGTCCCGATGCCGAAAGCGGTTTCATTCTGGATGGATACCCGCGCAACCTCGAACAGGCCGAAGCGTTGGATGCCCTGCTCCTCAGCCTCGGCAGACCGATCGACGCGGTATTGCAGATCAACGTCGATTTTGACCTGTTGATGCAGCGCATGGTCGGGCGTCTGACCTGCCTTTCGTGCGGCGCGCTGTTTAACTCATTCACGAACCCCCCCGCGATCGATACCCAATGCGATCTTTGCGGGGGCACCCTGCACCATCGTTCCGATGATAACGAGGAGACCATCGATCGACGTCTACGCGTCTACGAAACGCACACCCAACCCGTGCTGCATTACTACAGCAATAAGGGCAACCTCCACGTAATTGACGGCCAGGGCACTGTCGACGAAATCAAAAAACGCATCAAATCTGCTTTGAGAGGCATGCGCTCTTCACGCATCAAGCTACAACCGATCACAAAGCAACCTGCCGCGCGACCCACCAATGCCAAACCTGAGGTCATCCGCACCCAGGTCGATGAGCGGCATAAAGCAAAACTTAAGCAGAAAAAAAGAGAAGCCGCCGCCGTCAACCCGGTGGTAAAGAAACGCTCGAAAGAAACAACAACCACCGCTAAAACTGGATACCTGAAACAACTGAAAAAAATGCAGAATGATCTGAATAAGGTCAAAAAAGAGCTCATGGATGTTAATCGAGCTGAGAAGCAATTGATCGCTGAGATCGAAAAAAATGAAGCCGCGTTAGTAAAACTGAAACAGCGCGAGTCCAGCTTGGAATAGACCAGTTATGCGGCCCGGTGAAAGGCCTGCCCGCATTTTCCACTCGCTGCAAAAATTCGGCAACAATAGATGAATGGCGGAGTAGCCGCTGCCGCTACAGGCGCCCCTGCTTGCCTGGGTGTTACCAACTACCAGGCAGCGCTCAAAAAATCATGGCGTTAACCAAGTAAATGTGCAACGAGGGATCAGGCGTTGCCTGCCTGTTGTGCCTCGATGTCCGCTCTGACCTGCTCCATATCTAGCTGCCTGGTCTTAGTAACGATTTCTTCCATTGCCGATTCGGGCAACATGCCGGCCTGCGAAAAAATCACTATCTGCTCGCGTAAGATCATCAACGTAGGAATCGAACGAATCTGGAAGCTGGCAGCCAGTTCCTGTTGTTCCTCGGTGTTGACTTTGGCAAAAACAACATCTTCGTTCTTCTCGGACACGCTTTCATAGATCGGCGAAAACGACTTGCAAGGCCCACACCAGGGTGCCCAGAAATCGATAAACACAATATCGTTGTTCTTGATGGTGTCCTGGAAGGTTTCTTTGGTCAATTCTATAGTAGCCATACGGTCTCTCGATAAAATAACGGGTTGACGCGATATTATCACATCAACCCGTTGGATAATTTGTTACTGCTCCGATTTAGCAATGATGCTCGTACCTGAGGTCGCCGGTAGACGCGGCATCGTAATTTCCGGGTATGGTCCCGTCAAAGCCCCCAGGAATGCAACGATATCTTCGACGTCAGCATCAGTTAGGTCTTTGTCTAACTGCGTCTTCGCCATCACCCTAACAGCCTCACCTAAGTCATTCACCGAACCGTTATGGAAATAGGGTGCCGTATCGGTGATATTTCTCAGCGTCGATACGCGAAACATATTAGCATCCGCTTTATCACCGGTCACGTCCTCTCGGCCCTTGTCTTCCGCCAATTTGTACTTCGCTACCATAGGGTTGTCCGCAAACGTCGGGAACTTGGCATAAAAACCTTCCCCAAACTTGCGTTGGGGGCCGTTGAATGCTGCACCTGAGTGACAACTGGTGCAACCATTTGATGCAAATTTGTTCATACCGCGAACCTGCTGTTCGTCAAGGGCCTGTTTGTCACCCTTTACATAG
>JAAUYJ010104330.1_pt1 | contig 10431 bp, 5 predicted proteins | sample 7278031 | NCBI WGS metagenome assembly JAAUYJ01 (sample SAMN14350222, study PRJNA611818) | marine sediment metagenome | isolation source: surface marine sediment (1.8m) | place: French Polynesia: Moorea | collected 2018-08 | reverse complement strand
TTAATTATACCTATTCAACCGGACATGATATAACTGGCTGGGGATTTATTGTTGATCCTTTATAAATGGCCAATATTTAGCAATCGTTTCGCTGCGCAAAAATGTCGCGCAGCATTCCGCAGGAAAACGCGGAGCATTGCTTCAGCAAATCGCACTCAACTATTTATTTGTAACATTCTTTTTTCAAATTGGTATAAGATTCTAGCCTACCCGAAAGCAGGCTAGCAAAAATATCCATCTTAGGAAGTTATTTCTTCTAAGTGCTAAAATATGCTTTCATATAAGATAATACGGTTATTTTAATACGCGCTAAATCCTTCGCTTCTATACTGTTGAGGTCTTTTGCAGCATTGCTTAGAAAATCGCTCCACCAGGGGATATGATTGACTAAAGCATAATCATAATTACCGACTAAGACTTCTGTCACTGCATTCCCAATATCTTCAGGGCTATAAGGTTCCGTTTTCTCAAGAGCCGTCAACGCATGATTGACCAGTTGAATTAAAAGGGCGTTTTGGGGCGCATCAATCACTGAACGTTTCTTTTGAACTGCCGTATCATCTGGGGTTTGGTTAAATGCAGGAGGAACTCGGCTAACGTAGGTGACTCGGTGCAATACTCGCCAAACATGATTTCCAAAAGCCCTGGCTCGGCGTAACGCAGAGGCATCGTTGCTATCACTGGTAAGTAACCAATTAGGGTCGATAACAGTCTCAAAAAATTCATTAAAGTGGTCGCGATCAGGTGCCAAGTAAAAACTCTTAAAACGATAAGCATCCACTTTACCTGGCTCTGCTGCACCATTATTTTTTGGCTCTAGTTCATTCGGCAACCATTTGGCTAGAAATGCCTCTGTATCGTTTTTGATCGCTAAACCAAAATCACGGCCTTCTGCTTTCTGTTTAGTGACATTGGTTTGGATGTGACCGCCGAATAAAGCATCGCTATCCATATATACGCCAAAACCACTTATCTTTGCGGAAAGACTTCCTTTGAGACCAGCCAACCCTTGGAACGAATAACTACCAGAGTGAGATTCCTGCCGGCTGACCATGGTTTGCTCTTCCTCGGAAAATAAGCCCCCGCCAGCAGTCCAAACATAGGTATTAACCAAATTACGCTTGCTACGATTATTTTTCCAATCGTATTCGGCATCGGTTTCAGATTGAATGGTGGATTCTGGATCGACGGGATCGCCCTCAGTAAAATGAGTGGTATTCTGACGGCGTCCCTTTTTACCAGCATCAAATGCCTGATAGTCCGCTTCAATTGATGCCTCATGAGCCTCAATCTGTTGCTCTAAGTCCTGTGCTGCATAGGGTTTGAAGTAGCTACCGCGCTGGATATTTGCCTCTGGATAATCATCATCAGGCTTAAAACCTTGCATACCATCGAGCGTACCTTGTTTTGTGTACAAGGGGTTAATGGGAAACAAAATAATATTGAAGTCTTCAGCAATTCGCGGATCGGGTGCCATATGAATACTTATCAGTGTATTGGTACGCTCAAGCCGAAGTGCGTAAACATTCGCAACCCCTGATTTCACTAAAGCATAACCTAAATTGTCCATTAGGTAATGACGCTCTTCACCTTGAATTTCTGGCTCCCAATTGCCGCCAACCTCAATATAGTTGGTTAAAGAATGCTTTGTTCCAATACTGGTCTGTGCGCCTTCAAGATAACCTAAACTATATGAAAATTTACCTGCAACACCAGCTTTGTATTTTACATCTGCTATTTGTACCTCAATACCAAAACCTAGTGGTGCCGTCAAAACAGTTCCTTCTATCTTTCCCTGTGTTCCCAAACCGAACTCAAATGATGAGTCAAACCCTGTATCTTTTTGCGCACTATAGCTATAGCTGACATCCTCATCTTCGGACAGGGTGACAGAGGCTATTCCCATATAGGCTTGGTAGCGAGCAATACTCTGGTAGTAAGGGCGGGTCAAATTCTCACCTGGTACTGGGGGAGGACCTTCGATATAGCCGATTAAGGTTGGATTTGATTGCGCCTGCCCAATAAACGTTAAGCTGGCATCGCCTACTTTAAAGTCAGGCAAAATGGTCAATGCTTTTGTTGCACTATTAATGTAGGCATAAAGCCGCCGCAGTACCCCTCGGGTGATCCCGTCTGCATCCACATAAAGTGCGCCATACTCTGAAGCTGAAATGGAGGTTGTGGCAAGTCCCTGTTGTGCGCGGGTGGTAGGGCCATGCAGCAGGTTTTTGATCTGCGGCGCTTCATTCCCGATGGGACTATCGTATTCACCTTCACCGGGTTGCCACCAAAATGGTGTAGAGTCACTGTTGAGCAGTAGAGCGTAATTGCCATAACCACTGCGATCGCTAATAATATTGCCACTGCCAACACTAATAGGCCAGTACCCCATCAGGTTATCTTCATTCCCTGATAATTCTAGGTGCATATTATCATTAATTTCGTCGGCACTACGGGGAACGTTCCATAGCCTTAACTCGTCCATTTGCCCTTGGAATATTTCTGTCGGCCGGCTCTTTGCTGGATCTGGCTCGGGATGACTGCCTACAAATCCAATAGCGAATTGTCTGGTGCCGTAATTGTTGTTTTGAACTTGGTTCGCTAAGATCGGTTGAGTAGCAACTTCCTTGCCATTGAGATAGATAGCAAACTCCGTTGACAATCGAGAAGTTGTCCACATTGTCACGCTGTCCAGTGTTGCGTCATGGTTGCCAACTGAGTCTTTTAGTGTTGTACCTTGTCCTTCGTTACAGCGCCAGTGGGCTTCCAAACCGTCTTTTAGAGCTGCTGGAGGGGTTGTGTATTGGCTTAACTGCACAAAATCTGAACTGATCTCTCTGGACCACATGCGTAAGTCCGCTATCTTACCGACAAAATATTGTAGCGGCGCATTTGGGTTCTGCGGACTCGGCTCCGCTGCGTTGCTACCGATTGTAATAGGGTTTGTCGTTGGAAGAATCTTAAATGTTTTGTTGTCTGGTAGCTTAAAATCATCAAATTGCTGAATTTCGATGTCTCCAACTACGTTTCTATCAAGGCGAGCCAATGCCAAATGAACTAACAACTTATTTGTGGTCGTCCTACTGGAACTCTCGACCGTTGCAGTATTGGGTTTGTTAGCAGGAGCATTAGGATTTGACTGGGTAAATGTTACCTCGCCAGTTTCATTATTAGAAATGAGCTGAAAACTGAGTCCGAAATAATAGGGCTTGCCTACCTCAATTTGCGTCTGTAAGCTAAAACCAAAACCATTTTTATCACCATCATTATCAATTAACCAGCCCGCAAATGTTAGTTTGCCATTTACAATAGCCAGAGCGTAAGAGTAATTCTGAGCATCGTTATCCCCCTTTTCAACTAGATACTTAGCATTACCTTCTATATCATCGGCTATAAACCTGCCGTCGATACTCAATGTCTGTTCAAAGTCAAAGTCTTCGCTGTCGTTGACAACTGCCGCCTGGGTTCCATCAAATTGCACCGCCTGATTATTTGAACAGACAGCAGCTACATGAGTCCAATTATTTTGCATACTTGCCAAAACATCAGGGGTGGTGTCGGTTTTTGCAAATGAGAAACCAGCACCGCAGAAGAAGAAGGGCTGCGATGGCTTCTCCCATGTTTCGATCTTTCCTTCGCCCTCACTGCTCGGTCCAGGTTTTATTAATAGCTCCGCCCAAGTAGGTGCTAAGTTTGGCAAGTTTGTATCTGTCAAGTTAGAGGGTGTCCAGTAACCGAATAGATAAGCATTTGGTATATTTACGGCAATTGGATTAGACCAGTACAGTGAGTTAAGTTGATCATCGTTGAGAAACCCGGACCACAACGCTACATTGGAAATACTTCCAGGAAAAGGTTCCAAAGTCTTTGAAAGAATTACCATTGTTATTTCCTTCGCAGAAAAAGACAGAGAAAGGTTAAGAATTTCTGACCGAAATTCAGGCTCATCCCTGTGCCGCCAGGATATTTTTTTTACCAACTGATTTGTGAAGTCTATTTCCAATGAGATAAAATGCCATCCTGGGGTCAAAGGAACATTTGTTACTTTTTTAGAGATAGTTGTGGTGCTGCCTTGACCAGCGTACAAATAAGGCTTTAAGTCTCCATCATCTCCTTTTTTCCCTAAGCTTCCCAATTCGACTAAGTTTTTCAATTCGACTGTCTCCTCGTTCAAGGTAACAATAGGATTCTGTTCTTCGTCGGTATACGTTATAGAATCAAGCTTCCACCAGCACGTCAAGGTAACTTTATCGTACTTTCCAAGTTCACCACTTCCCATAAAGACTTCATGCTTTTTGAAGCTCAGAGCCAGTGCTTTCTCTTTGACCGCAAATCCAACGGTATATTGTATATCAGTTATTGGCGCATTGACGTTTAATAATGTCTGGTTTGCCGATAGCTTTGTTGGTCTAATCCAACTCTCATAAGTAAAATCTCCTGGAATCTGCAACACCTCCTCATTCGGTCTATCGCCCCAATGAATAACTGCCTGGTTTTTTGTAAAGTCACCCATGGTAGTGGGAGGAGTGGGTACCCAGCCACCAAAATTGCCCGCCTGGGTTTGGATGCCATGCTGATCAGGATCAATGTGAATGGGGCGACCATCTTCTGGAGGGTTATAAGGCATCACCTGAAAGAACACTGATGCTGTCGAGTTATGGGTCTCAATAGAAAGCTGGCGTGTGAGTTCTTGATTGGGGCGGGTTTGATAGGTAGCAGCCATGACATTGCCAGCAACCGAATGCCCAACAATATTAAAAAATGGAGCCAGATCAGGGGATGCAACCGTGGATGCATCCACCAACTCCCCTTGGCTAATACGTTCGCCTGTATTTGCTGCCACTACAACAAAATGGGGTCGAATGTCTTCTTCAGTGGTTGGCGCTTCGGTGTTGAGATGATTTACAAATTGAGCTGGTGTAGTGGGTACGTCTTCCCATACGCTGGTAGTATCATTCCAACTAATTTCGACGCTGCACGTTTTCAAATCACCTGGAGAAAATTCGACCTTTCCAGTAAAAGTCTCAGTTTCAGGGGCATAAACAAAATACAATTGGCCAGTGGTTGTAGGCAACTTAGCCAGCTTTGCGCCGCTCAAGTCAATGCTTGCGTTACCTGCCCCCATTAAGTCACGGACAAAGCTCGGGGCATTGGGGTTAAGCTGTTCTATGGTCAAAACGGGTTGGAAGGAACGAGTAATGTCTCCGGACGACGCTGGCTTCATTTCAACACTAAGGGTTTGACTTTCTTCACCTACTGTAGCCTTGGTAAGCTGTAATGCTGAGGGAAATTCCGCATCACGGGCAACCACCAACAAAATAGGTAACCCCTCGCTTGTAGGGATCTCAATCGCTTGCCGTGTGCCAGAGTAATCGTAATAGGGGATGTTGCCACGCTGAACATCCGGGTTTAACGGATCATCGCTAGCCAGACCGTTGATTACTTGTGCAAATGTCGGCAATGTGCGCGGGACTGCGGTAAACGATTCGGAATCGGTGAGTGGTGCTGGGGCTTCAAAAGTAACATCTACCAGTTCCTTGTTACCCACAACTGCCGTAACACTGACCACCGGTTTGGGATCTAGTGGATTGATACTTGGCTGGTTTAAATTTGGTCCAGCTTCGTGAGCAAAAAGTTGTACCGTACCTGTTATTTCTTCATCGTTAACTGCTGTCCAATTGAGGCTATATTTCGCACGGGAAACGGTGGTATCGTATTGCAATGCCCCTAATAGAGTTTGCTCCCCTCGCGTCACCCCCATGTACAGATGGACTAAGCCATCGGCACCGCTCAACAAGGTAGGGTGGGTGAATGTGTCGCCCTTGGTAAAATCCAACAATCCCATCCCTGTAGACAGTCCTTTGAATTGGGGGATAACATCTGGACCTTCGGGTGGGTCAACTGGGGCAGTTTTGGTTGTCCAACGTGCCCCGTATACACGACCATTGGCTTCTGATGCCGATGAATCGACTGCAATATAAGGCTTGTCGGAAAATGCGTCGTCAAACTTCCAGTATCCAATGAGTATTTCCTTATACTTGGGATCAGACTTGGGAGCAGAAAGTTCTTGATACATATTATTGACAATATCATCGTCACTGCGTTTCACATCCCAGAATCTAATTTCATCAAGATATCCAACCCAATTTGTTTCTTGCTCCCCAATTTTTTGACCAAGATTAATTGGTCCCCTAGCGTCAATTTCTGGCGAGGAAATACTGTCGGGATGGGTATAATCTTGTTCACCACGATTTATGCCGTCGATCACAAAGGAGCCCGACATTGATGCAGTATTACCATGATTATCATACTTTCCAAATTCGTATCGCACAGCAATGTAGTGCCACTGAGACAACGAAGGTGAAGGAGTAGAAATTGGGAAGTTGTAGGTCTCAATATCCTGGTTTTTTGTTTCACGAAGTGAAAAAGTCGCTTCGAGCAAATTTTTTTCAACATCCCAGCTCAGATCAAACCCGGATTTATGTTGCTCATCTCCCTCTGTTCCAACTGCACGACTGATGATCGTACCACTAACCCCTTCATTTTTTACCCAACATTCAAAAGTAAATTCCTCGTCTGTAGTCTTCTGAAAAGGGATATCAACATAGGCATTACCATCAAAATGCAGTGCGGTATTAGCTTGTTTGATCGCCTTTATGTAAAGCTTATCCGTTCCTTCTTCTGTCGGAATAATAGGCGTACCGTCGCTTGCCAAGGCAAAGTCTATTGCTACCAGTCTTTCTTCTGCATCGTCCCCTCCAACCTTAGCTTTGGTCGATAGCATAACCCTGGGACTGGTGATATTAGGTTTGCTCGGATCATCCGACTCTTCCTGTCTTCGGAAATAGAGCGATGCTGGTTGACCCTCTATTTGTTTCACTTTTACTTCTGTAGATTCACCATCAGGGGATTTAAACGTCTCCCATAGACTAAAGGGCGATAATTTATAGTCTGTTTCTTTTGCTCGTAAATCCGGCCACCCGTCGGTGTTGCGTAAGAACGAGTAAGCTTGAATTTGATCATCGCTATTGGCTGTAAAAAACAACCAACGACGAGTACTACCTTGATCGGAGGGAGTCAGTATGACCGTAAACCATCCTTTGTGGGGGTTAATCTCTGAAAAAAACATCAGCGGTTCCTGGAAAAACTCGCCATCAAGGTCTTTGTATGAAGGCTTATCCAGGTCATTGGCTGGAGTATCTTTCAAGCCGCTTATCTGGTAGCGGGATTCTGTTTTTGGAATCAACAGATTATCAGTTTTTCCACCCTCTTCTTCATCAGGTGTTGGTACTAACAAATACCGGTTTGCATAGAGCAGAGTAGCATCCGATGTGTCTGTGTCATTTGTTTCCGGTATGGCTATGGCCCGAAATATATAGAGATAGGTATCATCAGAAATAACCACCCAGTTACCGGGCTGTTTAGTATCAACATCCTTCACCGATTCATCATCCAGGGTGATCAGTTGGAGTCCATTACCCCGCACCATGCTTGGAAATTCCAAATCGCGAAAAAGAGTATCATTATTTTCTGTGTCGGCGCTCTCATCATAAACGCTATAAACTAGCTTTTTACTTACATCATTTTTAGCCCCTTCATTTTTGACTGATACTTCCCCTATTAACAGAGTGCTACCTTTATGAACAATAGTTCGTATTTCTTCAAATTTATATTTGGATGCGGGTGTAGGTACCATAACTATATTTTAACTAAAAAAAAATATTAATTAATATATAAAAAATAACATCAGTATTTTATAGTAGAAGAAAAAAAAAGTTAATTATTGTAAAAACTAGGTAACTATTTATGTTACAAATTTTTACTTTGGGGACTCCATATATTCCCGGCCTCAAAGGCACGGGTTTTTATAGCTTCTAAACCATAAACCTAATAACCAGATTTTTAATATAACCATGAATGAATTAACATCTCCTGACATTTCAGCCATTCGAGCAGGTAAAATTAAAGATTTAGCAAATGCTCACCTCCCTGGTGCAGATTTAGCAGGAACTCAACTTTCAGAAGTAGACTTTAACCAAGCTCACTTAGTTGGAGTTAATTTTGCTGGTGCAAATCTACAGAAAGCACAACTGAGAGCTAATCTTCGAGGTGTAGACTTTTCTGGTGCTGACTTGAGAGGAGCAGACTTTCGTAATGCAGATTTAAGGGGTGCTATTTTTATCGATGCTCAACTTAGAGAAGCTAGCTTTGCAGGAGCCTTCTTAAGTGGAGCTACCTTGAATGATTTGGAGCTCAGTGGCCTTGATTTTCGTGGAGCTGACTTACGAGGAGTGAATTTGATTAGAGCAAATTTGTTTCAAGCAGAGTTTAGTAGTGCTAATCTTTCTGGTGCAGACTTATCTCAGGCAGATTTAGAAGAGGCTAATCTAAGTGGGGCAATACTCCGAGGTACAAACTTACAAAGAGCCAATTTGCTCTGTGCTGTAGTAGAACAGGCTGACTTGACCGGGACTTTATTAACTGATGCTTGTGTCCAAGGTACACCTCTTAATTAAGTTAAGTTAAAAATCAAAAGTCAAAAGTCAAAAGTTCGATTTTCTTGTCTAGCCAACCTTTTGTAGGGATAACTACACCATACTGCAAATTCAAGAAAGTAACTTTGCTAAATATCCTCTTGGTGAAAAATATCAAAGTATAAAGTAGTTCTCACGCTCAAGCTTTAATCTTATAGATAAATCCTATAAGGATCTACCTATTCAGATATAACTCATGTACTTTCTTTTGTTATCAAAAAACTCATAGTGAAGCTTATTATGTACATAAGTACAAGTAAAGTTTACAATTATTCACAAAATAGTTATAATATCAGCGAAGGTACATATTGAAAAATTATGGTGACGGCATTGTTTACGAGTACACCAATGCAAAATCAAAGTGGCGATCGCCTAGTAAGCAAGGTAGCAGGAGCAGCAATTGCAGCCCTGTTTAAAAGCTCCGATCAAGTCGAAGCCAATGTCCGCGCCGAGCCAGTGGCCAAACTCTTACAGGGTAGTCTGGATGGGTTTGATTTCATAGGCAAAGGAATGCAGATGTATAATGGCCTTCGCATCGAAGTCATGGAACTTTACCTACAAGCTATATCGATAGACTTCAGTGCAATTTTTACAGGTAAAGTAAAACTCAAACAGCCTATTCAGGCCACTATGAGGACAGTATTAACTGAGTCAGATTTGACGACCTCCTTCAATACCCCATTTGTGGTAGAGAAACTCCAAAGGCTTAAATATCAGGGACAACCCCTACATTTCCAAAATACTCAGATGACTATTACTGAAGATAGAGCCTTAAGACTAAATACTCAAGTCGGAGTAGGAAGTTCAAATCAACCTATAGACGTTGATTTTACTGCTAACATCGAAGTGGAGGAGCGACGTAAAATCAAATTTGTCAATGTCAAATATAATGGTAATCAAGAGTCAGTAGACCTAGGTAAATCTCTTATAGATCATGTCAATAACTTACTAGATTTAGATAAATTTGCCATAGAAAATACTCAACTGCGAGTAGATCGGCTACGAGTAGGAAAAGATAATATTACATTCTACGGTATCGCTAAAATCGATCAATTCCCCAGTGGAATTAAAAAGAAATAGCATTAATTAAGATGTAACAATATATTTTGCTTGTAGGGACGTTTGCTTAATGTCCCTACAATTATTTAATCGATCTGAAAATAGCTGTAAGCCTAGCTATTTTCATCCTTGTCGCTAACTTTAGGAATATAATCAGGACGTTGGGTATCTTCCCAACCAGGAGGACGTTTAGAATTATACCAAGCAATTGAACCGATAGTCACAGCAGCCACAAAGCCTACTACTACAACTGCTATCGGAATCCATAGATCGCCTTGTACCATATTAAATCTTCCTATTATATTTTTATTTGAGCATAATTAATATTATCTCATGGCCTGGATAAGTTGAAAGAAAAATCCACTATTATTTCCAGACTGGGTTGAGGCTAATATCTGCATATTTGGTAAATTGAAAAAATAATGTAGTAAGTGTGATTAACCTATGCCCTCTCCATTTCCCGGAATGAATCCATATTTGGAAAATCCTGAAATTTGGCCAGCAGTACATAATCGTTTGATTATAGCGATCGCCGATTTTCTTGTCCCAAAGCTACTACCAAAATATTTTGTAGATATTGAGCAGCGAGTCGAGCAAACGACAGGTGAAGAAATAATATTAGTAGGTCTGCCTGATGTTACAGTACAAAAAGAAAAAACAAGTACAAAAACTGATTCAAATATAATAGCAGTTGTGCAACCAGTTACTAAACCAGAAAAAGTAATTATTCCAAATGGTACAGGAAGTTAAACAAATGTATTTACAAATTAGAGCTGCAACTAACAAACAAGTAATAACTACTATAGAAATATTATCTCCTGCTAATAAACGTTCTGGT
>JAAUYJ010061644.1_pt1 | contig 10432 bp, 10 predicted proteins | sample 7278031 | NCBI WGS metagenome assembly JAAUYJ01 (sample SAMN14350222, study PRJNA611818) | marine sediment metagenome | isolation source: surface marine sediment (1.8m) | place: French Polynesia: Moorea | collected 2018-08 | reverse complement strand
TCCCCTCCCACCCGCCCTCCTTTAAAAAACTGCAAGCGCCCGTTTGCAGAGCTGCGGCGACGACTTCGTAAGATTTCTAAAACCATCAAAGAGCCCGAGTCTCGAATTCTTCCACGCCCTCGCAGGGAAGAAAAATCCGCCGATTTGTCTCCATTTTCCCCTTCCTCCCCCTCCTTCCATCTCGAATTATTTCTTTCCCCCCGCCGACGTCGTCGTCGTCTCTCACGCGCACGCGGTCCGCTTGGCAGGGCAGGAGGAATAGGAAGAAAAATGTCCCATTCAATTCTTTTTCTCCGCCGCGATTTTCCCACCCCCGAATTCGCCTCTTCTCTTCTTGAGTTGCGTGCTGCTTCAAGTGGGAAAAAGGGCTTCTTTTTAACTGTACCACCTCCTCCGTCAGGGAGAGGAGGAGGATTCAGCGGAGACGACTGATAAAAACTATCCCCTCTTTTCTTTCTTCCCCTCTTTCAAGGTGCGTCCGCCACTCAGCGAAGCCAACGCCCCATACACGTAGCTGCCAGGTAAGAGAACCAAAGCACGCTTCGACAGCCAAACAAGCTCCCGAAAAAGGCATTTATTTAGCACACGATCGCTTATTTGGCAAGCCAAAAATAGTGTTGGGGAAGCCAGCAACCGCAGATAGTAAATCCACCTTAAAGTCGTCATTTTGTCTATTTCCACGCTGGAACACAGGCGGATCAGGAAGACAAGGCGGATAGAGGAGGGGGGGAGAAAGAGGAGAAAACTTCCACCGGCGTCCGAAAACGAAGCGAAACGACGAACGAACGGCGGGCGTCATCTTTCGCCTCCCCCCCCACCCCCCCTAACGGCTTCCGGTCCATTCGGCGGCGGCGGCGGACAGGAGTGCATGTGGTTGAGGAGGAGGTAAAAAGGAAAAGGAAAAATGAGAGAAGAAACTCTTGCTGGGAAAGTCCTACTAGTAGTATCGTGTGTGTAGTGTAAAGGTGTAGACTGCAGTGTAGTGATAAGGACGCAAACGCGACAGCGAACAGAATTCCACGTTCATCCAACGCTTTTCTCGCCCAGGAGTACAAACACGGTCAGAGGCTAACAAAATGCCGTCTACTTCGGATTCGTCCGCGGCGGCAGCGGAATCGGAGGCCGGGTCGACCGCTGTCACGGCGCCGACGGCCTCGTCAGGAAACACGGGTGGTGGGGGCGGCGGGGCCACCAAGATCTCTCAGACGCTCTCCAAGCTGAGGATCGGAGGCGGAGCTAAATCAAAAGACGGCGGGGAGAAGGCAAAGAGGGGAAGCAGCAAAAAGGGGCCTCAGCAGCAACAGCAGCAGCAACAGCAGCAACAGCAGCAACAGCAACAGCAACAGCAACAGCAAAGGCAACTTTCTCCTGAGGAGATCACCCTGCCGCAGTCGTTCACCGTAAAGTACCTCGGCCGCCGAGCTGCAAGGTAATGGGGCAAAGCACTTCTTTTTCCCGTTAGTTTGATTCAGGGAATAATTGATGTTATTTCTTCCCATTTCATTATTTCATTTGCGCAGGGGCCTCTGGGGCATCAAGCACACGAGGAAGCCCGTGGACGACATGGTGGCGGACGCAAAGTGAGTGCATGTGGTTCTTTCTGCAAGAATGGCGCGCGCGGAAAGAAAAGAGAAAAGAGTCCGACCGACGGATGGTGCAGCATAAATATCTCGTTTGGGCACTGTTTTTGTTGGTTCGTGATGTTTCCCCAATGAGGCCACTTCTCCCCCCCCCCCTCTCTTCGCCGAAAGTGAAAGAGGGATAGATAAGGCGGATCGTGGAGAGAGGGAAAATGGGAGGAAGAAAGGAGAAAGGAAAGAAAGCAACAAGTAGCGATGTTTCTTTCGACATGACACAAAGAAAGCTTTTCGGCTTGGAGCTGTTGATTGGATGGATCGTGGGAAACTATTGTGCTTTGTTACAAAATATGAACTTTTTCCTACTGTTTTCAGGCGCCGTGCCGAAAATGACGACCCGCTCCCCTTGCTGCGCCTGCAGGTGACGGACAAGGGCGTGGGCGTGGCCTCCTCCTCCTCCTCCGCGGCCGGGCGCGACTTCGCCTCGGGGCCCTTCCCCATCGAGACTGTCTCCTACGGCGTGCAGGACATCGTCTACCAGAGGGTTTTCGCCATGATTGTAGTGAAGGGGGCGGATGACGACGACGACGACGACGGGACCACTACCACCACGCAGCTGGCATCGGAGTTCAGGAACCCATTCGAGTGCTACGCCTTCGTCTGTGATTCGTCCGCCAACGCGCGGAGGCTGACGTACGCGCTGGCCAGGGCCTTCCAGGTGAGGAACGTAGAAATGCACTTGCAATGCAAATGCAGTAACCAAAAGAACGGTGTTGCAGGATTTCTCCAAGACCGTGAACGGGAAACAACAGAAAAAGCGGCACTTCGCCATCGACCTGCGCACACCGGAGCAGATCGAGGAGGACATGAAGAGAGAAGCCGATTCCGAAGCATAAAACGAGTCATCTACGTCTATAAATACTGGTACACTAAGCACAAAAGGAAAAGATTAAAACAAGACCATGACCGTCTCCACAAGCGCCCAATCTTGGTGCAAGACTTTCTACGGTATGTACTGGAGAGAGAGAGAGAGAGGAGAGAGAGAGGGGGAGAGAGAGAGAGAGAGAGAGAGAGTCGTATTCTCCCAAGATCCCTCCGCCCGTCTACTGCATAAGCGGGAGAGAGAGGCGGGCTGTTCTTTTGATTTTACCCAGTTTCTCAGCATCCTCTTTTGGGCGAAGAACATCCCACACGACACTAGCGAGTACAAAACGTCTCATCTAAAAGCTATCAGGTTTATTGACAACCATGTCACGTCGTCATTGTTTGTGCTGTTTTTGGCATATTTCTTTTGCCTCCTTTTTTGCCTTCTCGCAAGCGCAATTCTTTGGGCATGTTTTGGAACAGCCACCGCCTCCTCTTTCATTATGTTCCTTTGAATTGATCTTTTCCGTCAATCGACCTAGGGACGACATGGCTTGAGGTTGGTTATTATACAATTTCAAACTTGGTGAGCCTTTTTTCTTGGGAATGTCTTCTCCTCCTTCCAATGAAATAAGGTCATCACTTATCCTTTGCATTTTTGCCTGTGCCTTCTCTTTCCGTTCCTTCAATTTTTTAAGCTTTTGACGCAAAGGACCCAGCTCATTTTGAAGGTTCTCGTGCAATTTCTGAAGTTTGCGAATTTCTTTAGAATAGCTAGAATTGGACAATCTCCTGCCACGGCCAATCGGTTGGCTTATAGAGGGCTTGCCTTCTTCTTTGTCCAGGACACCTTTGTCACCTACATCGCGCTTAAAATTTTGGATTGGAGTTGAAAGATCCTCCTTCTTACCTTCTACACTCTGAATCTTTTTCGATATCTTGTCGTTCTGCTTTTTAATGTCGCCAAGTTCTGACTGCAATTCCTCCTCCTCTTCTTTTTCAGCAGCAATGGTTTCTTCATTGATAGCTTCCAGGCCATGGTTTACAGAATCTAGCATTTTTTGCATTTCGCTCACTTTTCCATCCAGCTTCTCTTGTTGGTCTATCCTAAAGAGCTGAGCAGCCTTCTTTCTGTTAAGACTTTTCATTTGGTTTGCATGCTGATTTTCCGCTTGTTTCACATTTACGTCGTGTCGAGCAATTGCATTTTCCAATTTGTTGTCTATATCCTGTATTTTCGTGCCCAAGTCATCAACTTCCTTGTCAAGATTGTATTTGGTATCCAGGAGTTTTTTCTTTTCAACAAGCTTATCGATAAGTAGGTTTCTCTGTTCTTTGTGGTTAGTCAGCATTTCCTCGTGTCGTTCAGTGGCTCTATTTATTGCGTCTCGAAGCTGATCACATGCAAAGTCCTGATCTTTTTCCTCTCCTTCAATCAGCTTTTCCAAACGCTCTTTCTCTTCTTCATGAGATCTTCCCGCTCTTTTCATTATTTCCTGAAGTTCGTGTTCTGTCTCTGCTGCGCTTCCGTCGAGATTCGCCAGCGTTTTGTTGAGATCCCGTATAATCGCACTGAGACATTGGATCTTGTACTTCAGGTGATCAGTTTCTCCTTTGAGTTCTCTAGTTGCGGCACGCACCCTTTTGTCAATAAATTCCAAGTCAGTGCCCACTTTTCTGTGCCTATTTAGGACTTCCTGAAGCTCTTCTTCCTTTCGAGCTATCTCAGCTTCATTTTCCGCTTTTGTATTTTCAATTAGAGCGTCCAGATTTTCTATCTCGGTATTGAAGTGGTTCAAGGCATTGTCATTTGTCTGCTTTAACATCTGGTTTATTATGTCTGTCTTGCCTAGATCCCCTTGCTTGTCCGAGATAGAGTCCACAAAATTTTTGTCTGTCTTGTCTATTTCATCAGACAATCGAGGAATTTCCTTCGTTAGCTCCTGGATTTGTTTTTCCATTTGAGCTTTCGAGGCATCGAAAGTTTCTTTCACTTGAGACTTCTTTTCCTCTAACTGTGCTAGCTTGTCCTGCAATCTGTCAAGCTGCTCGCTTTGCTCTGATTGGAGCTTTTTCATTTCATTTTCAAATCTTTCTTTGGTGTCATTTTGTATTTCCTTGAGTTGGTTGAACTTTCCTTGAAGCTGTTCTCTCTTAAGTCGACCTTTGTTGTCGTACTCACCAGGCAATTCATTTTTCATTTCCTCAAGCTCTTGCATGCGCTTTTCGACCTGCTCATTTTTATTCCCGAGTTCCGCGCGATCTTCTTCTATTTTCCTTTCTTGGAACCGTAGTTTACTCTCAAACTTTCTTACGAAGTGGTCCTCCAACTCAGCTCCTTCGTTGTCGAGACCATCGTACGTGTTTTGCTCCTCCTCGAGTTCCTCCTCCAGAGCCGTGATGTCTTCGTGTAGCCGGTCTTCTACTTCCTCCACGGACTTCTCCCCCAGGCGGTCAGCCTCCTTCTCGAGCTGGTCGATCTCGTACTCGACGTCGTCGATATCGTCCTCTTGCTGCTCTCGGACTCTCTTCGCCTCCTGCTCGGCGTCTTTGAGTTCGTCCTCCAGCTGGATGATGTCTTCGTCTTTGAGCAAATTCTCTTGCTCCTTCTGCATCTCCTGCTTCTCGTCCTTCATCTGGCGGCAGAGATCCCTGGAATTGCTTCTGACTGCCCTCAGTTGCTCTTCCAGTTCTTTGACGACCTTTGAGCTCTCCGTCTCCTGCGGGTTCCGCAGGTCCTCCAGCTCCTTGATTGTCTCCGGCTCCAGAGCTTTTATCTCTTCCAGTTTTTCCGTCAGCCGGCCCATGTACTCGTTGAGGCGCTCCACCTCCTTGTCGTGGCATCGGGTAAGGTCCTTTTTCCTGTTAGCCAGGCACTCTTGGAGGACCTCGGTGCGCGCCTGGATCCCGCTGATCACCAGCTCCTCCTTGTGGATCTCGTGCGTCTGCTTCCGCTCGGTCTCGCTGGTCTCGTGTTCGATCTTCTTGATGAGGTCGTACCGCTCCTTCTGCTGGATGCAGTGCTCGTAGTTGATCCGCTTGCTGAGGTTCCTCCGACGGATCCTGGCCTCCTCCTCCATGATGAGAAGCTCCTTGGCGTGCTGGATTTCGTTCGAGCCATCTTTCAAGAATTCTTTGCACGGGTCAGGGACGGAATCCATTTTCGTACGCTCCACTCAAAACTTTTTCAATACACAACTAATCAATTACCACATTTACAACGTCGAAAAATCAGCTAAATTAATTCAAATTTGAAATTTGACAAGGCAGACAGCTATTTCCCTTCTCTTTTACCTACAAATGCTATACTTGGAGTCTTGGAGTAGGTGAATCCCCAAATTTTTGCTCCAGTTTCTTTGTCCACAAAAAATAGACTTCTTGCGTCCAGCCTTAGTTCAGTTAGTTGCTGCCGTACGTCATAAAGATGATGAAATTAACACATTTTCCGTTTTCCAGAGTCAAGGATGGCGGACGACTGGAAAGACTACATAAAATTCCAAAAGCCCTCGGGGGTTAAGGACAAGACAGATATGCTCGACTTCGTCAACGAGCACTTCGTTCCCCACGAACCTCTAAACTGCGCTGTGAATCTTTGTGAGCCTGGCTACAGGTGATGATCGTGTCGTAAAATTCCACGGTTTAACAAACTCAAACCCTCACGATTTCCTTCAAATCCCATTTAGGATGGCTTGGTTCGACAATCTTGTGGGATCCTTCATCTCAGAGGGCTTTTCTTTAATCGCAAAGGATGAGAGAAGCGGAGAGATCGCCGGGTTGGCGATTTTCACGAAATGCTCGAGTAAGCACGTGTACAAGCCTTCTGCAAAACTTTGAACACATTTTTTTCGTCAGGGTCTGGCGCCAAAAGGAAGGAAAAGGATGCTGCAGGACGTTGGGCAGTCTGCCCGAAAAAGTTTGACCACATCCTGAAGTTCCTGAATTCTATCGTAGACTCAGCTGAAAACATCTACAAAAGATTCTGTGTTGAGGCAAGTTAATGTATTAGGTTATGGATGCTATGGATTTTAACAAAATTGACAACTTACTTTTTCCTATTCCAGGAATATCTTGAGCTCTTCATCCTATGCTCCCACAGCAGCAGAAAGTATCGAGGACTTGGCACGGTCCTGGCGGAGGAAGCCCTAGATAGGCAAATCCATAAATTTGGGGGTTTCCCATTGAGCGTCGATTTTTTTCAGTGGGGACGGGAATGCGATCGTCAAATAGTTTTCTTTTCGCAGGGCAAAGAGAGAGTGGGGCTTCAGGCTGGTCGTCACCGAGGCCACAAGCTACTACACCCAAAAGATTTTTCTCAGGTTGGGATTCGAGGTACAGTATATTTCCTCTCTCGTATTCCACATAGCCGTAAAGGAAACTAAAGTGTTTTCCCATTTTAACCCCAACAGCTCTTGGGCGAGTCCAAGTTCGAGGACTACCGCGACCCAGCCACAGGCAGGGTCGTCTTCCCCAAGTACGGGCCGCACGAGAAGGTCCAACTCGTGGCCAAGAAGTTATGAAGCGTTTTAATTCCTTCAACGGCGAAAGAAACCGTTCTCACAAAAACTTTCCTGTTTCTCTGCACCTGGCATTTGCGACATATCTCATTATCCGATTAACTTCCCGTCTCTACATTATTTCGAGGTATTCGTTCTCAAGTATACGTACAAATAAATAGTACTCGTCTATAAAAGCTGGTGCCATGAATTCACCTTATCTACGTTCGTACAGCGATACTTCTGTTTCTCTTGCCAATTCGGAGTTAGGCCCCTAACTTTTGTTTTAGAACGAATTGAAAGAGACAATACTGTTCAACACGTACGTACGTGAGGGCCGCAGGGAATGCTTCGTAATTTGGATTTACTGGACGAAAGATGAGGAAATGCTCTCTGTGTGTATGGGGGGGGGATCTCGAGGGTGCTACTTTCCCCGCCTAATTCGCTATTTTCTCTCTGTCCTCTCGTCTCCCTGCCGACGCCGACGCCAAAGCACCTCTCCCATGAGAAAGGCCTGCAGAGCGGAGGAGGGGTGAATGAGAGGACGAAGAGAGGACGAGTTTCGCGGATTCCCCTTTTCCAGGCGGGTAGTCGCTCCGATGAGGGGGTGTCGAGCGGCGGCGGTGGCGCCCGCATCCGAGTCGCCATGGCCGCCAAAAACGGTGGGCGGCTACGTGGCGGTGGTTTTAATCGCAACCGCGGCTTGCTTCACACGACCTGTCGAGGCTACGTCGCCTCAACCAAACATGTGGTCTCCAAACGAAGGTGAAAAATTACTGTGTAACTTTGCAGGATATCACACTGTCTTCGAAATTATGGCGCTAGCTTGCTACTTAAACACTTGCAATTTGGCTATTTTAGAGCCTTTTGCACGGAGGTGGAAATTTCAAAGTTGGTTGGGAGAATTCAACAAAGAGTACCTGGCGATCAAGCACGAAGAAGCTGAGGCTGCCTGGGACGCCAGTGTAAAGATCACCTCAGAAAATCAGGAAAGACTTAAAGATATTCAGCACTACAAGTGAGTAAAATTGAGAGTACTCTTCATGCAGTACGTATGTGAAAATGACTCGAATATTCATTTGAACAGGGAAGTTTGGAAAGACGCATGGTGCGACGAAGCTCCGCTCAACGACTCGATCCCCTTGGACTACGCGGAGAGGCGACAGTTATGGTTCATGTGCCGTGGACCCAGATACTCTTCCGAGCTTTCCAGGTACAGATGTCATAAAACAATTATCGTCTGAGGGGCAACCGCAGGTTAGGGTACTAAACAGCGCAGTGAATAGTAAACAATCAGGACAGACGGATAGATACCCTTTGTAAGTATAGCTGCCTCCATATCTCTCGTACGTCGTCAGTCATGCGTATTGTATATTTTACGTAAACCAGCGCTTTTTCCTCGCCCAATCCGGGGAATGAAACAACGGTAAAATCTGATCTCTCAGGTTGGGAAGTACGGCCGTTTTCATAACTTGCTCCTTAATAATGTTTTCGACAAAAGACACTAGAGGGTACACAATACCTATTTCTAAAGGGGAAGGCTTTTCTTCGTCTGTGGAGCCATAAGACAGGGCAACATTTCCATAGCTGGGCAAAACAACCATGTCAATTAGCGGGGGTTTTCGAAATCCGTACCTGAAACCAGAAAAAAGAAACTATAAGTGGATGATCACGATTTCCCTCGGCAAATCATTCACCATATTCTATCGGCAGGAGGAGTGGGCATATTGAAGGTAACTTGCCCTTTAACCTTCTTCACTTGTATCTTGACGAGAATGGGTTTTGACGGACTTTTTTCCGTCCACCAGTTGCTAAATATGTTTTGCCACAGAGACGACTGGGCCAATTTCGAAGTTTTTAGCACGGACCGCCTTCCGTCAACTAACCATTCGGACCTGGGATAAAAAGCGATTATTAGCGACCACTGCGTTTCAAAGTAAATTCATCGTAATCCTGCCTTTCTGCTTTTGACGACTTTTTCGTGCTCATGCGGCTCAGCTTTTTGCTGGGATACTTTATTCCTTGTGCCTTTATCATGACTTCAAAGTCGGCATCATAATAAATATCAAAGTCAAACCACATCCCTTGACTGTCCTCGAAGGGAATATAGGTTTGGGTCACCGTAGGAAGATATTGTCCCACTTTCAGCTCCGTGATGCCTACATGGCGGAAAAGTTTGGCAATCTGCAAGCAGGGAAATGAAGCAACGGATATAGCGGCTTGAAATTAGAAATTACGTTGCTCTACTTACCTTCGTCCGCCGAAGGTTGTGGGTTAGTTTGCCAATGCAATATTCCTCGAAACTTTTCGACTCCCTCAAGTTGTACCACACTCGCGCCATTACTGTGTTCATGAAATATGCCATCCTATCTGTCAAATGAGTGCACTGCATCCTCTCCTGAATGAGAGAAAAAGCACTACATTAACACCAGAGAACAGAGGTACGGTCAATCTCATCAAACTTTTCTCACCAAATATATTCTGCTTGTGTAGGCCTGGTAACGCCCTGCAGTAGTGGTGAAAGTCTGCGTATTTCCGCGGGCGTAGTGAATCATTTCGTAAATTTTCTTGAACCAGTATTCCTTTTCGCGGCTGGTTCTGGGGAATAAGTAAATGGTGCGGGCTTTTCCCTCTGGACTTGTGGCCTCGAACCTCATAGCGATGGGGAAACTTTTGCTTACCCGCCTGTGACAGAGCGCAACAACTAACGGGGAATTCTGTAATGAGAAAGTGCCTTACTATACCACCTACTTTGTTCGAGGCAAATCCATAGGAAGCATCTGAATGGAGGCATGGTCAAGTTCATATACCAAGGGCTGAGGGAAATATTCCAAGTCATTTTTGTCGATAGTTTTCTCTTCGTGATACTTTCGGTAGGGAAGGCATTCCTTGGGAAAGTGTAGCTCAACTCTCGTCCCTTTCAGATGCACGTACACCGTTCTTGTCTTTGACATATCAAAATTGTCGAGACTGTATGGTCCCTCTTCGTACAGAAGAATGTTCATGAAAGTCTAAAAAGGGGGGGAGAAAATCTTCCTCTTTCAAATCCATTCAGCACTACACTCATTTGACTTACTGTACATTTTCATCCACCAAACCCTTCTTCTTCGCTTGTTTGCTGCCGTGGTCGCTCGATTTCTTTGTCTCCTCGACGTCGGCCTCGACCACCTTTTTGGGCTTTAGTAGCGAGGACAGCTTGAACATGACAACGATGAGGATAACGAAGACGGCCACGAGGCAGCCCTGAATGAAGGCTGAGAGTCGGGGCCACAACGGGGCAAAGTGGACGGCCACCACCACGGAAAGAAGGGCGAACTGGACCCACGGCTTGGAGACGAACAGCTGGAACCATGCGTTTTCATTTGCGTCGAATCCGCCCGCCTCCACTCCAGTTCCCTCCGCCGCCCCCGCACCGAAGTAATCCGGCTTTACCTCGGTGACATCTTCCTCCTCCGGGGTGCAGGTTGAGCAGACAGTCGGAGGCGGAGGGGGAGACTT
>JAAUYJ010040219.1_pt1 | contig 10436 bp, 2 predicted proteins | sample 7278031 | NCBI WGS metagenome assembly JAAUYJ01 (sample SAMN14350222, study PRJNA611818) | marine sediment metagenome | isolation source: surface marine sediment (1.8m) | place: French Polynesia: Moorea | collected 2018-08 | reverse complement strand
AGGGTGGGGCGGTCTCGATCTTGCACATAACTCCCCCAGTGGGCGGCCAGGTGGGAACCTGCAATTGCCGCCCAGGTGCTCAACGTGGGGCCGAGTCCAATTGCCGGGCGAAATGCAAAATTAAGAAGGGGGAACGTAGGGAGCACAACTGTCGTTGAACGATAAAGACACATAATCATATTCTCACATATACATCAACTTGCCATAACACAGGCGAACCTAATTAAATATTTTTCTCGCGGTCTTCTTTCTTCTTTCTTCTTTCTTCTGCCCAGGTGGGCCTCCGGGGCACCTGCTCAGTAGGAGGTGTCCTCGTCCTCGTCTTCCTCGCCCCAGCGCGGCGCCGTCCCCGCCTGGTGCAGGTGCTGCTGCGCTCCTCCGGCGACAAGTCGGTGGCCGCTCTCCAGCACTCCCCCCTGTGGTAGGGCCCGGTTCTCCGGCAGCTGGAGGACTGAGTCCAACAGGCCGATGGCGGCCTTGACCGGCAAGTCCGAGAGGCGGCGGTAGGACACGACGACGACGTTGCGGGGGGCACTGGCGGGGTATGGATAAAAGCCCCAGGCCAAATTGTCGAAGCGCTTGGCGGTGTACACGCCGGTGTCCGCCACTTCCTCAAAGTCATAGCGGAGGCGCTCCATGACTCTCTCGTCCGCCAGGTTGCAGCCGTGGGAGGAGGTGTGCCCCCGACAGCCGCAGATGGTGCACCTGGCGTGTAGAGTAGGGCAAACTGCAGTGTGGTGGTCGGTCGCTGCCCCACACCTGCGGTAATCGCACAGACGGCGGGTGGGAGCGAGCTCCAGCTGCTCCTTGAAGCAGGTGCAATTGATGGTCCTGGTGCCGCGGAGGTACCGGGAGCAGTGCCAGGACGCGCAGAAGTTGCACCTCTTGTCGAAGATCGGTGCCGCCGTGTAGGGGTTCGAGACCACCTGCTCCTTCGTCATAATCGGGTGGTCCAGCAGCCTTTTCCCGAGCTTTCTGTTCCTCCTCCTGTCCCCCATACGGGCGCCGGCCGGCCGCTGCGGCTTCGGGCCGCGGGCGGTCCTCGCCGCGAGGATCAGGTTGCGGTCGGGCGCGATCACCGCCACCGGGGCAGGTGGAAACGCCTTTGCCTCCTGCTTGAATGCCTCCGCATCGGCTTCCAGCAGCGAGTGTCTACGCGAGCGGTAGTCGAATGGCGCGTAGCGGGGTGAGTGGCGGTTGCGGCGGTCAGGTCCGCCGCCGCCGTAGGGACGGGCTTGGCCCTGTTGGGGACGGAGAACCAGATGCGGCTTCTCCTCCTCTTCCTCTTCATCCTCCTCCCAGACCTCGATCAGGTCCTGGCCGCACTGGGCAGGTCCAACAAGTCGCGACGGTCCTGGCAGCATTTTTTCCTCTTCCTTCTTCTCCTCCCAACCCCGCGCGGTGTAGTAGCCGCGGTGGGGGTACTCGGGGTCGTACTCCTGGTCGGGCTCGGCCTCCTGGACCAGGCCCAACCGGTGCGCCAGCGGCGGCCTCTGCTGCTGCTGCTGGGCGGGCCCGGGAAGGCGGATGGGCTCGTCCAGCACGCGCACCGTCCGCTCCGCCGTCGCGGCACTGGTGCCGGCAGGGGAGTCGGGGAGCGAGGGCTCGGCCAACTTGTGCAGGGCCTCCCTAATGTCGGCCTCGCTGCGGCGGCGGCGGCGGCCCTTCTTGGGCAGCCTGTTGTCCTTCTTGTACTTCGGGGGGTCCGCAGGACTCACTCCCTCTTTCCTTCCCTCACCCTTCTCTCTCCTGGTGGAGGGGACGTTGTTATTGCCGTCCTGCTCCTCCACCTCCCCCGGAGTCCCCGCCTCGTTGTTGTTGTCGTCGACGTCGACGAGGGAAAGATCCTCCTCGCCGACGTTGATCTGGAGCGGCTCCTCCTGCACTTCTTCCCCCTCCAGTGCCTCGGCCGTCTCCGGCAGTTCTCCGTCCTCCAGATCGCTGGCCTCGCCATCCGAGGCAGAGGCAGCGCCTAGCGCTCCGGTGGTGGAGGAGGGCGGCTCCGGGAACAGGGCGGACTCATCCACCGCCTGGAAGGCCGCCATCCTAGCCCTCTTCACCTCCTCCCTCTCTAGGGGGGTGCGGAGATGGGCAAATCGGGGGTTGTACAGGCGGACCGCCGGGGAGGACCTGTCGCGGCGCTCCGTCAGGGCGACATCCGACTGCAGTCCGAGCGGGTTCAACTGCGTCATCTCCTCCTCGCCCATGGCGCCTTGGAGGAACACCAGGTAGCAGTCCCTCAGGGGAGCGGCCCCGTCCACCGCGTCGAGCCCGCCGTAGGTCAGGCCGTGTCTCAGCAGGCGGCTGACAAAGATGAGGGGCCCGAGGGCGTTGTAGTAGAGGAAGAAGTACTCCTGCTCGTCCAGCTTCCAGAGGGAGTCGGGCTGCCACCCGGGCATGCGCCACTCTGGCCAATCCCTGTCCTTCACGCGGAACTTGCACTCCCCAATGAGTTGTTCCCACGTATTCTTGTGCGACGTGGAGGCGTGGTAGCCGATGGCGAACGCCAACTGCCAGGACAAATCCCCCCTCTCCACCGGCACCGCCGGGCGGATGACCCCTTTTCCCTGGTAGATCTTGAAAACGCGTTCGGTGTCGACCTGCCCGGTGACCTCCATGCCGCGGAACTTGGTCCTGAAAGTCCTCTTCTCCCCCGACGTGACCACGACCACGTCTGGGTCCATCAGCCACGTCTTCACCTCCGGCGGCAGCAGGTCCACCGTCTCCTGCCACTGGCAAACCTTCTCGAGTGCCCGGATGCTAAAAATTGCGACCCTCCCGTTGTACGTGGCGATGGAGAGGTACTTGAAGACGTTGAGCCTCCTCACCAAGTGGATGGCGAGCACCGGGACCGCCTGCAGGGAGGAGACGAATTCCCCCATGGCTCCCGACTCACTCCACTCCTCCGGCTTGGAGATGAAGTAGCAGGTCGTCTTCTGGCGCTGCACCAGCCTGTCCTCCCACCTCCTGGGCAGGGCAAGGACGTTGAAGTGGTGCAGGGCGTTGTAGGTGGAGCGTGCGTGGCCTTCCAGGGCCTTCACGATCCTCTCGAAGTTGGTTCCCCTCATGGGGAACGGCTCGGGACGAAACATTTTTGCCGCCGCCATGTTGTTGGCGGTGGAAGAGATCCCGATCGACTGAGGACGATGGAAGGGCGCGGCACTCCCAGGTGGAGCTGCTGCTACAGCGGGGAAGGCATCTCCAGGAGCAACAACAAGATGTCCGCCCCCATCTTTCCAAGCCAGAGCCAAGAGTGCTGCCAAAGCAGCAGCAACTCGTCCGTCCCCATCTCTAGGTGGGGCGGGGGCGGCGGCTCTTTCCCCGTCCTGCTTGGCATTATCTCGATTTTTCCAATATCCTCTCATCTTCGTCTTCTCGTGCTCTCGCGAAGATGCCACAATCGCATGGGGGGGGCGGCGTGTCCTCTTCTTCCGCCCCCCTTCCCCCCTCCTCGCCAACACCGCACAGGCTGGCGTCGGAAGGGTGGTGTCTCCTCGTCTTTCTTCTCTCTTTTTTAGGGGCGCTGGACGAGCGAGCGTAGGGCGGGCAGACTCGGTCGCCGGACGGAACGGACGAATTTCAATTATCTTCCTTTCCTCGCTCTTCTCCCCCCTCTCCCCAACGGGGCGTCGCTCGTCCATTCCCCGTTCGGTCAAATGTGACCGTTTGAAACTGGGGCGGGCGGGGTGATTTTCAATTATCTCCCGCTCTCGCCCTCTCCTCCTTCTCTTTCCTCCCCCAAAGAGTCGCATGCCAGGCGGCATATCCGAAGCGACTCTGCCACAACCGTCAGATGAGGGGGGCGTAGGTCTGCTCTGCAGGGAGCAGGAGGGAGAGATGCCGCACATCACGGCGGAAGACGGCGCCGCCCTGGGCAGCCGAAACTTGCACGTCGACAGTGCGGACGCGGCCATCGGGGCCCGGGAAGAGGCGAACGATGCGGCCCAAAGGCCAATTCTTGTCTCCAGCGGGTAGGAGGAACATGACGACATCTCCCACCTGAAGCGTGGTTTTTGCCGCGGTCTTTGCCGAGCGGCGAACCGTTGAATGCAGCATGAACGGGACAATTTCCTTGTAGAATCGGTGCCAAAAGGCAGCCGTGATCTTGTGTACGGCTGTCCATCGTTTGGCTAGCGAGCTTCCCGCCGTGTTCTCCGCGAAGGAGATCCAGCACCGCGAGCCACCCCCTCCCAAAAAGTGGTTGGGAGTGAGCGGCTGGATGTCGGCGGAGTGTGAGGAGATGTAGGCCAACGGTCGCGCGTTTAAGATTCCCTCCACCACCGCGAATGCTGTCCGTAGTTGCTCAAGAGACAGCGTAAGATGAGCGGGAAGAGCATGATAAAGGGCGGCCTTAGCAGCCCCAATAAGGCGTTCAAACACCCCGCCGTAGTGGCTGGCGTAGGGCGGATTAAACCGCCACCTAATGGTGGGGCGGCGGCGCTCGAGCTCCTGCTGTGGCATAGAGGCCCACAAGGCACGGAGGAGGCGGTTGGCCCCATCGAAATTACCCCCATTGTCACTGAGGATTGTGTGGGGATCGACGCCATGACTGCCGGCTCTGGTCAAGGCCAGAAGGAAGGAGTCCGTCGAGAGGTCGGATAGTTGTTCCAGCCGAACCACCCGAATGTGGCAGCAAGTCAACAGTAGGAGATAATGGTTTTCATAGCTGCGCCCTCTCTTCACCTTGAACGGGCCCGCACAATCGACGGCGGTAACCGCAAACGGCCGCTCGTCGCCCTGCTGCTGCGGGAAGCGGAGGGCTGGCAGATCTCCCACTGATTGAGAGATCGGGCGGCGGATGCGCTGCTTGCAGGCTACGCATTTGGAGACTTCGGCAAAAACCGCTTGGCGCCCACGGGGCAGCCAGAAGCGGGCCACCAGTCTGTTCAAGGTGTACGACACTCCTCCCGCGTGGTGAAGTACCTGCTCATGCGTGTGGCGAATGATAAGTTTTGTTGCCCAATGTCCTGGTGGAAGAACGATGGGCTCCCTTGCGTCGCACGGGAGAGCAGCCGCCTGCGAAAGTCGGCCGCGGCCGCGGAGCAGTCCGTCCTTGTCCATGAAAGGTTCTAATTGAGTAAGGCCAAAATCCCTCCGCCACTGCGTGGAATTGCTCTTTGTTGTAGCCGCACTCCTCATCTCCGTTTGTGCCACCCGGAGCAGGACTCTCTCCGCCCTCACTCCCGCGGGCTCCAGAGGGGGAAGCCGGAGATTTGAGCGCGCGCGATCACGCCATCGTAAAAGCTTCAAAGGAAGAGACAGAGCTCGATTCCATGAGCTGTACCGGCGAAATGGCAGGGGAAAGGTCTCCTGGACCGCCTGCGTGACAAACACCTGTTCCACCTTCTTCATTTCCTTTAGGACTTCAGAAGTACGAATGAGGGCCGGGGATTTCGGCCAAGCGGCCCTCCCTTGGGACATGAAGGCTGGCCCTTCCTTCCACAGCTTCTCCTGCTGGAGAAAACGGGGATCCTTGCCCCTTGTAGCCCAGTCCGCCGGGTTGTTCTCCGAGGGCACCCAGTGCCACTCAGAAGGAGAAGTTGCTGCGCGAATCTTATGTAATTTCTTGAACACAAACGCTTGAAAACGCTGGGAGTCATCGTTGAGCCAGAACAACACCGTCAAGGAGTCCGACCAATGGACCACTTCTTGAACAGTCGTCTTTAAATGCGCCAATGCCGTCTTCCTCACCTTTACGGACAGCAGAGCCGCCAGCAGCTCCATCCTAGGGATGGTGAGCTGCTTGGAGGGGGCTACATGCGCCTTTGCGAAGACGAGGTTGGTGTGAACTCCAGCACGGGAGGAAACGACCAAGTACGCCACGGCCGCGTAAGCCTCCTGCGAGGCGTCGGCAAATACGTGCAGAACCGCCGAACCGGGGCAGGTTGCTCTGACGTTCCTGGGGATCGAATAGAACGGCAGGAGTTCCAGGTCAGCCAACCAATCCTGCCACTCCTTCGCAGGGGGAAGCTTCTCATCCCAAGAGTACCTGTTGCGGGCTAGAGAAGAGAAATACACTCTCGCACGGATGGAGAAGGGCAGCAAGAGCCCCAAGGGGTCGAACAGGCGCGGAAAAAGCTTCAAGACTCCCCTTTTAGTCCACTGCTGCGGTGCAGGTGGGGGCATGGAGAAGTAGAACTCGTCTTCCTTCTGCCGGTACGCCAGGCCCAGGGTCTTCAATCCCTGTAGCGCAGGTGCTAGTCCAGCCGCTGAGAGATCGAGTGCTCCCACCGCCAAGCAGCCAGGCTCAACCTTTTTCCTGAGAGACGTTGAGTTGGTGTGGATTTTGGCCAGAGTCATCCCGGCCTGCGCAACAATGTGCCGCACTTGAGAAAGGAGTTCTTCCGCCTCCTCCTCAGTCTCGACGGAATCGAGCACGTCATCGATGAGAGTGGAGTGGAGCAAGGTGTCGACCGCCGCCGGGGCCGTGTCTCTGAACTTGCGAGCATGTTCTTTTAGAACGAAGACTGCAACGCAAGGACTTCCCGCGTTACCAAAAACATGCCGTTGGAACTGATAGACAGTGGGCTTCGATGAGGTGGCGTCGTCGTTCCACAAGAAGCAGTGGTAGGGGCGATCGGCGGGTGTTAGCCTGATGTTGAGGAACATCTGCTTGATGTCGCCGGCGATGGTGTAACGGCCAGATCTGAAACGAAGTAGAACTCCCACCACTTCGTTCAACAAGTTCGGACCGGGCAGAAGGAATTTATTAAGAGCGACATCGCAGCCCATAACTGGGCGCACCGGAGTAGATTCTCTTTCCTTGAGGATGGGGAAGTGGGGAAGCAGGTGTAGCACCTGCTGCGTATCGAGCTGAACTCGCCGCACGATATCCTTCTTCTCCCAGTCGCGGAACACCTCTCCATAAGCCGCCCGAATCCTTGGCTCGCGGAAGACCTTCCCCTTTTCCAAGTTTCTGAGTCTTCCCTGTGCCAGCCCCAGGTTGAGAGGCGGACGCCCCGTACCTGGACTCCACGTACAGGATACCTGGTACTTTCCCTCCACCATCTGGAGGGAGGTTCTCAGGGTCTTGATGATGTACTCCTCCTTGGGGGACAAGACTTCAGCCTCGCCCGGGTCTTCCACCTCCAGCATTCGTTGCACCAAGTGTGCAAGCTGCTTGTCTGAGGGAAGAAGACGGATGCCCTTCTTCTGCGGTAGGGCAACCAACGTGACGGAGGTGCCCTCCTGCATAGCAGAGGAGGCAAAGAGGGCCGATTCCAAGGGGATGGCCGCACTCGCCGACCGGGGCAGAGTCGGCACCGTCTGTTGCGGACGGGTTGGACCTGTAATAGTCCACCCCAAGGCCGTCTTCCTGGCCACTGGGGAGTCCTCCGTCCCTACCACCTCCGCTTGGCTGGACAGCAGCTCAGCACATTTGCTGCCCAGCAGGACGTCGATCTCTCCTTCCCCCACCGGAGGCAAAACATTTATGTCCTTCAAGTGGGGAAATTGAGACAGAAGAGGACGCCAATTCACCGCCTGGTAAGAGCCAGCGGGTCTGCCCATGACTTGAGCAGGAATCTTGCGGCGGAAAGAGGAGGACAAACCGCAGACCTCCACCACAGTGAGTATCGTTTGGTATTTTGTAACTTTTCCTCCCACTCCCTCCGTCGCCGTCCACGTAGTGGGGCCCACCAGCCCCAGCTCGGTCGAGACGTGTTCGCTCACGAGGGCGGCCGTGGTGCAGCCGTCGTCGAGCAAGGCGTTCACCATCATCCTTTTGCCGTTGGTGGGATTTACAAGGAGTATGGGCAGCGTTCGCAAGGAAACTTTGCACTTCCCCCCAACGACCGCTTTGAGGCCATAATCGAGCGTCTCAGTAGCAGCCTCATAATCGGCTTCTTCTTCCTCGCGCGTGTATAGGGTGGTCTCCTTTCCCTCGTCCGCACCATGGAGGAGGGTGTGATGCTTCTGTTTGCAACGAGAACAAGTGTACGTGCAATGACAACGCCCCACATTGTGTCCTCTCTGGAAGCAAAGGAAACACCGCCGCTCTTTGGCCAGAAGCCCCTTCCTTTCCGTCGGCTGCATCTCCATGAACTTGGCACAGCGTCCAAGTCCATGGTCTTCGCCGCAGAGCGGACAGGGCGGCCGCCGGGGCACCTTCCCTGCCGACTTATGTTGGCGAAGGAGAAAGGCATGCTCGTCCCCTTCCTCCCCCAGGTAGGACTCCAGCGCCCCTTCTGCACCCTCATCTCCTCCTGTGAGGGCGGCCTCACCCCCTTCTTCCCACCCAAGGTGGTGGTATTGTTGTGCTTGAGAGCGCAGTTGCGGGCCGATTCCGCCTCCCCCAGGTTTCGGAAACGGGGTGGTAGTTTTAAGGCGCTGGCGTGCAAAAGTCTCTGCCGTGCGGTGGTGCTTGAGCTCGTTGGCCAGCCACTGGTACAGCGACTGCACGCCCTTACGAAGGCCGAACTGTTGCAGCCATGCTAAGTACTTTAAAGTGTAAAGGGAGTCGACCTTCCCCATCAGCATGGTGTAAAACGCCAGAGACTCCGACTCTGTGATGGGGGCCCCCGCCAGATTAGTCCATTCTATTAGGAACGTCCCCAACCTGGACTGCATCGTCTCAATGGTGCGGTAGTCGCCCTCCTTTACCATGGGGAGCGCGAGGAGGGCGTCCTGCTTTGCCATGAGGACTGCTTCCTGACCGCCGTAGCGGTTTTCCAGCTCAGTAATGGCGTAGCGGTACCCTGGCCCCGTCCCAGGTATGGAATCGATGAATTCTCTCATCCTTGCCGAATTGGGGACCAAAGAGGAACGCAGGAGCATGGCCTTGAAGCGGACGTCAATGTTAGTGAGGTGAACGCAAGGTATGAAAGTGTTTCTCCAAGTCAGGTAGCCCCGACGATCTCCTGAGAACTTGGGCAGAGCCTGTGGGGCAATCTTAAACATCGTGTTCAGGTGGCTGTCCTCCGCCGGTGGCAGCAAGTTCCACGGCGGCGGAAAGGACATGTAATAAGCCGGCCCCTGAGAGCACGTGGTAGAGAACTGATTCCCCACTCCCAGCTCTCCCGGCACTGGAATCCACGGAAGTTCTGCCAGACCTGAAATACTGGCTGGTGCCGAAGCTGGAGCCGCAGCCAGCGGCCCCGCCGCCGCCCCCAGGGCAGGCGGAGGCATCCCTGGGATGGCCTGTGGGAGCGAGGGCGAGCTTCCTCCGAAATTAGGAGCTGCCGCCAAGGAGGGAACCGGCGCAGGAAGCGACGAGACTACCGTTGTTGGCGAAGGCATGAACGCCGGGCCCACCACTGAGGTTGGAGTAAGACGGGGGGGATCCGTCGTTCCTCCCCCAAGCGCGGCAGCCGCCGTCGCGGCAGGATCCGCCGCGGTTCCCGCATTCCCCAGGGCCAGATTGAGAAGTCTGCCCTGCGCTCCGGACAGAGTTGGAGCAGCCGAAGCCGCCGCGAGAGCTGCTGCCGTTGCTGCAGCATACGGAGTTGGAGCCCCAGTGGTTGCCGCCGCAGAAGAGGCGGCCACCAGAGCCGCTGCAGTGGTGACAACCGCGGACTGAGAAACCGACGGCGTGGTAGTCAAACTGCGAGCGTTTCTGTTGCGCAGATTCTGCACCTGCAGCCGGAGCAGGTCCTCCAGCGTTTGCAAGGCAATATTCTGCGCCGCAGCATCATTGACATAGCGCTGCTTGCGCGGATTGGGAATTCCTGCTGCATCGAGCGTTTGCAACAACTTCCTCCGCGCCCCCGCCCGCTGCAGCCCATTCAACAACTCTTCCTCGGTCGCCGCCGCGTCCACGAGCTTCCACCCCACCTCCTGCACCAATTGGTGCGACTCCTCCAAAGCCTTCTTGAAGATAAGCTCGTTGGGGTGCAAAGATCCCTTCGAGCCGCTCCCCTTGGAGGTTCCTGCGGTGGTGGAACTCCCCGCCGACGAGGCCGCCGACGAGGCGGACGCCACGACGGTAGCTGCCGCCGAACTCGACGCCGTCGTGGCAGTCGCACCTGCAGTCGAACTGCGAGACGCACGGGTATTGCGAGCGGGAGAACCCGGAGGAGGCAAGCCGGCAGCGGCGGCACCCGCGTCCGCTACCGCCGCCGGGGCAGCCGCACCCGCGGGGGGCGAACTGCCGTCCCCCCCGGTGCCGGCGCCGGCCGGGGCCGACATGCCGGCAAAGGCCCAAACCTTATCCCACACTGCCTGGCCGGCAGTTGGGCGCCAAATGTACGAGACCGCCTTCCTGGCAGGTCCAGAAGAGGGTCCAACAGGACTCTGTGTAGGACAAGGCCACCAGGGCCAACATAAAACAAAGGACAAGTCAAAGAAATAAAAGATGGAGAACAGCAGCCTGTTTTCAGTACAAAGGTTCTTTTTATTCTGAGCTCTCTTGTTTCCCTTTTTCTCCCCCTCCCCTGCTCACACCATGAAAAACTCCCCTCTCTCTCCCTGCTCCAACACCACAGGTAAATTAGGGGATT
>JAAUYJ010228179.1_pt1 | contig 10438 bp, 13 predicted proteins | sample 7278031 | NCBI WGS metagenome assembly JAAUYJ01 (sample SAMN14350222, study PRJNA611818) | marine sediment metagenome | isolation source: surface marine sediment (1.8m) | place: French Polynesia: Moorea | collected 2018-08 | reverse complement strand
GTGTGTATCAAAGATGAGCCTCATTAATATTCGCGCCGATAGACACAGCAAGTACTGCCTACTGGTACAGTGTGAAGTTTTCTTGTTTTCATGGAGACGACGGCATGCTTTTTTTTCCACCCCGAACCTTGATTTTTTTATGCGATCGGTTTTGTTACGGGTGCACAAATTGAAACTTGACGAGTGCCTTACAGAGCAGGCTACGTACGAAAACCATACATATGAACGTGTGTCTTACATTGATTGTAACAAAAAATATGACAAACTTTATTATTTACTACTAGTACAGTACATAAAGGAGTTGATGTTGGTCTAGGGGAACCACTTTGGGATTGAGATGAAAGAAAACTTGCTCTTTTTGTGTATTTCAATTTCGAATTTTGGGCGAGTATTAACTTTCCCGCTCCTCCCAGAAATTTCTTGACATGGAATTATTTGCCGTCCATGTATACTGTGTTCTGTTTTTCAGGTCCGTGAACAAAGTGGGTATATTCTGGCCCTTTCTTCGTGCAAGGATATATTTCCTTTATGCATAAGCAACAGGAGCGGGTTATGCAGTTCAATGTACAGAGTACTGTAGTCAGTCCAAATCGAAGAAAAGGAACGTCATTACATTACTTCCGCCTTTGGCTCTTCCTGGTATGCGAGACCCTGAAAAGGAGTCCGATACACACTGTATGGGATGGTGTGGAAAGAGGGAGGGGAGAGGAAACTCACTACTCCCATTACACGAACGCAGCGAGCATACGTAGCGTAGCAGTAGTACAGTGTATGCCTCAAGCGATATTCCTTTTTCCTCCTCAGTAATGACTTGCCTTGCTCGATGTGCTGTACTTGAGGCCCGTACGTACGTGCGAGAAGTAAAGAAAAGAGAGAGAGCTCTTTTCTTTCTCCTTTTCTTGGCCCCTCGTTCCTTGCCGCTTACAAAAAGAGAGCCGAAGAAGGAGAGAAACTTGTGATAAAAAAGAAAGCCCGAGACCCGATCCACGCTGCGCAGCCCTCCTCGGTCGGCTCTCCCTTGAGCTCCAAAGGGCAAAACAACTCTTTCCTCCTCCTTCTCTCTCCATCTGTTGTTTGGCGACAGCCCCCCCTGGCTGAGACGGAGGACGAAGAAATGGAAGAGGAGGAGGGAGGAGTGCATATAGCCGCCGCCACAGTGCAAATGACAGAAGGGAGGGAGAGAAGAGGCCCTCCTCTCCTTCAAAAGAGAGGCTCCACGCTCACTCTTTCTTTACTGTGCAAGCAAGACCTCCTCTTAGCTGCTGCTTCCGGTGCTGGAGAAAAGGAGGAGGGGGAGGGAGACAATAGAGTACGTGAGATGCATCCGCCTCCTCTGTTGTCCCGTTGTCACCACTTGTGACCGACCGCAGGCAGGCAGCCACTGCGACAGAGGCCTCTTCCTCGTCATGGGACGAAGGCGCGCTGTTTAAGGGAGGGGCCGCCGCCGCAAACAAGCATGCTTTGCTTGCCTGGATGTCTGTCATCCTCGGTGTCGGCGTTAGGGTGTGGTGGGGAATGGTGATGCCGCAAAAGGACCGCAGTGCGCACAGTGAAGAGGAAGCCCCGTGAGCTACCACTACTCTTTCTTTTCCAATATGGAGGAGGGGGAGGGGGACGTGGCTGTGGCTGCCAACGGTCACGACACCGTCGCCAACGGCGAACACGAAAGCGACGAGGGGGAGTCGTTGAGAGACAGGCTCCTCTCGGACTCCCTGTCACAGCTACAGGCGCAGCAGGAGCCGTGGTCTAGGTTCAACCTGCGCTACGGCAGGAGGGCTTCAGGTGGAGGTGGAGGTGGTGTCAACAGCAGCAGCGGAGGCAACTGCAGTAGCAGCAGGCCCAGATACCAGCCTGCCTCATCAGCCTCCTCCACCTTGTCGCGCGTAGGACGAAGAAGCGCCAGTTTGGCAGGTGCAGCAGGTGCAGGTCCTTCAACAGCAACAGGAAGTAGCCATGCCACCACCAGGACGCTCCCTTCCACGTCTTCCACTTTGCTCTCCGGATCGGGTGCCAAGAGGTCATCCTCCTGCTCCTCCTACCCTTCCTCGCGGTGGTGCTCCTCATACTTGCAACAAGAACAGCAGCAGCAACTGCAACTGCACGAGCAGCAGTCCGCCAGCAGCAGCATAGACAACTTCCACCAAATAGAGCAGCAGCAACAACAACAACAACAACATCCACACTTGACGGTGTCCGGCCCCAGCGCCTCCTCTTCCAAGCGGTCTCTTTTGGCCACGACCCCTACCCACCACCGCCCCTCCACCTCCGCCTCCGGCTACCACAGCCGGACGGGAAGGTACCAGCAGCAGCCCTACCTGGGTTGGAGGCACAGCGCATCCATGGAGCAGCTGGACAGGGCAGCATCAGCAGGGGCGGCTCCCTCTTCTTCCCATGCGGTCTCCACCCCCGCGACCACCGCCTCCGCCGTCTCCGCCTCCCACCTCCTGGCCCCGGCCGAGCGCCTCATGCTCTCTCTCACCTCCGACGCAGACCCATTCAGGCCCAGGCGGAGGAGCAAATCTCCCTCTTCCTCCTCCTGCTCCGCCTCCGTCTCCCCCGTGCCCCCTCCGCTTCCCTGCTTCTCCAAGTTCGAGCCGCGCATTCACGACTCCATCCGCAGCGTCACCAACGCCATCCTAGACTACTGCGGCCAGGACGGGGACTTTAGCTTTATCAACTCTTCCTCCGGAGGCGGTCCTTCCAAGGCGGATGCGGCGCTGGACTACGAGGCGGAGGGGGGAGCGGCAATGAGGAGGGGAGGGGCATCTCCGTCCGGGGGAGGAGGAGGAGGAGGAGGGGCCAAGCTGACGTGGATCGAGAGCAGCTTCGTGTCATCTAGACAGGCAAAGGTGTAGTAGTGGTTTTGTCCAAAAGAGGGATTAGTGCCTTCGCCTCGCGATTAAGGAGCAGGAAGTATGGATGATGCCTCCATTGATTGCTCTTACATGACAGAAAACGGACCGTGAATACCAGATTTTGAAGAGAAAAAAAATATTTCGGACGATATCAAGATCCAAACTAAAGACTATCCGAAACTTGTCTCTCTATCGTCATTGAAACATCTTGAGCTGAATGCAAGCAGGAAACATTACGGTAGCTTTACTGTGTTTAGTCCTTGCTATACGAAAAGACACATCCAGTGCTGTTATGAGATCAACTATTACTGTCCGCGCGCGTGGTGATGAATAACCCGACCAAAAAAGAAAAGAAATATTACCCACCAAAACCAGCGCCATCTTCTTTGCTGGGTCGCCTCAAGTACTAAAGTGTATACCATAGAGAGTATCCTTATTTTTCGTTTTTGTTTCGGTGCTGGTTTACTGAGAACAAAAATAATATGGATATATGACGAATTCGCAAAAACTCCTAGTTGTTTCCGCCGAATAAACTTTTAACGCGCTCATCGTTCTTTCTAAAATAGTGTATTCACAGAGATCATACTCCTACTCTACTCAGAAAACAACAAATAGTTTAGGAAGGGGGGATGGCAGACTTGGTGGCACGGCTTCAACTGTTTAAATTAAGTTTTTTGTGTCTCGTTGAAGTGCGCAGAGAAATTCTTGTTCTGTTTTTTTTGTGCGAGAATTGCGTGCTGCTGCGGTGCTGCTGTCTTTAGTTCTTGAGTCCTCCCTTCTTGGCCTTGATCTGGTCGAGCTCCTCCTCCTCCAGGAAGGCGTAGTAGTCCTTGCACTCTGGCACGTTCTCCGGAGCGTCGCAAGAGTTGGTCACCGTGTTGAAGACGAGACCGAGCTCGCAGCCCTGCTCGCGAGGGGTCACGCCGTTCAGGCAGATGTAGAACTTTGCACAGTCTGCTGGGTCGGCGTACTTGGGATGGGGGTCGGAGACGCCGTAGGGGTCGGCCTGGCTCACGTCGGGGCACTTGAAACCGCCCTCAAGGCTCTCCTTCTCTGAAAAAGGAGGAAAGAAGAAAAAGATTGCATACATAGTACAAATGGAGGAAATTGCATGTTGGGCACAAGGAAAAGGGACCGCGTGGTGTAATATGGGAAAAAGAAAAGAAGGACCATGCACTGCTTCCCTTCGCCCTTTTGACGCCTCGTGGAAGGAGCTAGGAGGGCATTGGATGGGTGGGGCACCACATACGCATGGGAAAAAGGGAGGGGAGGGATACTGCGCCACCGTGTAAGATGGAGGGGGGAGGGGGACAAAGCAGGTCAGTTCGGTTCGGTGGAAGGGAGGAGGGGAATTTGTCCTTCCTTCCTTTTTCCATTCTAGCTTTTTCCATCCCTGCGGTGGTACAGTAGAATAGGCTCTTGTATTCTTACCTGCGTTACAGTTCTGCCTGTCGGTGGCCCCGGGCCAGTTGCAGACTCCCTGGTACTCGTCGAACCAGAGTCCTGGGGCGCAGGTGTACTCCTCGGCCACCCCCTCCACGCATGCGTAGAAGATGTTGCACACTCCGGGGTCCGGGTGCGCGTAGAAGCCGTTCAGGCGAGGGCACAGGTCGTTGGGGCCCTTAGGGGGCTCTGAAAAGAGGAGGAGGAAAAGAGGAGAATTACGAGGATGGAGGAGCTAGGAGGTTTCGTCACAATTTTGGGAATTGCACCCAGGCCATAAAAAGCAATTGTGTTTGTGGGGGGGGAGAAGGAGGAGAGGGGGAAAGGCACTTTCAGGGTGCATTGACCTAGTTTTTTCTCTCACAGACGAATGAGGTTAGACACGATTTTGTGGAAAAAGAGGGAAAGGGGGTATTTCGTAAAAAAAGAGAGAAAGGGTTTCTCTTTTTCATGGCAAGTTACAAGTTAAGTCAGGCATGGATGGCGGGGGCAAAAAGAGACTCCCCAACACGAGTCACTTGGGGCAATTCGCATAAATTGTTGGCGGAACAGGAAGTAAAGCAGAACCCAAAAAATATTCCGCGACCACCCTCCGCGCGCGAAGACATCTTGCAATAATATATAGCATGGCCGGAGGGGGAAAGGCAAGAGGGGGGAGCTATGCCGTGTTGACCTTGCCAGCAACCAGTTTCTTCCCTTCCTTCCTCCCTCCCCCTCCGCCCATTCCGCTATGTTTTTGAGCAATCCGCTCGCTGGCTTAAGGGGCCCAAAAAGCGGCCGTGGATCGAGAGGAAAGAAAAAGGGAGACATTCCCGAAATTCGGTTCAAAAGGGGACAAGAACGCTCTTCTCTCTCGTTCACTTACGCAACTCAAGCCTGTCTCCGCAGTCGACGTTGAAGTAGTGGTCGCAGGGCTCCCTCTTCCTGCTGAAGGGGTCAAAGACGAGACCGTCCGGGCAGAGCCTCTCCTCAGGGATGCCGTCGTAACACTCGTAGTACTTGTCACACTGCTTGGCGTCCTCGTAGGTGCCGTCGGGCTCCTTGCAGATCAGGCTGCGGCTGCCCTGGCCTGGAAAAGAACGTCGAGAGAATAAGATGATAATTGTAAGCGAGGGAGAGAGGCCGCTCTATATAATTGCCGAGCCTGTCTCCTTTCCCCCCCCGCTCGCTCAAATCTCCCAGCCAAGTCGCAAGTCGCAATGTTATGGTAGAATTTCCCTGTTCTCTTTTTTTTCGTACCGTGGACGAGGCCCAAGACGGAGACGAGGACCAGCAAGAGTCTCGTCATCTTAGATGTGGGGATGTGTCGTCGTGTGGGGACGTTTGGATGATTATGGTGTTTCGATTCGACTGACTGGAAGTGGACTAGTATATCCCGAAAATGAAAGTGGCGCGCCGGGGGGAGGGGAGCGATTCGGCGGAGGAGGAGGCGGGCGGGGAATGGGAGGGTGGCGGGAGGGATGGGATGGTTGGCTAGGCAAGTGAGTGGCTTGGTTGCTTTGCTTCTTGCACTTCCTCTTCGTCTTTCTTTGCGCCTGGCTGCCTCGACCCGATGGATAAGTCCTCCCCCGCCGCCGCCGCGAGACAAGGGGGCAGGAGGGGGGATCTTTCTTTGGAGGCATCCGAGAGCGCTCTTCTCCCATCTCCTCCCCTGCTTCTTCCCCTCGCGGTCTGCTTCCCCTACGACCACACAAAAAAGGGGGCGACGGCGATGCCTCTACACACCCCAAGCTCACAAACTTTGCACAATGGCGGATGGTTCGGAAGGGGCAAATATTTAGAGCTACCGTCTCTTTCGGTAATCTCCTTTTTCTCGCTCGATTGATTACTTTCCTGCGCGCTGGGACGAAGTAATGAAGTCGGACTTAATGGAGCACGCGAAGTGCCCACTATCACGAGAGGCCCGGCTTGACGACGACAGTGTTGAATGTCTTCCTCATGTCCCTTCGCCACCCCGTAGTAGAACACCCTGCTTTGGCGATCAGGAGGAGGAGGCTGCGGTTTTCCGTGTTCCGCCTGTGCACGTAACACGGCCATCCCTTGGAATTTGAAGGCAATACCAGCGAGGAAATCATTTTCCTTTTTTGGCGTTGGTTTTTGCGTTCCTCTTTTCCAGAGCTTTCTCCGCCTTTGTCTTTGCGTCATATGCACCGTCATGGATCATCAAGACTCCGCGTAGTACTATTTTTTCCGGTTATTACCGTTCTGGCCGGGCAGGAGGCGACATCGCCGCCCGGTTTCGCTTCCTGGTGGGATAACTTTTTTCTTCCATAGGGAACCTGATTTGGAGGAAGTGGACGAAAATGTCGCCCGCGGACGTTAAAGCTAGGTCTGCTCCATTTCCTATTGCTTGGCTGCTTAGTAGGAACTGGCAACCAGATGCTTGCGTGACAGATCGCAAGATCTTGACTTTTTTGGGCAGTGGCATCGTGGGCAGCAGTAAGAACCGGTGGGCGGGGTCAACTATTCACTTCCGTCATTTCACGGACTTCCTCAAACTGTTCTTGATGCAGAAGGTGCGTCAACCATAGCCCAAAAAGCTAAAAAGAGCTGAACCTTCATTTTATATTATTGAGGTACACAATGTAATTTACGTACGTAAACGTACCGTACTGTACAGCTTTGATGCCTGACTACACAGTTTGAATGTCAGTCTTGGTCACGCCTTAATTCGCCAATGAGGGAACGAGCAACTGAGAAAGATCTTCCCCATCCATCATGCAGTAAACTGGTGATAGTCCAAAGCAACTGCGGTTGCAGCAAAAATCAATTTTTCTTCAGTAACCATAGAAAGAGAGATTCCAAGTTTTGGCTCCCGCGTATCTTTGTTTTCCATCTCGACCGGGGAGAGGGGGGGATTGAGGAGGGAGGATTTGCAGACTAGTGCCGCGGTCTGTTCGCCCGCCAATATCGAGCTGGGCTACTCGGAAGAGGATAGATGTTGTCCGCAAGGAATTCCGCCTTGAAAAACTTTTCAAGTGCATGACCTCCCTCCAGGGCAGATATCCCTTAGAGGCAGGGGAGGGGAGGGGATCGGGAGGGAGAACCCCAAGAAAAGAAAATTTCATTTGGCAACGGGCCGTAAGAAAAACAAAGGGCTGGAGGTGGGCGTGTCGTAAAATGTTCAAAGTGTCTTTTCCAAGAATTCGAACCACCATCGGATCTTTTCCAGCACGGTAAAACAGAAAACATACCAAAATTCCCCCTCTGGTAAAAAAAGGCCGAGCGACTTCTGTCGACGGCGTGGATGCTGGGTTGGGGGAAAAAGAGATTGGATGGAGCACGCTATGATGCTCTTTTAGCCTGGCGGTATCCTCACGACGTCCTCCCCTCGCTCTCCTTCTTCTCTTTCTTTCCCTTCTAAAATTTCCAGTGCCAAGGTGAAAGTTGAATGGATGGCGCTCCCCCCTTCTATCCTCGCCGTGGGCTCCTCGTGCGCCCATTATAAGGAGGAGCCCTCCTTTTCTTCCGTTCTTTCTTCTTTTCTCCCTGCTTCTTCTTTCGGGCATGAAACCGTTCTCCTCCTTCTCCTGCTGATGCCTCCTCTGCCGCCGCTCTCGCCCTCGCTCGGTCGCTCGGTCGAGGGTTGGGCGCGGTGACGCCGGTGGCGAGGAGGGAGGCAGGCTGGAGTCAGGACACCTCTTTCTTTCCCGGGATGGCGCCGGCGGACAGGGTGGGGGAGGCGGTGATCCTTGATCGCGCTCGGCGGCGGAGGAGCCCGGTTCTGGGTGGTGGTGGAGGTGGAAGGCAACGGTCTATCTTCTCTTCGCTCTCCCCTCCCTCCCTCCCTCCCCACCCTTCTTTCACGATCTCTTTCTCCCTCCTTCTCCTTCCCCTCCCTCCCTCTTTCCGTCCGGTTGTGCCAGGTCTGCATCCATCCTGCTGCAGTCTTCGGGTCGTCGCAGGTGTTGGTTGGTCCATCATCTCGATCTCAGCGGTGCAGTTGTGACTTGAACCCCGTCCGCAGCGGCCGTTGATCTCCCACGAGAGCACGAACATAGTTCCTCTTCATTGAGAAAAAGAACCTCACGCATCCAAAGATGAGGACTTTTGCAGTGATCCTCGCCTCCTTCCTCGCGGTGGCCAGCGCCCAGGGGCAGGCCAGCGACGGAGGTGCCGCCAGCGACGTCGCCATAAGTGAGTTTTCATCATGGGAACACTAATTGGCCTTTTGACGCGCAGCGGAGCCTCCTTTTTGTTTCCGCCGCCGACGCTCTTTAAAATTTGCCTGAGGGAGCGGACGTATTATCACGCGCCCCGCCCCTCGCTTGAATGGTGATCAGGGGTTATTTCTTCTTTCCTCCCTCCTCCCTTTATTTCGCACGTGTACATGATCATGCCAGCATAAATGCCCGACGAGAGCGTCGCCGACCGACGACCGACGCTCCATTAGTATAAGACGCGGAGTTTCCGTCCTTGAGAAACCGAGTCGCGTACGTGGAAGAAAAGGGGGGGACCAAAGGGGAGGGAGGGGGTGGGTGGATAAGATTCGAGCAATGACCTCGAAAATTTCTTGTACAGTAGCACAAAGCGGGGGTCCCGCCCTTCTTTTTTCCCCTCCTCCGTAAAACGGCGTTGGCGCAAAGGTAGATATGTGGCCGCCGTAGTAGAGGGAGGAGAAACAGAGGAAGTGATCGAGACTCGGTTTCCCTTCGCATGTACGCGGACCGACGCTTCTCGTCTTTTCCGCCGAGAGGGGGAGTCGATCCGAGCTTGCTTTGACTTTCTTGTTGTCTTCTAGTTGCTTCGATGGCCTTGGATTCGTAAAAGTCCTTCCTGTTCTTGCGCAGAAATAACGCGACAATGAATGTGCGACGTAGGATGGTGTTCGTCGCAGATAGAAGAAACGTTGAGGCTGGCTGGGCTTATTTCTGACCGCAAAAAAGGGATGCCAATTTCGTTTTTGCGACGATGGTTGATGCGAGCGCGTCTTTTTCTTCGGTAATTATAAGTCAAAACTATCGGATTCCCGCACTGACTAATGAAAATTCACACATAATAATTTAAATATAAATATTTTCTTCTTTTTTATATAAAAAGTACCGGAAACAACAAAAAACGCTGAAATACTGTATATGTTTCCCTGCATAATTTGTTTTTGGCAATCGGGAAAAATAAAATAGCGACTTAAGTAGCGATGCCGTTTTGGAAATTAGCATGTTGTGTAATTTTCCGTTCGTTTAACTATTGCCTGTCTCCCCACTTTTCAGACTTCCGCTGCCCTGAGAAGAATGGTTTCTTCGCGGACCTGGAGCAGTGCGACTTATACTACGAATGCGTGGACGACCTCCCCGAGCCCAAGCTGTGCCCTGACGGTCTTCTCTTCGAGGACGGCAACCCCAACCACGAGAAATGTGACTACCCGTTCAACGTCGACTGCGGAGCCAGGGAGTTCGTCCGTGAGTACCTTACAACTATGGCATCCAACTTAAAAGGAATTCGACCCACAAGACGATGATTGAGCCGTTTCCCTTTCTGCAGTTGACACTTCCGGTGGAGGTGACATTTTGGAAATATCCTTAACTATTATCGGGTATCAGTCTGGATTTCCTGGATTCCGCAAATTCCAGTTCATAACGCAACCGGGAAATTCTCGAAAAACCCGTTTTGCACGCGTGATCGCCCTTTCCGCCCCATCCTTCATCTCGCTCCAACATGCGGAAGGAAGGAAACGGGGGATGAAACAAAAGGTTGAACTGGACCACCCCCAAATTAGGCATGCCGTCGACTCGAGAACTGGATCGCGGCGGCGGGGACAGTTACGGATCTTTTTACACGGGAGAGGAAGAAACAGTAATTTTTGTCCAATCCTTAACCGTTTGCCGACGTGCCCAGGACGAAATATGAGCGGGTCAGCTTTTCGGCTCAAATTTCTGGAAAGTACGCAATCCAGATTATGGTTCCTAATTGTAGGGTAGGAAGCGGGGTTCAGTATAACAAACAGTTGGCGACCAACGTTGGAAACAGATAGTAGAACCAGATATAAATGAGGGAAACGGACTTGATAAATTGTGCTCATGGTTTTTTTCTTGCTGTTGTGACACGTGGTGTACTACATGTCAGACTTATATACTTTTGCTTTTCTTGTGAAAAATGACATTCAATACAACTCTTCTTAAAAATTTCAGAGGAGCCCGAGG
>JAAUYJ010173608.1_pt1 | contig 10439 bp, 12 predicted proteins | sample 7278031 | NCBI WGS metagenome assembly JAAUYJ01 (sample SAMN14350222, study PRJNA611818) | marine sediment metagenome | isolation source: surface marine sediment (1.8m) | place: French Polynesia: Moorea | collected 2018-08 | reverse complement strand
CGTACAAAAATCACAATATCACTGGAGGAAATCCCCTTCCTGCAGGGCCGCATACACTTAGACGAGGTTGGCGTCTTTGGCCATGGAGTGAAATATGGTGGTGTCGTCGTCGAGGAGGTTCTGCGGGGAGTCAAACTCCCTGATCTCCCCCTTGTCCAGCACCATGATCTTGTCGTAGTCGAGGATCGTGTTGAGCCTGTGGGCGATGGTCAGCACAGTGCAGCCCTTGAACTCCTTCCTGATGGTGGCCTGGATGAGGTCGTCCGTCTCCAGGTCGACAGCGGCAGTGGCCTCGTCCAGGATGAGCACCTTGGTCTTGCGCAGGAGCGCCCTGCCCAGACAGAGCAGCTGTCTCTGGCCCACGCTCAGGTTCTCGCCACCCTCGCTGATCTCGTAGTCGAGGCCCTTGTCGAGCGTGGTCGCCCACTCCTTAAGATGGGCCAGCTCTAGGGCCTTCCACACTTCGGCGTCCGAGTGAGCGCCGAAGGGGTCAAGGTTTATCCTCAGGGTTCCGGAGAATAGGACCGGATCCTATAAATTAAAAAAGATAAATAGTCAAGTGTCCTTTCTAATTGTATGGGTACCTGTGGGATGATGGTAAGCCTCTTCCTGAGGTCGTGCAGCCCCAACTTGGAGATGTCCTCCCCGTCGATGCTGATGTTTCCCTCTGCGGCCTCCACCAGGCGAAAGAGGGCGACGGTAAGCGTAGACTTGCCTGCTCCTGTCCGACCAACGATGCCAACCATCTCGCCACCCATGATGCGGACGGTGATGTGCTTCAAGACCAGGTCCAAGCCGGGTCGATACCTTTGGAGATTGAGCAAAGGTTAGAAAAGATAAGTAAAGAGAATCAAACAGCATTTCAATTTTTCTCACCTGATCCCATAGTCGTCAAAGTCGACCTCCCCATTCTGGGGCCACTCCTTGTTTGGCTTCCTGTCCAGCGTCCACTCAGCCTCCTGCGCGATATCGTTGGTGTACTCCCTGATGCGCTCCACCGCCACAATGTTGGTCTCCAGCTCCGTCAGGAAGCGGACAACGTAGTTGAGGACGGAGGTGATGGTGAGGGAGTAGTTGATGACCAGTCCGACGTCGCTGGCGCTGATGGCCGTGGGGTCGATGACGACGTAGAGGCAGGCGCCGAAGGTGATGAGGTTTCCCAACCCCTCCAGCCGCACCGACAGCCATCGGTTGATCATCATGTTGAGGTAGTAGCACACCTGGTTGCTGTCCACCTTCTTCTCCGACTCCGAGATAAAGAAATCGTCCATGTTAAAAGCGCGGATGGTGGAGGAGCCGGCAACGGTCTCGCCGAAATGGGAGTAAATGGGCGACCGGGAGATGGACTCCAGGCGCTTGAGCTGGCGAGCTGTGTCCACAAATATCTTCTGCACGAAGAGGAATATTATGGTGACGGGCACGATGACCACTACGAAGATGGGAATGACGATGAGGATGAGCACGACGGCGCCGATGAACTGAAAGCCGAAGTTGAGGAAGTTGTTGACGCTGGTGGGGAGAGTGTAGTCGCATATGTCCACGTCCTTGGCGAAGCGGTTGACGATCCTGCCCAGCGGGGTCGTGTCGAAGAACGCCATGGGACTTCGTAGAACCTAGAAAATAAGAATAAAATGTTGCTACCTTCCCCATGAAAACAATTGGTGAATCTTCTCCCACCTTGTCCAGCATGTTTTTGTGCAGCCTTTTGCTGGCAGTGAGAGTGGTGAGCCAGATGGTGATTGAGACGAAGAGGAGCGAGAATGCCTGCATTGCCCCCAGGGCGCCGTACACCCCGAGGTAGAGGTTCCTGTTCTCCGGGATGGAGGAGTTGCCCTTCTCGTTTTCCGTCCAAACCGTGAGCCACAGGTTGCTCCCGACGTTTCCGCCCTGGGCGGTGGCGTACATCAGCACGCAGAAGAGGGAGCTGAAGTAGCCGATGCTCCTGCACAGGGAAAAGGTGCAATTTTAAAAAGGCAAATGTTTCTGAGAATAATTATAGAGGCATGAATCTAGGTGGAATATAATGTTTAGCAGCAAAAAAGATCCATATACGTAATCGGCAATGCAGTAGCAGCAGCAACAACTATTACAGCACCTGCAAAAGCAACAAAATATTTTTTTTATTTTTCCGCACCTTGTATAGTAAATGTAAATTTCTGAACTGACTCCCCCGGTGACGGCGGCTTCTTGCTCTATCAGCCTCGCTCCTGCGGCCTCGTCCTTCTCCTCGTCTTCATCCACGTTCTCGTCACCCAGCGACTCCGCGTCCTTCCTGGACCTCAGTCTTGACAAGGATCTCGCCACAACCGGAAGGTGGTCTTCCTCCGCCTCTTCCTTCTTCTTGTCCTCTTCGTAGGCGTTGCTTCGGACGCTAGCCCTTCGCATTTGAATTACGCTCACCTGGACAAATAGAACAATTAGGTTTTTATCCAACAAACGAATATGTTTGATTTTTTACTTGTTTCTCGAATTCTCCTCGTCCCATGGCGTTTTGCAACTCCTCCTTCATGTCCTCGAGGTCGTTGATGTTGTCGTCTCCCTCGTCCTCCTCCTGCTCCGTGATGTGCTCCAGCAGGAACTCGGCAAACTCCCCTCCCTTGGCGAGGAGCTCCTTGAATGTGCCCTGCTCTGAGATGGCACCATTCTTCAGCACAATGATGTGGTCAGTCTTTGGGAGGTAGGTGACGGCGTGGGTGACGAGGAGCCTTGTCTTGCCTGTCAACATGCCACCGTCGCCGATGACGTTTTCAAAGATGTGCTTCCCCACGTGCGAGTCCACGGCAGAGAGGGGGTCATCCAGAAGGTAAACGTCCCTGTCACTATAGACCGCCCTGGCCAGGCTGATCCTCTGCTTTTGCCCTCCAGACAGGTTGATTCCCTTCTCGCCAATCTCTGTCTGGTCTCCCCCAGGCAGGATGTCCAGGTCGGAGCGGAGGGAGCAGCTCTCGATCACCTTGTGGTATCTTCCCTCGTCCTTCTCCTTGCTGAAGAGGATGTTGTTCTCCAGTGTTGCGTTGAGCATCCAGGCCTGCTGCGGGACGTAGGCCACCTTGCCGTTTACCCTGACTGAGCCGCCCACCCGCTCCATCTCACCCAAGATGGCAGACACGAGAGAAGACTTCCCCGAGCCAACGGAGCCCACGATTGCAGTAAGGGAGTTGCGCTTCACCTCGATGTCGATGTCCTGGAGTGAAAAGAAAAAAAAGAACAATAATATTGCAGACTTTACATTGAATGCATCATCATATTGTACAACATTTAGGGGTGTTTGAAAGACTACCACAGTGCAGGATCTACTACTAACTTTGAGCGTGTTGGTCTCTTCAGCCAGGTCCCACTTGAACTGCCCTCCAGAAATGGCGACGGCCTCGTCAGAGTCGTCGACATCCCCTCTTTTGACGGCGGTGGGGTCCAGCTCCTCGTTGTTCATGAAGCTGTTGAGCCTGTCGAGCGAGACCTTGCACTGCACCAGGCCGATGACCATGTAGGGCAGGATGACCATGGGCAGGCGGAGGATGTTGACGTAGGAGATGGAGACGTAGGCCTTGTCGGCGGTCAGGATGTTCTCGTCGTCAATGAAGATGAAGGTGGTGAAGGCGGCCAGGGTAAAGAGGATGGGCACGTTGTTCCACACGAAGCTGATCATGGAGGACAGCCAGGCCGACTTCTTGAGCACGCGAATCTCGCGGTTACGGATGTCAAGGATCTGCTGCATGAAGGACTCTTCCCAGCCGTACAGCTTGAGCACTTTGATCCCTCCGAGGATCTCGTTCATGAGCTTGACCCTCTGGTCCTTGTTGGTCATCTGCTCGTACTGGAACCTCCTGCTGATGCCGGCGGCGATGACGTTGAGCGGGATGGCGATGACGATGATGGCGAAGCCGGCGAACACGGCCACGTCCAGCTCCTTGTAGATGAAGTACATGCTGAAGCCGATCTGGATGGGGGCGGACCTGAAAGAGAGAGAAATATTTGTGAGCTTCGTCTTTGGTCTTTATAAGCTTTCCAAACATGTAGAAAGTGCATTTTTGTCGCTCCGAAATTGAGAGAGCTTCCACCATATTGTTTGACGACGGGAAAGGTTTTTAAAAGCCGTCCGAAAGTAGATATTTTTTTGTACGGCACATCTTTCCCTAGAAGACCGTACGGCGCGAGAGGAGGTGTTGCAGATTAGTTGAGGAGGGGAGTATCATACGTACAGACGGTACTGTAGAAGGCACAACTGCCAACGGTTACCAGGAAGGGAGGGAAAGAGAGGAAGCGAGCAATTATTGTTGAATGAAGAAACCACAGTTTCAATTTTAAGGTCTCTTGATTAATTAATTCTAGATAGCCTCCATGCATTGTATCCACAACTAGCAGACAGCAGAGCCCAAATCTGCCTCTCCAGATCGTGGAAAGAGATAGCCCACTCTTCCGTCCTCAACTCCCTTTTGTTTCCCCCACGTACCATCCCTCCCTCCCTCTTCTTTCCGCCTGAATTGTTCGGAAGATCGCATCGAGGTGGGGAGGGAGGACGAGGAAAAGGGGAGGAAGGCCGTTGAAGTGGAAGCATTATACTATCGGGGCAACCGACCGAGGGGAAAGCCCACTACAATTTCGCTGCAGCCACATCAGCAGTGCACCAAGTAATGAGTGAAATATTGCAAAAAAAACCTCTACGGAATATTTTCCTCCTTTCTTTTTGTCCCTCTAAAATACGATATTCCGCGGGATTCTCCCTTCACGGCTACTCGACTGTTTTCCAGAGGACTTTTTCAGTGGATGTCCCCATTCGCAGTCTTGGCTACCCCCCAACCCCCCTCCTAAGGAGTGTTCCCGTTTCCTCTTCCAACAGTGTCGCCTATTAATGAAGCAAGGCCGTGGGAAGAGAAAGGGGAAAGGCGAGATTTAACTCGGACCGAACTGGAAGGGCGGGGGGGGGGGGAATTTTGGAGGGAGGGAAAGGAGGGGGAAGAGTGGAAAGAGGACGAGGAGACGAGGGGGAATAATTAAATCCTCTGCAATGGATGGGGGTTGGGGAGCTGGAGGAGGGAGAGGCTGCGGCGGCCTCGGCCGAGGTCGCGTGGGAAAGAGGAGATGGGGGGAAAACAGCCAAGGAAAATATACGACCGTCGACTGTGTCTAGCTCTCTCCCTCACCCGCGAAGGAGCTGGGGAAAAGGGCACAACCACAAGACCACAAGAAGCCCTAAAGTATTTTCCGCGCGTCTCTCTTTTAGGTCTCTTTTTTCGGCGGAGAGTGGAGAAGCGAGGAAGGGACCGGGAAAATGGTGCGAGGAGAAAGGGTACCGAAAAATGATGGTGCCGGAGCTGACGCATGATGACAAGTTTCTCAATTTTACCCGAGGCCGCCGCTGCCCCGAGGATATGTGGGCCGTTTGTGCGGAGGACCTGTTGAGAGGAGGAGGGCCGAAGGAGGAGAGGTGGTTTCATGAATGCCACTCGGCAACGGGAGAAAAGAGGGAAGGGAGAGCCATATCTTATCACGCACCATTTTCCCACACAGAGTCCAAAAGGGAGAGTTTTCTTTTCCCTCCTCCATATCAAAAATAAATGTTTTTGTGACTCCCTTGGGACAGAGGGGGGAAGAATGCACCGGAGTGTGGAAGGGAAGAGGAGGATCAAAGGACCGTTTCGGGTTGCGTCTGCAGGCCTCCCCTTGCTCCCCAGGCAAGAGAAAGAAAAGCTTTTTTTCCTTTTGGAGACAATTCAAGCGACTGGAAAGGAAGAAAATAGGGGGAGGCCCTTCTCTCTCCTCTCTTCCTTGACTTTTTACTACGAACTGTGAAAGGTGAGAGGGAGGAGCCGGAGAGAGAGAAAAGAGCCCGTGAAAAGACGCAGGGAGAAAACGTGAAAAACCTGAAGATGGAGGGAGTGTCTCGAAAATAGACTTGGGAAAGTATAGGGGGTTGGGAAAGAAGAAGCTCCACTCAATAGCTAAACAGCGCATGAATTTGTAAAGCCGTCGTCGTCACAAAGGAAAGAGAGATAGAAGGCGGGAAAGAAACGTCATTCCTAGATAGGTTCTTTTCGAGAAAAGGAGCAGCAGCAAACAACCTGGCACCTCTCCGTGGGCGCCAACCCTTTGTCGCCTTCTTTTTTCGAGTTTTCACTTTTCCCCCTCTTGAATTCAATTTTGAAAAGGAAGCTCCCCTCTCGGTTTGTGTGGGGACCAAATCGCGTTACACGCCTGGTACCTATTGACATGAACAGGGGGTTATTTTTTGGAGCCCTGTTGACATCTCGCTTCAACATTATTATATTATGTAGGTTTTTTCCCCTCAAGAAAGAGAAAAAGATGAGGGGGAAAAGGGCCAAAGTACCATTGGAGACGACGGCTTTAAATGCAGTTAACTTTCCCTCCTCCCGAGAATCTTTCTCGGTCCCCAACTGCCGCCGCGAGCGACGGGGCCGTCCACAGTTGAGAGGGGGGGGACGGGAGAAGGAGACCCCCGGCCTTTTCTTCCACTCCAACTCCAAACCTTCACTTGTTCCCCCCTCCCTCCCTCTTTTGGACGTAGTAGTATATACGGAGGAGTATATACTGTCGTAACTCTCTGCGAAAAGGAGGCAAAAAGAGAGAAGGAAAAGGAACAACGGCGAAGGATGGGGCAAAAGGGACAATTTCTTTGGGAGGACAAGGGAGAGCCCTATGACTGGCCAGTGACGTCGCTTGAATCCCGATATACCGGTCAGAGATTGAAGATACAAGTACTGGACAGGACTGGACGACGAGAGGATCTATCTGCAGTCCGCTGGAGAGCCAAATTCATTTAGTCGTATGACGTAATGATTGTCTCAGATCCCAATGTTGTGAAATCACGTGGATTCGACGTACCCTCCTTCCCTCTTTTCACTCCTTATCTTGGAGTCCCCTCCTCCTCCCCGAGGCGTCTTCGTACCTTCCTACCCCTAAAGTTCTGTTTCTCTTTCATAAAATCTAGCAGCATCAGGCAGACGGGCAGGGGGGGACGACGACGATGAGGGAATGAGGGGACAAAGCGTCCTCTCCTGGTTCGAGAGAGGCAACGACAACATCAGCAACAACGGCGGGCAAAAGCGGCTGGCACAAAAGGACCTCTTTCTCGGACAGTGGGGCAACTTTGCCAAGGGGGGGAAGTGAAATACGCGAGGGAAGAGGGAGAGAGGGAGAGAGAGCGCTCTAGGGGAAATTTCTTGTCTGTACTCTTTTTTCTTCTTCCTCTGTTCTTTTCGGGCCCTCTGGCTGACCAGAAATTGAAAAGGAGGAGAGAGTCTCGCGAGGAGAAAAGGGGTCCTTTTCTTCCCAACTCCAAAGAGGACAAAGATTTCTTTTTTTCTTGCCCTTTTCTTTTTAGGGACAGGCTCCTCAATCTCATCTTTCCCTCCCCTGTCTGTCGCCTCGATGCATTTCAGAAGAGGACGAAGACACTGCCCGGGAAATGGAGAAAAGCGACGAAAGAGAGAGAGAGAGAGAGAGAGAGAGCGAGAGAGAGAGGAGAAATGGTGGGGTGTTTCTCCGTTGTCCAATTTCTGCTGCAGCCAGCCGCCACTTTCTGCGGAGATTGGTTTTCATGAACAGACTTTCGCTGTGCAGTACGTAGTGGTACCCGCACGTCTGTGCCTCCTTCAAAACGAAATTGGTTACGTGAGTCGAATTCGTCCCTCCTTGCCCCTCGCCTGGTGCTCCCTAGCATTGCTTGACTTGGGAAAACTAATTAGGGATCTTTCTGCTAGTGTGCTCCTGGGAACCCTTGATGCTGCCCTTGGAGGCCCTAGCTTGGAGGAGGCCTCAAAGTAGCAAAAGTTTAAAAAGCTATTGACTCTCAGAAAGAGGCCGCTGTGGGACTAAAGCCCTCCCTCGCAAGACTGTATTGTATTAAAAACTTTCGCAAGCAAAACTTGGATTCTGCGACAATGGATTCCGCACGAGCGCGGTGGCTCTAAGCAAGAAGTTGCGGACGTGTACGCACGCGGGCCGAAGAAGGATTTTCGTAATCGGTTTTCGCCCCGACTTACCAAATCATGTTTAGGAATGGCATGAGGTCCATGAACCTTTGGATGTCCACTGCCATCAGGTTGACCACCTCGCCCACGGAGCTGCCTCGCTTGCTCGTGCTGCGGAAAGGAAAATAGAGAGGATAGCAATTATCTTTGAGCAATATTTTCGTTTCGCTGTAGAAGTCTTCGCCCACCTGGAGAGTCTCAGGGCTTTCCTGAAGACGGTGCTGGTGATCCCCGTCCTGATGTTGCAGGCCAGAATGTAGCTCTGAAATTAGACTTTTTTTTTTTGGAATACTATGTACTTTATGAAATGGATGTGCTTCACACACCTGTGCGTACGCCTGCGCGTTGAGCAGTGACACCCCAGAGATGCAGATAAGCATTGTGACGGCGTAGAGGTATCCGTGCCACTCTGGCTCGCGGAACTCCTTCCCGGCGTAGTAGCGGGTCACGTATTCGATCAATAGATTCATCACCTGTGCAAGAAATAGTCGCTTTGTTTCAAAAAGTTGTCTATATGGCCATGAGATTTATTGTTCACCTGCGGCGACGCCAGCGAGAGCGTGTCCGCCATGACCTTGAAGAGCGAGGCGAGGAAGTAGTTCCACCCGAATGCCCTGATCATGACTGGCAGCAGCGACACCGGCGGCTCCTCCCCGTCCGCCCCCTTCTTCCTGTTCTTGCCCTTGGCCTTCTTGAAGTCTGCCTCCAGCTCCCGCTCGAACATGGGGACGATCCCGTGGGACATCATCTTGGGGTCGAGGTCCCACAGGTTTTCGTGCTTGACCGGGCGGCGGAAGCCCCACCAAAGCAGGGGAGTCAGCCACTCGAAGAACAGGATGGACACGAACGGGGCAGAGATCTCCGGGGAGGGCTTCTCAAGGGTGTCGTACACGGCCTCCTGAGAACGACATTCACCAGTATAAAGACGGAAACGTAAAATGGTATTTGTTTAATTCCGCACCTTGTCCCTCGGTTCCCGGTCTGAGATGCAGTTAAGTGCGAAGAGCGCCAGCGTGCAGGTGTATTGGATCGTGAAAACGATGGAGGCCTGCAAATACAGGATGTTAGTATTCGAAGCGACCTTTGACGCTTAATGAAGACTCTAGTCTCTAACCGTGTCGATCTTGTCCCCATCCAGGTCCTCGTATTCCGAGTATAGCCCTGGCTGGTTCTTCCTCCTGAATATCGCCCTGAGAGTGACCCCGCCGCAGATGGCGGCCGCCAGGTAGAAAAGGAACTGCGCCGGCTGCGTGCGAACGCCGTAGTGCATCGAGGACAGCAGCAGGAGGAAGGATACGGCGAAAGACAGGGAGAACACCAGGCCGGCAAGCCAGTCGACCTATAAGGGAAAAGAATGTAACATTCTTGTGATTGTCGATTTTCTTGCAGCTTCCGTATTATGGTTAAAAGCTTTTTTGCTTCTCAGTTGTTGCTGGTGTTGTTGTTGTTATTGCTACTACTACTACCACTGCGACCATGGCAAATTCATTTGTGGTAATTCCAAACCATACGAAAATCATACAAAATTACCGATGGCGGATTCCCATCGGCAAATAGAGGCATGAAGAATTCCGTCGCTGCGCACGCTAGCGCTCCGAGGGTGAGCAGTCCCTTGGCCCCGTTGATGGGGTTGATGGGGATGTGGCGCTGCTTCGAGCCGCGGTGGACGATGAAGAACTCGACCGGGGCCATTATGAACTGTAAGGGACAAGACGTACATCAAAATTTGCTGCAAGCTCACAATTTAATTTTTTTTACCAAGACGGCCGCTGGGAACCACACGAATACGGTCTTGATGAAGCATGGCGTGAAGTCTGGCTCGCTCGTGTCCCAAGTCTGGTTGCGGATCCACAGGTCCGTCTCGCAAATATCCTCGAACACCATATTCGCGAGGTATAATTATCCGCGCCTCATGCGGGTCCGAGAATCAAAGAAGCTTTCTTTTTTGCTTCGGCGGTGGGATCCGCCTTCGCTTCGTCTTGTCGCGGCCTCGTGTGAGGCCAAAATGCACAAAAGGTCAGGGAGTTTTCGGGCATGCGGAGCGTATAGAAGTCAACAAGAGTGAAGTCGGCGCCTCCGTCGTCCTACTAATTTCTTAGCTGATAGGGCGGCATGCCTGGACGTTCGGCATGCCTGCCGTCCGTCAGAGACGAATTGCCTTCATATACCATACGGCATGTATGTACAGTATATGGCATCACAATAATCATTTTCTCCTTCTCTCCCTCCCTTCCCCGAACGTCCGCCTCTATCACTTTCTTATCGCTGTCTTCGGAGCAATTTTCGCATGACACACTACAGGCTCCGTCGGCTTTCAAGGCTGTACGTATGCATGTCTTTGATCAAAATACGGTGCTGCTGCTCACCTTTCTTGACCACCATATCTTGTGTTGATTTTTCCATTTGTCTGTTACTCAATTGCTTTTGTTTTAGTGGCATCTGTGCCGGCCG
>JAAUYJ010038961.1_pt1 | contig 10439 bp, 12 predicted proteins | sample 7278031 | NCBI WGS metagenome assembly JAAUYJ01 (sample SAMN14350222, study PRJNA611818) | marine sediment metagenome | isolation source: surface marine sediment (1.8m) | place: French Polynesia: Moorea | collected 2018-08 | reverse complement strand
GCCCCGCGCCGGGCCCTCGCGCCGCCCCGCGCCCCCTCCCCCCCCCCCTCCCGCCCCCCCCCCACCCCCCCCCCGCCCGGGGGGCGCGGGCCGCCATAGGTGGCTAGCACTACAGTCGGTGCACGGGAAGAAAAGTGGGCGGAAACATTCACCAACTGAGACGTCGCAAACTTAATTATTAAACCGTTCGAGGGAATGTGTTGAACTTTAAGCGGGAAGTTTCTAGGGATAATTTGATACTTCGCGACTGTACTACGGTATAGGAAACAACGATAAATTCCCTCCTTGGGGAAAAGAGGAGGAGGAGGCCGAACGAAGAAGGAAAGACGGGGGAGAAAGTGGCCTCCACTACTCGAGCATGCACGGGGGGGGAGGGACGGCGACGTGGGCGACGGAGGCGGCGGCCATGCAATGCAGCCGCGAGCGGGGAGAGGACGGCGGACAGTGTTGCCGGCCTCGGCGGCCTCTCCTCCTGCGCCGTAGCTCTCATGTGTAGGTGATACGGCGGCGGGTGCCTGGGCAGCGACGTCGGCTATGGGAGGTGGCCGCAGGACGAGGACGGATCACCATGACTTGTCGCAGGCTTCTGCTAATGGTCAGGGCGAGGACGAATCCTTCTCCACAAACTTATCGACATTTTTTCTCGTCTCGCCGATTAAAAAACCAACTTCATGCCAAGAGATGTATTTGTGCTTTTTTTAATGGATGAAACACAAAAGAACAGAAGACAGAAGGAGATTCGAGCGGCAGCTGCTGGACTTCTTAGGCTCCTGAGCATGAAGGCCAGGCGAGACGAATCCGATTCGCCCACTCAAAGCTGCTCCTCCGCCTGACCGAAGTAGTCCCCTTTTGGCATAGTTTGAGACAACCTTCAAATCTAAGCCATCCACGAGTAAATAACGTAATGTATGCACGTCGGTAGCATCTCTTGCTGTTATATGAAAAGAGGTGCACAGAGATGAGGACCTCCACCCTCATCCTGTTCACTCAGTCAGTCATGCATTTCGCCTCCTTCCAAACGCAAACATTTTCCGAAGCAGATGGGGCGAGCATTCGCGGGCGGCTCTCCCCCCGTCCCATCCCCTCTCCCATCTCCTTAAGCCCCCGAGATCTTTAGCCGAACGACGAGCGAGGGGTGGCGAGCCTTGCCTTCATCCTCAGCAGCATTCTTTTCACATGTGGATGGAGGCTCCGGCGGTAGGAGTGGGGCAGCCCACTCCACTCCGGATCCTCACTGAAATTCTCCCTCTCTCCCCTAGGTGGAGGGCAGCTTTCGAAAGTTGCCGCCCGCCGAGCTAGCAGGATGCAAATTCGCCGTCTTGAAGAAAAATTATCGTGCTTCAAAGTGAGTTGTTGATTTTTCCCCCGTGATTGTGAACAGTACTATGAACATGCATTTAAAGAAAACTATCAAAATGGGTGGCATGCGTCCACCATGCACAGGGTCGGCATGGAACGAGAGGTGCGGTGGCGAAGAGTATCTCGGCGGTCCCACCAGCCCTCCTTGCCTCCCTCTGCTCACGGGGGGAGGAAAAGGCGAGAAGAGGAGGCGGCGACTCTTGTGTTCAAGGTGGCTTCTTTTCCGTCGCCCCGCTTTCCCGCTCGTCCGCGGCTGCGGAGGCGTGAGAAAGTCCATTTGCAAAGCCCCGGGAAATCAAAATTTCGTCTCACTCGGTCTTAAGGGCGTCTTTCACGTTCAGGGCAAAAAAAAATCGGGTAGACCTATACTTGCGAAAGTCTAAGCGAATGAAAAACAGTGTGTAGGAAGGCTAAACTTTGGAATGCCGACGTTCCAAAGTTCCAAAATCTAGATACTGCATGGTGACATTGTAATCGATAGGTCGATTGCTCAATACGCACTGGTGCGAAATGTCTGAAAGGACGAAAAGCGACGGATACTTTAGGTTTTCCGCATCTGCCCCGGCCAATCAAGACGGTTTTATTCGAATGTCTTCTCAGGACAGTCGGGAGACCGAACCGGGAGGAAAACAGTGGCGACTGTTTCGCAGTTCTATTACCTACTTCACAGCTCGGCGAAGATGTTATAATAGGAGGATGGAGAGAGACCCATCTGTATTTCCCTTGACCTCATCTGGCACATACTTTCTTCGTTTCTCCTATACTTTTCATTGGATGACATGGGACGGTTGTACGGCAGGTCTACGGGAAGTTCATTGCTATACAAATTTTGACGTGAGAGACGTCCACTCTGGTCACCTACGGTATACTGCGGCTACGGCTACTACTGTAGTGCAGGACCGGAGGAGCACCTCGTCTCGAACTCACTACGGCCAAGATGGGGAGAGGAGAAGAAAGGGAAGAAGCACTTTCTTCTTCTTGACTTGAGAGGCGGAGATGGACAGATAAAAGGAGGAGGCGATAGCAGTGGGCGGAGGAGAGGGATGCGCCCAAGGGAGTGAGGAAGGGGGAACACACTTTCTCCCCCGTAGCCGGCGGCAGACCGTGCATGGATCCGAATTCACGAAGAAAGAACCTACATGTGTCCGTTCGTTTCTTAAAGAGGTTAAGACTAGACCTCCTCCGTAATAGATTTTTTAAATTGGGATATCTGCGACAGTTGGTGAATCTCCCCTCTTGCTTGGATGCTTGTCCCACGTCGGCGCCGCTGCCGCCTTCGCTTTTCTGTCCGATTTTTGCCTCTCTTTTCGCCCGTTTTCTTCTTCTCCCCCTCGGGGCTACAAGTGTGTAGTGGAGCGGGTGGTAGGGTGACGTCAAAATGTCCTCTGAAATCTTGTGCCCTCGCAATTACTGAGGAGAGGGAAACTTCTCTATTTGTGGAATATCGGACAAAGGGGGGAAAAGTTGATTTGCCTTGCCCTCGTTTCGGACCATGGAAATGGCCTCAATGACGAAAGAACCCTTCTCTGGCCAAGCAAGCGAAGGACGCAGAGTGAGGTCATTTCAGGTCTCCCCTTGGAGCAGGACGATGAATATCGAATTTGACCTCTGTGCAGGGGCAGGAGAGGAAGTATCTCAACTTTCAGGATGGGCAAAAAAAGAGTCGCCTGGAGACTATAGACGACGAAAGTGATTGCTCCCAAGTCCCCAGCCTTCTGTTTGAACATACAAAAATCACCAACCTCCCTTACTTAGCCCTTCTATCCTTCCCGACTTTTTCCTCGCCCCCCGTTTTTGTACCCGGCTGTGGCGGCATGGGTCGAAGGAGGAGGCTGCATTCCTGAGGAATCTCTCCTTTTCCTCCTCTAAAGACTCTCGTGTATGTGTACAGTTCAGTACCACGAAGTAAAGAAGGTGGAAGGCGGGAGGGGGGGACTGGGAGGCCGGGCTTCGGCGGCTGAGGCGCCTCGAGGAAAGCACGGTGGAGAAGGACGGAGAGGCGCAGGAGGAAATTTCTTGGACCCTTTTCAACAATTGCTGGTCAAAGAGCAGGGGGAGGACGGGGACTAAAATGGGGAGAAGAGGAATGCACCCATGTGCGGGAGGAAAATCACCAAATGCTGACGGTACAATTTGTCTCTTGTAGGGGAATTTAATCAAAGCGCACCTTATGGACATGTACTTAGGTCGCACTCGAAGAAACCATGGCCGAAATTCTTTCTTCTAAGGATCAGAAGAGAAGAGGGAGGGAGGAAAAGGAGAGAGAGACTTTTTCCTCCTCCGACCGAGCGCGGAGGCGGAGGAGAGCGCGTGGGAAAACGCTTGCCCTTCAAAAATTCGACGTCTCCTCCGGCGAGGCAGGAGAGCTAGGAGGAGGGAGCGAAGTGTCTTTCGCTAAGACACACGCCAGAACGAGAGGGGAAGAGACGTCAGCGATATATCAGCCGAGGCCTTTTAAAGACGAAAATGACTTTTTATGTCGGGGGCGGCAGATAATGTGTGCTAAAATCGAGCGTAACTTGGTGTGCCAAAAAAGTTCTCATAATCGTCTTGTGGAGGGAGGGATCAGAGTTGTTGCTTCTCCCTTTTCCCTTTGGAGTTATTTTCTCCTCCCCCCTTTCGCCCCGTTTCGCCCGGCGCGGGAGAAATTGGGGCAACGACGAGGGGAGGGAAAAGAGCAGGAGCTAGGAGGAAGGAGAGGCCAGAGATTTTTTGTAGTAGCGAAAAAGAGTAAAAAGGAATGGGGGGGAGGCGAAATTGCAAATGTCAGATCGCGCCGCTGCAGCGAGCGATGAAAGAATTTTCGTAGTACGCACACGAATGCTGTGTACTTTTACTACTACGAGGGAGAAAATGTAATTTACGGCGGCGCCTTCTATTCGTCCGTCGGTGGCCACTGTCAAACGGATCAGGCCGTGCAAGCGACGCCAGAGTCCCGTTTTCGCCCTCCTTGTTTTTCTCCCCGCGAGATCCAAGGGCGTCTTTTTTCTCCCCGCGCCTTCCGTAATTTTGGACTTGAGGCGGTTGCATCACACTCCCTCTCGACGCTTTGAAAATTCCCTTTTTGTCTCACGTAAGTTTTTTCTTCCTCGGGTATAGGGGGTCAATTTGGTGCATTTGGACTACTGGAAACGAAACTTCCACCAGACCAACCCAGTTATAAATAATTGTGTACTCGCTTCAATATCAGCTTCATGTTAATGTTAGAAATGTAAGAGGTGGGGATTGCTTTGTCAGATTTGTTGAAACCTTTTCCTAATTTGTAACGCACGAGTGCACTGCACTTGCTTCCTCCCTTCTCCATGTCCCGCGAGAGAAAAATAATGGAGGCATATCATATCTACCACGTCCTGTACACCTACTCTCTTTCTTCTTCTTTGGCAGACATTTTCTCACGCCGGAGTCATCTCCCGGCCTCACCCTCTTCGACAGTTGGCCCGCAATTACGAGACGAAATTAGCCCTGCTTTACCTCGCCGGACGAACAAAAGCGAGTTCCCTCACAGATTTTTTTTTGCCGTAAATTGATTTTTCCTTGGAACCAAGTGTTTGTCTGTCTGTATTTGTCTCTTCTCGTTCTCGAGCCATCAGCATCCACCTCGTCGGAATCCCGTTAAACTCCTCGCGACCTCATTCACAAGAAATTACGGGTGGAAGCCACAGAAGATTTGTTCTCCCGCCGCCCCCAGTCAAGGGTAACCAACCAATGGCCATCAAAAAATCAAGCAATGCGATGGGAAACCGCTTTGACCGAACGAAATAAAAAAATCTATCAAGGATAACTTTCGGCAATGTTTCACAATTTGTCCACAACCTTCGGGAACATGTCATTCATTCTTACTTTGTGGAGTCTCCTCGTGTTCAATAGGATTTTAGAGCATACAACGGCCAGATTTTTTTGCATGTTCTTAGAACAGAAACCAACAAAGGCACTCTGAGGGGTCCTAAAACGAACTGCGCCTAAAAGCATATCTCCCAACAATACATTCTCCATTCACCCACAGTCCAAGTTCTTTGCCCGTCTATCGCTTCTTTTATTCCGGGCTGCAAGCAAGTTGTTTGGCCGGGCGCGCACGTTCGGGATATGACGGAACCGGAGATGAGGAAGCGAGGCCCCTTTCCAACCGATCGGAAGAGGTGGGCGTGCAACAGTATAGCTGCACTTTCTCCGCACACAGCCTCGCATCGCTCTCTGAGGATCGGATGAGCGCCGCCCGGTGCGTTGCTGTCTGGAACGCGGATTGAGTAAACTCGGAGGCCTGCGTTTGGCGGGTTGCCCGGGTCACAAGGGGCAAGGGCCCGTGGACTCCAACGAAAAATGAAATGTTCGATCAAAAGAGGAGTCGGACTTGGTGAATTTCGCTCGCGCCCTCTCCCCCCAAGGACGATGCACGGCCTCCGCCGAAGAAGAAAGGAGAAGGTGGATCGAGGTCTTTTTCTCCTCGACATCGTTTCTCTCCTCCCCCTTCGTTGTTTGGCTTTTGTGTGTCCGAGTTATCGGGGGATGAGGCGGGAGAAGGGGATAAAATTTCGAAGAAGAAAAAGTGACGAGAAATGCCGCATTGCGGAACGGACGGTCGGGCGGGCGGGCGGCGGAAAGATGAGGAGAGAAAAGGGGGGGAGGGCCTTCCTCCCCCTGTCCATCCAACGGATGGATTACGTGCGGTATATAAAAGGGAGACTTCGCCGCCGCTTTGCTGGATGTGGCTTTTCGGAAAGAAGGAAGGAGGAAGGGGGGGTCTCGGCGGAGGTGAGGGATTCGCCCAAGGAGTAGATGAGGATCAAGGTCTTGTTTTTGATGCATTTTAAATTATCTTTTGTGCGATGCAACAAGCTCCTGCTCCTGACCTTTAAAAGATGTTGGTTCACATGGGTGTACGTACTTTGCCACTGTGTATGCTAATAAAAGAAGGAAAAACAAGAGAAGTTTTTCACAAAAGAAGCAAACTTTTCGGTCATTCCATTTTTCGTGAGGTATATTTCAACATGCTGGGCATTATCCGCTACACATGGCATAGCGACAACAACACACTTTGGGAAAACATTATTCGTATTTACATAGTAAATCTTTTCAATAATTCACAACTACATCCTTCACCACCGACCACTACTAAAACTTCTTTTTGACTCGATCCGGGCGACCCTCTTTTCCTTCCCTTTTACACACTGGCAGCACCTTGAGGTCAGTCATTTTATTTTTGTCGCACTTCGGCCGCTCAGAGCGGCGTTATGTGCAGGGGGACGAAGCCTCCCTCCACTACCCTCCCTCCTCCTCCCCCTCCCCCTCCTCCGTCCACCAACCTCGGTTGCTTGTCCAGGTCCATCTTGGGCCTAGGGTCCTCTTCGTACAGGGGCGGATGCGGCGGGGCGGCGGCGGCAGGGGCCTCGTGGTGGTAGCCGCTCGCCGGCGCCTCCTCGGGCGGCCTTTCTATCTCTTGCACCGCTCTGGTTTATGGGAAATTAGCATATTATGTTAGACTTTTTAAAATACGGACATGTTTCCCACCTATTTCTGCTGCTCTTGAGTATGTCGTCCAGGGTGACCGTCTGCCTGGGCAGCATCTCCTCGTGGGTCTCGCGCAGGATCTTCTGTATCGTCGCCGGCTGCGAAGGGTCCACCGAGGGGACTCCGCCGCCGAGGCCTTCCTTTCCCTCGCCGCCTCCTCCCTCGCTTAGTTTCCGCCTCGCCGATAGGAGCTTAGGAAGAAAAGTGACAGGGTTTTTTTCGAAATTTTCTATTCTACTTTTTTTCTCTCTTCCTCACCTGTCCTATGACCCCGTTCTTTGAGCTGAGGATGGAGTCGAGCGTCCTCCGCCGCGAGGCCAGGATGTCCTGGATGGAGTCGACGCGGGTGCTCGGCCGGATGATGTCGTCGCCAAAGTCCTCCTCCAGGCCGTTGGCGGTCCCTTCACTCTCGCCAGCCGCGGGGCCGCTCCCGCTGGTGTAGGAGTAGTAATCGTCTGGACCGGTCGCGTTCTGCGTGGCGTAATACTACGGAAAGAAAGTTCATTGATTTTCTTTCCAAAGAAACCCCCGTATTTTTCTTCACCTGTATCCCCCCTCCGGAGCCGCTGGCGATGGTGCCCCCAGTCAGGTCCTGCTCCGCCTTCTTCCAAGCCCATTGGCCCTCATCCTTTCCTCCCTCCTGCCCCTGACCAAGCCCGTCCCAGTTGAAGGTCTGTCCGTACACGCCCCTCGGTGGTGGCGGTTGCTGCTGCGGCGGCGGCGGCTGCTGCTGCTGCGGGATCCCATAGTCGCTGCTGCTGTCCTCGTCGTAGCCGTAGTTGCCCGTGTCGCCGTCCTCGTAGCCGTACGAGTAGTCGCCGAGGCCGTTGTCGTACCGGGCGGTGCTGCTCCTCCTGTCGGACGTGCGGTAGTGGTGCGCGGGGTCGTCCGACCGGCGGTTGTTGGGGTCGTCCACGAACACAACCTGGTTTCCCAAAAACGTACACACTTGTTGGCATGTTCTAAAAAAATTTAAAATAGCGTCGTGTCACCTTATTGGTGATGTCGTTTCCGTCCAGGTCGTGGAACCTGATGTGCTCGCCTTGTTCCGTTATCGTCCCGTCCGATCCCCCGAAGAAGGTGGAGCCCAGCAAGGAGCCCAGGTTGATTGCCGCGTCCGCCATGCCGCTCACCACGCTGCCGGCGGTCTCCCACAGGCCGCCGCCGCCGCCGACTTCGGCCGCATCTTGTACGTAGAGCGGGAAAAAAATATTTTTACGAAGTAGGAAACAATATCAACAGAAATAACAATCTGTACAACAAAAGCATTAATATAACTGGTTAAATCAAAATGGCCATCAGAAGTACGTACCTCCTGCTTGCTCTCCGCCTGAGTATTGGTAGTACTGCTGCCCCTCCAGCCTCCCCTGTACGATCCCCTCCGCGCCGACCCTGCTGTGCCCGTGCCCATGGCCCCCAAGGTGACTGGGGTCGTGCACGCTGTATCCGGAAGAAGGCGCCTGGTAATGCGTCGACTCGAAGCTGGTCGCGGAGTAGCCGAAGCCTCCCCCTCCTCCAGCGGAGTATCCCGTGGAGGGGGCTGAGTAGCTGGGCGCTGGAGCGGCGTAGCCGGTGGAGGGGGAGGAGTAGCCGGTGGAGGGAGCCCCGTAGCCGGAGGATGCGTGGCCGTACCCGCTGGTGTAGATGTCCTCCTCCTCGCCCAGGAAGCCCAATAGCCACACTGAGTGCAAGTGGGGACATTTATGTATCTTTTTGCGGGGGGGCCTCATGCAAGACGCTCTCTGTCCTCATTCTCCATCCCCGCCCCCCTACTCTGTTTCATCCGCCAGTTTTAAAGTCCGCCCCTCCTTCCTCGGCCGGTTCGGCCCCCTTGCCTCCCCCCCTCGTCCACTCTTTGAAGTTAAAGTTCCGCTGACAAAGCGGGGGACATTAGGCAAGGAAAATTTTCAGAGGGTAAAAAAACTACAAGGGGGAGGAAGAGAGGGAGGGAGGGTAAGAAGAAAAGGGGGAAAGAGGGGGAGGAGCCCTTTTTTGTAAGGCAACATGAATGTCCCTCGCAAGGGCCATTGTGCCTCAATGAGAAAAAGGGAGGACCTCCTTCTCCCCCGCCTATTTTATCCCGGAAAAAAAAAGGAAAAAATTCCTTGAACCCGGGGGAACAAGAGGAGGTCCCCCCCCTCCCCTTCGTCTCCGTCGTCTACTCTCTTTTCTCCCTCTTCTGTCCCCCCCCTTTTTTGCTCTCCCCTCTCCCCCCTCCGTCTGGGGGTCGGCGCCAGGAGTTTTCATTAAAAAAAGGAAAGAGAGAGAAGGAAATGTTCCCACGTTGAACATCAATCACTGTAATGCTCCGAAGGAAAAATGTGGATGTGGAGGGAAGGGGAAAGGATTCCTCCCTAGCTCCCCCGCCCTTCCCGTGTCCGCACTCTGTCCTTCCCCCCCTTCTCTTCTTTCCCATTTTATCCTGAAGACGCGTGGTTTTGCAATGGAATGGAAGATAGGGGAGGAGGGAATTGAGAGACATGTACCCGAGGCGGACATATCCACTTTGCTGAACTTGAACAAAGAAGGAGGGGAACGAGATGGAGGGCCGGGAAGGACAAAATATTTTCCTTTTCATGCGGTATTTGTCATCCGATATGCCCCGCCGAACAGATTGATCTCTTGGACATACGGAATACCCTGAACTGAGAGACTCACGTGCAAGGAGGATGAGCTTGGCGAAGACGATGAGCGGGATGAAGTTGATGGTGATGTCGCCCAGGTCGAATATGAGCCTGGCCTGGTCCACCAACTCGTCCGACCGGCCCAGGAACCTGGACACGGCCGCCTCAGAGACGGGGGACAAGGATGACAAGGAGGATGTCCTGCTGCCGATGATCCCGTCGCTGGGGGACTCGCCCTCGGTCTCTGAGGCCCAGACCGTCGAGGAGAGGAACGCCACGACCTGGAAAGAAAACAACAGAAAAAGAAAATTCAAGCTTGTCCTCTTTAGAATTGAGATGTTCAGTAGGACGAATGAGAGAGAGAGGAACCTTTACTGTCTTGCTAACGGTGCCCTTCGTTATCTTGCCCCAACATCTTTTGGCGAACCGCCCTCTCCTTTCCTTTTCCAAATTCCCCCCCCCTCAAATTTATCCAGCACGATTTCGCCTCCCCCTTCCGCCTTTGGCCGCGAGCTCCCCTTATACAGTACTACTGCTTCTTCTCGCTTGAGTTCTGCATCTAATTAGGCCTGAAGTACTACAAAAAACGGGGTTGAAGGGGAGGAGGAGGAAGGAAGGAAGGAATTTTCGTTTTTGGACGACGGAAGAGCCACGCCTCCGCTGTTGTGGCTTCTGGAACCACGGCCGAGATTTCTCTCGAGGAAAATGGAGAGAGAGAGAGAAGGGCGGGGAAGGCAGGAGCTTTATTTATGCCAAAACGAACGGTATACCAGCGCGAAGGAACAGGGGGAGGGAGGGAGGAACAAAATAGGCGCGGAATTCGGTGGAAGGAATTCTGCCCAACAGGCCCCCTAATCTTGGTGGCGTTCCGCACAAAATTTAAGGGTCCTTTACAAGAACACTTGTTGAGTCTGACTGCGAAAAGTTGGCGAATCTCGGATGAGAGGAGGG
>JAAUYJ010188199.1_pt1 | contig 10443 bp, 11 predicted proteins | sample 7278031 | NCBI WGS metagenome assembly JAAUYJ01 (sample SAMN14350222, study PRJNA611818) | marine sediment metagenome | isolation source: surface marine sediment (1.8m) | place: French Polynesia: Moorea | collected 2018-08 | reverse complement strand
CTTCCGTGCTCGTCTGAGTCAGTTTTTTTTTAGGCCCTGTCTGCGACGGCGTTGGTGGCTGCTTACCCTCCGCGAGCGCCTGTGCTGTTGTCATCAGATGATACGCAGCGGGAATCGGTTCTCTGTTACCTTGCAGTTGCTCAATAAGCTGCGGTAACACAGCTATGGCCTGATCGAGGGCGTCGTGAACCTTGTCGTCAGGCTGGATCTTGTTGTCGATGACACGATTGAGCATGTTTTCGAATTTCCACGAAAATTCGCCAATCAACTGTGCCCCGATCAACCGTCCACTACCTTTAAGCGTATGGAAACACCTGCGTACCACCGTCAGCGCTTGCTCATCACCGGTATTGGCTTTCCATTGCGGCAGGTTGGCATGCAGCTCATCCAGTACTTCGTGAGCTTCTTCGATGAAGATTTCAAGAATCTCAGCATCGGCATCATCACTGAGTATTTCGAGTTCGTCGTACTCTGACCCTATGTCCGCCAATTCCGGCGATGCAGCCTGCGGTTGATCCTGAGCTGGTTTTGCCGCTGGCGTGGCGGGCTTTTCTGGCTGTTTGAATTCGACAACATCAGCTGCGCCGGTCTGCTCATCTAAATCTGCGGCTACCGGTGGTTCCGCAGCTTGTTCGCTGACAGCCTCCGACGTCGATTCTTGATTGGCTGTTGGGCCATACCGACTATATACCTCGACCAGTGACGACAGCGCCTCTTCACCGGTACGTAAACCTGCTTCAACACCGGGACGCCCTTCCAGTATGGCCTCGAAAAAATACTCAATCGAGGTGACGACATCGGCGATCTTATCCTGCTCGGTTTCATCGGGGTGATGATTGTTATCCAACAAGGCAATCTTCACATAGTTCTGCAATTGCGTGAGCATGGCCTCGACCTGAGCCATCGGCAATATCATCGATACCCCTCTGGCTTCTCCCAGCAGTTGCAGCACCTTATTCAGCGATTCTTCGTCACCATTTCCACTGATAATGGTGATGATCGCATCTTTGGCATCACTAAAGTTTTGCAAGCCCTGCTGGATAACCGTGGACAGCACTTCACGATACTCCGAGGCGGGCACAATACTGCCTTCGTCATCGAGGTCAGCCACGCCAGAACGCTGTGCAACATAGTTGTCCAAATCCGACTCGGCAACCAGCAAGTCTGCAGCAATACCAAAAACAACATCCTCGCTTGCTTCAGTACGCCCTTCAGCGATGCTCGCAACCTTATCTTTTTGCTCGAGCACTTTCTGTCTTGCATCGCCAAGACCGAGCATCCCGTAGGTATCGCCAATTCTTAACAACTGTTCCACCAGCGGCACTAATTCAGCAACATTGCTTTCACTGCTATGGATAAACAGTTCAAGGGTATCTTTGACTTGCGCTAGATCTTCCTTAATCCCTTTGGATACGGTCTCAAACAATTCGGCGTTCAGGCCACCCAGGCTGCTCTCCTCATCTTCGGCAGCGTGACTGATCAGTTCATCCAGCCTGTATATTTCCCTGACTTCGCTTACGCGTTTTCCTGACGAGTCGCTATGGGCTATGTAATAGAGGATATTCTTGAGGAGCTCTTGTGAATAGCGCGTTGTGAAATGGTCTTCGCTGATATCGATCGCCAGCTTGATCTGGCGATCGACATGACCCAGTAGCATTTTTATGCTGACGTTGATCGCTATGCCTTCATCCAACAAGCCTTCGAGCAGCGCAGCGATGACATGCCAGTATCGTCTTACCGATTGGTCTGTTGAAGCCTTGCGCAGGGCTACAATAACAGCAAGCATGCGCTGATAACCCGCATGCGCTTTGTCATTTTTCAACAGATCGAGCAGACCAAGTTGATAATGTGTGCGTAAACGCTTGGCTTCCGACCGCAGCCTGCTTGGCTCTATGACCGGCGCTTCTATTTCCTGCTCGTCGATTTCAACGGCATCCATATCGGGAAAGAAGAGCACATTTTCCGACAGAAGACTTTGCTTACAGATGGCACGCATGTCGTTCATCAGAGGTAGAAGCACAATCGGCGTATCCTTCTTTCCCGATTGCAGCCCTTCCAGGTAATCAGGCAGCTGCAACAAGCCCCGCATCAGAACATCAAAAGCATCTTCTCTGTTGTCGACCTTGTCGTCGAGTATCGCCCTGGCGGTAGTCTCCATCTCTTCGACGAGCATCGCCGCACCAAATATTTCGACCATCTGCAGGGTGCCGCAAACCAGACGCAACCCCTCAATGCAATCATGCATTCGGGTATCATCCTGGTTTTCGATGTACTCTGATAGCGATGATTGCGCATCGGTAATCACTGTATCGAGCTGTGATTTAACCCAGCTGAGTGAATTATATTCAACTGTTCCGTTTGGCTTCATTGACGGTCTATCCGATCTAAAACAGATGTAAGCTTCGATGTCATGATTTAGCTATCGAGAACCACTGTCTCAAGCTTACCGGAATCGGTTGCCGGTAGTTTGAAGCCAGCTACCGAGCGCTGAAGCTCATTTGCCAGTTCGTTCAGCGAGTTCAATGATGACGATGTTTCTTCAGTGCCCTCTGACGTCCTCAAGGTAATTTCCTGAATAACATTCATGGTCTTGGATACATCGCTCGCAATCGCGGACTGTTTCTTGGCTGACTCGGAAATGCCCTGAATCAGGTTGGCCAGATTCGTTGACACGGTTTCAATTTCTCTGAGTGCCTCCCCGGCATCTTCCGCTCGCTTAGCACCGCTGACAACACCTGCGGTACTGACCTCCATCGAAGTGATGGCTTCATTGGTATCCGCCTGAATGGTAGTCACCAGGGTTTCAATCTGCTTGGTCGCATTACCGGCACGCTCAGCGAGTCGTTGCACTTCATCCGCAACCACTGCAAAGCCACGTCCAGCATCACCGGCAGTTGATGCCTGAATAGCAGCATTTAGAGCCAGAATATTCGTCTGGTCCGCAATTTCAGTAATCAGACCGACGATGTCACCAATTTCCTGCGAGGACTCACCCAGTCGTTTGATGCGTTTAGATGTTTCTTGAATTGTTTCGCGAATCCCCTCCATGCTGGAGATGGTTTCACGGACAACGCCAGCTCCTTTTTGCGCGATCTCCATCGACTGGCGCGCAACTTCGGCTGATTCCGCCGCTTCTTTGGTCACATTCTGCATCGACTCAGCCATGTCGGTGATCGCCGCACTGGCAGAGGCGATCTCACGCGCCTGATGCGTGCTGGCTTCAGTAAGCGATAATGCGGTACCCTGAGCATTCGATGTCGATGCCGTTACTTCGGTCGAGGTATTATTGATCGTCGTAACCAGCGAGCGCAGCGCATCGATAGCGAAGTTTACTGAGTCTGCTATGGCACCAGTAATTTCCTCGGTTACTGTGGTATGCACGGTAAGATCGCCATCCGCAAGATTGGCCATCTCGTCCAGCAGTCTAAGAATCGCGCGTTGGTTTCTACGGTTGTTCTCTAGCGCCTGCTCCTCACGCGCTTTCGCATCACGCAGCATCAGGAAACCACTGATAATAATCAGCACCACCGCAAGCGCGCCGAAACCGACACCAACCAGCTGCAGGATGTCGAGCATTCGCGTCTGACCCGAGATAACGCTTCTGAACGCTTCGAGATCGCTAAGCAATATCGCACTACGGGTGGTAACCTGGCTGGCTGCATCCTTGACTTCGAACAGTTCGGGCGACAGCTCCAAAATGCCCGCAATGTTGTCGCTGACGGCACTGATTAGCATCGCCACTTCGCGCAACTTGGCCACGGCTTCTTTATCCGTGACCTTTTGAATACGTAAGGTATCAGAACCTTTAAGCAAGCCTTCGAGCACCCTGCCAAACAGGGCTGCATCCCGACCGAAGCGATCAGCCGCTGCAGCCGCCTGCTCACCACCCGCCAGCACCTGGTTCAGGTTATTCTTGATGCGCTGCGACAGCATCATCTGGCGACTGGCTAGATAGATCTGGCGAGAAGAGGCCTTCTTTTTCATCAAAACCCCGACGACTTCATCCGAGAAGGTGAGCAACTGCGGAATGAAGCTGTCTATCACGGTATACAGCTCTCTGACTTCGGAAATCGGTTTTCGGCCTTTCAGAATAATCGAGATATCGTTACTGAAGTTTCGCCAGCTGCCTTCAACATTGTCCAGCTCCGCGAGCAGCTCTTTGCGTAGTGGAGGTATACCACTCAAGCTATCACCGGTCCGGTATATATCTAGAATGTCCTCGAATCGGTTGCGTCCCGCCTGAAGTGCTGCGAAATCAGATTCCCGCCCCGACGATGCACCGAGTGCCTGCGTGGCCATACTCTGGGATAACAGTAACTGCTCAGATGCCAGCTCCACGTGCTGCTGTTGATTAGCACGTTCGTTGCCCACGTAGAGCAAGCTTCCCAGCATGGCAATAATCGAAATGACCAGGAAAATACCCAGTACAGCCAAAGGCTTGCTGACCGACTTCACCCCAGACGATGATTTTTTCTTCTTAGCGCTCATACCCTTCTCTCCAAATCACCGCCCTACCTGATAGCCCGGTGTTATTATTGCGGCGATGTTTATAGTGACGCTTGCGCCAGGCGCTCATCCTGCGTCATGCTCAGGAAACTGAATACAGGCCAGCTGTCACCTTCCTGATTAAAAGCCATTCCCACATATTTAGAGACATTTTCATGCATTTGTGGCAATTTGCTTGACTGCTCTTTGCTCAAAAAATGTTTCATGCCGTAAACTTCTTCAACAATAACCCCTGTGTTAAAGCCCTTGTAGTCAATGACAATGACCCTTCCTTTCTTCCTGTTCTTTATATCTTCACCCAGGATATAACCTTTCAGATCCATTAGCGGTAATAAACCACCGCGTACATTCGCAATACCCACCATCCATGATTTCACACCCGGCACATAGGTAAAATCGGGCAACTCGAGTATTTCCTCGATCTCGGCCATCGGTGCGATCAGCTTGTCTTCTCCAATCCGAAACCCGATACCCACCCATTCATCGTCCGATGTATCCAGGGTCGGCAACCCCCGGGCATTAGCCTGGCAGCACCGCTCTAGATCCAGTAAAAAATCAAATGGGTCGATGGTATTCACAATACTGACTATTCTAATCGTGCGCTAGCTCGATAGCACCATGTTTACATGCTTGATCAGCCCCTTTTCCTCTACTGGTTTGACCAGATAATCTCTTGCACCCTGTCGCTTGGCCCAGACCTTGTCGGTTTCCTGGTCCTTGGTGGTCACGATGATAACTGGAATATTCGCTGTTTCTGAATGACTGGTGAGCTGACGCGTTGCTTGAAACCCGTTCATGCCCGGCATTACGACATCCATCAAGACCAGATCCGGCAGGCTTGTCTTTGCTTTGGCGATTCCCGCCTCACCAGAATCAGCCACCAGGACTTCATGCCCGTTTTTCTCTAGAATTTTCTGCAATACATGCAGTTCAGTTGGTGAATCATCTACAATAAGTATTTTTGCCATTACCCAATCACCATAGTCACACGTATTGTTATCAACTTCACTTCAGAATCAACCGACAGAAGCGTGCTCCTTAATCGCACTGATAAGATCATCCTTCGTAAACGGTTTAGTCAAATACTGTGTCGATCCGACAATTCGCCCGCGTGCACGATCAAATATGCTGTCTTTACTCGACAACATAATAACCGGCGTTTCGCTGAATGCCTTATTATTCTTAATCAGCGCACAGGTTTGATACCCATCAAGACGCGGCATCATGATATCGACGAAGATTATGTTCGGCTTGGTCTCAGCGATTTTCGATAAGGCCTCAAAACCATCCACAGCCGTCACCACTTCACATCCTTCTTTTTTCAGAAGATTCTCAGCCGTTCGACGGATCGTTTTGCTGTCGTCAATAACCATGACTTTCAGGTCACCCAACTCAGCAACTTGTTCTGTCATTGCTGCACCATCATTCATTATTAGCCCTAGAGAGGTGAATATAAACTGAATGTAGACCATCAAAAATAGATTAGCAATCAATCCATGCTTATAAGATATTGAATTGTGTGAGAACAGATTTTCATTTACATTTAGCAAACTTATCTTATATCGATGGAAGAAACATGACCTTGAAACTCGGAGTCATCATGGACCCGATCGAACACATCAATATTACCAAAGACAGCAGTTTTGCGATGATGCTGGCTGCTCAGCGACGCGATTGGGAACTGCATTACATGAATCAGCAACAGCTCTACTCCGCTGATGGCAGCACGCGTGCGACGACTCGCATCCTGCGCGTGCAGGACGATCGATCGAACTGGTTCGACATTATTAGTGAGCAGGATATCGCCCTGTCGGAGCTGGACGCCGTCCTGATGCGTAAGGATCCCCCGTTTGATATCGAATACATCACCACCACATGGCTGTTGGACAGCATTGAACGTGCTGGCACGTTGGTCGTCAACAAACCCGCCAGCTTGCGTGATGCCAACGAAAAGCTGTTCATTACCTGTTTCCCGCAATGCTGCGTACCGATGCTGGTCAGTTGCGAGCCGACTCGCATGCGGCAATTTGTCGTTGAGCACGGAGACGTCATTCTGAAACCACTCGACAGCATGGGCGGCCACTCGATATTCAGAGTACAACCAGACGACCAGAACCTGTCAGTTATCCTGGAACTTATGACAAAGGGTGCCAGCAAGACCATCATGGCGCAACGCTTTATTCCTGAAATCACGGCAGGCGACAAGCGCATCCTGCTGATCGATGGCAAACCTGTACCTTATGCACTAGCGCGCATACCGGCTGCTGGTGAAACCCGGGGAAACCTGGTAGCCGGCGCAACCGGTGTCGGTGTTGCGCTGACAGAGCGCGATCGATGGATATGTGCCCAGGTATCGCCGGTACTTCGCGAAATGGGCATCCTTTTCGCCGGGCTCGATGTGATCGGCGATTATCTGACGGAAATCAATATCACCAGCCCAACCTGCATTCGCGAACTCGACCAACAATACGAACTCGATATCGCTGGACAACTCATGGAATGTATCGAATCCAATCTCAGCTGAAATCGATTCCCCGTATTTTCATATTCAGTCTCAGGGCCTGTTAACACTATGCGGTAAAATGACCCCGTCCCTGCGGGTTTGATACCTAAGGTTCTGCGAAGAAACGCAAAATCTACGCACATTGTTCCGAACGAGCCACTATAATCAGAATACGAAAAAACTGATATATTATAAAAATGACCACTGCAGTACGGGCTCCGGAAATAACCGATAATGATCGACTCGGAATGACACTGTTCCTCACCGCGGTGTTTCATGGCATCGTCATTCTGGGTGTCACATTCAGCATATCGCCTCCGACAGAAAGCGAATCCTTACCCACCCTGGATGTTATTCTGGTGCAAACGCAGAAACCGTCTGATACGGAAGATGCTGACTACCTGGCACAGGTTTCACAACAAGGCGGCGGCATCAGCGAGGAAGCGACACGCCCCACCGATTTATTCACGGCGCCCAGCCTCTCAAAAAATCCGGGTATCGCCATGACGACGGCGCAGCAACAACAATCAAGGCAGCAACAGGATGAGAAAGTACCACTTTTGCATCAGAAAGACTCGACTCACAGCATTAGCACCGATGACAACAAGCAGACACCGGATGAGGTCACTCTGAGCGACAAACAGAATGACCAGCAGAGCGAGAAACTGGCGCGTCTTGCGCAAGAACTGAGCACACAGATCGAACACCTGGCGAAGAAAACGCGCAGCAAATTCCTTAACTCCAGTACTCGTGAGTTTGTTCCGGCCACTTATATGCGCCAATGGATCAACCGGGTCGAACGCATAGGTAACCTGAATTACCCTGATCAGGCGAGACGCGAGCGTCTCAGTGGAACCCTGATACTCGATGTCGTCATCAATGCGGACGGCGAACTGGTCAAAACCGACTTGAGGCAGTCTTCCGGACATCAGCTGCTCGATGATGCCGCCAAGCGCATCGTGAAACTGGCAGCCCCCTACCCCCCGTTTCCGTCCGAACTGCGTGCGGAAGCTGATATCATTCATATAACGAGAAGCTGGGAGTTCCTCAGCACCAACAGTCTGCGTACCAACTGACGATGAGCACGAACCAACTCACTGATCATTTCCTGATCGCCATGCCGGGTCTCATGGATGAAAATTTCAATCAGGCTGTTACCTATATTTGCGAGCACGATGAAAACGGAACTTTTGGTATCGTCATCAACCGTCAGTCTTCTGTGACACTTGATGATGTCATGCAGCAAATGAATATCCCCTATCATTCCGATACGTCGGGTATTACGCCAGTATTCAGCGGCGGCCCCGTGCAGGCGAACCGCGGTTTCATCCTGCATCGACCAACGGGTAACTGGGACTCGAGTTTGATCATCAACGATAGTGTTGCACTGACAACATCACGCGACATTCTGGAGGCCATCGCTGATAACACCGGCCCTGAAGATACGATTATCGCACTTGGCTATGCCGGTTGGGCACCCGGCCAGCTGGAACAGGAGATGGCTGCCAATGCCTGGTTGAGCTGTCCAGCACAACAACAGATTATCTTTGAAACACCGGTAAAGGACAGATGGCAAGCTGCGGCCAGCCTGATCGGTATCGACTTACAGCTGATCAGCAGCGATGCAGGGCATGCGTGACGAACTCGGACTTAGACCGATACGGGGTGTTTCTGTAGGAAATGTCGGCGGCAGGGATGGCGCCGTCGAGCCTACAGGGACGTATTCACGGCGTTTTCCGGAAGAAATAACCCGTGTCGGCAGCTCGATTGCCCAAGGATAGCCATTAGTAAGTACCATTGGTGATATTCCGATTACCGATTGTCCTATTCCGATTTATGAACACGATTTCGCCGGGAGCCGAATGTTGTACCTAACCCGCGGGCTAAGATCCTTCATACAACATGCGCGCTAACCCTGATGTGCGTTCTGTCATGGGCTTCGATTTTGGCCTGAAGCGTATCGGTCTTGCCACAGGACAAACCATCACCGGTACAGCGACTCCGTTGTGCGTGCTGCTGGCCGTTAATCAAAAGCCTGACTGGTCTGGCATTGCCACCCAAATAGAACAATGGCGCCCCGACGCGTTAATTGTCGGCATACCTTATCTCGCCGATGGTGGCGAGAGCGATATCACCCGTGCGGCTCGCAACTTCAGCAAGCAACTCGGCCAGCGCTTCAAACTACCGGTCTTCACTATTGACGAGAGCTACTCGTCTTACGCAGCAGAACAGTTGTTAAAAACCGATACAAAAATAGCCAAGCACAACAAGCACGAGATTGATAAAATAGCGGCAGCCATGATTGTTCAAAGCTGGTTGGACTCAAACTAAATACAAGGTTTCAGCATCTATGGATGATATTGCCAAACCAGATAAACTTCTGGAGAAACTGGCAGCCGATCTTGAACAACTTCTCGATCAGCGTAACATCGACGATCCATTGATGGTTGGTATTCATACGGGTGGCGCCTGGATTGCGACGATCTTGCATGCCAAACTCGGACTATCCCGACCGCTGGCCACCCTGGATATCAGTTTTTATCGTGATGATTTTTCCCGCATAGGCATGAATCCGAAAGTCAAACCGTCCAGCCTGCCGCCGCAGGTAGAGGACAAACACATCATTCTGGTCGATGATGTGCTGCAAACCGGACGAACTATCAGGGCTGCAATGAACGAGATTTTTGATTACGGTCGACCTGCCAGCATCACCCTGGTCTGCCTGGTCGACCGCAGTGGTCGAGAGTTGCCCATCCAGGCGGATATCATTGGTCAACACTTGCAACTGCAAAGCGATCAACACATCAAGCTAAGCGGGCCTGAACCACTGGATTTTATCGTTACGTGAATACACGTCTGCCATGGAGGCACACGAGCTAGCCCGCATTTCTCACCAGGCGGCGTAGAAAACTGATAAGGCAATGGCCTTATTGAGGAAAGCAACAATGATCGAAAATACAGCGTGTTTTTCGAGCATGCCTATCACGGTTCAGGCTAGTCTTCGTGTCCGTAAGCTTGCTCTTCACTCAAACCGTAGCTATGGCTACGCTTTTCGCTCCAGAGCGGCGCCTACGAACACCAGCCCGCCTGTCTTACCAGGGGACGAGATGATCACGCCGAGATATGGATCCACAAAGGATTTTGCGAAGGAGTGGAATAACCCTGTGTATTGCCGACTGAGCAAAATGTTTTGTGGATTCAAAGATCAAGTGAGAACTCGTCCATCTGGTGAGACCTGCGGGCTCTATCCTGCGCCTGCTCCCGTGATCCTGGTGAGAAATGCGGGTTAACTCTGTAACGGTTTTTCTTGGCGTCAGTCTTGTGACCGGCCAATCGATCATCCTCAGCGTCAGTGTGTACTATGCGCTTCAAATCATGCAAGGCGAATGGTTCGATTGTGTTCCTGTACATGGCGCATTGATAGTCAATCTGCT
>JAAUYJ010079714.1_pt1 | contig 10444 bp, 13 predicted proteins | sample 7278031 | NCBI WGS metagenome assembly JAAUYJ01 (sample SAMN14350222, study PRJNA611818) | marine sediment metagenome | isolation source: surface marine sediment (1.8m) | place: French Polynesia: Moorea | collected 2018-08 | reverse complement strand
GGATCCTTTTGCGGCACCTTTTGCGGCACCTTTTGCGTTTTTTAAAAAAACTTGGATACTTTTTAATGGGCTGAGCAGAGCAAGGTCAGTCAACGGGTCGTCAACGGGTTGGTTTTATAGGGCCGCGAAGCGGCCCGCACCCAGCTAGTTTGGATATATTTAAATGGGCTGAGTTGAGCGAGGCCAGTCAATGGTTAGCCTTCAACGGGTGCGGACTGCGGAGCAACCCGCACCCAGCTAGTATATAACTAAACAGACGAAAACTTCGCTATACGTTACTCTCCTTTTCCCACCGTTCTGTAAAGCAAAAGTCCAACCGCAATGTAAGAAATATATACTGTACAAACTTGGCTGGTGGTGGTTGCGTAGTGGTAGTCCCCGTCCTCCTCTTCCTCATCGTCGTCCATGATTCTCCCCCCTCCGTTTCTGGCGTTTAGCACGTTTGCGTCTAGCGAGTCCAGTCCCTCGTCGCGGTAGTCATTGTGGTCGTGGTGGTGCCGCCGTCTTGAAGCCGCAGCAGCACCGCCAACGCCCAGGGCGCCGCCAACAAGGCCGTTCCTGGAAAGAAGACGATTTTACACCGTGTAATGATCGTCCAAGAAAGGAACAAGATCAAACTATGTTCTATGACCTGCGGCTGGGCATAGCAACAAGAAAATACAAACCACATTTACTTCATTGCACTAAATTAAAGGGGGATACCTCCTGATTCTGAAATTGAAGGGAGAGAAGAGACACATCCTTTCATATTTTTTTTTTGACAATGCTTCTTTTTTCACATTTTTATTTCAAAATCCGTCATTGCAATACTAGGTTTACATCCCCTCTTCATTTAAAAGGGGGTCACACCCCGAAGTGGAATTTGAAGGTGAACCCACATTGCTTGGACCAAGCATCCCAATGAATAAAGGATGTTCAATCTCATTATAAATTCAGAATGGGGTGTGACCCCCTCCTCCAATAGGCTTCCTCAAAATACAAAGTGGTGGTTCATTTCTAACCATGATTTCAAACGGGGTGTGAAATCCCCTCGCCCCCAAACAGGTTGGCTAAAAAATGCAGTGGTCCCTCTCCCTCTATGATTTCAGAATAGGTTGTGACCCCCTCCCCCAATAAGGCGACTCAAAAATACAGAGTGGTTCATCTCTCACTATGATTTCAAAATGGTGTGTGACCCCCTCCCCAAACAGGAGGGCGGGCTTCATTTCCCACTATGATTTCAGAATAAAGAGGGAGCCCCCCTCCTCTCTCTCTTTTACTTGAGCATAAGTTGTTTCCCCAAGATCTCCAACTACAACTGGCATGGCTCTATGACCTGTCGGTCTTCGGCCGCAGGTAAAAAGAGGGAGCTTTCAAGGGAAAACAAGGAACTGTCGCATTCTTCAGGGGGCAATATAGAAAGGGCATTATTTTTTTGCTGGAAACTTATTTATTGCCTTTCTTAAAACAAAGAGTGTTTTTTTGTGGTGTCCCCTCACCTCGCTTCCCTGACTACGGCCTCGTCCCCTCCCCCGTTTCCACCTTCATCGTCCAATCCCGCGTTCTCGTACCCCACCCCCGTCAGCCATATTGGGTTGCTCCCCTCTGAGGCGTGGCGGTTGGTGTTGGGCACAAGCTCCCTCTTGTTCAATGCGTCCCCAGCGTGGTAAGCGTCGACGGTGGCGGCGCGGAGGCGGCGGGAGAAGTTGCGACGAGCGTTGACATGAAGGCAAACCACCACGACCAGCAGGAGGAAGAGGAAGGCGCAAAGGCCAGACAGCCACAGAACCATGGCCTCCTCGCGGACAAGGGAGGCGGATCTGATGGAAAGGGAAACAAAGAGAACAGAAAAATGAACAACTAATAGTTTGGACAAACGCTTTTCTTGCTTACCTTGTCCTGTTCTCCTCCGCCGTGACCCCCTCCGTGTCGATGACGTTGAAGTCCCTGAACAGCTTTGCCAGCTCCTCCGTGCGATAGTCAATGAGCCTGAGCACCTCCGGGGCCTCCATCACAGAGTTGTCCCTTGGATCAACAAAGTGCAGGAGAACGTCGGTCTTGGTCTTGTCCAGGGTCCCGTCGGGGGAGGAGTGGACAAGGAAGGCGTCAGCGTTCACGAGGGAGTCGGTTGCTTCTCCAAGAACCTGGGAAACAAGGTGCAAGTATCTACTTTAAAAATATTTTTATTGGACAGTGTGAGAAAGAGAAGAAAATTGATTAAAAGTCATAACTTTCTCCAAGATATCTACGGTAGTAGTATTCCTCACCTGTAGGAACCTGTCGATCCTTCCCCTGATTTGCGACGGCTGGTCCCTCATGACGAACCTGACCCTCTGGTCCTCCCTGAGCAGGTATATCTGCACTCTTGCCTTGTCGACGTGCCCAGCGGCGTCAGAGGCGCTAACGCCGAAAGCGAAGTATCCCTTCATCCCCCGCTGCGGATCAAAGTTAAGGGAAATCTCCCCAGTGGAAGGATCCACCAGGAAGGGAGGACGGCTGGAAAAAAGGTCTCTAACAAGGTATGCTTGATGTTGCTGGGTTTGAGGTATGTGAAGATACGAAAATTAATCGCACAATTTCTATTTCTTGTAACTAATTTTGCCCCTAATTTAAAAAGTTCCTTACGGTAAAATCAGAGCAAAATAGCTCCATCTAGAGATTTCATTAAAACGTAACAGATCGGCATCTAGATATGGAAAAAACCAAATACCCCCACGTAGAGATGGCTGTAAAAAGTTGTCAATTTCATTGCATCTAGATATCTTGCTTAACAAATAAGGTGTTGAACAATTACCGAATATCCTCGACCCCCTCCGAGTTCTTTGAGGGGAGTATCTCCCCGTCTAGCGAGTACTCCAAGATTGCGTTTGTTCCCTCGTCGTCGTCGGTGGCGGAGACGATCATAAAGGAGGTCCCGAAGTCAATGTCGGTCGAAATTCCGCCAGTGAACACATCCTTCGAGAACCTGAGTGAACAAGGAGAAATCTTAGGTTCAAGTAGCAGACGAAAATAGTTCTTTGAATATTTTTAGAGGGGAATTGAGCTACGAATCGTTAAATTAATTTGATCAAGGATTTATACCTTACATGTACGAGAATCGTTGAAAGCAAGGTACGGAGGAAGACAAAATTGTAGTTCATGGATACTTTCATTTTGTTTCCAAGTGAATGACTTGTTGGTATATATCTCCTCACTTTGGTGGGCTGTCGTCTATGTCTGCCACCCTGACCGTGACGAGTAGGAGGGCGTCGTCCGCTGGGTCGAACTCCTCTCTCTTGGCCTCGAGGGGCGGCGGCGGCGATAGACACTCCTCTGTGGCCCTCACCACGATCTGGTACTCTGCCCTGCTCTCCCTGTCCACCTCACGGTTGAGAAGGAGCTCGTGCTCCTGCGGGAGGAGCTCGAAAAGATGGTCGGGGCTGTCGCCGCCCACGATGAAGTAGCAAACGTCCGGGCGGCGAAGGCGAGAAGGAGAAGGGCGGTCACCAGAGGAGGACGAAGAAGACAATGCAGCTTCCTCATCGTCATCGTAGTCATCATCGTCCTGTATAGACAATTCGAGAGAATACATATAACTTTATATAAGAACTTTAATATAGAGATATTATTTTCACACGGCTAGTAATTTGTTGCTATGGAAAAAAAACCATCAGTTTGGAAAGTTTTCTGCATGAAAATGAAATCTTCAAAAGTCGAAATTGCGAGGTACAGTAGATGGACAATGTATGTAGTCCAGGATAATCATACCTGGTCTACTGTGTCCACTAGGAGGACCCTCTCCGCCCCTGGCGCCTTGTGCTCAGTGAATTCCACCTCAAAGGCGTCAATGGTGAACTGGGGCGGGTGGTCGTTGACGTTCTTGACGTAAATGGTGAGGTCAAGGTCGCTCTGCAGCGGTGTGGGGACGCCAAGGTCGAAGGCCTCCACGCGGATCTCGTACACGCGCTGGCGCTCGCGGTCAAGCTCCCTACATGCAGCATCGGAATCCGTTCAAGAGGTGGAAAATGGAAAATGTCCCACAAGCAACAAAAATGCGGTTTCCTTGTATTAGTTGTTGAATGAGCAAGATATTAGGTATTCTTCAATTGAAACAGTAAAGGCGTATTTTGAAACTTTGGTTCGCAAAGAGGCTAGCTTTGTCTGAGGACAAGATCCCACAATAAAAGATTTTCCATTAGTTCACCTTGCCAGCCTGATTGCCCCAGTCTCTGCATCGACATGGAAGCTCTTGTAGTTGCCCAGAGGGTCCTTCCTGATGCGGTACCTGCAGATGGATAAAAAAAAGATTGATCGACCACAATTACTAAAAAAAACTTTAACTGAAAGTTTATGGTGTTGCAGTAAATTTTCTAGTTTGCAATTTCAGTATTCTTTTTTTCTTATATGCTTAAATGTGACGTGTTATTCGACGGACTTACCTAACAGCCCCGTTAAGCCCGACGTCTGTGTCGACGGCCTTGACGCTGATGATCTCTTGCCCCAGCGTTGCGTTCTCGTACACACGGATGGTGAAGTTGCGCGGAGGCCGGATGAAGCGGGGGGCGTTGTCGTTGAAGTCCTGATAGAGGGGGAAAACAAGACTTGCATGACCAACATGAACTGTGGGAGAGCACATGCACAAAAGGTCTTTTCCTCTCAACAATAACTGGGATTACTTTGGCCGCAGGTGAGAAAAAGCCGAAAGGGGAAAATGCAACAAATTTTACTGTATAGATTCGCGCAATTGTCCGCCTCGTCTCAGTGATGTTTTTGAAGCGTCGGTATTGTCCCGCGTCCCAAATTTGTGCCGATAGTTAAACCCAGGTGGAAACATCGTAACGCTTTGAGTCCGTCGTTATTCAGCGGTCGGTGTTTGGAGGCAAACAATTGAGTTTATATATGGAGTGGGGGAAGGGAGAGGAAAGAAAGGGGCGATGTGCAAACAATGACACGGGATCGAGGGGGGGAATGAAAATCCAGTGACGCCTCCTTCGCTGCCAGTGTGTGTGGTGCAGAGGGCGGAAGGAAGGTAATTGATGGTTACGGTAAGGGAAACCAAAAGAAGAGAGGGGAGAGCAATTTGTCACTACGAGAGAGAGAGAGGAAAGGAGGGAAGTGGGGTGGACACATGCTGCCTCACTACAACAGAACAGGCGATAAATGTGCAGGCTGAGTCCTTGACTCACAAAAGCCCCAAAAAATTAGTGGGGGACGGAAAACGACACTCCCCAAAAGTTTCGTTATGTCAAATAGAACAGGTTTTTTAGCGCGTCATCGGACACAACCTGAGTTACGAAAAACACAGCAAGTGGTCAAGGAGTCAGCCCCTTCTGAACTCTCATCAAAGCCAAGTCAGACCCTAATTGCCCTCACGTCAAAGCAGGAGAGTCCGATATCTGAAGAAGAAATTAATCTGGGGACGAGGGAACAGGGATTGAAGAAGGAAGTCTTGCTACTAATTAATTTCCCTTTCTAACCCTCTTTTTCTCCTGTGATCGTTCCTTTTTTTCGATAACGACGCCCATCACGCGAAGCCAAAAACGCACTTTCCTTCCTCCCTCATTTCTCGATTCTCTTTGGCCCCGATTCCCGACATATTTCGTCCCCCCTTCCCCCTTTCCTGACTATATAACTATCTGTTTCTTTTTTCTTCTAGCCTCTGCTCTGCGGAGGAGGAGGAGGAGGGAACAGTATAGTGACCCCCCCCTCCTCCGCTTTGCTTTCTGTCCGATCAATAATGTATTGCCCCCTGGGGAAAAAACTCAAGTGCCTTCCTTTTCCTCCGTCGACTTGTTTCGCCATCGCCCCCCCCGCTCTTGCACGCTATGCGAAAAAAAGTAGGAGTCAAAGCTCCTTCTTCTGTCGATTACTTAGCCCTCCCCCCTTAGGATACTTTTTTCTCCTTTGTCGGAAAAAAAGGGGGGAAAGTGAATTGCAGGTCGGCACCAGAGGGAATGGCATGAGGAGCAGAAGGGAAGAAAGAACAGAAATTAGGCGAGGATGAATCTTCCTGCGTCGTCTGGAGGTGGTGCAGTTTCTGGGCTTCTCTAAGAATGCTGTCCACTTTCTCCTGGTAACTAAATTTTCCTTTTTTTGACCTATGGATGATTTTCTTCCATTTGTGGGTTTTCTTTCTGGAGCGTATTTTCAATTCCTTGGCAAACCAGGTGGCGTGGTTAGATAGGAGGCGCTAGGCGAGGAACGGATCAATATTCTCCTTCTGCCGCTGCTGGGCGGGCGGGCGGCGGACGAGGGCGCGATAAAAGCAGACAGACAAAGAGAGAAGCGAGACAGATGCGTGTTTTCCCTTTAACCGCACATACGAAACGAAGCTCATTAGGCATTCTTCCTTCCCAACCAGAGGTCCCAATTTATAATCACTCTTCCCGTTGACAAGCAAGAGAAAGAGAAAACCGTACCTTATCTATTTTATCACATGTTCAAATACTAGCCGCGGAATGGGTTTCACCAACCTCGTGTATCAATCGGGTCGGGTGATGGTGACTGTGGGAGTGGAAAGTGGTGAGGGGGCGCGGGGTAGGGAGGAGCAGTGCAAGAGTAGTGGCGGTATGAGGCTGAAGGAGGTGAGGGTGTTCTTTTCGACATTTCCTCCTCACATTGGCGAATCCCCACCCCGTTTCTTACCTGTACGCATACAGAGAACTTTTCCCTGGAGTGATTAGGCGGCCTGCCCCCATCCCTCGCCTCCACCGTCAGAGTGTAGTTTCCGTAGAATCCCTTTAGCCTCCTCCGAGGATAGATGCGACCACTGGAGGAATCCATGCGGAACAGGTCCAGCTCGTTGCCGGCTAGGATCCTGCAGAAGAAAGATTAAAGCGAATGTTCAATAAGGATACCGAACCAGCCAACTAAACCATATGATTTGTAGATTGACGGATATGATGCACTGTAGTCTACCCAATTCCGAATTTTAGACCAAAGCGAGAGAAAAACGTTGCATCTTCACCTGAATTTGACCTGTCCGTTTCCAGTGTTGGGGTCGTCCGCGTCGGTCGCCCTGACCCTCATGACGGCCTCTGACATCTCGTGGAACTCTGTGATGACGGTGCAGCCGGAATCGTCCTCCTCCCTCTCCTCGAACACAGGAGCCTCGTCGTTCACGTCGGAAATAGACACGGAGACCTGCCAAGAATTAAATAGGGGGTGAATATCGGAGGTACGAAGAAAAAAACGCTTTGTTGACGATACCTGTGCAAATGCGTGCCTTGAGTCTCCCGTAGAGAATCCGAACTGGTAGTTGTCGTATGCCTCCACCAGCAGACTGTATTCGTCCGCCTCCTCCCGGTCCAGGGCGCGGAATACGCTCAGCTCGCCAGTCTCGGGGTGAATGCGGAAGGCGCCCAAAGACACAGAGTGGCGATCCAGGAAGTAAGTCACCTTCGGAAAAAACATTGTTCAGGTTTGTGTATTGCTTTAAGTTGAATGCTTGAAAGGACCTTTTTAATGACTGTATGGCTCCCAAGGCAACTTTTAACCCATCCCAACTCCGAGAATCCTATTCGGGCACTGGGGGAAGGCATCCGAGAAATTGTTTGCTTTTAAAGTTTATTTCACTATTTCTCACTCTTTCCCTCTCCATTCCCCTGTGCTGCAGAGAAAAATCCTCGCTCACAATTTACCACCAAGGCAAAAATCCAACCCCTTTCGCCCCCTCCTTTGGCAACAGCACTTTCCCCCCTTCCTCTCTCACCTTTCCGAACTCCCTGTCCCTGTCCGCGTCGTGCGCCTCCACCCTGGCGACGACCGCGCCCACGGGTGCGTCCTCCGCCACCTCCAGGTGGATCTCGTCTCGGGCAAAGACGGGCGCGTTGTCGTTCTCATCCAGCACGCGCACGGAGAGGTCGGCGTAGGAGGAGCGCGGAGGGTCGCCTGAGTCGGTGGCACGAACGGTGAGGTTCAGCCAGGAAGTGGCCTCGCAGTCAACGGGGCTGAAAGGGAGGTGGAGAAGAGCTTCTTGCATTCTCTTGGAGAAAGAAAGCAAATCCACATTGAAAGGGAGAAAAAGATTTTTTCCAAATCGGCAGATGGAGCGCGCCATTTAAATTGCGACCACCTTTACCTTTTTGCTTGGTTTTTAATGAAGAGAAGCACCCAAACTCACTTTTGTCCTGCGAATATTTCCCCGCTCTCCGCGTCCAACAGCAGGTGTCCCCCGAGCGAGGCCGCCCCCTCCAGCGAGTAGTAGACCGTCTTGTTCTTGTCTACGTCCTTTGCGGCCACCCTTGCGACCGGGGTGCCCTCGGCGGAGTTCTCCACCAGCGAGGCCAGGTAGAACGCGCGGCGGAAGACGGGAGAGTTGTCGTTGACGTCCTCCACCACGATGGGGACGACGGCGGAGGCGGACTGAGGACCGTCGCGGGCATTCAGGTCCTCAACGCGCACAGACAGTCTGGAAGAAGAAAGAGAAAGAATTGTTTTTGAGAGAGTTACATGCACGGCTCCAACAACAATAGCAATGAGAGGCAGAACAACAGCAATGACTATACGTAGAAGAATCAATCGCTAACCAAATTAAGACACAGAGAGGAAAAACCCGCGGTGAAAAGACAAATAAATATTTCTCGCCTGATGCTCTCCACTTTCTCCCTGTCTAGCTCCCCGACCACTCTGATCTCCCCACTGTCCCCATCCAGCTCAAAGAGTCGATCCAAGCTGGCCTCCCCCGGCTGCAGCGATCGGCCGTTCTCGTCAGTGGCCTCGGAGGAAGGCCAGTCAACCGAGTAGCGGAGGCGGGCGGAGAGGTCGGGGTCAAAGGCAAGAAGTCTGAAGAAAAAGGAAAAACAAAATCCATCAATTAATGCTACCGGAATATAAAAGAAATATTGAAAAGTTGTTCCTTCTGCTTAGTGACAAAAAAGCGAAAAGGTTAAGTAAAGTTGAATCTCCTACTTTGTGAGGAAGTGCCCCGGACTTGCGTCCTCTGCCACCCTGATCTGTTCCCCTCCCCCTCCCCCCGCCCTGAGTCCGACGAACGAGGGAGACTTGTTGTTGACGTCGATGACTGTGACGTTGACTGCAGTTGCGCCTGACAACCTGGAGGCCCCCACTGCCCCGTCCACCGCCGCCAGCTCCAGGTGGTAAGATCGGACGGGCTGTCCACCGGGGGCGAGGTCGGGATCTAGAGAGGCGCCCGGGGCGACGGAGACGACACCGGTGTCCGGGTCAACGGTGAACTTGTCCCTCGCGCCGGAGGCAAGGCGGTAGGTCACGGCGTTGTTGGGGGAGCTAGCGTCGCCGTCAGAGGCGTGCACCTAGGAAGAAAAGCAGTATACCAAGAATACTAACATGAAAGAAAAACTTTTTCCCCGTCCGTTCTCTGCCTTTATATTTAACTTTCCATCCTCCTCCACCCCTTTTTCTGCATCGTCCCTTTTTTGCGCTAAGTGATTGTGTGGGAAAGTGACATGACATGCACACAGCATTACACAGAGCATCCTGTCATCGCCGCAAAGGCTCTTCTTCACAGCAGGCGGAAAAGGATCGAGGAGAGGCAACAAGACCCCTTTTCCCACATGGTTCTTTCCACCCGCAACAATTTCTTTCTTTCTTTCAGGAAGGAGGATTTCAGTTCGCTCACTCGCGACGGAGGAGGAGGAAAGAGGGAAAGGAAAATTGTGTCTCCTCCTTCCCTTTCCCGTCTTTTGTTGAGATAGGAGAGGCCCCTCCCCACCTTTTCCTTTTCCTTTTACGCAGCCCTGGTTTCGCGTAACAAGGCAAGCGTGACCGCAGAAGCAAGCCAGAGAGCGAAGACATTCACCCATGTTTTTATAGAGAAATGCGCAAAGAAACGTCGCGCTTTGTTTCCCACAAGTCGAGACACAAGTTGCTTCAATTCATGAACCTCATTGGCGAATCCCGCCCCTCCCTTTTTACACGGGGAGCAACGACACAAAAAGAAGAAAGGGGGAAACTTTGACTGTACCGCCGCCGCCGCCGCCGCCGTTTGAAGGAGCAGCGGGAAAAAAAGGCGAAAAAAAGGGAAAATTCTCTCCCGATTTTTCTTCTCGCAGTTGGTACTCACCCTTGCGACCTGCGTCCCCGGCGGCGCGTCCTCCTCCACCTGCACGAAGTACATGTCCCTCTCGAAGACGGGCGCGTGGTCGTTGCGGTCGGTGACGAAGACTGCCACGGTGACCTCGGAGTGGAGAGGAGGGGAGCCCATGTCGTAGGCGCGGAGGGTCAGGAGGAAGGCTCGCTCCTCGCCAAGACCCCGCCCCTGCCGGGAGCCACCTCCATCTTCAAAGTCATTTTCGGAATTCAGGGGAGAAGACATAGCTTCAAAGTCAACCTGCAAAGGAGGGATAAATTCCCTGAATGTTTTTGATTCAGTATCGAATCTCTTACCAGTCCGCTGGGCCTAATCTCTCCCGTCACCGAGTCCACGGTGAAGTTTGCCGCCCCAGGGCTCCCATCCACGATACGGTATCTGAGTTGAACAACAGTTTATTGAATGCTTAATGCATTG
>JAAUYJ010000794.1_pt1 | contig 10456 bp, 2 predicted proteins | sample 7278031 | NCBI WGS metagenome assembly JAAUYJ01 (sample SAMN14350222, study PRJNA611818) | marine sediment metagenome | isolation source: surface marine sediment (1.8m) | place: French Polynesia: Moorea | collected 2018-08 | reverse complement strand
AGTGTGCGGGTTGACTCCGTGACTGCCTGCCCTCATCAGTGCCATAAGAAACGCGTCCGTGGTGAGGTCCGAGAGCAGTTCCAAGCGCACTGCGCGCACATGGCAGCAGGTCAAGAGGAGCAAGTAGTGTGTCTCGTAGCTCCTACCTCTCTTCACCCTAAAAGGGCCGGCGCAATCGACGGCCGTGACTGCAAACGGGAATTTTTCCTCCCCCGGTTGAGGGAAACGGAGGGTGGGAAGCTGTCCTTGTCGCTGCTGCAGGACCCTGCCGATCCTTCTACGGCAAGGGACGCACTTGGAAACAAGCAGGTGTACCTGCTGGCGCGCTTGGGGCAGCCAAAAGCGCGCTCGCAAATGATTCAATGTATAACTTACTCCGCCCGCATGTTTGAGGACCTCTTCGTGGGTGTGACGGATGAGCAAGACAGTGAGGGGATGCCGCGGGGGCAGGAGCAACGGCTCCCTAGCGTCTCGAGGGAGAGCTCGAGCCTGGGAGAGGCGGCCCTTTCCCCTAATGAGTCCTTCCTCATCCAAAAACGGTTCCAATTGGAGCAGGCCATGCTGGCGCCGTGTAATCTTTCTATGGAGTGGAGACTGTAACGCCTTGTGCAGGTCCCACTGCGCAACCCGGACCAATATCTTTTCTGCCCTGCACCGCGGAGGCTCCAGCGCCGCAAGGCGGAGACTTGAACGAGCGGTGTCACGCCATCGCAAAAGCTTGACAAGGAACGAAAGCGCCTTCTTCCACGTGCCGCAGCGTTCCGCAGACAGTGGGAGGGTAGGTGGGGAGGATTCCGTCTGCATGAACACTTGCTCCGTCTTCTTCATCTCTCTCAGCACCTCAGAGGTGCGCACCAGGGCAGGTGTGGGCGGCCAGCACTCCTTGGCCTCCCTTAAAAAGGGAGGGCCCCGTAGCCAGAGGGAAGAGGGCACCAGAGCAGTGGGACTTTTGCCTCTGGTGGCCCAATCTGCTGGGTTTTGCTCTGTGGGCACCCACCGCCATTCTTCAGGGCAGGTGGATTGACGAATTTTATTCAACTTGTTGTAGACAAAAGCCTGGAATCTCTGTGAATCGTCATTCAGCCAAAAGAGGACGGTAAGCGAGTCCGACCAGTGCATGACCTGGTGTACTGGGTGTTTTAAATGGTAAAGCGCCACTTGTCGCACCTTGACTGCCAGCAAGGCCGCCAGGAGTTCCATGCGTGGGATGGTAAGGGTTTTGGCAGGAGCGACATGTGCTTTCGCAAACACGAGTGCAACTTCTGTCTTTCCCACGGCCTCGACGGACAGGTACGCCACTGCTGCATACGCATCCTTGGAGGCGTCCGCGAAAACGTGCAGCGTGGCTTTCCCCTGCACGAGGGGGCGTACATTCCGCCTCACTCTGACTCCTTCCAACTCCGCCAGCTGCCTCAGCCACTCCTCCCACTCCTCAGACAAGGGCAGCTCCTCGTCCCAGGCGTACTTCCCTCGTGCGATCAACGAGAAGTAAATCCTGGCTTTGATGGTGAAGGGCAGTAGCAGGCCAAGGGGGTCGAACAGGCAAGGGAAGAGCTTCAGCACCTTCCTCTTCGTCCAGTTCTTCTCGTGCGGTCGCTCCATCCGGAAGAAGAACTCGTCCCCAACCGGATCATACGCCAGCCCCAACGTCTTAAGGTTGCTGAGGTTGGCACTGAGGGCGGAGGCCGAGAGATCGAGCGCTCCAGCTGCCACCGCCTCCCTGGGCAGGTCCTCCAGCAGCTTCGGCGCGTTGGAATGGATTTTCGCCAGCGTCATGCCCGCTTCCGTGATAATTTCCCGTATTTGCATGAGCCACACCCCTGCTTCTTCCTCAGTGTCGGCCGCATCGAGGACGTCATCAATGAGGGTGGAGTGCAACAGCGTGTCCACCGCCTTCGGGTAGCGGTCCTGGTACTTCCTGGCGTGTTCCTTCAGGACGAAAACGGCCACACAAGGGCTGCCGGCGTTGCCAAAGACATGGCGCTGGAACTGATAGACGAATGGTTCGTCCTCTTCCCCTTTCCACAAAAAGCAGTGGAAAGGGCGATCCTCCTCCAAGAGTCTGATGTTCAAAAACATCTGTTTGATGTCGCCAGCTATGGTAAAGCGGCCAGATCGGAAACGGAGGAGCACTCCCACCACCTCATTCAACAGGTTGGGGCCTGGGAGAAGGAAGCGGTTCAGGGCCACGTCGCAACCCATCACCGGTCTGACCGGGGTGGTCTCGCTCTCCTTGAGGATGGGGAAGTGCGGCAGGAGATGTTTGACTTCGTCCGACTGGAGTGGTACTCGTTGGACTATTTTCTTCCCCTCCCAGTCGGAGAACACCTTGCCGTAGGCCGCTCTAATGGCAGGATCCTTGAAGGCCTTACTCTTCTCCAGATTGAGCAGCCGCCCCCTAGCTATGCCCTCGTTCAATGGCGGTCGCTCTGCACCTGGCCGCCAGGTGCAGGCCACTTCGTACTTCCCCTCCACGAAGCGGAGAGATGCGCGGAGTTTTTTTATAATGTATTCTTCCTTTGGTGAAAGCACCTCAAGCTCCCCAGGGTCTTCGACCTCCAACATGCGCTGCACCAACTGGACCAACTGCTTGTCGGAGGGAACCTGTCGCACGGAGAACTTGTCCTCCCGCTGCGTCAGGCACGCGACACTCCCCTGCGTCTCCAACCCCGCCCCAATAAAGAGCGAGGGCAGCAAGGGGACGGCCTCTCTGTCTTCCACCCAAGCGGCTGCGGGGGTGGTAGGACCCGTGACCGTCCACCCCAGCGGTGTCAGACGGGCCACTGGCTCCTGCGGTCCTCCCACCACCTCCCGCAGGCTCGCCATAAGGGCAGGGCAGCGGCTCCCAAGCAGAACATCGACACGGCCATTAGGAACAGGGGGAAGCACTTCCACCTGCTTGAGATGGGGGTAATCTTTGAGGTAGGGTTTCCAATTCACGGGTACGTAGGAGCCAGCAGGTGTGGTCATGACTTGAGCAGGCACCTGTTTTCGCACTCCTGTCGTCTTACTCCTGATTTCCACAATGGCGGTGATAGTACGAAACTCTGTTACAACGCCGCCCACCCCCTCAGTATTTGTCCAGGAGGTGGGGCCCGCCAAGGCCAAAAGACCCGCGGCTTGCTGGCTGACCATGGCGGCGGTCGAGCAGCCGTCGTCCAGCAGCGCGTTCACGTCCAACTGCTTCCCATTGTGTGGATTGACTAGAGTGAGCGGAATGGTGCGCAACGAAACCCTTTTGTCCTCTGGGAGGACAATCTTCAACCCGTATTGCAGTTGTTCCACCGCCCCCTCAAAGTCTCCCTCCTCGTCCTCCTGCGTATAGAGCGTATGCTCTTTGGCCTCCTCGGCCCCGTGCAGCATCGTGTGGTGTCTCTTTTGGCAATGCGCGCATAAATAACTGACCCTGCACCGCCCTACGTTGTGTCCTGCTTGAAAACACAGGTAACATCTGCGCTCTTTGACGAGAACTTCCTTACGAGCTGTAGGAGTCATAGCTTGAAATTTACTGCAACGGCCGAGGCCGTGATCCTCCGCACAAAGGGGGCAAGGCGGCCGCCGTCGAGGGACAGGCTTCTGTGCTCGAGAGCCAGTTCCATAGAAGAGAGTCTGTGCTTCTCCTCCCGTGGCAGCACCCTCTTGCACCTCCTCCCCTTCGCCCAGCAGGGCGTGGAAGGGGTCCACCCCTCCACAACTCTCGCCCCAAGCATCTACCTCGCCGTCCTGGCCGAGGAAAAACTGATGGCGTGGTTGCTTCTGCGAGGGACGAGGAACCGACGCCCCCTGGGCTTGTTGGTGCCTGTTTATCCCGCCTGTCACCTCCATCCTCCTCCTACGCAGGAACATGTCCACCGAGCGGTGGTTTGCTAGCTGCTGCCCCAACCAAACGTAAAGCGACTGCACTCCCTTCGGCTGCTGCACCTGAAGGAGCCAATCATGGTACTTAAGAGAGTAGCCGCCGTCAATCTTGTTCATGAGGAGGGTATAAAAGGCGAGAGATTCGGAGGGATCGAGTCCAGTGCCGGAGATCCCCGCCCATTCGGTCATGAACGAACCGAGTCTCGAGTGCATCATCTCCAGTGTGCGAAACTCGCCCTCCTTCACCTCAGGCAGCGCCATCAGGGCATCTTGTCGGGTGAGTAGCACTGCTTCTCGTCCCCCGTATCGGTCCTCCAATGTACAGACCGCCAACTTATAACCCTCGGGAGTGGAGATGAGATCGTCGATAAAATCACGCATCCTGGCCGTCCTGGGCTCCATGGTTGCTCGTAGTAGCATAACTTTAAACTGAATATCGATATTCGCACGATGCACGCAGGGAATAAAAGTCTGTCTCCACACAAGATATCCGCGGCGGTCTCCCCCAAACCGAGGGAGAGCTTGGGGAGCAATCTTCAAGGTTCCTGCCAAATTGCCCTCCGCCGCAACGGGAACCACGTTCCACGGGTGCGGGAAGGACAAGTACCAGGCCGTGGTGGTCGGCGTCTGAGCGTCGAAGGGGCTGGCGGCTCCCAATCCCCAAACAGGGGTTGCCCACGGTGCAGCAGTCGCCGCCGAGGCAGACGGTCCGGCGGAGGCTGGGGTGGCCGCCCCAGCAGGTGGGGCGGAAGTTCCTCCCGCTGCGGTCGCAGAAGGGGGCGCCGCCAACGGCGTAGCATTGCCTCCTGTGGCCATCCGGGGCACACCCACCACCCCCGCTGCCACCGTAGTGGCCGTGGGAGGCGGGGCCATCACCGGAAAAGGCGCCGCCGGACCAGCAGCAACCCCAGCAGGTGTCTGCTGGAGAACGGCGAGGGGAGGTGCAAGAGCTGGCGGAGGAATAGAAAATCCCGAGGGCAGAGGGTTATTTCCACCCGAGACTCCGTGTGCCGGATAGACTGCCGCGGTTGTCGCCGGCAAGGAGCCAACAACTGCTCCCCCAGGTGCTACTCCCCCAGGCACGGAAACCGCAGGAGCTCCCAAACCTGCAAAGGCCATCAGGCGAGTTTGCGCTGCGTTGGCCGTGGAAGGAGTAGATCCTGCGGGGGCGAGAGAGGCGGAAGTCAACGAGACGTTTTGGGCGGGCACGGGGTGGGGGGCGGCCGTCTGGGCTGCCACCACCAATCCGCCGTCCGCTCCCGAGCCACTGCCTACTGAACTAGAACGAGGACGGCTGGCCTTTCCAGCTCGGATCCTCAGTCGGAGAATGTCTTCTATCGTCTGAAGTGCCACCGTTTGCGAAGCCACCTCCGAGGCCCACCTCTGCTTCCTGGAGGTGGGAATGCCGGCGTAATCCAGCGTGAGGAGCTCGCGCCTGCAAAGTCCCACTTCCTCCAAATCGGCCTGGAGGTCAGGCGCAGCAGCTTCCAGGTCTGCCGTGCGGTTTCCCGCCCTATCGACCAGTCTCCTGGCTTCCTCCACCATATCCCGCGCAATAACCTCATTAGCATGAAGGCTGCCTTTTGAGGGGCCGCCCTTCTTGGCGTTATTGGTGGAGGAGGACGTAGAGGAACCGCTGCTACTACTACTACCCCCGGGCAGCGTGATAACGGGGGGTTGCGACTGATTCGACGCCGAGGAGGCGGACGACGCTGTGGCTGCAGTCTGCGAGCGGGTATGGCGCGCGGGCGAACCCGTTCGGGGGACCTGCGTATTCCCCCCTGCTTTCGTAGTGGAAGCGGTCACAGAAGTTGCCGCCACACCACTCGAGGTGGGGGCGGCTAAGGCCGCAGCAGGTGCGGCCGCCGTCGAGGCGACCGCTCCCGAGGCGGCCGTCGACACGGATGGTACAGCGGCCGGCGTCGCGGCCGCCGCAGCCGCGGACGGCTTCGGCGCCGGCGGATCCGACATGTTGGAAACGGCCTTATCCCACACCGCCCTGGCCGGCGGTTGGGCGCCAAATGTTGGGACCGCTCTTGGGCAGGTCCCTCAGCAGGTCCAGCAGGACTCAGGTGGGGATAAAGGCTGCCTCCTGGGCTAGCTTATGAATAAAGGAGAACAATAAAAGAGTAGCTAAAAGAGGAACATGTTGACAGCTCAAGGATTCTTTTTATTCTGCCATCTTCTCTGTTTTTTCTCTCTCTCCAACCAACCAAAACTAGAGCAGAGCAGCAGCTCTTATACATCACACAAGACAGAATAAATTTTTTCTTCCTTCCCAGTCTAGCATCTTCCGCCTCTTCTACAGGCTCCCCCAGTGGACGAACGTGCGGTAGCAGGATGACTCGTCCAAAATCTCGAAAGCGCCCAATGTGGGGCCGTCCCATGGGGAAGAGAGGGGGGGGGAAAAAAGCCCAAGAGGGGAAAGAAGACGGGCGCGGGGGAAGGGAACCGCGGCACACACACAAATAAAAACGACGGGGAGGTAACTCCCGACTAAATTAAAGCACGGCACATGTTATTTTTAACGAAAACGGGGTGAGGGGAAAAAAAATTGGGGGGGGAAAACGGGTTTACGTACGAAAATATGCAAGTATTCTTTAAAGTATTCTTCGTAGTATATTCTTCGTCGAGTCTTCTTTCTTCCTTCTTCCTCCGCCCAGTCGTCGGCTGCTCCGTCCGGCTACTCGAGGTCGTCGTCCGAGTAGGAGGGGTCGTCGTCCTCCCACTGGCGACGCTGGGGGTCGGGGACACCGCCCTCCGGGGCGCGGGCACCATGGTGGGCCAGGTAGAGGCCGCCCTGGAGAAGTCCTCCCTGGGGAAGCGGCTGATTCTCCGGGAGCTGCAGCACCGACTTCAGCGCCGCGAAGGCGCAATCCACCGGCATGTCCGAGAGACGGCGGTAGCTGATGACGGCAGTGTCGCGGGGTGCCGAGGAGGGGTAGGGGTAGAAGCCCCAGGCGAGGTTCTGGAACCTCTTCTTGGTATAAACCCCGATGTCGGCGCACTCCTCGAAGTCGTACCTCAGCTTGTTCATGATCCTGTCATCCGCCAGATTGCAGGAGTCTACCACTCCATGGCCGCGGCAATGGCAGACCGGGCAGCGGCCGTGGAGCGCGGGGCAGACGGCAGTGTGGTGGTCGTTGGGGAGGAGGCACCGGCGATAATCGCAGAGGCGGCGAGTCGGCGCCAGCTCTCTCTGCTCGCGGTACTTCCTGCAGTTTGGCTCCCTGGTGCCGCGAAGAAATCGGGAGCAGTGCCAGGATGCACAAAAACTGCACCTCTTGTCGAAGATGGGCTGGTCCACGTAGGGGTTGTTGAGCACTTCCTCGACGGAGAGAGTGGCGTGGTCGAGGAGGCGGCGGCTGAGAGCCCTGTGCCTCCTGCGATCGGCCCTCTTCTTCTCAATGCCTGCGGCGGCGCCCTGCGGCTTTGGCCCGCGCTTGGTGCGAGCCGCGAGGACCAGGTTCCGGTCGGGGGCAATGACGGCCACAGGGACGGGTTGGGCGGCAGCGGCCTCTTCCCTGTAGGCGATGGCGGACGCCTTCTCAGGCGTCTTCCTGGACCGCGCGTCGAAGGGGGCGTAGCAGGAAGTAGTCCCCTTTCCCTCCTCCGCGCCAGCGGCAGCAGGTGCAGGGGGAAGATGCTGGCGGCTGGTGCCTTCCAGCGGATCCTGGCCTCCCCGAGCATTGGCGGCACCTGAAGAGGTGAAATAGCCAGGCCCTGGAGCGGACGGTGGCGTACACGGCCCCAACCTGCTGGCCAAAGACGCCGACACCCCCTGGGTCGACGGCGGCGGACCCAGCCTGTTGGCCAACGGCACTGGAGCTGCCGCGGCAGAGGGGGCGGCGGCCGCCAGCAAGGGCGGGCTTTCCTTGATGTCCTCAGAGGAGGCAAGTCGGAGGAGGGCAGCACGGATGTTCTCCTCCTTCTTGTCGGCGCCTGCCGGGCTCCTTCTCCTCTTGGCGGGCGGGGTGGAGGTAGTGGTTGCACGGTTGTTGTTGTCGTCCAGCTCCTCCTCGAACAACTCCTCCCCTGCCTCGTCAATGAAGATAACGAGTTCTTCCTCCTTTTCCTCTCCCTCCCCGCCGTCGGCGATCTCGCCCTCCTCCAAGTCGGAAACGACGGGCGGGGGGTGGAGCGCCTCGGTGGCGGAGTTGGGGGAGGAGCAGGGGGGATCCCCTTCCTCCCTTGTCGGGTCCCGCTCCTCCGGTGGCAGCGGGAGCTGGGCGGTAGGCGCGGTGGACGAGGAGGTGGAAGAAGTGGTGGGGGCCGAGGAGGGCAACTTCGGCACCTCTCTCAGTTCCCCCGGCTGCGCTTTGACGGCAGGGAGATGTGCGTACTTGGGGTTGTACAAACGGACGGCGGGCGAATTTTTGTCGCGCTTGTCGACGAGGGCCACGCCATCCACCCCGAGTGCGAGCGGGTCCTGGGGGGAGGGGGTTCCCTCGTTCATGGCGCCGAGAAGGAACACGAGGAAGAGGTCCCTCAAGGGGACCTCCTTGGCGACCGCCTCCATGCCGCCGTACACGAGGCCGTGCCTGAGGAGGCGACTGACGAACATGTGGGGGCCATAGGTGGAGAAGTAGAGGAAGAACATCTCCCTCTCGTCCAGCCTCCAGATGCCGTCAGGCTGCCACCCGGGCATGCGCCAGTTGGGCCAGTCTCTCTTCTCCGCCTTGAACTTGTTCTGGCCGATGAGCTGCAGCCAAGTCGACTTGCGAGAGGGGAGCGGGTGGTACCCGATCGCGTAGGCGAGTTGCCACGCCAAATCGCCGCGCTCTGGCGGGACGGCGGGGCGGATAACGCCGGCATCCTGGTAGAGCTTGTACAGCCTCTCCGTGTCCAGCTGCGCCGTCACCTCGAAGCCGTTCCAGGCCTTCTGAAAGGTGCGCTTCTCGCCGGAGGTCATGACGACGATGTCCGGGTCTGCCAGCCACGTGCGCACCTCGGGGGGCAGCAGCTCGATCTTTTCCTCCCACTGGGAGATTTGTTCGAGGGCGCGGATGGAGAATATGGCCACGCGGCCGTTGTACGTGGAAATGCCGACGTACTTGAGGACGTTGAGGCGTCGGACGAGGAGGAGGCCAAGCACGGGCACTGCCTGCATCGCGGAGATGAACTCCCCTGCGGCCCCCGACTCGTACCAGATCTCTGGCTTGAAGATGGGGAAGCAGAGGCGCTTCTGGGCAGCCTGCAGCTTGTCCTCCCAGCACTGCGGCCGGGAGAGGAGGTGGAAGTGGTAAAGGACGTTGTAATTGTCCCTCGGAGTGCCTCTGAGCACCTTCACCTTCCTCTCGAAGATGTCCCCCTGCAGGGGGAAGGGGTCGGGCGAGAACATCTTGGCCGCCTGCATGGTGTGCGCGCTAAGGCTGACCAAAAATGAGTGAGGGGGAAGAGGGATTTTCTCTCGCCCAGGTGGGGGGTGGGCGTGCGGCGGAGAGCGGGGTTTTATTGCAAGATGGCCGCGCTCATCGTTGTCGTTGGTGTTGTTGTAGTGGCGATGCTCTTTTCTTCCTTCCCGAGAGTGCCAAGCGCGAGGATAATTTCTGGTGATCGGCGATTGGCGGCGGGGAAGGGGGCGACGATGGGGGAAGTACTCTGGCGTTCTCCGACGGCAGCGGAGGGACGGGGATTCCTCCGCTATTAATGGGAGAGGGGAGGGAACTACTTTCCGCTCTCGGAGGGAAGAGGGGACCGGGAGCCGCAGCGCTCGTCCGAACCGGTCCCCAACAGCATGTCAGATGAGATCGATGGTTGTCTCCTCCGCTGGGAGCAGCAACACTAATTGGCGGATATCTCTCTTCACCACCGATGGCTCCCGTCCAGCGAGCGGCTCCTGTGCTGCGGCGGATACACGAAGTTCCACCGTTCTGGTCAATCCGTCCGGTCCGGGGAAGCACTTTAGTACTCTCCCCAGGGGCCATCGACGTTCCCCTGAGGGAAGGAAAACTGCGACCACATCCCCTTCCTTAATTGGTCTCCCTCGTCCTCTGACCCAGGTGGTATGTAAAAGATGGGGAATGACCTCCTTGTGAAATCGAGCCCAAAATGTTCGTAGAAGGCGCTGCGTTGCTTCCCACCTTCTGGCCAATCGGCCGCCGTCTTTTTCCTCCAAGAAGGTAATCCAAGGGCGAGAAGCTCCACCTCCCAAGAAGTGGTTAGGCGTGAGGGGGGCTGGATCCGCCGCATGGGCAGAGAGGTAGGCCAGGGGGCGGGCGTTTAATATCCCCTCCACCACTGCGAACGCCGTCAACAATTGCTCCAGCGAGAGGGACTGGTGGGCGGGTAGGGCATGATGGAGCGCAGCTTTGGCAGCTCCAATCAGCCTCTCAAATACTCCCCCGTAATGACTAGCATATGGCGGATTGAATCTCCACTTGATGGCGGGCTTCTTTCTCTCGAGCTCCTCCTGTGGCATGGAGCTCCAGAGTGTCCTCAAAAGACGGTTGGCGCCGTCGAAGTTTCCCCCGTTGTCACTAAGAATAGTGTGCGGGTTGACTCCGTGACTGCCTGCCCTCATCAGTGCCATAAGAAACGCGTCCGTGGTGAGGTCCGAGAGCAGTTCCAAGCGCACTGCGCGCACATGGCAGCAGGT
>JAAUYJ010147797.1_pt1 | contig 10463 bp, 18 predicted proteins | sample 7278031 | NCBI WGS metagenome assembly JAAUYJ01 (sample SAMN14350222, study PRJNA611818) | marine sediment metagenome | isolation source: surface marine sediment (1.8m) | place: French Polynesia: Moorea | collected 2018-08 | reverse complement strand
GCCCGCCCTTGGAGTCCTCCTCGATGGGCTGCTTCAGCGCCGTGATGTCCCTGAACGTCAGCAGGAAGAGCACGACCACGTCCCGCTCGTTCTTCACGGGAGACACCTGAGAACAAATAAAGATATTGATGGTTGAGAGCACAAATACCCTTATTGGCATCGATCGTATATACAATAGGTATCGGTGTATAGTATACCTGGAGGAAGAGCCATAGCGGTGTGCCTGCAAAAGTACGAAAAGAGGATCGTGGTATAAGATATGTTTCAGCAGCGGACGGGGCAGTCTCAATCTTGTTGGTGGGTGGGGGGGTGGGGGGTGGAATGGTATATGTTGTACGTAGCATACTGTACACTGGGGTTAATTTCCTCCTTTCTTTTCTCAGTCGCCGTCTGCAACAACAACAACAAAGTGTTGCGTGCGCGCGTGAGTAAGTAGTGCACGGCGGCTGGACGGACGTGGGAGAACAAGAAAGTGGGAGGGGCCTCCGAGAAGAACTACGGACCAGGTAGGGAAGGAGATGGGTCACAGATGGAACAAAACCCAGCTAGCCAAGGGGGCCGCATGTTAGGCACTCTCTTAATTGGACCTGGGCTGGGAGATCCACCCGCATGTCCTTCCTAAAAACAGCGAACTCTTTTCACTGCATCCGCTTTGTGCCCTGCTTCAAAGCGAGCTAGTTTTTCCTCTTCCTTCTCCCCTCCTACCTCAATCTACAGTGTACAGAGCTTTCTTATTTACACTTTTTTTTCTTGGCCATGCAGTAGGCACTGGAGAGGAGTGGGGAGGGCCCTCCCTCCCCTGCAATACGAGCGGCTTGAGGCCGTGGGAAGGGGAGAGTGGGGGGAAAGGGGAAGAGTGGGGAAGGAGGGAAGTGGTGTAGTTGTAGTACACAGAAGTACATTCCACACTTCTTTCGTCTGCGATCTTTGACTTGAAGGGAGGGCACCCGACACTCAAGGAAACTACACCAAAGACGACAGGACAACTTGAGGGACTGGAGAAAGGGAAATGAAATTTTTTTCAAAATATAACAGTCCAATCCAGTAACATAAAAAATATTTGTTTCAACGAAGCAGAACCTCCAATGTTGGTTTCCAAAAAAATCCCACGTATGTGTGATCTATTTTTTTAAATATCCTGGCGCCCTGTCTGTAAAAGCTACACCTAACTGAAGACGGGCGAGGAGGCGTAAAAAGCCTTCTTTCCCCTTTCTCTCCTTCTGCCGCCGCCCCTTCCTCCCCCTCTCTGCCGACGTTATTCCAAGAAAAGTAAAGGTTCCTCCTCCTCCTCCCGTTCCCTTCCTTTTTTTCCTCGGCCGGTAACCTGGTGTAAGGAGCAAGGAAGGTTTCTCCTCTGCCCGAAAGAAGGGAGCAACGGTCGTGGAGGGAATGCAAAGAGGGGGAAGTCCCTCTTTCTCTTCCTCCTGCTCACCTTGCCCTTGCCCCTCTTCTCTCCCTTTCGCCTCTCGCCTCCCTTGCCCCTGGGCAAGTTACAGCGCACAACCAACAGGCATTCCTTTCCTTCCCTCCCATCGGACTGTCTCAGCCAGCCCGGGGGAGGAGGAGGAAGAAGGAGGAAAGGAGAGAAGGAAACATTTTGCACCCCTCCTTGGCCGGGAGACATTCCGCGGCGGAGGCGGAGGAGGATCGAGGGAGGAAGGTCGGTCTGGGGTGAAATGTGGGACGCGTGAAATGCGAGGGGGAAGGGAGGAAGGGTTGCCGGCATAGGTGGGCACGGGTTCGAAGCTCGGGGGTGGGGATGGGTGGGGGTAAGTAGTTTAGTTTCCAGGTGCCCAGGGGTTGGGGGGATTGCCGATTTTTTTAGTGCACAAAAAGTTTTTACCATATTTTTTTCACGGCTTTTTTAGCATGCCTTTGAAACTACCGGTATAAAAATTTTGGCCGCATTCGGCAGCCAGGAGGGGGAACAGTTCAGTTCTTCAATACATAAGGAAAGTCCTCAGGGGGGGGGAGTTGTTTTTGGACTGTCAAGGGGGGGGCTCCCCCCCTTTCCCCCCTAGTGATCATGTATGGTTGCCGGCTTCTCCTCTGACTTCTTTATGTTCCCCTCGTACGTTTGTTTCGGAGCCCGAGGCGAAGGGGGAAAGAGGGGGGGGAGAAGTGAATGTGAGTAACGACGGGAGGGAGGGAGGAAGGGCCGGACGGGTTTGGCACTCTGCGAACGACCACCAGGGATGCTCACGGTTCTTCTTGTAGAGGAGGATCTCGAACTGCTCCGTCTGGTGCTGGTCCAGGGTGGCGTCGATCTGCTCGATGGTCGCCTGCGAGGGACGAAAGGTACAAAGACGCGTTTCCCACATCTTTTTGTAAGCAACATGGGAGTAAAGTTTTTAGTCTCACCTGGTCCGTAAGCTCCCCATACATGAACCCGACCCTGCACGACTTCTGCATGACCTCCGCGCGGTTGTATCCCGAGGTCTTGCAGAAGGACTCGTTGCAGTAGACGATTGGGTAGTCCACGATCTGAGCGTTCGCAAGCAGGAAGCTGGTGTCCGCTGAGAAAGAGAAGAGAAAAGAGATACATTTAAGTCGGCATATTCGCCTCCCAAGCAGTGTACTGTACGGTTGAATGCACCCTTTCTTAAAGCAGTTTAGCACACAAAAAGAAGGATAATGTATTGCCGAGAGTTCTTGCTCTCTTATTCCTTCAAAGGGGGGGACTTGCCACTCCGAGCTTTTCTTTTCTTTAGCACGGGTAGTCGAAATGGTTGTTGTGCGCGGTGGCCCGCCCTTCGCCCCGGCTGAGAGGAGGGGAGAGACACCCAGGATGCCAGGAAGTATGACAAATTGCCTCTTCCTTCTCTCTTCCACCAGCTATGGCTTTTTTTCTTTTTGAACGAGGTCCCCTTTCCCCCTTCCTATTTCCCTTTTGCCCTCTATATCCCGTTTTTTTTCGCGCGAGGCCCACACTCCTCTTCTCCCTTCTCCCTCCCTTTTCCTCCTCCGTTGCGAGCCGATATTTTGAGAGTGTGGAGGGGGGGAAAGAAGGAAGGAGGGCAATGCGGCGTGGAGAGAAGGGGGGGCGCTTTTTGGCATTTATGGAGATATGCGGGTTGTGGGTGTTTTGGCAGTCGGGATCTTTACTTTGCAGAATATTCGTTTCGCGAATGTCTCTGTTGTATGTATGAAGTTCTTCGATTGTGCCGCAGCCAGGAGGCAAAGAGCAGGCAGCAGGGGGCAGAGCAAAGGGCGAGGTGAGTAAGCTAAAATGAGTAAGAAGAAAGGGTTCTGCAGTGGCCCTTCTACCTTTTCCTTTCTCCCTGGAAATAAATAAGTGGGAGTTGCATGCACTCTCTCGCAGGGAGGCGGGGGGGGGGGCAATTTGGAGGTCGATCGGGAGAGGGGGATGACGAATCATAAAACGACCTCATCTGGCTAATGGATTGTTGGCCTCGGAGAGAAAAAGTTTCGCGAGAAACGGATCTGAAAGGGCAGTTTAATGAATCGACATCAGTCAGGGAAGAAAGGAAAGGGGGAAAGAAAGAAAAAAATGAGGGAATTGCTTTTTTCGAGAGTCGGCGAATTTTGTTTCCGCCACTTCAATTAACTCTGCGGGCAACCCGGAGGCGTTGTTACTTCCGGGTTGCGGATCGAATGATCGTAGTTTTTACCACAGCAAGTGGTTTTTTTGGAAACCCCATCCATCAATGTATTCGCATACAAGCGACGAAGAAAGTAGGGGCCTTTTTATACTGTGGATCAGTGGAGGTCTTTTTTTAGGTCATGGTACGCATATGGCGGTCTTGTGTGGGTCCAATGACAGTGCATCTGCAGTTCTCCGAAACATTCGTTCACGGCATTCTCGACAATTGGCATCTAAGACAATTCTGCTCTGCCTGCTTTGTTCCTTCTTTCCTGTCGGTCTGTCACCTGAAAACTTCCCCTCGCAACGATATGGACAAGACTGAATAAAGCCTCGTACGAGACCATTTCGAATTCTTGCTTCCGAGTCCGACTGTTCATGCCTCTTTTAGCTGCCGGTGCAAGGAATCTCGCAGACTCTTAAAATTTGCCGACTCCTTTGTAAAAAGGGCCTACTGCTGGTTTGCCACCTGCACAGTTAAACTGGGAGATATGGGACTCTGTGGATATGAGGAGAAACCCCTTTCTCCACGACCTTCCCGGGCCCGCCTTCAATCCCAACCGTGCGATAAATTAACCATAATGTCCCGGCCCCTCTACCCTCTCTTCTAGGCGGCGACGGCAGCGGAGGTCACAATGGGAAGGAGGAGGAGGATCCTCATCTCCATTCTTTCTTATTCCGGCATCTTTTTGGCAGGCCTCCTCCTCCTCTCATCTCTCTCTCTCTAGCGACGCCCCTCAGCCCCCTCCTCCTCTCCCGTTTCATCCTCGGTTAATTTAACCCTTTCTTCCTCCTCCTCTTCTTCCTCTTCCCCCCACGGGAGGAAATCCGCCCACAGGGGCTCCTGTGTGGTTTTGCCCAAAAGAATCTACTGCTAGTGGAAAACACAAGATTTTCATGCCCGTGTAAAATCCAAAGATTAAGCTGAAACTTCCCCTGCTGAATGTGGGTCTCCGCGGCCGTGACAGCCGTCCGTCCGTCTTGTCTAGAGACGGTCCGTGGACTGTCTCCCGCTTTGGCAACGGGCGGCGGGCGACGTATAGAGTGGAAAGGAGGGAGGAGAAGAAGGAGGAGGGCTTCTTCTTTCACAGTCCACATATCTGGTGAGAGAATCATCTGCCAGAGGTTAGGGAATCAGAAAAAACTCCTCAAAAACTTGCTTTTTATTTTAACGAAGTATGACACATGCGAAAGAAAGCAATTACTAATGGTTGTGGGCATTAAATTTCGGGAAAATCGAGTGGACGACATAGCCTTCCGCATTCACACGTAAACTTTTGTCCTCCTTTTCCCAGACGCTCTTCATCTCTGATCCTTAAATTCTCTCCTGACTCTCCCTCCCCGTTCCACATAACCATGACAATGGAGAACCTGATTGTAAAAATCTCCCCTTCTCTCCTCTCCCCCCTCACTTCCTCCTTCCTATAACCCCCCCTTTCCCCCTCCTGTTGCTCTATCCTACCCCCGTGCGCTCATACCAGGCTGAGCACTGAGCAGTGCAGTGCAAGGCCACCAGAGAAGAGGGGGGGGAGCCATAGGGGAGGTGGTCATGGCAACAGCACAAGATGCTTCCTCCATGCTGTACTGTGCTTCATGTAGGATGGGATCGAGGCGACGGCCTCCCCTCCTCCCCTCCTTCCAACGAGTGATCCGAATGGGGGATATATTGGGTCTTCTTCCCCTCTCTCGCCCTTCTACTTCTCTGTGACAACGACATATAGAGACGCAGAGAAAGGCAAGGAAGAGGAAGGCAGGGGGAGGAGACGAGAAAAGCAAATTCCGATATCTCGGGAGAGCGACAGGGGGGGCGTCGAGGCTCTTCCTTCTCCACCTCCATTTCCTCCTTTTAATCCAATCGCTTTGTCTCCGCGGACAATGAAAAGTGGGAAGGGATTATTCGGGTCGCCCCTTCCTACGCGAACCTCCTCCAAATTTCTGCAAAAGCTGATATCCCTACGCCGTCGTACGCGGGGGCATTCGATCCCACATGCACCGCTGCTGTGTGGACTCACCAAAGAGAGAGAGAGAGAGAGCTATTTCCGTCCCTCCTTTTCGACTCCCTTCGTTGTTCCCAAGAGAGCATGCAGTGCCGCTGAAGGGCGGGGAGCCATGTAATGGGTCGAAGGGAAAAGAGAGGGAGGAAAAGTGGGGAGAGAGGGACATGGGCGGGGATGCATGGCAGTAAGGGCGAGGAGGGTTTCGCCGACGATTCAAGAGGTAACAGGCAAAAAAGTCTTCTTGTGGGGGACCCGAGTCCCCTCAACCATCTGAGCTGATGAAACCGAGCTAAGAAAGCGGTGAATTCATCGCTCCCGCGAGCCGAAATGACGCTGGGCCTCGTTTGTTCTGTCTCCCTCCCTTCCCCCGCCGCCTTGTTTTTTCTCTCCTTTTCGCTGCTCGTCACAGTCGGTTTTCTCCCTCCCCCCCGTCTTCCTCCCAAGGGAGCAAGAATTTGCATTAGGCGGCGACGGGATCCAACGGCGGAGAGAGGCAAGCGGAAGCCCGCTTTAGGAAACGGCGACTTGGGGGTGGGGTGGTGGTGTTTCGTCGGAGGCCGCTGGGGAAATTAGACAGAATTTACGCCGCTGTCTCCTGGAGGGAAAACGGGGGAGGGTAAACGAGCCTCTTTGACTGTCATGCTGACGCTTTTACTTCCCCCTCTGCCGCTGCTTGGGTTGGAGTCGTCTGGAGCTGGAGAAGGAGAAGGAGGGACACAAAAGGAGGAAGAAGACAGGAGATGGGAAGCGAGCTATGACGGAGGGAGGGAGGAGCTCCAAGAGGCCGTCGGAGGAGGAGCCATTTCTGCCCCTCCTCAAGCGAGAAAAAAAGAGTCTTCGTCATGCCGGAACCTCCCTCCCTCTCCCCTCTCTAGACTCCCTCCGACGGCGATGCCAAGGAAGGGAAGATGAGTTGGGAAGTAGCAGAACGGAAAAGTTTCAAAGTCGCTGATCTAGCATCGCCAGGATCTCTCCTGGAGCGCGTTTTTGTCTCCTCCCAATTGCTTTCACCCCGGGGTGGCGGATCCCCTGGGGAAATGGTTCGAGCGTGCCACTGCCGTCACTGAAGGGCATTCGGAGGCAGCTATTGACGCTCATTCTGTGCGTAAATCCGACGACTACGAACCTTCCTTTATGTCTTATGCGCCACTGTCTTTTTACGCTCGAGTAAAGTCCCTTTTCCAGAGAAGCCGGCCTTGGGTCCATAGGACCTCCCCGGTATTGCTCCTGGGGAGAAATTTATAGGCAAGAGGGGGAAGTTTATGATGCAACGTGTTGGGAGAGGAGGAGAAGGAGGGGAGGAAAGTTTCTGCACACATCCCGGATATATCCACCTTCCCCCCCTTTTTTACCGACTGCCGATTCCGCCCTGGATGCAATCTGGAAATGGCACCACGCGAGGAGGCCGCGAGAAGAGAGGTGGGCAAGAGTTCTACTACACATATTGGCGAAAAAAGGCAGGAAGCGGAAGGGGGAAAGGCTCTTCTAAGTTTGTACGGTATTGCTTTGTGCGTTTGGAAGCACTAGAGTACAAGAACTGCTACGGGCATAAGAAAAATGAGAGCTTGTTGAGAGCATTGTTCACGACCAAGACAGCACAAAAGGCGAGAAAGTGCCGCACATCATTGCAAGGTTTTTTTTTGGCCCCTGTCTGAGGCCCGCCAATCAAGCAAAGGAACCCCAGGTTGCACTGACGACTTCACTTTACTGGAAAAGACTTCCTTGCCGCCCTTCCACGTCACACCGCGCTCAGAGAGAACGTTTTTTTTGCACCAGTTTTCCCAACCCGCTGCGCCCGCCCAGTAATTTAGCAAGGGTAGAGAGGGGGGGAAGAGAGGAAATTCAATTTGGAACGGCGCTGCAGCAGCGAGCTACAGGGTCGAGAGAGGGAGGGAGAGTGCAGAGGGGCCTCCGCCGGCGCGGCGAGGGCGATGCAGTTTGCGGTATCACTATCACTCCCCCTCTTCACTCACCCGACAGAGGGGAGAAAAGAAAAGAAGGAAGGGGGCCTCGATTGTCTCAGACGGGCAGGGCAAGGGGAAGCATGATTTTTGGTCAATTTCGTGTACCGATTTCCGTTTCCTCATATTCTTGAGGAAAACCAACCCGGATGTGGAGCTTGTCCTCTCTTTTTTGAGGGGTAAGCTGAACGGTATATGGTCGTCTCGCGGGAGCCAGCTATCTTGATCAGCAGAAGCCGAGATGATTTGTGATCATTGCACTTTGGCGTTGTGGCAGAGAGAGAAAGAGGAGGGAGAGACTGGTTGGGTTTTCTTTCGCACCCAACCAAACGAGATACTGCGTGGCTTTTTGGCGAAGAATACAGGACAGGACGGGAAGTGGAGGGATCCCCAATACCGGTGCATACGGGGTACACGCCTATAGACGGTCGCTCGTCCCAAGAAAACTGCATGAAAAGGGGTCGACCTACTCGACCCTGGTGAGGAGGAGGACCTTCAAGGACCTTTTTCTCTTCCGCCCTATTCGACGAGACTTTGCCCGTCCGTCCCAACGTGGGCAGCAGTAGTAGGGCAGGCTTGCAACCATCAATCAAATTTCCTCCCCCCCTCGCCTTCCTCCACATTTTCAAAAGGGAAGTCCTCCCCTCCACCCTCCCACCCCGCTGTTCCTTTCTTTCCATTTTCCGAACTGCTCTGCCCCGCCCAGACCGTCGTCGTCTCGTCGCCCGCCACTCGCCAGCGGGTGTCCTCCTCCCCCTCCTCGGACGGCCCAGACGCGCGAAGGGGGGATAGGGAGGCGAAAAAGGCGGGTCGCTCCATCCCACTTTTCTCTGAATGTCTGTTCTATTTGCAGCTTGGTGGCTCAAGGGAGGGAAGGGCCGGAGGGAGGGAGGAAGGGAGGAAGGAACGGAATCGAGGAATAGAAGGGGGACTGGCCAGGCCAGTCGAGGGGAGGACCGAGGCAGCGAGGGGGTCCCAATTTTTTTCCAGGGTAGTGCTTATCGCCCTGGACAGAGGGCAGTCCTCCCCCCAAAGAGTGAGAGCTCGGGACGAGAGGAGGAAGTGGAGAGATGAAAAGAGGACATTCGCAATATGTTCCTATGATCGCGAGCCTTCCTCCTCTTCCCTTCCCATATCCCTTCCTTCCGTGCAAACCAAAAAAATCCCTTCCAGTTTTTTTATGGGGACACCTCCGACTCCGGGCCTAGGCCGCGGGCTCCACAGTGGGAAGAACTGCTTCTCCACGTTTCCCAGAGAGTACGAGAACAATTTACTACCAAAGTCTTTTCTTTCTCGTCGCCTTACGCTTTTCTGTCAAGTCCTGTGAACAACGACTTTCATATGTTCTTGCTACTATGAGATCTACCGCTGGCAAAAAACGTTACGAACCGCGAATACCCCAACCCCAAAGCGAGACAGACATGTTGTCTGCATTCATGGGAGGGTTTGGAGAAAGCCTTTCCCCTCTTTTCCCCGTCTTCGGCTTTGTCCGCAGTCAAAATAAACCGAGATTGCCCTTAGGCCACATGAATGGGGATGTCGACAAAAAAAGTTTCAAAAACACGTACAGAGAACAAGCAAAAGAAAGTGTAAGCAAAACCGCTGTCTTGAAATCCGGGCAGAACTATCTTGCTTTTTTCTTTAAAATGTTTAATTAGAGTACGTTCTAAAGACCACCACTAATATATATATATGGATTTCCAACATTTAGATTCCGTCATGGGGAAGCCCGAGAGTACATAAGGACGACGTCATTCCCTGGACTCTGCTCTGCAAAAGCAACAGGATCTTTCTTTTTTCCACCTCTGGCCGAGTCGCAGTCAAAGGGGATGGGGATGGCTGAGGGAGGGAGGTAGGGGATGGCCCTAAACAAAACGACTCCTCCTCTTCCTCCGTCGTCGTCTCCTTCCTGTTCCACTCCCTCCCACACGACCTTAAAAAGTCTCTATCTGCCCCCTTCCTTTTCTCCCTTATATGCCATCGCCGCCGCCGCCGCGGTGTCCTATCCCACCCTCTGCTTCTTGTGTGTGTTCCAGCCATCTGCTTTGCTTGGGGGTTCGTCGTCGCGGTCCTCCCTCCCGCCTACAAATGTCTCTCGGCGGCGAAAATGCGGACTGGACTTGAGGCCTCCTCTTCCAAAGGGGCGGCCTTCGTTCCGGTTGTTTCGACCCCTCCCTTTTTTGTCAGGCCAAGGTCGCACGGGAAAGCTTTACACTTGGGCGGTTTCCAGAACCTAAGTACGAAAAAAAGAATTTTTTTGTGTCACCATGCACCTCGCCAATGTTCCAGAGAAGGGTCAAATTTCGCCTATGGGATCATTAAAGTAAGTGTACGTGTACGGCGTGAAGGGCACGCCTCTCTCCCCCTTTGACAGACGTGGAAGAGAGAGAGCTGGAGAGATACAGGCTTAGTACATCGTGAGAAGAGGTCAGTAAACCTCCCTGCCTCGTACCTCTACCTACTCCAGATACTTTTTCCCTGGGTACAGTCAGAGCCTGAGGGAGGAGGAAAACGAGGCTACTAGATACGTGATGGGAAGGGATCGGAGATCCAAAAATAGCGGAAGCGGAAACTACCAGGAAAGGGGAGGAAAAGCTCTACATGAACAAGGGAAAAAGATTTTGTGTACTGAAACAGTAGCATCCGATTGTGAATGAGGTACCAGCAGATTAAGGCCCAAAGTTCGGAAAGTACAAAGTCTCCCTTTCACTGCAACGAGAGCCACACAGTTTTCATCCGCTTTTAGATCCCTCTCCCTTTGAGCTGTCATGTTGGGAGCTAGGGTGGGGAGGATAGATGCAAATTTTTGTTTAAGGGGTCTCTTTAAACGAGAAAGTTTCCCCTTCTCTCCCCCCCTCTTTGTTTGTGGTGCTCCTCCCACTGCTGCGGGCAATTTCTGTG
>JAAUYJ010145921.1_pt1 | contig 10463 bp, 9 predicted proteins | sample 7278031 | NCBI WGS metagenome assembly JAAUYJ01 (sample SAMN14350222, study PRJNA611818) | marine sediment metagenome | isolation source: surface marine sediment (1.8m) | place: French Polynesia: Moorea | collected 2018-08 | reverse complement strand
CGTGTGCCGACAATCGCGGTAAACATGGAGGTAATGATGCCGATGCTGAGCGTGACGGCAAAACCTTTGACCGGGCCGGTACCCAGACTGAACAGCACGATCGCAGCCAACAGGGTTGTCACGTTGGCATCGGTAATGGTGCTGAAGGCCTTCTCATACCCGGCGTGAATGCTCGCTTGGGGTGAATTGCCGTTGCGTATCTCTTCACGAATACGTTCGAAGATCAGCACATTGGCATCGACAGCCATGCCGACCGTGAGCACGATACCGGCAATACCCGGCAAGGTCAGCGTCGCCTGCAGCAGCGACAAGATTGCGACGATGAATACCAGATTGGCGGTCAGTGCAAGGTTAGCGATCAGGCCAAACGCTTTATAATAGATTGCCATGAATATCAGCACCAGGACGAATCCGATCATCACCGACATAAAGCCTTGTTCGATGTTGTCTTTACCCAGGCTAGGCCCCACGGTGCGTTCCTCGATGATCTCAACGGGTGCGCGCAGAGAGCCCGCTCTGAGCAACAGCGCGAGATCACGCGCTTCCTCGGAACCCAGTCCAGTGATCTGGAAGCGGTTGCTGAACTGCTCCTGGATCGTTGACACGTTGATCACTTCCTTGATGGTGGTGCGTTTTTTGACAACCTCATCACCGACTTGCTTGCTCTCGACCTTGTTCTCGATGAAGACAACAGCCATCGGTTTTTTCACATTCTCACGCGTGGTTTCGCCCATTTTCTTGGCGCCTTTGCCATCGAGGCGAACAGCCACGGCAGGTACGCCTTTTTGTTGATCGATGGTGGATGCGGCGTCGATGATCTGGTCGCCAGTGACGATAACGCGACGTTTCAATAACACCGGGCTACCGTCTCGCTCGCGGTAGAGCAATGCATTTAGCGGAATGCGGCCGGTTCGCTCTGCCTCTTGCCAATCGGTGCGCGTGCCTTCGGCGAGCCTGAACTCGAGCGTTGCCGTCGCGCCCAGAATTTTCTTGGCACCAGCTGTATCCTGGATGCCGGGTAGCTGAACGACGATGCGTGAGTCCCCCTGCTGCTGAATCACTGGTTCGGCGACACCAAGTTCGTTCACCCGGTTGCGCAGTGTAATGATGTTCTGTTGCAATGCGGCTCTTTTTTCATCGCGTATCGCAACTTCCGTCAGCCTGGCATTGATTGTCAGGTCTTTTTCGTCTTCCGTGAACGCGAGTTCACGGAACTGGTCCTCCAGGCTTTCCACCGCCTGGTACATGCTGTCCGCATTGCGGAAGCGGATGTGCAGGCCTTTCTCATCGCGCGTTATGCCGCGGTATCGTATCTTTTCACCTCTCATGTGGCTGCGAATATCGGATAACAAGCTTTCTTCAAGACGCTTGATGGCCGCCGCCATGTCGACCTCCATCAAAAAGTGAACACCACCGCGCAGATCCAATCCGAGGTACATCGGTGCGGCATTCAATGCACGCAACCAGCCTGGTGTAGCCGGCGCAAGATTGAGTGCGACCAGGTATTGCTTTTGCAGCGAAGATTTCAGAACTTCAGCCGCTTGCAGCTGGGCATTCTCGTCCTCAAGCCTGAGCAGCGCTCTGCCTTGATTCAGTTCCGATCCTTTGATCGTGATACCGTTGTCACGCAGTGTCTGTTCGATCAGTACCAGGTCTTCCTGAGCGAGCGACTTGGTTCGGTGCGTGACCTGCACCGATGGGTCTTCGCCAAACAGATTAGGTAAAGCGTAAATGACCCCCAACACGAGCGCCACAATGAGCACAATATATTTCCATAGTGGATACTGATTCAGCATTGCCGAAACCTTATGATTGAGAAATGATGATGTTGCATCCGGCGATTACTCCTTTTCGCCGGACTGCTCCTTGATCGTGCCTTTGGGCATGAGGGCCTGAACCGAGTTCTTCTGTACGTGAATGCTCACCTCCCTGCTGATTTCCAGCGTGATGAAGTTTTCTCCGACATGCGTGATCCTCCCAAGCAAACCGCCTGTCGTCACCACTTCTTCGCCCTTCTGAAGGGCGGCGACCATTTCCTTGTGCTGCTTATGACGCTTGCTTTGTGGGCGGATCAAGAAGAAATAAAACAGGACGATCAGCCCGATAGGTAGGATCATTGATGCGAGCGGGTCACCCGCCTGTGCAGCTGCTGGTGCTCCATCGGTAGCCCACGCATCCGATATTAACAGACCTGTCAATCCGAGCCCGTAGCGCTTTTTACCGCAGAATAGTGTCTTAAACAAAGTTTTCTCCTGGTTGACCGGTTCGTCCTGCAGTTTGGCCGGCGCCGCCGAATCCGTGTTGCTGGACGAACTGACTATATTTTCGAGGGCGTTATTATGCCAGAAGGTATCGCTGGGAGCGAGGAGCCGGCCACAAGAAAAGTAACGGCTCGATTACAGGCTTAGCCCGGGTGTTGCATGAAGGATTCGGAATTTAGGGGCAAGTTGGCTAAGCAGGTTGGACGATCGCCCGCCGATTCATAGCCTTAGCTACGGATCAAGGGGGATCGTTCAAGATGCGACGCCAACTTGCACGTAAAACCGAATAGGACAAACTGTAACCATGAAATACCTTGTTAGTTGAAGCGTATCTGATTGAATCATTGGCGAATCTGCAACGTTGCGTGTCCGCCTTCATGCAACATCCGGGTTAGTCATTTTGCCCTCCTGGCATAGAATTCCTCTGCATAGGCATTGAAGCGCCTGGCCTCGATCGCTGTGCGAAGATCACGCATCAGGTCCTGGTAATAATGCAGGTTGTGGATGGTATTGAGTCGAGACCCGAGGATTTCGCCACATTTATCCAGATGGCGCAGATACGAGCGGCTGTAGTTTCTGCAAGTATAGCAGCGGCAGTCTTCATCGACCGGACGGGTATCGTTCTGATAGCAGCTGTTGCGAATTCTGATGATGCCTTCACGCGAGTAGAGGAAACCGGTGCGCGCATTGCGTGTCGGTATGACGCAATCGAACATATCGACGCCTCGGCGCACGGCTTCGACAATGTCCTCCGGTTTGCCGACCCCCATCAAATAGCGTGGCTGATGGTCCGGCAGGTGGGGCAAGGTGTAATCGAGAATCTGGTTGCGCTCGTCTTCAGGTTCACCGACCGACAGGCCTCCGATCGCATAACCATCGAACCCCATCGCGGTCAGGCTTTCAGCTGATTGCTCGCGGTATTCGGGGTACATGCCACCCTGCACGATGCCGAACAAGGCAGAGCTATTGCCTTGATGGGCTCGTTTGCTGCGCTCAGCCCATCGCAGCGACAACTGCATCGATGACTCGACTTCTTGCACGGACGCGGGATATGGCGTGCATTCGTCGAATATCATGACGATGTCGGAACCCAGGTCACGTTGGACCTCCATCGAGCGTTCCGGTGTCAGTTCGATTGTGGCGCCATCGACGGGTGATTGAAAAACCACGCCCTGCTCTGTGATCTTGCGCATCTTGGCCAGACTGAATACCTGGAAACCGCCCGAGTCGGTCAGTATCGGTCGCCGCCAGTGCATGAAATCATGCAAATCGCCGTGTAGTTTGATGGTTTCAGTACCCGGTCGGAGCATCAAATGGAAGGTGTTCCCCAAGATGATTTCAGCACCGAGCTCAACCAATTCTTCGGGTGTCATTGCCTTGACTGTGCCATAGGTTCCTACCGGCATAAAAGCGGGTGTCTCGACGACGCCCCTGTCAAAGCTAAGCCGCCCTCGACGCGCCAGATTATCCGTGCTGATTAGATCAAATAACATTGGCGATTAAGCACAAACAACAAGTGCGTGTAATTGTGTATTGGTACAAGGTATGCACGGTGCAAGGTTCTATTCGATAAACATCGCATCGCCGTAACTGAAAAAACGGTACTGTTGCGCGACTGCATGTTCGTAAGCACGCATTGTGGTGTCATAACCGGCGAATGCACAGACCAACATTAACAACGTGGATTCCGGCAAATGGAAATTGGTCAATAACGCATCGACGCATCTAAATCGGTATCCCGGATAGAGGAAGATACGGGTTTCACCGCAATAGGGTTTCAATTCGCTTTCAGCAGCGGCCGTTTCGAGGCTGCGTACCGCTGTCGTGCCGATGGCAATGATACGCCCGCCCAGTTCGCGCGCTTGTCGACAACGCGCAACGGTATCGGCTGGTACCTCGAGGTATTCTGAGTGCATAACGTGATCCTCGATGTTCTCACAGCGTACCGGCTGAAATGTACCGGCAGCGACATGCAGCGTGACGAATGCGCTTCTGACCCCTTTTTCTTCTATGCGCTCAAGAATTGCGTGGTCGAAATGCAATCCAGCCGTAGGCGCAGCGACCGCACCTGGATTCTTCGCATAAACGGTCTGGTAACGGTCGATGTCCTGCTCATCATCGGGCCGCTCGATATAGGGTGGTAGTGGCATGTGCCCGAACTGATCGATGATGTCGCTAATAGGTGTGTGTGTTTGAGTGGCAAGTTCAAACAAATCATCGCGACGGTCGATGACTTTGAAGCGAATTTCTAAGCCCAAATCGGACTTCTGGATGATTATTTCAGAGCCAACTTTAGGTGTCTTGCTTGCACGTAAGTGCGCCAGTGCATTATGGTCAGCGGTAATTCGCTCGATCAAAATTTCGACCTTGCCGCCGGTTGGTTTGTGACCGTACAGTCTTGCGGGGATAACCCGGGTATTATTGAAGACCAGGACATCATTAGCCTGCAGCAGGTCGGGAAACTGGCTGAATTGCCGGTCCTCGATAAGACGGCGATTTCGGTCGACATGCAGCAAGCGGCTTTCCGTACGCTTTGGTATCGGGTGCTGGGCAATCAAGTGTGCCGGTAAATCATAATAAAAATCATGGGTTCTCATCGCGCGGATGATACAGCTAGAGAGAATTAGGTGCTAGCCCAGTGGGAGGAGTCGAGGAATTACAAGGTGTTGGTTATTAAAAAGTTGGGACAATTGACAGTTAGGACTGTACGCCCAGCATCCGTTGGGCAAAATCAGAAACACCTACGGGCTCTCGCCTTCAGTCTTCGGGATTCAATCGGCCCACGGCACAGCTGACGAACGATTTCGCTCTAGCGGTCGCTGCAGCTATGCCCTCTGTGGTTCCCGTTTCCGGATAGCCAAGCTTAAGTAGTTTGGCGGTCACCGCGCCGCGTGTGTCATCAGCTGCTTCGACATTGACTATACCCTGCTCGATAACAACATCAATTTTTCCTATGCCATCCATGGATTCCAGTTTGGAGCGTATCGTCGAAGCACAGCCACCGCATTTAATATTTTCCACGCTGATTTGGTAGGCCACTTTTGGTCTCCTCTATTAACCCTGTTTCAAGCCACACTCGAGATTGCCAGGAACAGCTTCCGCTATTTTCTTAGGTGGATCAAGATCAAGAGAGTTCATCAAATCAACAAATTCGTGCCTGGGACGGCTGTTGCCCAGACGTGGGTTGTGTGCTTTCTCCTCGCCAATAGTCGTATAACTGAAACCGTGGTAGTCGTGACCAGGATAGACAAGCGTACTATCTGGCAAACTGAATAGCTTGTTGTGGATTGAATCGTAGAGTGTCCCGGCATCACCGGACTGGAAATCGGTTCTGCCGCATCCCCGGATCAACAGGGTATCACCGGTAAAAACAAAGCTGTCTATGGCGTAGCTCACACAGGTATTCGTGTGGCCCGGTGTTTCCAGAACAGCAATCTCCTGGCTGCCCAAGTTGATCGTGTCGCCTTCCGACAGCAAAATATCTGCGCAATCAGATTGACTGTGTCTGTGCACACCAGCCTTGGTCCCTAGCTTCTCTCTTATTTCTCCGGAACCAGTAATGTGGTCGGCGTGAATGTGCGTCTCCAGCGTATATTTCAGCGTTAGGCCCAACTCTTGAATAAGCTGTAGGTCACGATCGACCTGGGAATCGACGGAATCGATCAAAGCCGCTTCGCGAGTTGGCTCGTCCCACAGCAGATAGCTATAGGTGCTGGTCTCTGCATCAAAAAGCTGGCGGATCTGCATGATCAACAATGTGCCAGTTGACTTATCCCACCCAGGTTGTAGACGTTGTTGAATCCCAGGGATTCGAGAAAACGTTTGACCAGACTCGCTCGGGTACCGGAGACACAATACAGCATAATGGGTTTGCTTTTATCGATGGTGCTTGCGTAATAAGGTACAGACTCTACGGGCATATTAATCGCGTCGTTCAGGGCGCCCTGTGTAAATTCATGATTCGAGCGGACATCGATCAACTGACCGCCGTTCTTTACGAGTTCGCGAATCTGCTCGCATTTAATGTCATACGTCATACTATGCACTCTCCTATACGACTGATGAATATTAGTATTTTATAATATACGATAATGCGAGTCAATTTCATCAGTTTAGACCTCGAATTAACCTTAAAATAATTTTTTAATATACTGTTTATAATAGTAATTTATTTGTTCCTGTTAAGAGGTTGCAGGAATAGAGCACCTTCAATATCCGGGTTGGTTCAGTGGCGTCCGGGCGGTGATTCAGAATGCAATGGACAGACCGGCGTTGGCTTCAAATTGCATGAACAGGCTGCCCCTGAATTTGGCGAAGCAGGCACCGTCAGCGCAAAGTATGCTGCCTCCGCTGTCGATTACTGTACCGTAACCGCGGACTTCCAGGCGCAGTCCGACGTTGCGTGTCATCGGGAATTTAAGTCCGCCGCCGATTGATAGTGAAAATTTTGTCTCAGATGAAAAAGCAGCCGTGGCCGGCGATATGTGTGTTGCTCCCAGGCCGCCTGTTACAAATGGATGCAGCTGCTCATGATCGTAAAAGACGGTACCACCTACGTGATAATAGTCAAATCGCAACGACGTATTGTTGACCTGCGAATTGGCCGATTCGAGTACGGTCGTTTGGCGTGAGAAAAGAAAGTCATAGAAAGTATCCGGTTTCTGTTGCATGGAGGCAATCACACCAAAACTCCGCGATTCCTTCAGGTCGATAGTCGCGCCCGTTGTTTCCTCTTCGAGGGAATCGCTGATACGCCATCCAACGAAGGGCGTGATTTCATATTTCTGAGCATGAACCATGGCTGTGTAGGCCTGCAGCAATGCTGCAGCGAATAAGAGATATCGTGCCATCTTGGTTGTTTGCCGAGTTACACATTGCTAGCAAGCATAGCACATGTCGTTGCAGCCCCGCATTTCTTACCCGGCGGTGCAGGACACCGTTAACTCCATGATCCTTTAAAGAAATCTCGAATAATCGATAATACAGCGTGTTATTCAAGCATACCTATCCCGGTTCAGGCTGGTCTTCGTGTCCTAAATACATTCGGGTTAGTCAAGCTTGCTGATACGACGGCTTGGCCGGTCTTTTTCGCGAAATCTAAAATGTTTGAAAACGCGGGAAGGCGGATGGCGAACGAATTGTAACCTGGCATTTGGCAAGCCGATTATTGACGACGCCAGATTCGTTTCGCAGGCACCAGCGACGGTAGGGATGTCAGCGAAGATCTTACGAATTATCGGAGTTCTCGCTTTCCTCTTCCGAATCTTCTTCCGCTGCTTTTAGCATTTCCTCAATTACAGATGCTTCCTGCGGATATTCCTGAGCGAGTTCCTTCAGTTCTTCATGTTCCCCAACAAAAATTCTTACGGTCATAGCGCTCACCTCAAAAGAGCTATATCCCTATATTTATTAGCAATTGTTAATATACTTAATTTATCAATTTTTTCAACGCCCGGTTGTGAACAAATGTAAAATTTTTCTGACGATATGGCAGGCCTTTGGTTGCCCCGGATGATGCATGCGGGCAGACGCCTCCACGCAAGATCAGGGTCACTTAATAAGAATGCGAAATGCGGGCGCGTCTGCAGGCTGAGCAGAGAGTGAATGCGAATGCGGGTGCCTGGTAAAAAGAGGGTGCGAGGAAAGTTTATTATTGAATGACTTATCCTCGAACCCTCGACCCTCGCTGCTCTCCCCTTTGCCCTCTTTAATTGTTATGCTGCCAGTTTGTGAATGACAGCACCCAAGGCGTTTTCAAATGTAGAGTGGTCGGCAATGAACTTGGATTTCATATTTTCCAGCTCATCAGCAAAATCGCCAGCATCTTTCTCGATAACTTTTACTCCGTGACAATCGACGAAGATCAGTTTAGCTACCTCTGTTAGCACCACCGACAGTTTCAAGCGACGTACCGGTTTGTCTTGTCCGTTGAATATCTCGAACCAGACGCCAGGGTGAAGCGAGCTCGGCAGTCGAGCGATTTTGTCTCTAGCTAATCTGGCTTGTTCTTCGATTCTTGCAGCTTCCTTATCATGCTCGTCTGATGCAAACTCCTCATTGGCTGCAGTGATGTTTTGTTCTTCGACATACGGCGTGGAATTGGTGACCTGTTGCGCAGACGCCGGTGTTTCCACCAGTTTCAATCCATAATCATCCAGCATTTTTAGAAAAGTCTGTTTCAACGCTGAAATTTGCGCATCAATTTCGGCCTTATCCTGCCGCGTTTCATACAGCTCGTCATTCACCGCCTCTATCAATGGTTTATAATTATGTTTGAGCATGCTCCATTGCTGCTGAGTGTTGATTGGTTGCAAGCATTTCATCAGTAACTTGAGTAACATAACTGACAGAAGCCATTCACTGCTCTCTCTACCGTGTTTTACATAACGTTTGCACATCATTGTTGGATAATGTTTTAGAATCAGCGGTTGCACGTTCTTCGGTAACTTCTTGTTGGAGGTCAAATAGCGCATCTCCGTCAGTACAACATTTCTCGCATGTTGTCTTATGATCTCGCGTTGCTCCGTTCTTTCGTTCTCAGCCGCTATTTCCTGTTCGGATTGTATCAGTTGATGAAGCGCATCGGCTGCACGCTCGAAACTCGCAATGTCAATATCGTATTCCTGCAGAACTTCATTAACGATATCATTCAGTTGATTATAAACCCCGCTCTTTTTATCGATTATGCCTTTACCGGCTTCTGATATAAGATCAAGTGTCTCTCGAGCGGGATGGTGATCGTTTGAGAACAGATTTTCGTCGAGCATCGCGACTTTGATGACGGGTATCTGCAAACGCATAATTAGATTAGTGATGACGCTCGAGATGCTCTCATCTTTGGTAATCACACTGAACATCATGCCGACAAAGTCGATACTTCTTTCATCGAGAGTGTGGACTCTCTTATTAACAGTACCTTCAGCGCGCCCCTCCATATCCGCAATAATCGCTCGTTTGATCTGCTCTGTCCCTATTTTGTCGAAGGCTTTTTTACTATTGATAAACTTGGTCTGCAGTTTTGACAAGGCAGACATCAGCTCCTTTCGAGAATAACAATTATGATTGTCCTTGTCTGTCGGTATCATTGAGAACGAATCAGGAATACCCTCACCTGACGCAGTTGTAAAGCCATTCATGAATTGACCGATGAAGTAGCTTATTTCCTCCTTCGAGCGCGGTATGAAATTCTCTGCCTTATTTGTCTGCGGATCATAGTATTTGGCTTGTCGAACCGAGATGCCGATGTTTTTCTGCTTGTCATTGTGCCGATCAACAGCTGTGTCGGGATCAAGGTTTTTAGCTTGATACACGATCTCCGGCATGACGCCAGCATCGATGAATAACTGGTTGAGCGATTTATACATTTCTCCGAGACGCGAGTTGACCTCGATATCAAACAGCTTGAACATCAGCAATCTGAGCTCCAGCGTTAGATTGAGCTGTTTTAACGCAGTCTGGAAGGCTTCACAGATGTGCCTCGGGTCAGGTATTTGTTTACTGAGTTTTTGGTTGCAGGAAAGCTCGAGGTATTCCAGACGAGCTTGCAGATTATTAACCTCCTGACCGTAGATATTCATTGCATTGGAATACATGGACGATATAGCGACCATATCTTCCATTTCATCATCATCTACCAGGCTCAGTTCATTGTCTTCCGCTTTTTCTTTGTCATTGATCTTGTCGGTAATGGCGGTGGTGAAGGCATTATCGATGCTGCTGCGCTCGACACGCAAAGTCTGCACCAGCTCCAAGCACTGCGACTTTAGGCCTTTTTCTTCTTTTTCGGTTAATGTACTCAGACCACTATCGACGTTGTTCAGCATTAACGATACTTTGTGTAGCAACTGTACGTTCAGGCGGTTGACTACACTCTCGAGCAGTGCTTCATGCTCGGCGCTAGCGCTCCTGGACTCGGTAGAATTTTGCTCGCCTGTTTTTAGTGAAACGATCTCAGCACTCATGCAGCGCCTCCATAAGATGGATACCAGTTAAACATAAATCGCGCTGGGTATATTTTGACCAATGTGCTATTCACAAAATCTGTAGTTTCACCCAAATAATGTGTAATATCTGGCCAGAAGACAGCGTCTTAACCGATGTTTCTACTCATTTCAACGCTCGAAACCTGCAGCATACAGTTTCAGAGGGTTTTGATGATATCTTGACAATTATTTAAGTAATTGACTAGAAAGGAAAAATACT
>JAAUYJ010037731.1_pt1 | contig 10463 bp, 14 predicted proteins | sample 7278031 | NCBI WGS metagenome assembly JAAUYJ01 (sample SAMN14350222, study PRJNA611818) | marine sediment metagenome | isolation source: surface marine sediment (1.8m) | place: French Polynesia: Moorea | collected 2018-08 | reverse complement strand
GGAAGGAATAGGAAGGAATTGAAAAGAGTGCTCTTCTTCATCAGAGAGAAAACTCTAAAGCTGGTCACATAAAATTAGGAATGTGTGAGGGTCAGGGAGATATGGGATGAGCTTTCTGAGTAGGAAAAAACCACACAAAATAAAACTGTGAGCTCAAGCAAAAGTTTTTCCGCTCCCTAGTTCCCTACTAAAGAAAGAGAGAAAGAAAGAATGAAGGGGAGGTGGACACACTGGCGAGCGGCGAGCCTTTTCTTCCACCAGGCGGGCGAGCTAAGGATTAAGGAACTAGAAAGAAATGAGTGGCGAGCTGATGGCTGAGCATCCAAGCCCAGCCCGCGAGAAATACATTTTAGTCGACTACAGTTACAGTACTTGAAGCGAGTGCATGTACCAACGATCGTTGGTTAGTCCTTGTTGTTTTTCTCTCTCACCGATGGGGTTTTCATCAATAATTTGCTTTGATTCTCCAATCATTTGGACGTGTATAGTTTTTTAACACAGATTTTTTTTATAATCAACGGCGGTTTCTTCCTTGTCTTCACATCGTATCTCTGACATTCTGACACTCAGAACGGGGGGGCTAGGAGGGAAAATGGGCTAAAATAAACAGGTGAAATTATTCGACATATGGACTCAACAACATTGTTTAACACAGCTAGCTTCTTTCCACTCGCCCTATCAGTCTATCACCCTGGGTACGTCTCACACCTATTGTGCAGGTTTTGATATCTTATGAGGTCAACAGTGAATGTTTTGAGGTCGGAGGAATAATGGTGGTGAGCCTTTTTCGTGTTTTTTGTAGTTGCTTTAGGGGGAAAGTAGCTATCTTTCGTTGCACTTTCAAAAATCATCTTCTACTTTTCGGGTGTCTTGAGCAAGTAATACCTACAATTCTATTATTCCCAAACGGGTCGACGTATTTTGATCTTTCTGCTTCAGTCTCTCCACACAAATTACGGGGGAACACTGTCTTCAAGATATATCTGGGTTTGCTCCAAAAATTATTTGCTTCTAGGTGCAGAAGAAAAGAGGAGGGGAACGACCACAACTCCTACTACATCTTGACCCCCACGTAACACAGCCACTGCACATGGGCGGCGGCATTTCAACGTGTGCTGTCCTCAAGAGGAAATGCTCTCCTTGGATTGCTGTTCTCTTGGACTCAGGACACTCTGTCACATCTCACAGGCAGATCCTGATTCTCCCCTTCCCCTCCTGGAGCCGATCCTCCCCGTCCTCCTCCTCGTCCTCCACTCTGCCCAGCTCGACTGCGTCAGCGTCCTCCACCGCGTCCGCCTCTCGTCAGAGCGTCAGCCGCTTGGTGATCATGATCTTGGCCATCTCCTCCAGCTGGGAGATGAGGAACATGTACTTGGGCAGGAGGCGGACGGCGTTGGGGCGGCCGACGGCGGAGCACAGGTAGCGGTAAAGCATCTGAAAGGGAAGTACGGTTTTAGGAAGCCATAAATAACGGCGCATTTACCAGAGTGACGTAGTTTCGAAACAGAGCTTCATGCTTAGTGACCTTTAGTAAAACGAAAAACTACTAATGGAAATTGGATTGCAATTACTTTTTAGAAGGAAAAAGAGTGGCACTGGAGAGGGCAATCTAATTTTATTTTGTATTTTTAACGTCTGTATCATGTATGTCAACAACTAGTATGCCCGTGAATTGGGGGGAAGTTTAATTATTTTCTTCGTTCTTTTCACTGTTCGTATGTCAATATAATACCTGGGTGAAGAACTCCTGAGTACGAATGCACCGCTGCTTGTCCTGTATCGTCTCGCTGTTGGGCGGCTCCGTCGTCAGGGGGATGCTGCCAAACTCTGACGAAGACGATGACGCCGCGGCCGCCGCCGCCGTTGCCTCCGGGTCCACCAGCCTGTTGATGCCGCTGCCGTGCCCCGGGCTGAAGAGGACGACTAGGGTCATGAGGACGGTGGTGGTGGCGTCCATCTCCAGGTGGAAGAGGCTCTCCATTAGGCGGGCGAACTGCTCCTCGTGCTCAGCGCTGCACGCCCAGGGGGATTGGAACACCTGGAATACGGATAGACGGACATTGAGAGAAAAGGTTTTTACAATAAAAAGTACTTCAGAGTCGACATTTGGTTGGCCGCACAAAGTGGCCGCTGAGGCGCAGAAGAGCCACGCGGCAATGTCTGATGAGAAAAGGTCGAATTTGGTCGCCAATTCGATATGAGCGACCCTGGGGGGATCATCATCAACTATAGAATAATTCATGAGTGTAATACAGTTTCCCAAAGACCGAGTGGGATTACAGACGGCCCGCGATGTTCCCAGGGCAAAATGAGGAAGGCTTTTTCATTTATGCCGACAAAATTGTGCCCCACTTGCTGACACGTGTTTCTGGCAAGGCTTTTTTTTTCGTTGGCCACAAGCCGTACCGCCTCGTGCTGCAGTTGGTGTGAATGGTGTGAATTACGACAAGAGCCAAAGGCGCAGCGCGTACGTCATAAGCACACATGTTACTCGTACCTGTCTGTACTCTAGCCTCTCCGGAGACTTGAACAGGTCCACCACCCCTCCTCCTGCTCCGCCCGAGGAGGAGGAGGACCCGTTCTCCGTGCCCCCCGGCCCCTCCCCGGACATGGCCTGGCTCAGCTGGTCCTGCAGATTCATGCCGGGGCGGAGGAGGCGAGCGGAGCGGATGTTCACCACCATGTCAGAGTTGTTGAGCAGCATCAGGCGCTGGTCCGGAGCGGAGAAAGACTGCCGCGGGGAAAACGTTGTTAGGAGGATAGCGCGACATTCTTTAGTTTAATGAGATATTGAGGTCTCCTGAACGGTGTTGTAATTGTTGTTGTTGTTGTTGTTGTTTTTGCTGCTGCTGCTGCTGCTTTTGCAGTACATTTGTTGCCTTGGAGCTGACAAGTGATTCTTCCACATATATTTTGGCGCACCTGGAAGAAGTCCAAGTCCGAGGCGAACTTGATGATCCTCCTGAGGCAGACGGTGTAGCCCTCCACCAGCGCCTTGTACGGCATGACCGCCCCCGTCTTGGCCGCCATCATCATGAGTCGGAGTATCTCCGGGCGGACCTCCACGGCGCGGGTGGCGGCCACGCTGACGTCGCGGATGCGGTCGACGAGCGCGCCCTCCTCCGCCGTGAAGGGCATCACCGGCTGGCGGGCGTCGAAGAGCGTCTCCAGGCTGAAGGGGCGGCGGGACGGGTCGCGGTCGAGGAAGAAGGTCACGTCCGGAGGGGCAGCCTCTCCCGTTCCGCTGCCGCCGGGGACGACAGTGTTCACCTGCGGATACGTCATTCATATCCATTAGCAGCCGAGCAACTTGCAAACTTTGGAGGCAAATTTGTTACATTTACCCCCTTTTGACGTGACCTTACTATTTCTTTGCCGTTTTGTTGTTCTCGATTTATTGAGCTATTGCACACAACAGTATTTGAAACAACTATAAACAATTACATAACTACATGAGGGTACAACACCTACCTGGTTGATGGGGCTCCCTAGCGAGAGCACGCTGCTGCTGAGCGACGAGACTGAGGACGCCCGCTCCTGCTCCTCCTGCTCCTCCTCCCCTCCCGAAGCCGAGGCCAGGCTGTTGGCGGCCGAGGCGGAGGCGGAGGCGGAGGCGGAGGAGGACGGTCCCGTGGAGGAGGAGCGGGGAGGCGGAGTCTTTGCGGGGGTCCATCTGGGCTCGGGGGTGACGGGGTGGTGGTGCTGGGTGGGGCCGATGTCGGCTGGGGAATTGGCGGTGATGGGCGACGACTCTTGCTGATGCTGATGCTGTTTTTGTTGCTGCTGCTGCTGATAGTGGTAGGCACTATGGTAGTACCGCTGCTGCTGCTGTTTTTGTTGTTGCTGCTGCTGCTGTGTTTGTTGTTGCTGCTGCTGCAGTGTTTGTTGCTGCAGTTGCTGGGCGCTGGCGGGGATGGGCGAGCCGAAAGAGGAGGCGGTCGAGGCGGACGGGGACGGGATGGAGGAAGAGGAGACCGGAGAGGAGATCGAGGAGGCGGAGAAGGGGGAAGTGTCGATACTGGATGACCTCTGGAGGTGCTGCCAGGTGGAGGAAGGTGGAGGGGCGGGGAAACGGGGAGGAGGGGACAAGTAGACGGGAGGTGAGAGGGGGACTCCTCGAGAGCCAGGGTGTTGTTGCAGTTGCCTCCGATACTGGGGAGACATGGGTTGGTATGACGACGCCGGAGGGGGGGGAGGAGGAGGAGGGGTGAAGGACTGTCTTCCCCCCGGCCTAGAGGAGGCGGAGGCGGCGGAGACAGGCTTGAGCGGGGGCGACGGAGAAGCAGAGGACGACGGTCGGCGGAACGGGGATTGTTCCTGCTGCTGGTGCTGCTGTTGCTGCTGGTGTATCTCCCTCCTCAGCATCTGCCTCTCCTTCTCCTTCTCGAGGAATGCCGATGGTCCCAGCACCTCCTCCGGCGGCTCCGGCAGCGCCGGCAGCCCCGCCTCCTTCCTCATCCGCTGCAGTCGCTTGAGGTTTGCCCTGTCCCTCTTCTCCCTCTTGTCGTCCTCCGTCATGACCCAGGAGGCCTTCATGCCGATGTCGCGGCACTTCTTGAACCTGCAGAACTGGCAGTGCTTCCTGGTCTGCCGCGTGACGGGGCAGGCGCGCGACTGCGAGCAGTGGTAGGGCGCGCCAGAGTTGATGGAGCGGCGGAAGAAGGCGCGGCAGCTGTAGCAGGCGATGGCGCCGTAGTGGATGTGGTCGTTGGCCACGTCGCCGCACACCGCGCAGGACACCTTGCGGATGAACTTGGGGCGCTTGCGCTTGGGCTTACCGCTCTTGGTCAGGCCGGGCGCGGAGGAGGAGGAAGAAGAAGCCGGGGAGGCGCTCTCTCGCGGGTTCCATGACCCAAAGTTCCCGCTGGAGAGCATCTTGCCTGCCTCTGTCCGTCGGTACCAGCTGGAAATTCTAAGGCTCCTCAGTGAGACCTGGCGTGATAACGGCAAACGTGTCCCGTGCACATGTAGTCAAACATGGGAGAGTTTCTCGCTTATTCTTCCTCAGATCAAATGAGTTTCTCACAACTTTATGCTTCAGCTTATCATCCGATTGGGAAAACTCTTGCTGAACATAAGCTGCTCAATGCACATAGTACGTGACAAATGACCAGAAAAACACTATTCACATTGTAGTCTTTCGGGCTCAAGCTACTCTCGAAGAAGAAGCGAGCAGTGGAGGGCGATTTGTAGTACTTTGCATCACAGCACGCCCCGAGTTACATTCTTCTTTTATTTCTTGCTGCACTTTTCTCCTCTTTGCCACCTAAAAAGGAGATTGCTTGGCAGATTCCCACCCAACACACAATTATGTCTTCCTAGCCCCTGCGATTTCCTTCATGCCACTCTTGGACCTGTGCGCCTGCTTGCCAGCTCACATGCAAGCTGTATGATAGCTACTTTTTGACTGCGGAGAGAAGAAGGGTACAAAAAGTACGCTTCGCCTCCCCGCACGCACTGTAACAGAACAGAACTACGGAGTACGGACGGAGCTACACAGACTGTCGGTCGGAGTCGGACTGACGGACGCATGCCTCCCTCCTCCCTCTCCTGTCCTCCCGTCTTATTCCGTGCCGAGCCTGTTCGCGTGGCCGTCGGTAGGTAGGTCGGTCGGGTGCTGCTTGCCAGCCGCACACTTTCCTCTGCGCCTCCTCTCAGCGGCTCTGTGCCCCCTCCTTCTCCTCTTACCTCTCTTGCAGGCCTTCCTCACTGGGCGGAGGAGGAACAAATGTACTATGCTATGTACTGCGAGCGTACTGTACTTTCTAGAGCTTGTTTTTCTTTATCTGTACCGTTTTTCTTAGTAATTCACACTGGTATGTATCTTTGTATGAGGCTTGAGCGATGGATTGTTGAGTAATGGGAACATTTAGTTCGGTTTCCCCCGACGAGGGACAGAACTGATAGAGCAAGAATAGAAATGAGGCGACTTTTGATTTAGCTCTCCCCCCCGACCGAGTAGAACTGGAAAGGCGCAGCAGCAATCTCGATCCCCACATACGTACGACCGACGACCTCTCTTAATGTCACCTCACGCACGCGCGGGGGTGTACGGTAGAATGGGAAAAAGAGAGTCAAGGGTTGTGGGTGGGCAGGTGCCGCAAACATATCGTGCTACGAGCTATACGACTCGATTCTAGCAGGTAAACTCCGCGCCAGATATGGGGCGAGGAAAAGGTAGCGACGCGAATCTTGCCCGTGATCTTTTTTTTTTTCGCTTCGAATTCCTGATTTATTGTTGAGAGCGTCGTTGGCCGTCTTTAGATGAAATCGGCGGCACCGCAAGAGAACTATGAAAAGTATGGGCCCTCTGCCGCCTTGACGTCAGTCCCCGGCCCTTCCCGGCATCCAGACGACGATCAAGGGACCGCCGCCCGGCAGGCCGACCGACCGCCCCCCTTCCCTACCGACCACCAACCGTATGAAAAGAGGACGGCAGGGCTTTCTCCCCAGAACGCGGCGGCGGCACAAAAACCTTCATCCGCCAGCCCAGCTGGCTCCCCCGGGCCATTCAGCCTTTTCTGGCTTTCCCCCCACCCTCCCTCCGCCCCCTGCCGCCAGGGAGAGAGCCCCCACCACGGCAGGCCTAAGGCCTAGACTACTAGGAGGAGGAAGAGACCAAGTGGCTAAGTGAAGTACTCCGGCACCGAGAATAGGGTCCCTCTTCTTTCTTTCTTCCGGCCCTCGTTCCCTTGGGAGTTTTCTACTTCTCTCCTTTCTCATCTGCCGAGTTCCTCCCTCTCCTCACATTTTCCTTATTCATCCTCCCCCTGAATGCTCCCCGAAAAGTTTCACCCAGTAATTGCCTGTTCCTTGCTGGCTTTTTTGTTTGGCATGTACTTTGATACCAAGTGGCAGTTGGGCTTAGGACCTTCAGACTATTGTCATAAACGGTTCCAGGAAAGCCGTTTGACGCCAGCTAGACCTAGGGAGTGTTAGGCTATAAGAGGATCAATGCCCGGACATAAAAGCCAGCAGGTGTTTTTTTGTTGTACCAAGTCAACGTGAAACGTGTGCCGAAACGGTTCCTCTGTTTTGTTTTAGCTTTAGCACATGCTTTAAAGTGAAACGTTACAAATGTGACGGTACTACGGTTTTAAAACGCCAGTGCAAAGGACGAAGTTCCGATCGGCAAACATGCAAAGTGTATCTTTTTTTTTCAAAATGAAGTCGACTCATTTTCGAAAACGTCAAAGACGCACCAATATCGCCGCGCTTATTCGAGGACGCTGTCTTAGGCGCGTGGGCGATAAGAAAGAGAAAATAATATCGCTCTCTCGAACCGTATGCAATATTTACACAATTTCCGACAACTCGGGGTCCTTCTCTTTGCGGAAGGGAAAGACAAATTATTGGCAAATATTGTATTTTCGCAAGAAAATTGGCGCAGGCGTGAGTTTCGCTGCTGCATCTTTATTGTCACAATTTTCGGTTGGAATTTAGCTTAAAACGTGTTTTCATCCGCAAAGTTTTTCGTGCCTGCTGTGCATTTTAAAATTTTTACTTATGAACAAAAATAGTGAATTTTTGTGGCCTTAGTACCGTTTGATAGTTTTTATGAGCAGTCGTTCGTCTCATGAAATTTGACATTTCAATATGGACAGCTCACACCCACGTCCCACATCCGCTCTATTGGTGTTACGGTGCTACCCCAAGTAATATGTTTAGCGCACAGTCATAGGTGCTCAAATTAGTCTCCAATTTTGAGGGCTGGGGGAGAGGGTCTAGTAAATAAAGTTCGCACATTTCTGCAATGGGATCCGGAGGCTGGGGGGGGGGGGTCTTCATAGTCAGACCATAGGCGGAGCTTCATTTCTCTATGGTCAGACCCCCTACTTGAGCACCTATGCGCACAGTACAGAAATCAAACGATTTCAGCCAGCGAAAAAACCTCAAAGCGAAATGGAGACCGGAAATGTAAATTCTTTGCTGTAACCCGACGCACTTACCGCAGGCTGGCGGCTTTTTTTGTCTTTTTTATCACGATATGCTTCAACAATTTGTGCATAGAAAGTACTCGATACTAATGCGCTTTTTTTCATACTGTACATACATTTTTCCTTTGCCCCTTTGCCCCACGTATAACTCTTTGTAACAATCTAAAGAAAGTGAACCTCCTCGATATTGTCGGATCTCCCATTTATATCCGGGTTGCGTGAGTTGCTGCTCTTTTCTACCGCGGTCATTCGACGGACGGATGGAGCGCCACTTCCGGTGGGAAAAGATCGGTGACAAGGTAACTTTTGAGAACCAACTTTCTCCGGTTAAAACACTTTTTCAGCTTAAAAATGAGGAGGGCTATTTCCTGTGTCTCCTCTCTTACTCCGTTATAGTTATCGAACATTCGTATTCGTACCAAGATGTTCCCTGAAATCGTCAGATCTAATATACTGTATTAGTACTTTTTAAAAGGATCGCCAAAGATCCGTACCACGACTACCATCGTACATAACTGCCAGTGTCGTAAATATTGCCATCTGCTCTAGACGAAAGGATTGGGAAAAGGAACCATTCGCTGTTTCTCTCCGATTAATGCAGGTGTACAAAAGAAGTATATTGTCTCCTCTTCTCCTCCCCCGCCGTACCTTTACAAATACAGCTCCTAACTACAATCCCCGTTACGTCTTAAAAGGGAAACAAATCGAGTAAGATGATAAAAAAGGAGAATTAAACCTTACGTAAAAGTTGTTCCGCGCTTTTTTTTTTTTTGAAACCAGCCTTTAAAAAGGTATGGGTGAAAACTTCGAATTACCGATTTGAAATTGTCGAGGTATGAAGCTGATTGAGGCGAAATAAGAAAATACACTCTTCATCATTTAGCATCTTTTCGCGCCGAGAAACTTTTTTGCACCACCACTCGATCATAAAGCACCGGGTAACGACCTGATCTTTCGGCAGGAGCGTAAACCCGCATCATATCACCGCGCGGCGTTTAGTTAGGGAGAAAAAACCCGCATGATAAAAGTACATATATGTATAGTTCATGTAGAGCACGGTAATCTTTTTGGTGCATGACTGGATACCGTCCAAGAGGCCAGGGGGCGGAGGGAGGAGGGGGGGCATTGAAAGAGGACCGGAGGGGGGGGGGAACCGCCTCCTCCTCCTCCGACTTTATGTTCCCTCCTCCTATGTACCCTCTTTCCATTGGAATGGACGCTCGCTCTCCACTTCGAAAATAGGGGGGCATTTCTGGGCGGACGAGGCAGAAGGAGAATGAGGAGGCTTTTACTCCTCCCAAGGGAGGGAGAGAAACGGAGGGGGAAGACAGGAAAAAAGAAGTTGCTCGGTGGTGTCCTTTCCTACTCCCCCATCCCTGTCTTCGACCTTGTCCGGCGGAGGCAGCTGCTCCTTCTAGCTATGGCTAGGTGGTCATAAAGGGGCGCTCCCTACGGCGGCGGCGGCGGCGGCGGCCTCCGCCTCTGGAGCAAAACGAAGAAAAGAAAGGAAGAAAGGGGCCCCTCCGTTGGGTGGTAGAAAGGGCCGAACGAAGCCTTTCTCTCAGCTGTTTGGCGAGCAAGGCAGTCCATCCCTTACTTTCGTCCTTTTTCTTCCCATCGGCGCATGTGTAAGAGAGTCCGAGTAGAGAGGGAGGAAGAAGAAGTCCCTTCCTCTCTCCCTCCCTATCATCTTCTTACCCCGGCTCAAGTGCGAGGGAGGGAAAGAGCCTCCGAAAGGTCCTTTGCAGCAGCAAAGTCTCAAGCCGAAGAGAAAGCCCCCTCTGGGTCTTCTCCTCTCCCCTTGGAAAGTAATAGGGGGGAGGAGGGGGAGGCGGAGGCGACCGAGGGGGGGAGGAGGAATAGAGGGCTCAGTTGTTGTGCTGTAGGAGGAGGCCGAGGAGGGGGAAGAAGGTGTACGTTGTAGCCCTGTACTGTTCTGAGCAGTTGTGCCTTCTTGAGTGCTAGCGAGCGAGAGTGGGACTGAGGCGCCCGGCGGCGACGGACTGTACGCTTCGCCTCCTCTTCCTCTCCCTCTCCTCTCTTGGGGGGAGGCGCGCATACACCCCTCCCCCCTCATACTCACGCACATACACACACGCACTTTCAGTCAGTTTGGAAGAGGAGGGGCGGAGGAGGAGAGAGAGAGGAGGCGGAGGCGGCTGCGCTGCATGAGGACGAGAAAAAAAAGGAGACAGTCTCGAGGCTCGATCCCTCTTCTCCCATCACTTCCTCCTTTCTGCCCTTCGTCGCGCGGGCCCGTGAACACGACATAAATTGCGCGGAGGACGCTTTTGTGCAGCGGCGCCGCTCGCAAACAAGAGAGGAGGAGGAGGAGACAACGGGTAATTAAGGGGGAGGGGGAAAGAACGGATCTCTTCCTCCTCCGCTCTAAAGCCGTAGACAGTCCAAGAGAGGTCTTTCTTCCTCCGGACTCAGTGGCCGTCTCACTCCGCGGGGGAGGAGCTTCGCAGCGGCGCTAACAAGTGCCCCCGCCGCTCCGCGCAGCGGCTACCCACCGTAGAAACT
>JAAUYJ010154501.1_pt1 | contig 10467 bp, 10 predicted proteins | sample 7278031 | NCBI WGS metagenome assembly JAAUYJ01 (sample SAMN14350222, study PRJNA611818) | marine sediment metagenome | isolation source: surface marine sediment (1.8m) | place: French Polynesia: Moorea | collected 2018-08 | reverse complement strand
ATTCTTTATATTGTCTAACCGACCGCTGGTTCTTCATCTACTAGTCTGTCATTCCAAAGTATACAGCAAAAGTAGTGAAAGAACAGCAGGATAGGTACCACACCAAAAAAATTTTGCACATTGATCCCATCATGTTTGTCAGTGTTTGTACAGAGATGAAAAAAAAGTTAAATCTGGTACATATAAGAAGTTTTTGTACAATTGTATCCTTTGAATTCCCTTCGAAAGCATCAATGCACCGTCGAACTATATTGAATATGGATCATATCGTGGGAAAGACGGATTGATTCTAAGATCCCACAGGGTGTAAAATTTCAAGAAATGGTCCGTGCTACTTTTGGACTTCATAATATATCCCGACTCATAACAAGGCTTCATTCAATGCGATGTATGCTAATGCTAAGTCTCGCAACATCCACTTTTCCGAAAAACTCCCCCCTCCTTGCGCTAATTTTCCTAATCTCGCTCAGGTAAAAAACCAACTAATTTGTCCGTTTGGATAGGACGAATCTCGCCTATGATAACAAGTGCGAACAATGTGGGGCAGAGCAGCAGCTATGGAGAAGGGGCTTTTAACTCCAGCTGCCGTACGACAAGACAAGGAACCCCTAGTGCAGGAGGGATCCCTACTTACGACAGCGTCTCCTTGCTGCCGACGGAGCCCCGACCCCGACGGACGAGGAGGAGGAGCTGCCGAATGGATGGAAAGTTAGCAACATTTGGCGAGCCTCCCTCCCTCCCAACAGCAGATTCAGAAGCGGCTGCGTCCGTCCGTCCATCGGGCTCGGCTGTGGGAGAATCGACCGACGCACGTATACGTACGTGCTTGCACTTGATACACAAGTACGCGTAGTAAAGAGAAAGGAAAGCTGCTGTGTAGAAGCTGCTGCTGCTGCTGCTGCCGTTGACGGGTGCGGCTGCGGCGTTGCTTCCGCCGCAGCCGGTCATTTGCATTTGTGTTTCCTCCCCGCCGCTGCACACGACAAAAACAGGAAAGAAAAAGTGCAGCCAAGCCAAGAAAAGGGCAAGATGTGGACGTCTTATGTGTGTGATCGGGAGTCGTGAAGGAGGTGTTTTTTATTTTAGTGATCAAGAAACCCAAGTGCAAAGAAAAAGGAAAGCAGAAAATGTCAGTGAATTCTTTTTTGATGGATCAATAGACAGGAGGGGACGCCACCTCTCCCTTAGAAAGATATAACACTGTTCTGGTGAGTTGGCATAAGCATTTTCCCGCCGTTGAATCGATATTTCGTGCTACCGGTATTTGCGGTGCTTTCGATCGTACAGAACATGTGACCTTTTTGATAAGCACCTCTGCGTTGTCCTCCACTTTTCCTTGGCCGAAAAAGGTGTTTGAGTACGTATACACGTATATTCTACAGAACACATTCCCAAAAAGAGCTCATAGTGTCCGCATACATGCACGGAATAAATGTTTCCTGTTGCTTTTTTGGGGCGAAAGCGAAATAGATGCAATTTTGGCTTTAAAATCCACTGGATTTTTTAATTTTTATAAGCAGATAAAAGGCAAAAGAATATGTGTTTTTCGTTTCGATAAATGAATGGACTGCAGAATTAATGAATTCTTTGGAATGGGGTATATTATATCCCAATCAATCAGAGCAAGTAGAACTATTTTCTGCAACATCACCATGGACAGGATTTCCCTCCCGATCCTAGAAACAGCTGATGCAGCAGTGCATTTGACGTGCTCTCCCTTCTCCTTCACGTTCAGTTGCGTCAATCTTTCTTTTGTTGCTCGACAAAGCCGGCAAGCGAAACACTGCAGCAGTTGGTGGCATTCTTGCACCATCAATGAACAACATAGCAAAAAAGAGTGAAATTTGGAACTTTCTACCAACAGAAAACATAGTTTTTTCTTCAACTTGGTCTTGGACAGGATTTCCCTCCTGCTCTGAAAAACAGCTGATGGATGTTGCCCATTGTTGAGCTCTCCTTTCTTTTTGCACGTCAAGTTGCGTCAATCTCCCACTTTCTCTCTTTTGTTGCTCATCATAGCTAGCAAGCAATACACTGCAGCAGTTGGTGGCATTCTTGCACCATCAATGAACATCATAGCAAAAAAGAGTGAAATTTGGAACTTTCTACCAACAGAAAACAACAGCAGTTGATGGCATTCTTGCACCCTCATTAGGTGATGCAACAAGAAAGTATCAAAGCCCTGGATTTTTCCAAAGTAAATAATAATGTTTCCTCTGCAACAGTATCTTGGATGGGATTTTGTTCCCATTCTTGAAGACAGCTGCCACAGCAGTCCAGTGATAAGTTTTCCCTTCTTCCACACATCCAGTTGTGTTGCTCCTTATCTTCCTGCTTGACACAGCCGGCAATAATTACATAGCAGCAGTTGATGGGATTCTTGCACCACTAATGAACTTCACAGGAGGAAAATGTCTTCAATCTGAAAGTGCTTTTCTGATCTTTTCCCTTTGCCAGTTCTGGTGGGGTGGGAGTCACTGGGAAAAATTAAGCTTGCTGCATGCCAGTAAAAATTGTGGTGTTGTACTTTGTCGGTAAGCTACTGTTGTGCAGTAAGAGGAGCGGCTCCTTTTAAGAAGGAACACATTCGGCTTTGATCGCTTTTTTCTAGCCATCAAAGCATATGTGCTTTTTTAACTCATTAATTTTTTTTATTAGATGCAGAAGCAAGTACGAGTTTTTTTGAAGTAAAACCACTATTTCATGAACAAAGTGAAGTTCTCTTTTTTGTCAGGCTCCATTGGTTTTCCCCCCAGCTTCCTTCTCACTCCCTTCCCCCCCTTGAATTTTGTTCGGAGCTCACAACCAATTTTCTTGCTCTTTGTCTGTTCTGCATGTATTAAATTGCGTTTCAACACAGTCTATTCTTTCTTTCTCTTCCAGTCGGACAGCGCCATGGCTACCTCGTGCGGTCGTCGCTTCGTGACGGGCAGCGGCCGAAAGGTCCGCGTCCGCCCCGATATACCCGTCGACCTCTCCCCCAGGAAAAAGGGAAAGAAGCCCAACGCCATATCCTCACTCTCCAAGAAAATGCTGGAAAAGAGAAAGAGCCTCTCAGACATCGAGAAAGGCGAGAACCAAGTGGAGGAGGAAGACGACGTGCCCTTCAACAGTGACATTGACCGTCCGCGGAAGAGAGTCATCGTCCTCTTCAAGACCGAGGCGGACAAGATGGTCGACATCAGGAGGAACAGGAGGACGAGCAGGCTGTCCAAGAGAAGGAAAGCACAGCAGTCGAAGGTGGAGGAGGAGGAGGAGAGGACTCCCTGGTGGGAGGAGAAGAACGTGGCCAAGACCTCCTCGCCGCCGGTCAGGCTCACTTCTCCGCCAAAGGGAGAAGAAAAGGAGGAGGAGATGGGGGAAAAGGTTGGCGAGGCGGAAGAACAGGTGCAAGAGGTGAAGAAGGAGCGGGAGGAAGTGGCGGAGGAAAATAAGACGCCGGAGAAAGATTCGCATCTGGTGCTGGAGGTGACGGTGAAACAGGAGGAGCTGCAGCCGCTCTCCGCCACACGGGAAGAAGTCCAAGATCCTCCCCCAGTGGTGTTCCGCCGCCGCCACAACCCTCCCCTCCTCCCCGTCCAGGACGAGCTGGTCTACGACCACCAGCTCCCCCAACAGGCTCCACCTGCTCCTGTAGCACCTGCTCCAGCACCTGCCGCCGTCCCTTCCCTTCCGCCGTCTCCTGTCGCCGCCGATAAAAATCGAAATTTGAATTTTCGCTCTCCTCGCCCGAAAAAGGGAAGGGGGAAAGAGGAGGAGGAGGGAAAGAGGGAAAACAATTTCGGGGAAGAGAAAGGGGTTGACGCCGCCGACGCCGCCGACGTCCCCCCCGTTCCCGTCCATGGGGGGATCGCCCCCTCTGCCCAGTCCTGCAGCTCCATCCCCGCCAGGACATTCCAGTCCGAGCCCGAAGAGCAGTCCCCGTCTCCGGAGAAGACCTCAGACCTGCTGTTGCGCCTGTCCGGCGGCGCAGTGCGGTGCGCAAAGTGCCAGCTAGACTTCTCTGAGGGCGAGGACGCAGCCGAGGCCCACCTGGCACACGAGCACGTCTGCCCATTCTGCTTCAGGACCTTCAAGACGAGGATGTCCAAGCTCAGCCACACCCGGTCGGCGCACCCGGAGGAGCACGACAAGCAGTGCCTGGGAAAGTCGGGGAGGGGCAGGAAGTTGAAGAAGGGGCGCACCACGGCTATGGCGGCGGAGAACCAGGGGCCAGAATCCCTCGGCGAGGCCCTTCAGGTGCCGGATGGCACCGCCATCCCGGCGCCTGGCCCAGGAGTTCCAGCTGGGTCGACAGCGTTGGTGCCAACCTCGTTTCGGGCCCCGCCGGTGTCGACGCCTGCAGTGGGCGTCAACCCTTCCTTCTCCGAGCAGCTCCTGAAGTTGGAGCTCCCGTCCGCCCCCGCAGCACCGGTCCCTGGCATGCGCGGCAGCAACTACGGCTTCTTCGCGTCGGAGAACGCGGCACTCTGGTCCGTGCTCAACCAGCTGGTGCCCATCCCGCCGCCGCAACTTCAGCAGGACCAGGATCAGAAGGCGAACGCCATTAAAGATGAGAGGTGAGAAAAAACAATCGTACAGAGAGCGATGGAAAGGTTGTTGCATTTGGCACACCGGTAAAGATTTCCACGCAACTGAGAGGAGCAATACACAGTCTTGGCCATATTTTTATTGGCCTTGTGCCAGGTGTCTAATGACCTCAAAGTGGCGTGTGTGTGCAAAGCAATTCGCTGGAAATATATTACCTTACATTCATGTTTTTTTCCAGCTCCGAGGACGTCATCAACAGCTCGGAGCACGCCGCACGCCGCCGCCCCGGGCGAATCCCTCGCAAGGCCAGCCTGGCAGACAACCTCGGTCTGCGCTACCGTCGCGTGGCCAACCTGGTCCACCCAGGGCTGCAGGCGGCAAACGCAGAAAATCCAGACAGGAGCGCCGCTGTCCTGGAGCAGGGCAGGGTCAAGCCGCTGGGGGGGGCGCTGTCAAGGAGGTACTTTGAGCAAGTTTCCCAGATGGAGATCGACAAGGCCCTGCTGACGGGCCCGGCCCATGCCGAGGTCCCTGAGGCCGTGGTGGCTCCAGACGGCGGAGAAGGAGGCAAAGACGAAGACGAGGCTGATCTGTGCGAGAATGAGGAGGAGGCGGAGAAGGTCAGAGCACTCACCTCCAACCTGAAGCCGGAGGCTCCTCCCTGCCAGTGCTTCCCGGACGGCAAGGCGGAGCTGGAGCCGGACTCTGGTCCTTACTACACCCACCTCGGGGTGGGGCCGACGGTGGAGGAGCTGCGGCGGAGGCTGTGCCTGCAGATCGGGTGCTCGGAGGAGGAGCTGCGGACGGAGCGGGCAAAGTTCGTGCCGACGGAAGGCAAGGGAAAGTACGGCTGCCCGGTGGTCAAGTACGTCATTCGGCGATCCTCGCTGCGGGAGAAGTACCTGGCTGTGTTGAAGCGTCGCCAGGGCCACTCTTGCGCCAACGCCGTCATCGTGGTGGCGCTAGTGGCGTGGGACGGGGTGGCCAGGACCAGGGCGGACGACGCTTACGAGACGCTCAAGGAGAAGCTGGGCAACCACGGGCTGGAGACGTGGAGGAAGTGCGGCAGCAACACGCAGAAGCTGTGCGGCTGCCAGGGAATCAGCGGATACGTGAGTTTTGACCAGCCTTAAAAGATGGTACGAACGGTAATTGGTACTCTTGCTTTTTACCAGGAGGGCGGCGCCAGCTTCAGTTTCGGTTGCTCCTGGAGCTACTACATGGGCATGTGCAAGTTCGCCAAGAGCAACAAGGAGAACATTAAGAAGTTCCGCCTGAGCGACAAGGAGCACGAGGCCGAACTGGAGGACACCCTGCAGAACCTGGCCACCGACCTGGCCCCGCTCTACCGACGGATGGCCCCCGTCTCCTACGGCAACCAGGTGGCCTTCGAATCGGTGGCCTCGGACTGCCGCATAGGGCACCCGGTCCAGGGCGGAGGGAGGCCCTTCTCGGCCGTGACAGGGGTGGTGGACTTTTGCGCGCACGCCCACCGAGACACCCACAACATGAACGCCGGCTGCACCGTCGTCCTCACCCTGACCAAGCCGGAGAACCGCCCTTTTTCCACCACTGTGGCGCCGGACGACGAGCAGCTACACGTCCTCCCGCACTACATACCGGAGATCGACCAGGCTGATCCAGAGATAAACAACGAGGCGTACAGTCGGAAGCATATCGAGGGCTCCGTCAAGTTCCTTGAGAAGTTCCACCGGACCATGGTCATCCGCAGCAAGCCTCTGGAGAAGCCCACGAGGAGGAGGAGCTCAAGACTGATGAAGCGATCCCTCTCGGCGGCCAGGGGGGCGGAGCAGCAGCAGCAGGAGCAACATCAACAACATGGGCGGCTGCACCCACACAATTCCGTTCAAGGAACCGTCCTCCCTGTTGCGCCTGCTGTCCCCACCTCCCCGACCACCACGAGCTGGAGGAGCCCCGCGCCAACCCCGGGAATGACGTCGCCGGACAAGATCACTCCGGCCGCCGCAGCCTTCCTGAAGAAGCAAGAGCAAAAGGTCGGCCTCCTTCAGAAGGCAATGGCCGCCGATGGCCGCAATCAGGCCAGAGCCAACTTGGACAATCGTTTGGGCGAGCTAGTACAACAACGCCAGGTATTCCAGCAACAACAGCAGCAAAAGCCACCACGCGCAAACATGGACCAACAGGTACGGCAGCAGCCTCCCGTCAACCCCGTTGTCGCCAACGCCAACGCCTCATTCGTGCTGAAGAAGCCCACCCTGGGTTCATTTGGTGGCTTCTCCGTGAAATACGTTGGCCCGGCGAACGCTCAAGCCTCCAACCCTCAAGTCTCCTCCTCGTCCTCTTCGACCCACGCCGTCCCCTCGGTGGGACCTCAACAAACCCAACTTCCTTCCATGCCAGGCTTGGGCAGGCAACAAGGACCGGCCTCTGAGTTCTTCTCCCTTGGAGGACAGAACCTCGCGGCGGCCACCAAGGGGGCGACGTGGGAAGCAGGATTGAGACAAAACGCCTTCATGAACGGGACCTTTGGCGGAAAAATGCTCAATAGCTTAAAGTCATTTGGCTCGCAGCAGCAGCAGCAGCAGCAGCAGCAGCAGCAGCAGCCGGGCCCTACTCCTCATCCTTCCACTTCTTCATCTCCCGTCATTTCCCAAGAGTCCATCGCGGCCGCCATCGCCATCGCCCGAGACAGCCTCCACCAACTGGACGGTGGCGGCGACTGCTTGGAAGACGACATTCCCCAGTTCGAGATAAGACCCGCCGCTAAAGCAGGAGGAGCTCCTCCTCCTCCTCCTCCTCCTGCTGCTGCTGCTGCTGTTGCTGTTAAGGCTTCTGCAAAAGTGCAGCCTCCAAAGCGGGTCCAGATAAGGGCTCCTTCGGGAAAACCAAGGGGTCGGAAGCCGAAGGCCACCGCCGAACCTGTGCCTCAGCAACCGCAGCAGCCCAAAACGTCTCTAGTAATCAATCAGAAGCCGGCTGGACAGCAAAGCGTCCAGGGCCACTTTGGACAACCGCCCGCCGCCTCTGCTCTCATCAATGGGCATGACCTCTCCAGGATCCAATGGAGCGGTCGGAACACCGTCGAGGTGACGCCACAACTGCCTTCGGTGCCTTCTTCCTCCTCCACGACAAGTGCTCAACACCTCCGAGGCCTTCTTCCACAGATGCCTGAGGTGATACCGTACAAACCATACAACACTGCCGCCTCTTCCGCCCAGCCTCAACAAAACGGCCACTTCCACGGATTGCAACAGCAAGTACAAAAACATCCTTGGCCTCAATCAGTACAACAACCACAAAGTCAGGGGACTTTGCCTGCCCAGCAGGCTCCCCAGCAGCATTTCATACAGCCCACACAGCAGCAGCAGCAGCCTCCAGCACATCCCCCGATCCAGACCCATGGCGGGATGACCACCCCTCCTTGGGAGGGCGGAGACGGCTTTTGCAACCAACACCAGCAGCAGCCTCAGCAGCAGCAAAAGTTGCAGCAGCAGCAGGAGCAGCAGAACGGGTTGTGGCCACGACCGCCCCTAACGCCGGAGAAGTCTCCGGTGAAGTACGACGAAAAGTCCCCTCTTCGCAACGACGTCGAGTCTGGAGTAGAGGAGCCCGTTAAGCTTCGCGTGGAGGAGACCAACAACGAGGAGATCTTCAGCGACGCCTCCATGGGAGGGCTAGCAATCGCACTTACGCACGGGTACGTACGAGAATCGGAAATTCAAAAGTATTTTTTGTGAAGAACTTTGGAACGTGTGTGTGTTGAAAATATGAGTGGTTTAATGCTTTCAACTTTTAATAATAATCCGTTCTTGTCCAGGTCCGTTCTGTTCGAATGCGCCCGCCACGAGCTCCACGCTACGACAGCCCTCCGCCACCCGAACCGCCGCCTGCCCACCCGCATCGGCCTCGTCTTCTACCAGCACAAGACGCTCAACTTCCCGCACCACGGCAAGGAGGCCAACGCCAAGCTCAGGGCCAAGAACCAGCGCAGGAGAGAGGCCTGGGAAGACAAGGTCAACCAGATGAACGAGAGGGACTACCTGGCGTGGCTCACGGGGAACTTCGTGCCGACGCCAAAGCGCCTCGATCTGATGCGCCAGGCAGGCCTCCCCTTCCCCCCCGGCGAGGTGCCCACGGTGGAGCCAGGTTCGAGGCTCCTCCTGGACGACCCCGCCCCGGGTCGAACCGGCCTCGGGGGCCTCGGGGCGCCACCGGACCCATCCTTCCTCTCGGTCCACCCGGACGGAGAGCGGTGGATCCAGAAGCTGAGAGAGGCGCACCATCACAAATAGGAAAGAATTTTACAGGCTGTGTGAGACAGGATAGGAAGAAATATGAAGAAACAAACACCACTGCCAAGTCTGTTCCCCCTACCCCTTCCACACAGAAAAACTTTTTCGTTTATTTTTTTTTTGTCATTTGTTTCCCTTTTTGTTGCTTTCTACATTTCCTGATCTCCCCTTTAAGATGAACTGAGAAGGTGCTTTTTTGTTTGTTTTTAGGTACAAAAGGAGTTTTTTGTGTGCGAGTATTTTTTGTGCTTAACGACGTTTATACTATGTGTGTTTTGTGAAAACACTAGCCCTTTTCAACTGATACCTCAGTCGAATGAACTTTTTTTCGAAGAGTTGTGCCCCCCCATGCGCTCAAAAAATAGGTATCTCGCCAGAGGCGAACCCCCTGCAAAAAGCTTTGAGAAACTTTTGCTGCCATTTTTGCCACCAACAAAAAAAGCCTTTTCTCCTTTTAGGCCCAAAAAATTCTTTGCAGAGAATAAACTTTGAAAATCCGCTCAATAATTTCGCGAAGGAATAATTTAATTTTTTTTTAAAAAAAAACAATCTTCAGTTCGTTCAGTAAATGAACCCCGGGTGGTGGTATCCGTTGCTCTTGTAGAAGTACACGTTTGGGTTCCCCGCCGACTTTGTCCGGTCATGCTCGTGGAGGGAGGTGTAGATGTTCTCCAAATCGGAGCGGGAGTACACGCCTGGAAAAGGAAAAGAATATTAAATTATGGGCATGGCAGCGTGTGTTGTTGATATTTACAGCAATTTTTTTTTACCTGGCGGCAGCCTTGGGTAGTAGTACTGCCAGTACTGGTACATCTTCTCCGGGAAGAAGTGTGATGGGAAGTAGGGTGTGCGACTGGAGTAGGGTGGGGGTGCGGGGGGAGCGGGCTGGGAATACTTCATACCGTGAAAGAGAAACGGGGCAGAAATGGGTGCTTTCGTTACCGGGTGCAAGACGGGGTGCTGTTGTGTCTGGTGGTAGTGGTGGTGCGGAGGAGGGTGGTTCCCCATGAGTCCTGCTGCGCTGAGCACCCTTGGCCCTCTTCCTCCCCTGACATGCCCGTTGTGCTGATGGTGCCTCCTCTCCCCCGTTCCCGCTGCGGCCCCCCCCGCGTTCGTTTCCTGGTTGGAAGGAGCGTTTGCCGAGGGAGGGACGACCCTCAGTGGGCGGTGGAAACCTGTGTGCATTAATTGGGGAAAAGGTGCGAAAGTAGTGCGTTTTGTGTCCTTGCTCCTAATCATACGGTGACGTTGTGTGACAGTGTTTTGAAGTGAATAGCAACTGTAATTATATTTTCACCTGTGTATGAGTTTCCCGCCCTGAAGTATGGGCTGTCCGGCCTCGCCTCCTTGTAGAGCGATCCCTGGTTGTTTCCCCCCGCCGTCCCTCCAGAGCCCCCTCCGCCTCCTCCTCCTCCTCCGCCGCCCATCCGAGCGCCAGAGAGGTTAATGGTCTTGTGGGGCTTGAAGTGGTAGAATGAAGGCGAGTAGCGCTCGTAGCCGCCGCTGGCAAGGTAGAACCTGGATTGAAAGAAAGAACAACAATTACGAAGAGTTGATTGTAGGGTACGGGTAATTTTCCCCATCTGTCGTCTCTTCTAATTAGAGGGAGAGGAGTCTCCTTAGCCAGACCTTTGCTGCAAATTTCGGTTCGGTCATTTGATAT
>JAAUYJ010195348.1_pt1 | contig 10470 bp, 8 predicted proteins | sample 7278031 | NCBI WGS metagenome assembly JAAUYJ01 (sample SAMN14350222, study PRJNA611818) | marine sediment metagenome | isolation source: surface marine sediment (1.8m) | place: French Polynesia: Moorea | collected 2018-08 | reverse complement strand
GCATGTGAACAGACGCCATGAAGAGTTTCGAAAGCAGACTGACTATATTTCTATCGTATTCATTCATACAGAGAGCGCGCGCGGGCGCGCTCGTTCTAGTGTCTCTACACACTCTTTTATTTCAAAGCAACTTCCCGTGTTCCAAGGAATAGGTTGGAATTCAATCTGATGGTTCGTTGAAATCACCTCCCCGCGGACACCTGCCCACATTCCGACAGTTGAGGCCGCAGCAGAGACGGGCGGGAAAGGAGAAACAGAGCACCTCTCTTGTGTACACACAAAGTCAAGACTGTAAATAGCTCGGAGGTAAAGAAAAAAGGAGGAGGAGCCGTGAACGAATAAGAAGAGAGGCGTTGCCGGCCTAAAGTGATTTTATGGCGAGCTGCTACAGGGAAGGGGGGCCGAAAAGGAGGGAGGGCATCCGACGCCTCTCCACCAATCAGACGGAGGGACAGGGGGAGGGAATAAGAAAGGCCCTGGAATGGAGAATAAAAAGTACTTGCCCGGTCGGAGCAGCCGCCGCCGCATGAGTAACATCTTCGCGGCACGAAGCAAGGTTTGAGGACACCGCCAGTGCTATTCCAAGGGGTGGTGAAAGGATCCCTTCTCTCTCTTTCCTTTTCGTCGGAATCGCCGGCGCATGAAATTGATGACGGGGATCGAAGGGGAAGAGATCCGTTTACCTAACGGTGGGAAAAGGTGATGTCTTCTTCTTTCCTAACCGCCGGAAGATTCATCGCCTTTGACTTTGTGCCATCCTAGGAAAGTGGAGGAGGAGGGTGAAATGGAGATGGAGTCAAAAGTGGAGGCGGGAAAGATTGTTTCCCGCCACGACCACGCACGGAGTCAAAAAAGGCACTAAATCTGCTTTTCTTGGGAAAAACTCCCCCGCCCCCTTTGCCTTTGGGATGGAAAGCATACTGGTACAGTAGGTCGCAAAAAAGGAGGAGGGATTTCCCCACTTGTAAGCTTGAATGTTTCAAAACGGCATCACAGGGAGCAAAGGCCCAACACTTTTGGAAAAGGGTACAGTACAAAAAAATTGCGAGACTGCGTCTTCAGCACTACGTACAAGAATAGCGTAATGTAGGCTTGCTTCTCTACGAGTCTGAGCCAGCAGATAATTTTCTTGGACAGCAAAAAAACGACCTGAACAAAAAAGTTAAAGAAAGAGGGAATATTCCCACGACACGAAAAAAGAAAGGGCAGGAAAAAAAGAAAGAGAGGGCGCAAAGTCGTCAAAGTCGACGTCGAAAAAAAAGTCGGTTTTCCAACGGTCCCTTTTCTCCCCCTTCCCACGCGCGAACAAGTTGGTTGTTCGTCGGCGGCGTAAAACGCGATTACGGCCTCCTCCCTCCCCTCCCCCTTCCGCAGGTAAATGAGAGACGAGAAATGTGCAAGCAAGCGGCCGCTCACCATCCATATCCTGTTTTCCGGCCGAAGAGGGGGGGGTCACCAACGAAATGTCTCACGCCGAATAGGAGACAGGAAGGGCCCGTTTTCACTCCCCTTCCAGCGGCAGGAAAGTTGACACGTCCGTTCCCACATCTTTCCTTTTTCCTTCCTTCCTGTTCGTGCAATATCGGTTGAAAGCATGGGAGCTTTTATTTCGGTGGGGAGGGAGGAAAGACGGTTGGTCCCGTCCCGAGGCGGGCGGGCGGCTTGCTTGTGCCAGACTTGTGCTACGCGTTGCCTTTCCTTCCTTCTTTCCTCCCCAAGCCTGGATTTTTGTCTCATTCGTCACAATTTGGGTGGAAGCTATGGACCGAACTTTAGCGTGACGGGAAGAAGGACGTTAGCGTTATCAAAGTGCTACTGGAGGACAGGGGAGAATCAACAGCCTCATAATTCGGGGGAGAGACGAGTTTGAAGTTTCTGAAGGCGGATATATTAATCAGAAACGCATGGCTGGGCTGAATAATGCCCACCAAAAACTGACACGGCAAAAAAAGGGGTGCGAATTACGACAGGTCAAAGGGAAGGGACATCATCTTTCTCGATTGCTCACCTTAACACGCCAGCCTTGGCAGCCGCATTTTCACGTTGACTTCCACACAGCATACGCTAAGCTTCTTTCATGTGAACTGTGAAAGTACCTTCCTTGCAGTTGCTAGGGATCTCTTGTTCACTGAATTGAAGGAAGAGTTCAGCAACACCTTTTTCGATCTCTTACCTGACAGTGAAACCGGAGAGGGGCCCTTCTCATCCTCCTGCTACAAATCAAAGTTCTAGAACTGTTGCCGAGGCAAAACATTATCCACTCTGGAAGAAGGTGGCAGGATCCATATATCCATGAAATTCGTTATCCATATTTTTTGGCGAAATAAAGTTTGTTGAACTACAAGACCCAAAAAATGATCGTGTGACGCTTGACGGACAGGTGGCCATCGCGCCTCCTCTTTCCTCCCTCCCGGGGCTTTTCTCTGTCAATTAGCAGGGAGGGCGCAGATGCAAGTTCAACCGAAAGAGGGGGGGGATGAATATCGCGCGAAGCTCACTCTCTCCAGTCCAGAGCACCCAACGGTCGCAGGGGTGACGCCAAGAGCGGCAGATGCGCAACCCTCCCCCAAAAATATCCCGACTGGGAATTTGAACTGGGAAGGGAACGGGCAAAAGTCGCACGCGGACGGATGGGAAAATGTCCGTTGGGAGGAAGGATCACTGGGGGAAATCGATTGGGAATATCAAGAAATCGAAATCGATTCGTCAAGATTTTTCTATGCCACCTACCAAGAAATGCTGTCTTGAACTCATGTTCAACGCAAGTTCTTACGTACCGTTCTTGAAGAGAAATCAATTCTCTTGCCTAAAAAGAGGGAAACTTTTTGATTGACTTTTACAGCAAACTATGGTAATTAATAGTTGCTAATTGACTTTTAAGAAAAGTAACAAAAATATGTCGCCTGTAGCACAATTATAAGAAATAAAAAAGTGCACTCCATAGAATACTATCTAGGTACTCTCATGACCACTAGAGGTCTCTACTGTCTGGTGTGGCCTATGTATGTATGAACTATGGAGGCATTTCATTGCGCCATCTGCAAACTGAAGAAGGGACAAAAAAAAGTCGCTAAGAAGAAATAAACTATGCAGCAGCATACCTACCTTCAGAATAAGATTTGGCCCCTTTCCCAGAACAGCACAAATACAGAAAAGCCATCAATTTATAGGTCTTTTTCGCCATGGTCAAGGTCGGGAACCATGAAGTACAGAGGACCAGAAGAAATAAATACTGTTTAACAAACGAGAGGGAAGATCCGACCATTCAATTAAAAGACGGCCTTCTTAACTGTACTATACAGTACAACATATTATGCAGTTTAATGTTTAACGTTTAATGAAGTGTCTTACCTTCTCAACGGCTGCCCAGCCTCTAATGGAGAATCAGGCCTCCGGATCTCCTTCCTTCCGTGGCAGCACTATGACACCTGCTACCTGATGACATGACCAGGTGTCACTCAGGTCACTGTGTCACAGACAGTTCTACACTCTTACTTTCTATTGCATGTTGCGTGCAACCAGCCGGCCGACGTCCGTGATCTTGAGGCACTGGACACTGCTTGTGGCAGGTGAATGTTGAGTAACACCTATTGCAGGTACGTCGATTACATTTGCCTTGCATTGCCTTTCCATTTTCTCGGATCTCCGATCTCGGCCCTTCCACTTTGATTCTTTGAAAAAAATCTGAATTTGCGTAGGGATGCGCGCGATACAGGACCGGACCGTAACGTAAGCAGGGGAACGAGAAAGACACACCGTTGTAGTCACTAGAACAATGGAGAAAAAAAGGCACGTCGCACCAAAAAGAATATGTTACCTTCTTTCAGTAGTCTAATAATTTATGCTTTGCTCTTCAACCCGTCTTGTGCTCGTGTTTGTGCGCCCCACGCCTCTCCCTACTTGTCATGCCTGCTGATTTCTGCGCCGGTCTTTCTCCGCCGACGCCTTACACTCCCTTGTTGCTTCGACTTCGAGGGCGGAGGCGGCGGCGGACACGCAAGAAAGGCCTCAAGGAAAGCAACCTCGCTTATCGCCGCTCTCAACGGGATGGTAGATCTGTAGTACTAGGACAGCTACAAAGAAAGCGACGAAGAGGGAGCCGAGGGAAACACGAAACAGTATTCCTTTAAAGGACGCGTTTTTCATCAAGGTAAAAAAATATTATGTTTTCCGCCTCCTTTCCTTTCGTGCTACCGTCGGTTTTTTAATTTATTTTGCGACACTTTTCTGCTGTAGGCGAATCTCGGTAGGGCTGAGAGCGCGCTCCCCCGCCTTCTCCTGCTCCTCGCCCCACGGGTGAAGACGTCCGAGTAGTAAAGGTCCCCTCCAGAGCCGGAGGCGCGACTGCCCGGCCTGCTCTTGGGGATGTCCATCTGGCTGATGGCGCGGAAGAAGTACCTGGTGGATCCCTTGCCCGAGTGCGTGTAGACCTCCCAGTAGTGCTCCAGGATGGTCGGGCCCTTGCCGGACATGAAAACGATGGCGAACCACAGCACGGCGTAGGTGTCCAGCAGGCAGACGAAGGCGATGACGGACCTCTCGGCCACCTGACGGTCGCAGCGGCGGGTCTCTTTCAAACTGAGCTGGTCGTCGTCGTACCACTTTGCCCACCGCCTCATCCTCGGGTGAAGCAGCAGGGCGTTGTTGTTGTGCTGGGATGCGTTGGCGGCTTCGGCGAAGCGCAGCACCTCGATGATCTCGTTCTTGAAGGCGTTCCTCCCGTAGATGTACATGTTGTGCTCTGCCTGGACGAGGGGGGCGTTGCGGAAACAGATAAAGGCGACTGTGGCGACGACCCCCACGTTCAGCAGCAGCAGCGGGGGGACCAGGGTGGAGAGGACGGTGGAGAGGCCGCATATCAGGCACAGAGGGTGGAGGCCAAGCTCGCAGCGCTTCTCCAGCAGGGCGGACAGGCCCGTCGTGGTCAGGAAGACGCCGAAGCCGAAGTGCAGCGTGGTCAGGAAGCAGATGACGACGAGGAAGGCGCGATGAGCACTGCATTCAAACATTTCATTTTGAAACACCGCATTTTCCCACTTCCATAATTCCGAAAATAATTTAATTGTTGTAAAAATGTGTATTGATCTTTAAAAAATTTGTGGTACGCGCTTGAGGGACAAAAAGCTCTAGAAATTTTTTATGCTGGCTACTTTTGTTTTAACTAGAAAAAAACCGGAACTGGAAAGTGCGAGAAAAGTAGAGGAATGATAATATTTTTTCTACGAAGGTGAATAATTCTACAAGCTCAATATTCGTCCCACTACGCTACAGTATAATCTGGGAAGAGAATAGGCGGTTGAGAAGGCGGGTAAATTCGGGGTAGAGACAAGGTACAGTACAAAAGGCGAGCGAGAGAAAAGCCGCCATCAACACAGCCGAAAGAAAGGAAGGGAAGAGTGGCCTCTCAACGGGACCGGGAACGGAAAAGGTACTTTTTTCCGCCGTCAGAGCACCACTAAAATGACACCGTGTTCGCGTATTTAACAATTAAGGCTGTCAAGTTAGTCCTTAAACTATCTCAAAGTAAAGCGTACTTGAATTTTGGTGCCTTACACATTGCTTGGTGAGCTCGTTTAGAGGTAGCGTGCTATAGCTTCAAAACGAACTCTGCGACTTTTCGAAGTGCTTTTGGCGCTTTTGTCGTGTATTTTTTCAGCCACTCCCCGCAAAAAGCCGTTTGGCTTCTATGTAGTTCTCCTTCGACGGCGTCATAGCAGTGAGACGCGAGGGCGAAGAGATGCCACTTTGGCTCTTTTAAAGCCAAATATTGTTAAAACTAACTGTTTTAGATTATATTTGCCAGGTTCAATTGTTGCAGTCTTATGTATTCTACCATCTTATTGCGCAAAAAAGGAGTGTCCTTTTTTATTTAAGTTTGTGTGGTCTATATGGCAGTGCATTAACTTCCTCTGTTGCCATCTGGCTTTTTCTCTCTTTGCTCTTCTGCCCGCCCTGTTCGCCACTCGCCAACTTGTTCCCGAAGACGAAGGACGTCCTCCTCGATTTTATCCTCCACTCCGCCAACCCCAACGCCGCCAAGATGCCCAAGGGATCCGGCCTGACCAAGCCCATGAAGCTGAGCCCCGAGCTGGCCGCCATCGTCGGCAAGAAGGAGGCCTCCCGCGCCGAGTGCGTCAAGCAGCTCTGGGCCTACATCAAGAAGCACAACCTGCAGGACCCAGAGAACAGGCAGTTCTTCAAGCCCGACGCCACCATGGCCAAGGTCTTCGGCAAGGACAAGCTCAGGGCCTTCTCCATGTCCAAGTACATCGGCGCGCACCTCTCCTAAGCGGCTGTCATGGGCGAGGATCCCGGGTCATCATCATCAGTTCAACAACCGCCTTTTCTTTATCGCGACGCCCTTTTTTTCACCCGTTCGAAGATATTTGACTGCCCCACACCTACCATTACCAACCTCACACCCATTGTACGCATCGTACCCATTCTGCCGTCGTCGACCACCGCAATAGTTCCGTAGTGTACCTGTCGGGATAATACACTTGACCAAAAATTCAATAAAAGGAAATTTACACTAGACTTGCCCGCGAAAAAAGTTCCAAGTAATTCGTTATCGTCCTTCTTACCAGTCAGGGAAATCGCCACCGCATAAGTCTCAGTTAAAGACTACCTGATATATTTGGCGACTTTGGACATGGACGGTAAAGACAATACTGTACGACACGAAATTCCTTGCTTCTTAACTCTCCAGACAAAACATTGTTATGACACTGCATTGCTTCATTCGTTTGATCAGACGAGGGTGCTTTGGGAGGAGGAGGACGAAGTGTCCCACTTGTAGTTGTTGTTGATGGCCGACGCCAATGGTGGAGGAGGCGGGGGTAGAGGACGGTGCGAAGACTTCTTAGCCGGTGCCGCGGTTGTCATCGAAATCTTCTTTGGCGGCGGCGGCGCTGGAAAGGATGGCGGCAGCTCCTTCAGCCTCCTGGTGCAGGCTGAGGAGCATAGCACTAGTCCGTCCTTCTTGGTCATCTTCCTGCCGAGGAGGGAGGTGCCGCAGACGGCGCATTTGAAGCACTCCGGGCGAGCGTGCCAGTGCTGATCCTGCAGGGACACGCGCTGGTCCTGGGGGTCGATCGTTTGGAGGCACGTGCTGCAAGTCTGCAAAGAGAAATTAAATTTTCGTTATTGAAAGTCTTTATTTAACTGCTAGTTGCGAAGTAAGTATTCTCACCTTTCCGTGCTTTGCGTTGTAGCAGTCCAGGCAGTGCGGCTGGCTCTTGACCGGGATGTACTTGTGTCCGGCCAGCGGCTTGTCGCACAGGTAGCAGCAGAAGTGCTTGATGTGCCAGGTCTTGTCCTCCGCCCCGGTGTACTCCGGCGCAAAGATGAGCTCGTCGCAGGCCTGGCAGCGAGGGATGTTGGCGTTCTCGGCGTAGTCGCGGGCGCAAAAGACGCGGCCGTTGTCGTAGTAGTACAGCAGGTCAACCAAGATCTCCTGCAAATGCGAATGAAAAAGAATATAAGATTACAAGAAGGATTTTCTTTACTTCGTCTTGTGCCCTTCTAGCTGACGATATCCAGCGCCCGAATATCCTACGAACACAGCCAAAAGCACACGGAGCAGCAGAAGATAAGAGAGCAGCAGCAGCAAGAAATGAAACATAGCAGCAGCAGTAGGTAAAACAGCAACAGATGAGACAGCAACAACGGATGAAACAGCAAAAACTGTAGATGAAATACAAAGTAACAACAACAGCATATGAGACAGTAACAATAATAGTAGAGTATCAACACCAGCAGATGAAAGAGTATCAACAGCAGATGATACAGCAGCAACAATTGCAGATGAAATAATAGCAACAGGAGCAAATGAGACAGAAACATTAGCAGCAGATGAGACAGCAACAACACGAGATAAAATATCAACAGCAGCAGATAAGGCAGCAACATTCTCTTCTGGCGTTTGCATTGTTGCGTTATCATTGTTTACCCTGCAAGCATGGCACTTGAAGCATCTCGGGTGCCACATCTTATCCTTTCCCGCCCTGTCCGCCTGCACCGCCACGTCGCCAGGGAAAAGGTCCTCCTTGCATTCTTGGCATTTCGCCACGGCTACTCGTGCAACAGTCGAGGAGGAGGAGCGGGGGCCGTCAATAGCATCCACGCCACCGTCGACGAGAGTCCTTTAATGGATGTCATACAAAATCAAATCGGTGCTGTTGCTCGAAAAAAAATTATCACCTTGGCACTGAGTAGTAGTTGTCCCCGTCAGGCTTTTCCGCTCCCCTCCTGACCACGACCGCCTCTCTCGACCCAGGTTGTCCCGAGGCGATCTGGCTGGGCCTGTGCAGGGTGAACTGGGATATCCTCTCGGTGTGCCTTGGATCAGTGCCGGTGTCGCTGCTGGAGGAGGTCGGCGAGGGGGAATCGTTGCGGGAGGAGTCGAGGGAGGAGGCGGTGGAGCCGAAAGGGCGGGGAACGCGAAGGAAGCCGTTGCCGCTTGCGCCTGCGACATCGCTACCGACCAGTCCGTTGCCGTTCTTGCTACTGCCGTTCGTGCCGTGGTGAGGGTGGCTTCCACCAGCGCCGTTGCTGCTGCCAGTGATGACTCCGGCGTTGTATGGTGTCGCGGTGAAGACCCCGTCCACGCCATCGACTCGGACGCCCCCCGAGGTCGTAACCACCACCCCACCGGCCGCCGCCCCAACGGCCTTCCTGTCCCCCGCCCCCAGCATGGCCGACGGGTGCTGCTGGAGCGGTGTCCTGCCGCCGCCGTCCTGGTAGGTCAGGTCTCCAAACTGGTCGCTCAGCTGCTGGAGGTAGCTGGCGTCAGGGGGAGGCGGGAAGACGTCGACGCTGTCGGGGCGGGGGGACACGGAGAGGTTGACCTCGGTGACGACGCCCTGCCCGACCACGTGCTGACGGACGCGGTCAACGTAGTCTTGCATGCTGAAAAGAAACGTGGTTTGTTACTAGACAAGGTTCAAGGAAAGCGTAGCACCGCGGTGTTCCCAAAATACTGTGCGCCTCGCCCTTTCGTTTTTTTATGTCCGTTCGTCTTTTCTCTTATCGAACAATGTTCTCCTCAAGAAGGCGGAGAAAAAAATTGCGAGGGACATAAAAGGCGCCGAAAATGGGAAATCGTGGAGGAGAGAGTTAATGGAACAACTACGAGTTCCTTGGTCCTTTTGCTGCGAGCGGTACAGATAAAAAAGAAATGTCTTTTCGCCGCCGTCGTAACAAGGGCATTTCGTCTCAAATAACACTACTACGTACATCTGCACTTTACTATTTCTCCAGGCAAAACCCTCACGTTTGGTTTGGGGAGGGAGAGGGTGGCGCCGCGCCGAGTAAAATTACGGGCTTTTGATGCATTCCCATAAAACCCCCTCTCTTCCCTCGATCCTACGCGAAGGGCGCTGGCGCCGGGGAGAGGCAATAATGCCACGAACGATCGTCGCCAACCATGCTTGGTATTGAGTGGCGTAATGGAGAGGGAAAGAGGGATTTTTTTTCGCTTCGGAGGGAGCAGCCAACGCCCCACCCGGATTACATGGAAACAGTCAAATACGGGCTGCTGGATGCTCCTTAATTGTCGCTTGCAATGTATGGTACCTTGACACCTCGCTTGTGGCATTCTTATGTTCCCGACAACAGATCAACAGTCGGACGCAAATTTGTCAAATCGAGGGGAAAAGATTCAAATCCTGATTATCAAGGATAGAGGTGCAATTACAACATTTCGATATGGGGGGGGAGGCGTCACTCACTCAGCATACATATCATTCATGACTTTTTGACGCCCCGCATGGAAAACCCACGCCCTTGTCACTTCCCCATATTTGGCGGCCTCAAACAATGTGTACAATTTTCCATTTCTGCGTAACTTGAGTCTGACTCACCTCTGCACTTCTGCGTCCGTCAGCTCGTGGCACTCTGCCGGCTCCACGTCGTGGACGGGGAACTGGCGCTCCAGCTGCTGCAGGCGGAAGCGGGCTCCGCCGGAGCCGGAGATGGGGACAGACTTGCGCGGGAGCTGCTCAAGGTAGCGGCGGGCCTGAGAAGAAATTTTGAAATAATATCATTCGGTGCGCATCTAGCCCAACGACATAATAAACAGATTTTGTGATTTTTTCATTTTTTTGCCACTTATACAGGCCGCAAAAACGCCGAAAACACGACACTTCGTTAAATTTTGCGGCGTTTTTGCGGCAGCGCAGCTTGCGGCGTTTTTACGCCAATTTTTTCGTCAAAATTTGCCTTTTTCGGCACCTTTTGCGGCAACTTTTGTGTCAAAATTTTGCGCTGCCGCAAAAACGCCGCAAAATCTAACAAAGTGTCGTGTTTGCGGCGTTTTTGCGGCGTGTATAAGTCAAAAACAAGAACAGACTCTGTTCAAAAGGTCTGCGGCGGGATCTGACAAAGTTTTTATAGTTTGGCAAAGTTTTACTGCAGTCAAAAAGCAAAAAAGTTAAAAAAAATATATATTAAAAGTCATTTTTTAGGTAG
>JAAUYJ010056051.1_pt1 | contig 10470 bp, 6 predicted proteins | sample 7278031 | NCBI WGS metagenome assembly JAAUYJ01 (sample SAMN14350222, study PRJNA611818) | marine sediment metagenome | isolation source: surface marine sediment (1.8m) | place: French Polynesia: Moorea | collected 2018-08 | reverse complement strand
ATGGATTTGAGGCATGTGATGGACAAAAGAAAGAATGCATGGATGAGCTTATGCAGGTGCAGTACAAGATGCTAAGCAGTTTTGCATTTTTATAGACTAAAACAAATTACAGGATATGGGTGATTGGAGAAACTTCATCGATGACATTGATGGTCAGGTAAGTTCATAATACATTCCACCCCAAAAATAAATAGATCATCATAAGCCACTCTCAAGAAATGCTGTTTGGGTTTTAATATAATTTACTTTCAAGGCCAAACCATGTCTAGCCACATGCAATGATCAGAAATACCACATTCTTGCTACACAGTCAACCTTCCCAAATAAGAAGACATTTACACAAACAGAAGAGTTCTGCATTGTTGCAGAGAAATTGTCAAGGTCTTCTTGCAAGGGAGCTAAAAGGTTAATAATTGATGGTTCAAGCCATCCAGTACATAAGGTTCTAATGTAAACTATAAATTGGGTAGAACAATTCTTGAGAAGTCATACCCGAATTTGTGCCCTCTGGTGGACACTTTTGCCAGCCTTGAAGGAAACTCCACTGTAGCATGCAAGACTCTTCAGGTAAAGAAAACTTTTTTTAAGAAAAGGCCTTGTTCAGGAAAATTCTACACAGGCCTTCCAAGACAGAACTGCACCTGAAAATGGAGACTTGCTCTCCCTGCAGCAACTGATCAATGCATACACCAGGGAGAACATTGCACAAGTGACGGTGTATATCCGAGACCCCTATGTAGCACACTACCTGAGAGATGAAAAGGTACACTACTGTACACAAACTTGATTTTGGCTTTGGAATTTTGTTCAACAAAGGGCTGATTTCCTTACAGATTACTGAGATATCATTTGTTGGCACGGTAGGCGGACTTCTGGGGCTCTTCTTGGTATACTTTTTTATAGAGAAATGAGAAAACTCATTTAATATATAATTATATACAATTGCAAGTAGACATATGCTCAATTTGTTATTTTTAGGGCTTCTCCTTCATCTCTGTGGTGGAGCTGGTCTACCTCTGCCTGGGCATGACGAAGAAAGACTCCTCAAGAGTGGAGGTGGCCAACCAAGTGAGCAAAAAGTGTATCTGCTGTTGCCTAGGGATTTTTTACCAATTCATGTGAGGTGCGCACTGAACATTTGGTATTTTTTGTTTGCTGCTTCTATTGCAGAGCGTGCGTCAGTTTGGCCGCGACGATGACCAAGGTGAAAGCATACAGACTCGAAGACGATGCATGACTTGGCGAAGATGCCCCTGAAAGAATGAAATCGGGTTTAAATTGTTTAACTTGAAGGCTTTTTTCCACATTCCATTTTTCTCGGTCAGCTTAGTTACTCAGATGCAATTTCTCCTTTGGAAAGATTTGTGTCGTCGGCGTTATTTCCTTTCTCTATAATATAATCTGTAAATATAAACTAGTTACATATGTAATTTAAGCGCGGCGGATAAGATTTCCAAGAAAAAAAGCTTACTCGATTTCGGAGTAACGTGATGTCTACGTTGAAAAAGCTTTGAAAGCAAAAATAGGCGCAGACTATGACCAACGAGACTGGAGGCTCTACATATAGTCGCCGGAAGAGAGGGGGAAAACATAATAACCTCTTCCTCTTTTTCACTTTTTTCACTTACAGTGTATAAGCGCCGCAAAAAACGCCGTTTTTTGGGCACTTAGTGAGATATTGCCTCGTTTTTGGCCTCCTTCTTTTGCCTTTGCGGCCCCTTTTATGTCATGATTTTGCGCTGCCCAAAAAACGCCGCAATATCTCACGAAGTGCCCCAAAAAAGCGTTTTGGCGGCGCGTATTAGTGAAAAAACCTTCGAAAACACCAAAATCCGGTTTTTTGCTCCCTCCGATGGTTGGGGGTACTACAGGTACCGTGGTACGTATACAAACAAGCTCTTCCCGAGACATTTTTCCCACACTGCATATCGGCAAAAGGACAGCTCGATTTTCTCTTGGCTGGTTGGAGTTTTGTTTTCAAGGACCTTTTTCGAAACTCGCCCGATAGAGCCAAGAAGAGTCAATCGATACGAAATGAATGAAGCCATCAAGAGGATCTCCAGTGCTATTAATAGTTCGGTGTCTCAATTACTGTAACCTAGAGATCCTACACTTTTGATGGCTACGGCCAGGTGGTGACCGTTTTATTTACCCTATTTCCGATGTGGTGTCCCTCAGACAAAAGAAAAGTATGACTGGTTGGAATTGACCAGCGCCAACGACTACCTGAACGTACATGTACCTATATTAAGGTCTGTCTATTTGTTTGTTGGTTCGGGTTTGGCGTCCTCTGAATAATTTCGTCTAGATAGAAGTCAGGACGAGCATTATAAAAATTGACGGTGGAAAAAAAGCAGAATATATTTTTCTATGTACTCGTGGCCTCGTTCTTGTGATGAAATCTTGCCCTGCTCCACTATAAAACTGTGCGGCACTTATGAAATGCAAAAATAAGTGACTAAAAGAAAAATAAAGGAAACAAAATATGTGTGAAGTCGTTAAAAAAGTAAAAAAGTAAAAAATACTGAAAAAACTAGTACTTAGGCACACAGTTCAATAATTATATGATTTCGATTGGAGACACTGTGAAAATGACAAGAGAGGTCATGCTTTTTAATTTTTAAAACACCGCTTATATGAACAATTATTAATCGTAGTGGAAATGAGGCCAGGGTTGGAAAGAAGCCTGCTCAAAAATCGCTGTAGCTGAATTTCAAGCTTCAAGTTGTTCAGTTCGCTTCATGTACACCATACAAACTCTGAGAAACAATACCGAAACAACCGTTACTTAGATGTTATCAAATGAAAAGTTAACAATCTTACAGTTCAAATACATAAAAAATGCCACTAAGGGACAAGGACAATTTTATGACTAGTCAACAGGAGATACATTATTTTTCCTCAGTTTCTCCAGTCTGGCCAGAGCTGGCCAGGACTGGACAAGGCTCTTGAATACAAAGTTCCTGATTTTCTTTTTTGTTGTAATGATAAAGAATGGGGCAACAATGCAAAACATCCCCACTGCAAAGTTCCTGACAAATCCACCATCCTTTCCACTCAATATCATGATTACATTGACCACCATAGGACTAAATGATACAAGTGAAACCAAGACATACTTGTTCCCAGATAAGTTCTTCCAGATCAGGGAGGATGAGGTGCTGCCACTATCATCCCTGTTCTTTTCCACCCAAATTAGGATCCTCAAGACAATGTTAAGAAACAAGGAGGTCAGGACAATGGATGACATGATGGCCAAGGAGATGTGAACTCTTATGTCCATCTTCTGATCCTTGAGCAAAAGGGGAAAAGAGCTGCTGTAGGCCCCTACATGGATCCTTCCTGCAACCACCAGCAAGGCAAGAGTCCCAAGAGAGACCCTGATTATTTGATGTGCTCTTCCTTCATCGCTAAGGATATCCACTGCCTTGAGCTTGACCTGGGCATACCGAACCACCACCCCTGCTGCCAAGTGTAGGAAGAAAAGGGAGCCAAAGAAATCTGCGCTGTGGCTCAGGACCAGGGCTGGGTAATATGACAGAACCACACCCAGTGATACTAGGAGACAAACCAGGATATAGATAGAGAGGCCGGCCTGGAAGGCTCGTGCAGTGTCGCAGTTGACCCGGTCCCTGAGGGATGACAGCAATGCTGGCTTCGATGCAAGGTAGCCCACAAGGATGCCCCCGACCTGTAGCTGGAGGGACGAGAAGCACAGGGCGGCCCAGGCCAGCGCACCGAGCGCACCATTTAAGCCAACTTCTAACATATGGAGAGCAGAGCCATAATTCTTGATTACATCGCGAGAACAAGCGAGAGTAGTCAAGTTACAAAATGACGGCCTAAATTTTCAGCCAAAAAATGTCGAGTGCCCCTTCTTCCAGGGGGGAGCGTGCGGGTTTGAGCGCCTGAACAAGCCTAAATATACCGTATGTCACATCTAATAACTCTGGCTTAAGTGTGTGTATGTGTATTTCGAGAATCACATCACGACTGACTACTTAACATGCTGTATCTTCTACTCTTCCTTCCACTTGATGAACTACTGCTCTTCTCACAACACATATTCGGTCGAGGAGTTTGTTGCCAGGGATACTAATGGGGCATGTGCGTTGGCGCCACTTGCTAACGTTAAAATTTTCAGATTTTGATAAGTCTGGGAGACCTCCTCCTCTCCCTTTGCGGAAGGAAGAGCATACTATAGACTCCTTTTGCTAACTCCAAATGCTTATTAAAAACACAGGATATTCCAAAAAAATTATGAAGTACATCAAAAGTCTTATATTTTAACATTGCATCACATATTATGAGTTAAGGTGGATAACTTTTCTGTGTAAAAAGATACTTTAGTAAAAATAAACTCAAAACATGTTAGCAAGTGGCAAGTATCGAAACGCGCAAGCCCCATTGCAAACATACGTACCCTTCAACAGTGAACATGGTTCAGCCCGCATCGTCGGTTTAGAAAAATAGGTGCACTTTTCCTGTATACTACACCCTGTACATTGTTTCGCTCCGTCAGCGCATTGGCCACTTGATGCGAGTTGAGACCACTGACATTTTAGTCTCGAAGTCTCTTTGGTTGTGAGTAATGAAAGTAAGTGCTCCTAACCGCGTCAGAAAAATGGCCAAATTAAAGGGTAAATAAGGCTTTTTCTGGTTTTTTGCAAGCCTTGCTTTGTGCACCCAACACAACTTTAACCAGGAAGGAAGAAAATATTTGATGAAAGTAAGTGTGCACTGCAAAAAACCTGTATGATTATACACTTTTTTGAGACGAAATCACTTGCACATTAAACGGTTTTTTCGTGATTGTTTCTTTTCATCTTGGTGATAGTACTTTTAATTAAGCAATCACCCTTCCCTCAAACTGCTGGCCGTTACTGCAGTGACAGGAGCCACAATCAATGTTAGTATGTCACAGATTTTCCGTGCTTCTTGCGGGATTTATTACTTTTACTGCCTTTGGCGGCTGTACCGAAAAAAAAAATGTTTTGTCCAGTTGGTGACAATTTGTTTGGCTAACAGACAAAACCCGGTCTATGTTTGTCATAACTTTATTGTGAGCAGTTGAGAGCGTGTGTACAGTACATGTTTTTTTCCTGGTATAGCATCTAGAGGCACCCTCACCAAAAATAGGGGAGTGGTTTTCTTAGGAGCCATGATGAATTATTATTACCTGCTTCAATATTGGCTTTATTGTCAGCGTGTAAGATAGGTTTGGTTAAAAAACTTAGAGATACTGTGTGGATTTCGAGTGTACATACCTACTGTATAGTTTCTGCAGTAAAAGATATAGTTTTAAAATAGGATTATGTTGCACGGACCGGATAGTTTTTTGTGATTTCAAAAAAAAAATGTCTATATATAATGTCTATATATAAGTATAAGATTGATACAACGTTTTTTGGTGCTTTATTTTTTTGTCTTCTTGCGCTGCTCCTGCTATTTGGTTACGCATATTCCAATGTCCACTTGCATCCAACTCAGTCACGATACGTTTTGACAATTATGAAGACGTTTTTGGGGACATGACAAAGAAAATAATTGGTCTAAAAACATGACACTTTTTTATTAGGCTGCAGGAGACACATCCATCTTCCTCAGCTTTTTCAGACTGGTCAGTGCTGGAAAGGTTTCAAGTAGTTTCTTGATGGCAAAGTTCCTGATCTTCCTGTTCGTTACATTAACCATGAAGGGGACAGCAATACAGCACAGACCAATTGTAAAGTCCCTTACATTTCCACCCTTCTCCCCACTTGCCATTGCAAGAGCATTTGCAGTAATTAGGACCAATAAGAGTAGTGAGAGCAGGACATATTTGTTCCCAGACAAGTCTTTCCAGACCTGCTCAGCAGGAGTGCCACAATCTCCTTGGTGCTTCTCTATCCATATTATGACTCTCAGGACAATGTTAAGGAGCAAGGAGGTCAGGACAATGCACGACATGACAACGAAGGAGATGTGTATTTTGATGTCTATTGTGTGGTCATTTAGCAGCAAGGGAAAGGTGATTCCGTAGGCCCCTGCATAGCACCTCCCCCCTACCACAAATGTTGACATGGTTCCAAGAAAGAGCCTTATGCAATGGTGAGCTTTTCTTTCATTGCCAAAGATGTCAATGGTTCTAAGCTTCACTTGGGCATACCGCACAATCACCCCTGCTGCCAGGTAAAGGAAGAAGAGGGTGCCAAAGAGGTCAGCACTGTGGCACAAGACAAAGGCAGGGTAGAACGACAAGGAAACATCCAGGGAGATTAGCAGGTCAACAAAGATATATACTGAGAGGCAGGCCTGAAAGGCGTGGGCAGCGTCACAGTCAACGCAGTCCCTGAGAGAAGACACAAGCACGGGCTTGGCCTTGAAGTAGGCAAGGAGGACACCCCTAACCTGGAGGTGGAGGGATATCAGGCATAACACTGCCCAAGACAGGTTTCGTGTCTCGTCCATATCTACCAGCGGTTTAGAAGGGAGCTAGGAGTTCGACCGGGATGGCGGCATTGCCGGTTGGGTCCCTCTCCGCTTACTGTGTTTCCCGGATATTTATTAGCAAGACCAAAGTAGCGGACATATGATAGCTTACATGGAAGCTTGATGTTGCCTGGGATGTACAAAATACTAATTGCATCGACCGACACTAGGGATGCGCCGAGTCTGGACTCGAGACTCGAGACTCGACAGGCATGTTGGCAAACTCGAGCAAACTTGAGACTCGACCTTTTCAGACTCGACTTTACTCCAGACTCAAATTTTGCAGAGTCGACTCCACTCGAGACTCGTTTTCAGACTTGAGTCTATTTTTTCAATAACCAACAAAAAATGGGGAAAAGGGGCATAACGCTAAAAAAGCATCATTTTTACGCAATCTAGCAGTGCCAGACTTGACCTGACTCGACTCGTATCTGTGTTAAACTCGACTCGGCTCGTCTTGACTCAAGACTCCAGAGACTCCACTCGACTCAAGTCATTTTTTTGGAGACTTTGACTCGACTCAACTCGCCAAAAAGTGGACTCGGCACATCCCTAACCGACACCTGAAGCTGTACAAACAAGGCCGCAGGGCAAACCAATTTTGGACATTTGGAAGGCAGGAAAAGGTTTTTTTTAGGAAAAGAAACCCTCATTCCTCTAAAAGCACTTCCGTTGCAGTGTAGTGATATATTGTTTTTTTCTTTCAATGCCCCCTCTCGACAAATATGAGGCTGTCAGTCCCGCCTAAAATATTTTTATATACTACTGGGAGGTTTATTTAACATGCGACGTACATTGTTCTTGTCTTGCTTCTATTTAATGTGAACACTTGGCTGAGATGAGTGTCGTAATTGAAGACAGGCTTATAGAAGGACCTACTCTCTCAATCATTTGATTTGATTTGATGTATATAAAAACAAATATTTTGCGAGGGCGAAAAGCACCAGCTTAAACATGAGCTTAAGCATGAGTTCGTAATAGTTCTTTTTGCTGACCGAGACAACGTTTGGAATTCAATTGAATTTTGAATTCAGGCATAGTGCTCATAGTTTCAAGACAAAAAAAAACTTGTTTGTAGTTGTTGTTGGATCTGAACTCATTAGTCTGGCTAGATTTTGCAGAGGAGAGCAAGGGAGGGTTGGGGAAATTCCTGAAACGGGTGATTGCAAACGAATGAAATCAATGTTTTCAACCGAACAGCGGGAGAAAAAAGGGCGTTGAGGGAAACAACTAGAGTGTCCTATAGATCTATTGTGAGACGGTGAAGAGAGAAAAGAGGAGAGCCGCTCTGCAACACGGAGAGAAGAAGGGAGGGGTTTTACTGATAAGCACGCTAATTCAAATACCTCTTTCTCTCTCCCTCTCACCTGCTGCTTCTCAGTCTGCTGAGTATTAAGGGTATCTACAGTAAGTGGGGCAGCAAGGAGCGTATAGTGTGTTTTTATACTGCGTGCGAAGCCATCACAGCAGCAGGTACATTGCTATTGCGTAGGCGGCGAGCAGTATAGCAGGTGGGCACTTAAGTAGGCGTGGCACGCTGCGAAAAAAAATTGCAAGAGCAAAAAAAAAACCCGCCGACCGTCGACGAATTGCGCGAGGAAAAATAAGAGCATCTGAGTGGAGCCATTTCGTGGCCTCTATTATGAACGTCGTCAACACATAGAGTGGAAAACAGCAAAAAACGGAACATTTCCCCCTTCCCCCGAGAATACAAAGGCCCCCTTGATGGGGAAAGGAGGCGCCGAACGAAAAAAAAATTCCACACTTTGAGAATTTCGTTTTCGATTCGGCGTGCTTGTGTCGTCGAGGCGGCAACGTAAACAATCTCCACATTGGGTTTTTCGTCTTCGTCGTCGTTGTTGACTTCCTCCTCCACGCATCGATCGAAGTGGAGGAGAACGAACACTGTGTCACTAAGGAGGAGGAGGGAAAGAAGAATGAAGAAATCGGAGAAACGGGAACATTGATCCGAAGTCCGCGCTGACAGAGAAAAGGAACAAAGGAGTACGGGAGGGGAACTAAAACAAAAACTGCACTTGCTTGACAGCAACAGCTCTGGCATAGAGTCAACTGACTAACGCACGCAACACTCTGCTTTTGAAGATGGTGTCCACCTGCACCACGGTGGTCCTCACGGCCATACAGGTCGTCATTGCAGGGGCGGGTGAGTTCATCATTATATATTGCATCGCACTTGGTGGGAAATGGTGACTCATCGTGCACAGTGTGGTAAGATATATGCTATGATCGATTTTGCAGGGGCTGCCCTGGTCGTGCTGGGCTCCTTGCATCTGGAAGACTGCCCCGTGGAAGAATCGCTGCCGGTGTGGATGATAGCGGCCGGTGCGAGTGTCATTCTAATTCCCATGTGAATGCTAATAGTAAAGGGGGAAAAATATTTTCCAGGTGCCACATTGCTCCTGCTGACCCTGCTCATAGTGACCTACGCCCTGTGCACCTGCTGCGGCCCGTCCTGCTCCTGCCGCAGGATCAGGGGATCATGGTCGGAGAGGGAGTCCGCCTACTACTCTTCCCCGGCCTCCCTCGCCTCCTCCTCCAACAACAACTACAAGAGCTACAAGAGCAGCGAAGGGGTCGGGAAGACGCTCTGCGCTCTGGGGTGCGCATTCGTCTGCGGAGGGCTGGGGGTCATCTTTCTGCTAGTGAGATTTTTAGTTGTCCATTTGTTTGGGAAAACGTGGCGGCGGCAAAGTGTACTTTGTAACTAGGTTTGGCTTGCGCTATGGGTGGCCGGGACCTACTTCGTGGCGGCTGCGGTGGGGCGCATGCGCGACGAGAAGCTGGCGCCGAACGACCAAGTCAGAGAGGTGAATTGGCACTCAAATTATAAATTATTTTAAGTTTTTTATTTTTTTTCCAATTTGGGAGTGTTCCAGACGTGCGACGTCCCCTCGGTGGCAGTTTCGATCTGCTCCGTTGCTCTGGTCTGGGCGCTCTTCCTTGGCGGGGCCATCTGGGCGGCCTGCGCGCTGGGGAGGGTCGCCTCAAAGGGAGGGAGGGAGAGGCGGCAGCAGCAGCAACAGCAACAGCAGCACTGGTACCAACAGCAGCAGCAGCAGCAACACTTCCAGGGCCAGCAGCAGCACCTCTACGACCAGGTGGCCAGCGACGAGCAGCGCTGCTGATACACTCGCGCCGAAGAAAGCAAGAAAAAAGTGCAAAGAAAAATGTGATCTGTTCCCCTTCCGCTCCCCCACCCAGAAGAAAGACTGTTTTTGGTGGGCATAAGCCAGGAAAGCGTTGGAAATTGAATTGTGTGTGTTTTATAAAAAACTTACTGAAAAGAGGTTTTTTTCACGCAATGTATAAAGAGAGGCACGTTGACAAAGCAGTAAATGTCGGAAATTTGATCACTTATTCTTGCTCGCTTCCTCCAGCGCCGCCTTCCACACTTCAGAGATAGATTTTTCGGGATGCCTAGAAAAAAAAGCAAACGCCCCAACCTCTTTGCAGTTTCATAAAGAATCATCGATGCCGTTGCAACATTTTGCTTGCTATTTTTGTTCATACTTGGGGCATGTTCCCCCGTCTCTTTACGTTCCTGCTTTCCCCCGGAAAATTGGAAAAAATAGGGTGCATGAAATAATTTTCGTAAAATCGGACAAAACGGAAGGGGAATTAAAGCAAAAAAACTGAGTAAACACGGCCAAAAAAATTTCATTTTTCAAGTTGAAAAACTAATGCCCCAAAAGAAGTTTGCATAAAATCTAGCTTTTTTTGCTATTTTTACCTGCGGCCGTAGGCCGGCAGGTCATGTAATGATGTCAGTTGTTGGGGTTGTTGTTGTTGTTGTTGGTGAACAACTTTTATACATGGGCCCTCCCAGAGCCCATGTATGGTTCAGTAATATTCAAAAGAAAGACCATGTAGTTTATTTTTTTTATTTTAAAAGCTCGGCCATGTTTGGCCTACCCTTTCCTTTTGCACTATGATTTCAAAATGAAGAGGGACCCCCCTCTTTTATACAAAGATTTTTTT
>JAAUYJ010097318.1_pt1 | contig 10472 bp, 11 predicted proteins | sample 7278031 | NCBI WGS metagenome assembly JAAUYJ01 (sample SAMN14350222, study PRJNA611818) | marine sediment metagenome | isolation source: surface marine sediment (1.8m) | place: French Polynesia: Moorea | collected 2018-08 | reverse complement strand
GTACTGTGACCCCCCCCAAGCCCGCAACCCCATGGAGATGTATGATAGCATAGCCAATACGGACAGTTACATAACGACAAATTCGCCATTGAATAGTTGTTTAACGCACAACCCGCTCCAGTAGAAAAGATGTTCTTCAGGAGGAGGGAAGCCCAAAACTGGAGTAGCTAAAAACATATTCTAACCTCCTTCACCCATTCTTCGCCTCTTGCTCCTCCTTGCAGTTCTTCCCCTTGTTCTTTCCCCCCTTGCTCATCCACCTGCTGGCCTCCTGCCCCATCTCACGGACGGAGGTGTCACCGATCCTCAGGCAGAACTCTGGGGTGAACAGGTCCACCAGGCGGGGGCCGGGGGGGCCGGCGGAGGAAGAGGAGCCACCGGAGAGGGGGGAGGCGGCGCGGAAGTCAGGCACCTCGTCCTCCAGGCCGTCCTCGCCGTCCGCGGCGGACTCTTCCTCCGGCTTAAACAGCGTCAGCACCAGGGTCTGAAGCAGCTGGGGCTCCCCCGACAGGGATCCTAGGAAGAAGGACTCCAGCTGCACGAAGCTGAACCCCTGGTCCTGCCAGCAGCTGACCAGTCGCTCAAGCAGCTGCCTGCGCGTCCTCTGTCTGGCGGCGGAGGCGGCCTCCTCGTCGTCTTCGTGGACAGGGGAGGAGGAGGACTCCTTGAGGTAGAAGAGAAATGCCGCGAAGATCTGCTCCCCGACCCCCTTGTGACTAGTTGCGTTGGGGGGCGGGGCGGAGGCGGCGGTCTTGACGATGAGCTGGAGGGAGAGGTCGAAGGCCTGGGTCAGGTTCCCGGCCAGGAGATTCACCTGCAAATAAGGGGAGAAAATTACATACAAAGTATTGCAAATTGTGAAAAATTTCAGCTTACTTTTGCTGCAGCTTTGAGGTTGTCCGTCACCAGGCACTGCTTGGTCATCCTCCTGCATTGGTCCCTGTCAGAGGCGAGGACGTCGGCGGCGAAGGTCTCAAGAGTGAGGTGCAGCAGGCGATCCACCCACTCAGTAGAAGAAGAGTCTGCGTCTGCAAAGTCCGCGAACAACTTTTCGTTCCTGCTGACTGCCTCCCCGGCCTCCCCGCTCCACTCGACCACCTCGTCTCCGTCCTCGTCCTCGTCGCTGCTTCGGAAGTCAGCCCTGCCTGCATACACGCTCTCTTCCCTCTCCGCGCTGCTGCCCGACCCGCTCCTGTTGCTGCTTCCGCTGCTCACGGGGACCCCCGGCACCGGCCGCGGCACGTCGCAGGAGTTCTGCAGGCTGTTCTGCAGCCGGATGATCCTCCTGGTGGTCTTCATGACCACCACCTTGGCTCCCCCGTCCGCAGTGGCGCCGGACTCATCCGTGGTGGGTGAACGACCGAGCTGTCCTGAGGAGTTGTTTCCCCAGGCGAAGACTGCGCCAGAGGCAGACGCGGCAAGGGAATAGTCTCCGCCGCAGGACACTGCCAGGATCCTGGACCCCTCGGCTGAGAGTGCAGACACCTGGGCTGGGAGGCGAGACTCCTTCCTGGAGCCGGTGCCCAGCTGTCCGTCCAGGTTTCTGCCCACGGAGAAGACTGCTCCTGAGGCAGTCAGAAGAAGCGAATGCTGGTTGCCACAGGAGACTGCAGAGACCGGGGATCCGCCCAGGAGGGCAGGGCCGGCCTCCATCTCGGTAGGGAGTAGGTGGGCGGGGGTCTCCTCTTCCTCCTCCTCCTTCTTGACCACCGGCTCCTCGCCGCTCTTCTCTTCAGGTGGTGGCATTCCCCCGGCTTCCGTCTTGAGTTCGGCATCACCGGAAACTTCTGGTGAATCGGAATCGGAGTTGTCGCCTGGTTTGCCGGTGCCATCGAAGCTCCTGAGCAAAATGAGCAAAACATCATAATTATTTTTACTCCAGCACAATAATTTCCCAGTCAATATGAAAACTTTTCTAACCGTATATCATCCAAGGCCTGCTTTGCCTGCCTCTTTATGTCCTTGAGCAGCGACCCTGCCGACGCTATGGAAGACGACGAAGAAGAAGGCGATTTGTCCTCCGCCGCTCCGCCCCCTCCCGTCACCGCCAGCCCCCTCCTGGCCGCCACCTCGGCGATCCTCCTGGCCCCCGCCGCGCCCCCGCCAACCTGAGACGCCAGCCTTATCCTCTTCTTTTGCTGTGCCTCCAGCCTCAGCACCTGCGGGTTGCACCCCCAGGTGAAGAGCCTCCCGCTCTCCGCCGCCACAGCAACGTTGTGGAAGTACCCGCACTCCACTAGGCGGAACCTCTCAGATTTGGCGCCGTCGGGGAAGAGCACCCTGGTCGGCCGGGCGGATTTCTTGGTGTGCCCGAGCCCCAGCTGTCCGAAGAGGCCGCAGCCGAAGGACCAGACCTTGCCGGAAGCCTCAGTCAGTACCAGGGTGTGGGCATATCCGCACGATACCATGGAGGCCCTCCTCTTTCCTCCAAACACCTGGGTGGGCTGGAAGACGTCCTCCACGTCCCCGCTGCCCAGCTGGCCGTGCACTCCCCACCCCCAGGTCCAGACGCGGCCGGCAGAGTCGACGGCGGCCGAGTGGTACTGGCCGGCCGAGAGGGACACCAAGGGGGAGCCGTCTCCTGGAAATGCCACGGCTGACGGCCTCTGCTCGGCGCGGCGGGTTCTTCCCAGTCCTAGTTGACCGAAAGCAGAGCTCCCCCATGCGAATAGGCCTGCGTCCGTCAATGCCAGGGAGTGAGCCTTTCCGCACGCCACCGATCGGACCCTCACTCCACCACCACCTCCTCCTCCGAAGATTGGGCATCGCGGTGAGACGCTCACCCTCTGCGCGCCGCAGAACCTTGTGGCGGTGGCTCCCTTTCCGAGGACTCCCCCTGCTGAGGCGCCCCAGGTCACCAGCTCGCTCCCTCCCCGATAGGTGTATAGGACGTGCCCCGCGCCGGCGCTCAGGCGGACCTGCCTCACCTGGGGAGGCTCATCTCGAGAGTTCTTTTCCGACTTTGTCGCATATCTCTTGGGCACGATATCACAGACGGTTTTCTGTTGCTGTTGTAGCAGTTCACTAGTTGCATTGTTGCCATTTTTGGTCATGGTGGCAGCCGCGGCGGCCTTCCTCTTCTTGAGCAGTGCGAGGACGGCGCTGACGGTCACGTTGAGCAGCGCGCGCGGCACCTCCATCGCCCTCAGTTCTTCCTCTTCTTCCTCGTCCAGGGAGTCTCCCTCGTCCTCATCGTTGTCACCGCCACGTCCCCTCCCCCTGCCGCGATGCTGCAACTTCTTCCTGTCCCAGCTCTTCCCTCCGCCCCCGGACTCCAGAAGCCTGAGGTAGGAGCATCGCAGTCCCCGGTTTGTGGGCCCGCACTGCCTCAGAACGGAGAGCAGACCGGGCTCCTCCAGGAGAGACAAAGTCGCAGAGACGACCCCGAGGTGCCTCAGTGCAGTTCTCAAACCCTTGCCGCCGCCGTCTTTCTGCTGCTGAGAGTAAGCCGATACTACGACGGCCTCCACCGTCCCCTCCTGCAGCAGGCACGCGAGCATCCCCTCCCGCTCCGCCCCGCTCATCTCCCGGAGCGTCCCCGCCACCTCCCGAGACACCTCCGACGACGACGGCAACGCAGAGCCGTCCGTCTCTTTCCCCGCCGCCACCGCGCCCACCGCCTCCGCCATCTCCCCCGCCAGCCCCCTCGCCCCGGCCAGGTGGAAGAGGCACTCCCACTCGCGCGTCTCCGCAGCCAGGCGGACCGCCAGGCACTCGTCGAACGAGCGGTTATCGTCAAGGAACGAGCAGATCTGAGACGAGAACTTGGCGCGCAACACCGGTGTCGTCTTGGTGAGGGCCTGGAATATTGAAATTAAATTACATGGGAAGTTTTACATTAACAGAAAACAATTTCACTTTACCTGCTGGAAGTAGGCCATTAACGCCAGGTTGGACAAGTGGATCCGCTCGGCAGGAGTCACCTCCAGGTTTGGGGTCTTGAAGAGCACCATTAAGTAGGACAGCAACTGGGCGATGCAGCCGGAGGAGGCGAACTTGAGCACTACCCTCAGGTGCTTGCAACCGGCTTGCCTGAGGAGAACAAACGAACAACATCTCCTAGAATCCCGATAAATAATTGATAGCGTATTCTGTCAAAGCACCTGTACAACGCAATGGCAGATGCAAAGTCCTTCTGGCACAGCCTGAGGTCTGCGGCGTGCTCGAACAGCGACCTGGCATCCAAAGCGAAGGCGACGGCAACCCGCCCGGCAGAGTCCAGGTCCCCGGTGCCTCCGCGCATGGCCAGGGAGAGGAAGGTCCCTGCGGGATCGCTGGAGGGCTCCAGCAGGTACACGGCCTCTGTGGTCACCACCAGGCACTCTAGGCGGCGGGCCGAGGAGCGGGAAAGGCGGCGAACCTGCTCCGTCCTCCTCTCGATGCCGTTTGTGAAGGCCAGGCTGCAGTCGTTGAGCGCGCCCCGGGCGGTGATGCTGGCGGCGGACTTCTCGGCGTCGTCCGCAGCAGCAGCAGAAGAGGAAGAGGCGGAGGAAGACGTGGCCAGAGAAGAGGCTGCCTGACTAGAGGAGGGGACGGGGGAGTCACCGGTGCTCGATTTGCGGGAGTCATCTTTGGTAGCGGTTGCGGACTGATTGGGAGGAGGAGGAGGAGGCCGGGATCGGCACTTGACCAGGGCTATGACGGACTCTTGCGGTCCTAAGGAGAACGACTGAAGGACGGAAGACTCGCTTTTGACACCGGATTCCTGAGGGCGAATGAATGAGGCGATGGAAAACGTGCCAAGTTTGCTAATGTCAGTTCGAGAACTTACCAGGTGCAGTTCTGCGTGCAGGGCTGAGACGAGGTGAAGGTGCCCCCTCCTGGACCTTGCGCTGGTGTCCGACCTGCTGCTGGTGGCCACCAGCATGACCTTGTCTCCTAGCAGCAGTACGCGCTCTGTTCCCCTGGGCAGCTTGTAGGCGGACTGCGGCAGCACCTCCATCTCGCTGTTGTGCATGGTGAGGATGGCAGTCTCTGGGAAGACTCCTGCCAGCAGAGGCGGCTCTCCGCCTCCGCCGTCTCCCCCGCAGCCACCTCTCCTCTGCACGCTCACCCTGGTGTCTCCCACCTTTGCCGACAGGGGCTCCACCCCAACCATGGCGGGGTCCTCGTAGCAGGCCAGGCAGGCGGCGGCCGATGCGGAGAGGGAGGGGGAGGGGGGCCCGCCGCCGCCGCCATTACAAGAGCCGTTGTTGACGACGGCCTCCAGGGCGTCCTGGCCCATCTCCACCGTGGGGGAGGTCTTCCGGGCCTCGTTGGAAGCTGTGGAGGATGACAGCATCTTGCGACCCTCGCTGATGCGCTGCCTGAGATTGGCGAATCCAGCCACGGACATCTGGAAATGGAAAGAATGATAAAAAAATTCTACCAACGATTTCACTAAGCTGTTCTGCAAGTCGCACTCGCACCTGCTTGAGACCTGACAGCCTCGACTTGGACTGCTGGTCGCCTGAGGAAGACGCCGAGGGGGTCCTCCTGTGTCCTCCGCCTCCGACGGAGAGACCCCCGCCTCCGCTCCTATTGCTCCCTGGCACCGGCCAGGAGACGCCGGTGGAGCGCTGCTCTATCAGGATCCTGGCCTGCTGCGAAGAAGAGGAGGTGGCGATGAGGTGGGTGCAGTCCAGGGCGGCGTCGGTCACGGTGTCCAAGCCGGACACTGCATCACCAGGAGAGGAGAACACGCTCACCAGACCCAACTGGAAAGAAAAGATTGATTTATGAAAATAATTTTTAGCATCGTGTAGAAAGGTTTTTTTCGTGCCAAAAAAAGCCTAAGCAGCTCGTTTCCCCGGGCAACATGCCGGTTTGCTTTGCAAACAAGACAACAGGAACCAGGACAACCCATTTATATCACCGACGGGTATTGTCGTACCACCTTGGAAAAAGGGAGTGTGAAGAGGAAAGAACGAGGAACCTGACACTCGACCCACCCCTATCACGGAAGGGATCCTCTCCTCCTTTACTCCCCCTTTTCCAGCATACATTTCCTCTATCCATTTATTTTCTGTACCATGAAAAGTGGAAAGTAGAACAGAAATGACTAGTCACTCCGTAGCACGATATGCAGAGCACGGAAAAAAGGGAGCAGGAATGCCGGGAATGGGCGTGGAGCAATTTTGGTCACTGACCTCTGCCCCAGTGACCAGATCGACGCAGACGATGTCGCCAGAGGAGGTGCCAACGTAACAGACGGAGACAAAGTCCTGCGATGTCCACCATAGCGCTGCCGTGGGTTCGACGGCGGCGGGGGCGCGGGGAGCGGACTTGGAGGAGACGGAAGACGAAGACAGCATGGTCGTGGACGAAGGTTGCTGTTGCTGTTGCTGCTGCTGGTGGTGGTTTGCTGCGGCGACTGCGCTCATGGCCGCGATCCTGTTCGGGACATCCTTGGAGGGAAGCGCCGTCAGGGAGTGGTCCGACCACGAGCGGAAGTTGCAGTCTTTGTCTGGGGAGGAGAAAACGAAAATTGAAATAAACCACACGTATACGTAAATACCTATAAAAATCACCTCTGGCTCTGAACCCGGGCGACAGTAGCTGCGTTGGCGCCACGAACACGTCCCCCCTTGCTGCCACCACCGCCAGGAAGTCCTCCCCCGGGCTGAGGGCGGCGCAGCGAGGCCGGAGCTCGGGGGAGTCGAACCAGGGCACAGAACGCACGTCAGGAACAACCTCCCCCTGATCTTCTTGGTTCTCGTCAACATTCTTCTTCTTGCCGTTCTTTGTTGCCGCCGCCCTCCTCCGGTTGAGGGAGAGGGTGACGATCCTGTTGGACTTCCTTGGCAGCAGCACCACCAGATCTCCGGCGGCGGAGGAGGTGTGCGAGAGGACGCCGTCGTCGTCGGGGGACACACACAGGGAGCTGCGCGGAGGGGAGAAGCTCTGCAAAGAGAAGGTAAAGTTGAAAAAGTAGGGTGATGGTAATTGATGGTACACAAACAAGCAAAACTATAATGAAACATACTTCGGTTCAGTAATATGCAAAGTGAGATCCATCACTAGCAATTCATTTCTAGCGGGTATCTCACCTCTCTGCCCGCCTCCCCTGCGCCCCTTGCTGCCCCTCCGGGCGTGGCCCCGCCGGCCCCGGCCCCGCCCACCCGGAGAAGCCGGGAGAGGGCAAAGACCCTGGGCGGAGGGGAGCACATGATGAAGTAGCTCGATCTGGAGGCTGTCGTCAGCAGTCCCTGCCCATGTCTACGCCGCGATTGTTGTCCCCCTCGTGGTTGAGTTCGTTGCTCTCGTCGTGGCTGTGGGTGTGGGTGTCGTCGCCGCCGTCGCTCTTTGGCCTCCTTTCCTTCTTGGCTCTTTTCCTCTCTCTCTTCCCTTCTTGTCTGCCGGAGAAATGCCTCTTCTCTTCCTCCGCTGTCGCCGCTTTCCCCCTTCCCTGGCGAGGAAGTCGCTGATGGCGCGGAGTTCAAAGCAATTTAAGCAAAGCGAAGGAGCCGCGCCTAAGAACTAAAGAATATTTTTACTCGAGTCTATTTGCTAATTTTACTTTTACCGTTAAGTTAAAGCGTTCCAAGACCTATTGGAAGGGGAGTTCGAGGCTCCTCCACACATGCCATTAATGTTGGGCATGGGGCATGTACTGCAAACAAGCGTAGAGTACGAAGAAAGTTGCTATTGTTTTTGCTGCTGCTGCTATTGCTACTGTTGGTGGTGGTGGTGGTGGCATTGCTGCTGTTGGTGCTGCCGTTACTATTGTTGCTGCTCTAGTTTTTGTAGCTGTTGTTGCTGCTACAGGTGCTACTTGCTGTTACTGTTGCTGCTGCTGTTTATTACAGATACGATCATACGATACCCTCGGATGTAATATATTTAGTTGAATATCTGGGTACATAACTATCCCATCCATTAAAAAGGCTTTCATATTTGTCTCTCTTGTCAGATCGACAACCTGTTGCAGGGACAAGTCGTGGCAAAGGCGCTGTTTTTCCAACGAGAGCACAGGCAACTTCGGCTGCAGCCTTACCTTCCGGGGATATGTAGATATCCTGGTTGCCGACGCTGCCTGCAGTGCAAACAGGGAGGGGGGGGTCAATTCATCAAGTGACGAATAGCTAGAACGTACAGATACGACCGTGTGAATATTTAGTACCTGTGTGCACTGTACTGTATAAGCGGCATGTGGGGACCCCAGAGGCCGGGCTGATACGCAATAAAGCGGTTACGAAATCAAACCAAAGTGTGCACCCCGCGATAATCAAACACGCGCCACCGTCTCGTTCAGTACATTTTTGCATAAATGCATCGATGCCTTTAATCGGCCATCGCCGAACTTACAGAAGAGGGTCCACTCAGCGCTTTCACAGACTTTAACATGATTCAAGAGAGGCTCTTCTTCTTTTGAGAAAATAACAGAGAGGGCGGGCTGCACCCAGGGGCCATAGTTGCACCAAGTCTTCCTTTAAGCGGACGGCGTGGAGTACATGTCCTCGATCAGGTCAGCGTACTTTTGCATCTGAAAACAAGAAACAAGTCGACCAATGTCCCTATATTTGTGCGGCAAAAAGGCTCACCAGGTAGAACCGCTTGACTTTGAGCGTTGGGCTGAGCTCCCCTCCCGTCAACGAGAGCTCCCTCGGCAGCACGGTCATTTTCCTCACCTTGGACACGTTGGAGCTGGCGGAGGCGTTGGCCCTCTCGATTCCATTGTAGAGCGCAGCTTTTAACCTGAGAAATTGAAAACGGACATTTCTATGAAAAATTCGCATTTTGGCAAAGACAGGGATCCTCTCACTTGTCAGCACCCGGGCATGACAGGAAGTCCTCCACCGTCCTGAGCTCCTCCGCCTCCTCCCTCCCAAGCACCTTTGCTGCCCACTTCCTGACAGACGGTGCCAGCCTGTCTGTCGGCTGCATTGTTTCCTGGTCCACCTCCACGATGAGCGTCAGCAGGCAGGAGAGGTAGTTCCTCTGGTCCCCGACGACGACGGCGTAGCTGACCACCTCCGGGAGGGCTCGCTTGACGGCCTCCTCCACCGGGGCAGGGGCAACATTCTTGCCGCCAGAGGTGATGATAATCTCCTTCAGACGGCCTTCGATGTGCTGGAACAGGAAAGCTGTTGTAATTTTTACAAAATATGACTAAACTTGTAAGTTTGTACATGAGAAGAAAACACGAAAAAAATGTAGAGGTGAACTCACCAAGTAGCCATTATCATCAAATTTCCCCAAGTCTCCCGTGCGATAATAGTTGTCCTCTGTGAAGACCTCCCTCGTCTTCTCCTCCTCCTTGTGATACCCCATGAATACGTTCCTTCCGTGGTTCAGCACCTCTCCTAGGCCATTGGGGTCAGGGTTGTCGATCTCCACCGTGGCGCCATTGCCGATGTGGCCCACGGACCCGGGAACGTTCCTAGGTCCTGAGCGAAAGAAAAGTTCCTTAACGAACCAAATTGCTACTTTGTCTCGTTGCACCTTGCAAGTTTGTGGTTATTGGGCAAGTGGTCTCTGAGCTCCCGTACGCTTGGAGGAGGGGGATGTCTAGACTCTCGAAGTAATAGTAAGTGGAGATTCGTAGGGGCGCTCCTCCCACATAAATCCCAGCCGGATGACCCTTGCACGCGTTGTCCAAACCAAGAGCTTTTTGGAGATTCCTAACAAAGAATCGAAAGGGAAAATATTAATCTGAGATGCTCAAAAGTACCATTTTTCACACATGTCTTACCGCAGAATGAGACTCCTGGCTAGTCTGTAGCTAAAGCTCCCCTTGAGCTCCTGCCCCTGCGCCCGAACCGCCCTGTGGTGCTCCGCGGCGGCCCCCTTGGCCCAGTCCATCACCTTTCGCCTCAGCCCGCCGCCCTTCTTCCCCATCTCCCTTAGCCGCTCCTCTATCTTCTCAAAGACCCTTGGGACGGCTATCAGCACGGTGGGCCGCACCTCCTTCAGGTCCTCAACCAGCTTCCCCTTGAGCGCGTCCCTGTCGGCGAAGTAGACGGCGGCGCCGATGTGCTGGAACATGAACTCGTCCACCACGAGTGAGGCCACGTGGCACGGGGGCAGGTAGCTCAGCAGGACCTCCTGGCCGCGGCGGAAACCCATGTGGTCGGTGGAGGCCTTGCTGATGCCGGTGATGTTGTCGTGAGAGAGGATGACGCCTGAGGGGGGAAAATCGAACTGTGAATATTCTTTTTCCTTCAGAATTAGAAACCTTTTGGAGTTCCCGTCGTCCCACTGGTGTAGACGAGTGCGCAGGCCTCGTTCGCCACCTGCTCCTCCTCCACCCTGCGCAGCGCCTCCCCCGACGATGCCCGCCCGAGCCGCAGCAGCTCCTCCCACGTCATGGCCTCCTCCATGGTGGCCGTCGCCCCCGGCGCCGTCAGCACCACCTTCCTGACGGTGGGGAAGGCCTCCGCCAGCGCCCGCCCGTCCAACACCCGCCGCAGCTCTCCCTCGTCCTCCACGCAGAAGACATGAAAGGGGGCCAGTGCTGCCACACCTTGCGAATTTTCGCAATCCTTGCGAAT
>JAAUYJ010222447.1_pt1 | contig 10474 bp, 11 predicted proteins | sample 7278031 | NCBI WGS metagenome assembly JAAUYJ01 (sample SAMN14350222, study PRJNA611818) | marine sediment metagenome | isolation source: surface marine sediment (1.8m) | place: French Polynesia: Moorea | collected 2018-08 | reverse complement strand
GCCTCACCAAATCTCTATGCCCTAACCAACTGTTACCTTGAGTACCGTGAACCTATTGCTAGGGTTTCCTCAAGCCTCGATTTCAGCGATAGCGAATCGAGGTAGTTGACTTCCTAGATGTTGTCTGATTTCACATAAAATCTCTCTCACTGCTTGTATCTAAAAAAATTAGGATGAGTAATTAATTGAGAAACCCTCGCTTCTGAGGGATATTCCCGTTTATATTTCTATATTTCACTACAGTTTCCAAAACTTATCATTTAATAACTGCTCAATATCATTTGGGAAAGGACAAACATCAGGAAAAGAAGTACGAGGATAATCTTCCTTCATTGCTTCTAATGCTTCCTCATAAGAATCCAAAAATATCTCTAATATAAATCTTTTTAAACTGGGGGAATCTTTCAACCTTCGTTTGATATCTTTACGAAAATTTCTAATTTCTATTTCCCATCCTCGATAACAGTCAGGAAGCTCAACATAACAACGCTTTAGTAAATGTTCCAATAAACGGGATAAAAAACTATCGATTGCATGACGCTCACTTCTTCCCAATGTCTCTATTTCCTCAATTAAATTTTCCAGGTCAACTTGGGAAAAATTACCTGATTTTAATTGTTTAACTATTTCCTCTACCCACAAAGCAAAATCCTGCTCATAGAGTTTTTTTTGATGCACTAAGATCATCAGTTACTTCTCCTGTCTTATTTTTCCAAGATCACTATTACCAACCTAAATCAGTATAGAGATGGATAGTCATGCGATCGCTTCCTGTGGGAATGGCACTAATACAAGCACAAATGGAAGTTCCATCCTCCAACTCTACCTCACAAGCATGACAAGACCCCATTAAACACCCTGTAGGAATGGTGATCCCTGCCCTTTGAGCCACTTCTAGCATGGCTTCTCCCGGTTCAGCTTCAATGGTAATATCATCGGGTAAAAATCTCACGGTAACGTTCATAAAATCTCCCTAAATCGATTTGTTATTTAACAAAGGGGTTAAGTCTACAAATTCTTCAACCAAATCAGCTAAATTATCTAAAATGGTTTCTCTTTGTTCCCTATAATTAGTAATTCCTGTCGGTAAGTAAGGCAAACCTCGGCGGTGTCTCAAATAATTTAACCACGTTCTGCGCCAAGCTCCATTATCAAAAATACCATGTAAATAACACCCCCACACTGACTGATTATCATTGACCATGCCTAAACTGTTATCATCAAACAAAGCATGAATCGTTGTCTTAATGGGGTGACTCCTATTGATCGGGAAACGGGTAATCCCTTGATGTATTTCATAACCATTAATGGGAAAACCTGGCTGAGGATAAAGCGAACAAGTTTGACGTTGACGGACAATTTTTTCAGGGGTAATGACTGTTTCTATGGGTAGCAATCCTAGTGCTGGATAAGCTACGTTGTCGCTTTCTAATTGATCGGGATCAAAGACCATTTCTCCTAACATTTGAAACCCTCCACAAATTCCTAAAATAATGCCCCCTGCTGCTATATAATCCTGTAATTGTTTGGTCATTCCTGTCTCATGTAAAGCCATTAAGTCATTAATGGTGGTTTTTGAGCCAGGAATAATCACCGCATCAGGATAGCCTAGATGTTGGTGTAAATCTAAGTATTGAATAGCTACAGTATTTTCTGCATCAAGGGGTTCAAAATCAGTAAAATTAGAAATATGAGGAAGTCGTAAAACAGTTATATTCGTCTCTTTTTCAGTTCGAGAATGGTTTCTATCCAATAAACCCAAAGAATCTTCGGCAGAAAATGAAATATCTCGCCAAGGAATAACCCCCAAAACAGGAATACCTGTATAATTTTCTAACCATTCAATGCCTGAATCTAACAGTGATCGCTGTCCTCGAAATTTATTAATAACAACCCCTTTAATTAAAGCTCGTTCTGATTCCCCTAATAATTGTAACGTTCCTACCACATGGGCAAATGCCCCACCACGATCAATATCTACTACTAACAGCGTTGGGGCGTTAAGATGTTTAGCAATTCTCATATTTGTTAAATCTCGATGTTGGAGATTAATTTCTGCCGGACTTCCGGCCCCTTCACAAACCACAAAATCATATTCAGCCGCTAACCTATTTAATGACTTGGTGATCACTTGCCATCCCTTGTCAAAATATTTTTCATAATATTCTGCGGCTGTGGTTACTCCGACGGCTTTTCCTCCTAAAATGACTTGTGAGGTCATGTTACCTTGGGGTTTTAATAGGATAGGATTCATTTCTACTCTGGGGTTGATGCCAGCTGCCCAAGCTTGCACGGCCTGAGCGTAACCAATTTCTCCCCCAGTGGTGGTAACATAAGCGTTTAGGGCCATATTCTGCCCTTTGAAGGGGGTGACGTGCCAACCCTGACGGGAGAGAATACGACAAATGGCAGAAGTTATGAAGGATTTTCCAGCGTGAGAGGTAGTTCCTACTACCATCATGGCTTTCATTAAATTATATTTACCTAAAATTTAGTGAACAGTAATTAATTAGTGGTATCGATAAGCATTTACTACCAAGATAGGAGGGATAATATTGACCAGATTGGTTCCATTTTGCCTTGACACTCCACGCCATTTTCGGGGGTGGAATCTTAAGAGTTGTAAATCCTTAAAGGCTTAGCCAAAAACCAGTCTGTGTTTACTTTTAACCGAAATATTGCCACTTCCATTAATATCGCTAGAAACCAAATGTTTATATGTTTTCCGATACAAAGCTCGTTTAATTCTTTGATCAGAAAACTTATTTTTACTGGGGTTGTAGGCATTATAAACAGGGAGATGATTTTGCTCGTATAAATCTAGTTTTTATGAGTAATATTCCTCTTGTTCACAATAATCAATTGCCCATCAAGAACACCTTTCTTAGGGATTAATAACTAGGGAATATTATCAATCAAACGAGATGTCTGCTGATCAAAAAGCTCATCAAGGTTGCATTGCTCAAAAATAATTGACTCCAAAAACCCGCTTTTGAAACCGAATCTTTAGTCTTTATGTTAAAGGTTTTTTGAGAATTTTTTTGAGTATTTTGTTAATTCATATTGGCTCTGGTATCTTTAACAGCTAGAATAAAAAATAAGATGGTCATAGGAACACTTAAGGCTAAAATAATTCCTGTGGTCATGGTTCCTAATTCGGGGTTTCCTGAAGACAATTCAAACACAGAACCCACCCCGGCAATAGCTGCAATACATGATCCTAATAACAAGACACCACTTTTTGGGGTCACGATTTTTACTCCTAATGTTTACCGATTTAACGATTCGATTATCTATTTTATAGGTTTAACGGCCCCTCTAGAAAATCCTTTTTCTTGAAGTTTTTCTGTCAAAGCCAGATCGTTATCCACACGATCCACAAACATAACCCCGTTAAGGTGATCCATTTCATGTTGAATAACCCGCGCTAAAATATCTGTGGCCTGAATTTTGCGGGGTTTTCCTTGTTCATCCTTAAAGGAAACCTCAACGATTTTGGGTCGTGTTACATCCAAATAAACCCCAGGAATGCTCAAACACCCTTCTTCGACGACACATAATTCCTTGGAAACACCGGTGATTTTTGGGTTAATTAGAATCAGAGGGGGGTTTGTGGGGTTGTCCGGTTCACAGTCGATGACAATGAGTTGTTTATGAATTCCCACTTGAGGGGCTGCCAGGCCAATACCTTGGGAACTGTACATGGTTTGTAGCATTTCCTTCGCCAATTGGCGAATGGAGTCATCTACTTTGGCTATTCTTTTGGCGGGTTGACGAAGAACACGATCGCCGAGAAAGTGAAGGTCTAAAGGCGGATTATCTAATTTTTCTTTTTCGACTGTGATTAAGGCGGTCATAAGAGTCTTGAGACAATTAAATCGTAATAATATTATACTGATACCCCTAAAATTATAGCAGTTTTCCATTTGCTATATCAAGATATTAGTAAAGTTGAGGGTGAGAAGGATAATGATTAAAGTGCTCCATTTTTCAGATATTCACCTCGGTAGTGGATTTTCTCATGGAACGATTAACCCCAAAACAGGATTAAATACACGCTTAGAAGATTTTATAACCTCTTTAAGTTTATGTATTGATCGAGCTATTGATGAGGCTGTGGATTTAGTTTTATTTGGTGGGGATGCTTTTCCTGATGCCACTCCCCCTCCTTATATTCAGGAAGCATTTGCAACTCAATTTAGACGGTTGGCTGATGCGAGTATTCCGACTATTTTATTAGTGGGAAATCATGATCAACACTCTCAGGGAAATGGCGGGGCCAGTTTATCTATTTATCGAACTTTGGCGGTTCCTGGTTTCATAGTGGGAGATAACTTAGTGACTCATAAAATCTCGACCAAAAGTGGAGAGGTTCAAGTAATCACTTTACCCTGGTTAACAAAGTCTTCTTTACTCACTAAGTCTAAAACAGAAGGGCTATCATTATCGGAAGTTAATCAATTATTAATTGAGGCCTTAGAACCTGTTTTAGAATCAGAAATTAGGCAGTTAGACAAGAATATGCCAACTGTTTTGTTAGGTCATTTAATGGTTAATAGGGCTAGGTTTGGGGCGGAACAATTTTTAGCAGTTGGACGAGGCTTTACCATTCCCATTTCTTTATTAATTCGTCCAGAACTTGATTATGTAGCATTAGGCCATGTTCATAAACATCAAAATCTTAATCCTAATAATCAGCCACCGATAGTCTATCCAGGAAGTATTGAAAGAGTTGATTTTAGCGAAGAAAAAGAAGAAAAAGGATATATTTTAATCAATCTGAAAAAGGGAGAAGCGGTTTGGGAATTTTGTCCTTTGCCTGCTCGTCCTTTTGTTACCATCAAAGTTGATATTTCTCAAGCAGAAAATCCTCAAAAATCTTTAATCAAAGCCATTAATAAAAAGATGATTGAAGGGGCTGTAATAAGAGTGAATTATCAAATTCGTTCTGAACAATTAGAATTAATTGATAATCGAGTGATTAATGATGCGTTAACATTAGCACATAGTTATACAATTCGTCCCGAAATTATTAGTCAATTATCCCGCCCTCGTCTTCCAGAATTAGGGATTGGAAAAAGTCTAGATCCCAGAGAAGCCTTGAAAACTTATCTTGACAATAAAGAAGATATTCAAGATATTGTTAATGATATGTTAGAAGCGGCTGAACTATTATTACAAGAACAATAAAATGACCAACAATAATTGGCATTCTGCTGAAGAAATTCAAACCATTTTTAATCGGATTGCTCCAGTTTACGATCAACTTAATTATTTGCTAAGTTTTGGGCAACATCGTATTTGGAAGGAAATGACCGTAAAATGGAGTGAACCCTTATCTGGGCAGATAGGATTAGATGTTTGCTGCGGTAGTGGTGATCTAAGTCAATTATTAGCCCGTAAAGTCGGAAAAACAGGGAAAGTGTTGGGGCTTGATTTTTCTCAAGAACTATTGGCGATCGCAGCGCAACGGGCACAACAAGACTATCCGACTTTACCCTTAAAATGGGTGCAAGGAGATGCCTTAAACTTGCCTTTTGACGATAATACTTTTGATTGTGCCACCATGGGCTATGGGTTACGAAATGTTACAGATATTCCCCGTTGTTTAAGAGAATTACACCGTGTTCTTAAACCCAATGCTAAAGTGGCTATTTTGGACTTTCATCGTCCATCTCAACCTTGGCAACAACAGTTTCAACAATGGTATCTTGATAACTTAGTGGTTCCTTCAGCGAAATATTTTGGTTTAAAGGACGAATATGCCTATATTATGCCCAGTTTAGAGAGATTTCCTCAGGGGAAAGAACAGGTTAAATTGGCCAAAGAGGCAGGATTTAACTCTGCTGTTCATTATCCCATTGCTGGAGGGATGATGGGGGTTTTAGTAGGAACCAAAAATTGTTAATAATAGGGTAAGGGGTAATATCCCTAGAATTTCAAAATGAGGTCAACTTGTTGACTTTTGAGCATGACTGTGTTAGACATTTCTTCTCTTAATTTATCCCTTATTTCTACTATTATTATTCCTCCCATTGCAGGGTCAATTATTGGTTATTTTACCAATGATATTGCTATCAATATGTTATTTCGGCCCTACAAACCGGTTTATATTGGTAAGCGTCGTTTACCTTTTACACCAGGATTAATTCCTCGTAACCAAGGAAGACTGGCTCAGAAAGTATCTGATACAATTATGGGCTCATTATTAACTCCAGAGGAATTACAAAAACTAGCCAAACGTTTACTCAAAACAGAGCGAGTACAATCTGCTATTCTATGGTTATTAAATTTAGCCATCGAACAAGTTAAATCAGATAAAGAACAAAAAACAGCTAAAGTTTTATCAGCTATTTTAGAAGATTTGTTTAGAGAATCTTTACCAAGATTATTAAAAGCTTTAGCCCGTCGTCAAGATTTTTTGGAAGATCAAATCAATCAAATTTTTGACCAAATTGTTTTAGATTTTCGCTTAACAGAAAACCAGGCTAAACAGTTTGCTGATTGGTTGTTAGAAGGAGTTATTCCTCCCGATATTATACGGCAGTCTTTGATTGATTTTCTTACGGAAAGAAACATTCAAGTCATTGATGAGGGAGTTCGAGAAAAAACCAGTGGAACCTATTGGGTGGTGGCTAATTTATTTGGGGTTCGTAATACTTTAACTCGCTTGAAAGGTTTTTGTTTAGAAGAGAAAGAAGTTGCTAATACTCGATTAAAAGAACTATTGTTATCTTTAGAAGTAAGAAGTCGTTTAAGACAATGGTTACAAAGTCTTTCATTGCAAAATCTACCTCTGTCTACTGTGAGACAACTACGTAAAACAACCAGAGAGACTGTTCAAACTTATGTTCAACAAAGTGGAACAAAATTTATTCAGGATTTTGGTCAGACTGTAGATTGGGAACAGTTATCTATCTTAATTGTTAATCGGGTTCAAAATTCAGCCGCTTTAACTATTTCTCTGGAAACAATTAGTGAAGAACTAGCCTTAGTTTTAGAACGATATTTAGAACAAGATTTAGAAAACATTGTCGCTCAAGCAATTCCTATTTTATCTATCGATCAAGTTATTATTGATCGAGTTAATGCAACTTCTCCACAAAACCTAGAAATGGCAGTTCAAGGCATTGTTAAAAGTGAATTACAAGCAATTGTTAACTTAGGGGGAATTTTAGGATTTTTGGTGGGAGTTTTTCAAACTCTAATCTTATTGTTGAGATAATTAATTTTACAGCAAGCAGTCGTTGATTAAAGTTAATAAAACTTGACAAAATTGGATATTCTAAACTTCCTGATTTTAGAGTATAGTTTTGAGGGTGAGGGATGTTGTAAGAAAAACTTTTCAAACAAATTAACCAATCCTTAATCAAGGAGTCACATGAAAATCTTTAGGGTTCTTCAAGTTTCAGTTATTAAGATAAGCGAATCACCTCTGACCTTATCTATTCAAGCACAGGGTTTAACAGCAACATCAGGATGGACGAATCCCCGTTTAGATAACTCTGCCGATCCCAACCCTGATGATTCAATCCTCGAATTTAACTTCGACGCTGATAGACCATCAGGTTCTTCCCTACCCCGGTTAAGTCCCATCATGGCGACTGTTGATTTTAGCCCCAGTAATGGAGCAGATGCCGTCATTGTAACGGCCAGAACCAACAGCATTACCGTTCATGCAGGAGAATTCATCAATCCAGATGATGCTTCTGCGCAACCGACGACTTTAGCAGTAGGAGAAGAAGGACCTCAACCTACGACCCTAGCAGTAGGAGAAGAAGGACCTCAACCCACTACTCGCGCATTTGGGGAAGAAGAGCCTCGATTGACCACTTTAGCATTAGGAGAAGAAGGACCAGAACCTGGACCAACAACCCTAGCATTAGGAGAAGAAGGACCTCAACCTACTACCCGTGCATTTGGGGAAGAAGAACCTCAAGCTACCACTTTAGCAGTGGGCGAAGAAGGTCAACCGACTACTCGCGCATTTGGGGAAGAAGAACCTCAAGCTACCACTTTAGCAGTGGGAGAAGAAGGTCAACCGACTACTCGTGCATTTGGGGAAGAAGAACCTCAAGCTACCACTTTAGCAGTGGGAGAAGAAGGTCAACCGACTACTCGCGCATTTGGGGAAGAAGAACCTCAAGCTACCACTTTAGCAGTGGGAGAAGAAGGGCCTCAACCGACTACTCGTGCATTAGGAGAAGAAGAACCTCAAGCTACTACCTTAGCAGTGGGAGAAGAAGGACCAACTACTTTGGCAATAGGAGAAGAAAGTTCTCCCTTTGGACAGTTTTAATGGTTGATTTAGCTCCAGGTAAAACCTTGCTGGTAGCAGGTGGCCACTTAGATCCTAATTTGGGTCAATTGGTGGCCACGGCTCAAAAAGCAGGAATTGTGGTGCAAGACCTTCGCCACGGTTTCCAAGACAGTCCTCCTCTGTCCTGGCAGGTTAATCAAGGTTCCCTAAAGTTCAATAATTGTGAAATACAGCCTGATGGGGCATTTATTCGTTATGATGTTTTTGCTGGGATGGAGGACTCTCGGCCAGAGGTATCAAAACGGGCAATGGGTTGGTATCAAACCCTCCAGGGGTGGTTGTTTTCTGAACATAAGATTAAATTATTTAATCGCCATCAATCTCCCATAGGAGGTAACAAAGGAGCTACTTTGGTACTGGCACAACAATGCGGTTTAGCCATTCCCGAAACCCTGATTACCAACGAAGAAACAAAATTACGCGAATATGAGCAAGGAACAGCGATCGCTAAACCAGTGGCGGGGGGCGATTATTGTTATGGGTTAGAAGAATTATTAATGAGGATTGAATTTCGTTCTGGTTGTGCGGCTAACCCTGCCATTGTACAAAATAGACTCGTATCTCCGGAAATTCGGATTTATGTGATCGGTAATCAAGCATTAGCCTTTGAAATGCGCAGCAAGTCCCTTGACTATCGAGTTAAGCAGGATGCAGAGGTTATCTCCTTATCGGAAGTTCCCTCCGAGGTTGAATCATTACAGGTTTTGATGGCTAAACTAAATATGGATTTTGGTGCGGCTGACTTTAAGAGCGATCCAGAAACAGGAAAACTTATTTTTCTCGAACTCAATACCTCTCCCATGTTTGCTCGTTTCAATCAAGTATCACAAGGGGAGTTGTGTACAGCCATGCTCAAGACACTTTTATCCATTTGAAAGACAGTAAAGAAAGGAACTTTAAGAGACTCTAATATAGCTTCTTCTTTGTCTATACTTGTGTCTAGCTTGGTAACTAATTCATTAACTTGCTCTTCTAATTTGTCTATACGTATGTCTAGCTTATCTCTTAGCTGATTAATTTTATTATCTAAATCGTCTATACAAGCTTGAATAATAGTAGTTAAAAACTCTTATATTTCAAGGTTTTGCTCTTTTACCCACTTCTTAAACTACTCTCGTGTGTAAACGTTTACATGAAAATTTACATGAACGTTTATATCTCTAATTTATGATTAAAGTGGGAAATTTTAAGTTCAAATACTTAGTAAATATCATGAAAAATATCAAAAAAAGTCTCGTTACAGGTAGCATAATTCTTGCTAGCATGACAATTAGTAAAGCTTCAATGGCTATAACATTAGAGAAATCAGCAAATTTCGCTGGTGCAGGCCCAGATATACCTTCACTATTTGTTGATCTTGGTGATAGCTTGGAGTTGACAGTTACTGCTGGTGTTCATAGTGGTGGAGCACGTGCTAATGCTCCATTAAATATTACTGGGTCTGCTAAGATTACTCAAACAGGTGGACGCGCACCTGGTATTGGAGTACGTAGTGGTCAAAAAAATGATTCATCTGAACTAGATGCTAGTGGTCCTAATGAATTCCTACGTTTTACGTTTAACCAAGAAGTAACATTACTATCTGTTATTTTTGAGGCAGCTAGTAACTCTGGACCTGGAACTGACGAATTTGACAGTGGAAATGACGGAATTGATTTAAAAATTAATAGTACCTTTGGAAATGATCGTTTACGGTCTTTTCCTGATGGGGGTTTTTCAGGAGGAACTGATCGTTTAGTAGATTTTAGTGGTGGAGTTGACTTTGCTGGAGATGGAACTAATGCTTTATTTCCCGCTACAGGTTTAATTTTTGATTTTTACACAGATGATAAGAATGATAGTTTTAGAATTGCAGAAATCACAGTTTCACATCACGTAGTTCCCGAACCTTTAACTATTCTCGGAGCAGGAACAGCAGTGGCATTTGCAACAAGCTTCAAACGCAAATTAGCTACAGCGTTGAAGAAATAGAATTTAAGTTAATTATCACTTAATTAGTCTTTGAATTTCGTCGGGTGTGGTTTGCGCACCATATACACGTTTGAATTTAGCTTACCCGACGGGAAGCCCCACGCTGTATTTTCCCCAAAAACACCCACGCTCTCTGCGTGGGATGAAAGTCGGGGCAGCACCCATCAGATAATTCTAGCGCAT
>JAAUYJ010121897.1_pt1 | contig 10475 bp, 5 predicted proteins | sample 7278031 | NCBI WGS metagenome assembly JAAUYJ01 (sample SAMN14350222, study PRJNA611818) | marine sediment metagenome | isolation source: surface marine sediment (1.8m) | place: French Polynesia: Moorea | collected 2018-08 | reverse complement strand
TTCCTCAATCTTTGAACTCTAATTCTTCCTTCAAAAAGAATAAGTTAATAGCGGTCAGCTCTCAGCTCTCAGCTTCATTACCTTTAAAAGAGGAAAAAGTAATAAGCGAAATTTCATGCTAATTAAAAGTTACTGCAAAAGTCGATTAGTTAACCTTAAAAGTCTATCGAGCTACATCATTTATTCAAAAGCTGTTTGCGTAGCATTCCGAAGGATAAGCTGAATGCTAATAGTTGAATGCTTACATAATCTCTAAAATTTTCCCTCTTTCAATTAACCCTTAAAATTTTGATTATTCTATGCTATAGTATGTCTTTAAGTATATCTCTGCTACTGCATTATCAAATACAATGTATAAAATAATACTTTGTATCTAAGAGGTAAAATTAAAAATTAAGCAGTTATAAACTTGTATTCACTATGATTATGCTCTCTTTTTCCTATCAATAAATACACTAATGATACTTTCGAGTTTAAAGTATAAAAAGTTTTTTTGTTATCAGAGAAAAATCTCCTAAAAGTCACTCAAAATCTGACATGACGTACTAATTTTCCAGCAGTCATAAATCTCACCTTAAGCAGGAAAATTGACGATAATATATTGCCATGAGTGTAAATATCTGATAAAGTCTAATTAGTCAAGACCAACCATAATCTAAAATGAACAGCCCTAAGATTAACCCTCTACAAAAAAACTCCCAAATATACAAAAAATGACCGAACTTAACTTAGTAGAGGAAGAAGAACTAGCACCTTGGCGATCGCCCTTAGCCAGAGCGCTACATAAAAACCAGAGCCTTACCTATGCTCGTTATCTCCAGTTAGCAACAGTCACCCCAGAAAGAAAACCTACAAATCGTACTATTGTATTCCGAGGTTTTTTAGAACAAACCAATCAGCTAAAATTCATCACCGACAGTCGTAGCCAAAAAGTAGAGCAAATAGAAAAAAATCCTTGGGGGGAAGTCTGTTGGTACTTTCCCAAAACCAGAGAACAATTTCGCCTCAGTGGAAAACTTACCCTAGTCAAAGCCAATAATCCTCATCCCAAACTTGCTAAAGCTAGACAAACTATATGGCAAGAAATTTCAGACAATGCCAGACAGCAATTTACTTGGCCTAATCCAGTAGAAAGTAAAGTAGAAGCTAGTGCTTTTGAATTACCCCCACCAAACTTAGCCAATCCCCTATTTAACTTTTGCCTATTATTACTATATCCAACAAAAGTCGAGCATTTAGAACTAAGAGGAGAGCCACAAAATCGCTGGCTTTATCAAATTGATACCCATAAAACTTGGTCTACTCAAGCCATAAATCCTTGAAATCTTTAAAGAACTAAACCTTGTGGTTATTATTTTTTGCTCAGTTGTGTTGAAAAATCAAATATAGGCTTACTTGTGTGAGAAAATCCAGGTCATTCTGTTTTTTCCAAGTAGTCAGCATGGCTGAAGTTTGAGCATATCCTACCCGTTCTTGTCGATCATACCAAGCTTAAGTTCCAGCAGCTAAAGCCTTGTTATAGATTAATCTGACACAACCCAAGGTTCTCCTTAGGAAATTTTCTGGCGTTGGTAAATCAAGAGATGAAACTTTAAGAGTAATCTCTTTCTGATACCTCTAAAATATCTAACCAGACTAAGTGATGGGTATCACCTAAGAGTAAAAAATCATCTTACCAATTACCAACACCAATTTTCTTGCTGCTTAGTAGAGTAAAAACTAAATTTGTAGTCTTTTTCAACCATCTACTGCTTGTTTGTTTGAGCTTTACATTTTTACATATTATGTGTGAAACCGCTCTTATTGATTGGTTTTCCCATGGGACACTCCCTTGCAGGAGAGAGCGGGTCTTCAACCAAAATTTAGATAAATAGGAGGAAAAAAGGCAGAAGAGACTTTATATTTACTAGAAAACTATATTTTATTAATCAAAAATCTTTTCCTCCTCATCCCAAACTAACCACAATACCCACTCTTTCAAATTTTCAGCCTATGTATAAATAAACCCTCCTAAATTAGCTATGAAATATAAACATCTTTCTTAACATAAAACTTGACAAGTTCAGTCAGTTATGCACGAGTATTGAATCAGCTTTTTTCTCAGAAATAGTGTATTGAATTAGACATAAAGAAGTGAGAAATGCACACCAAGATTCTTACTCCCCCCTCCTCCCCCTCCTCCCCTCCACCGGAGGGGTTAGGGGTGGGTCACCTCTCCCCACCCTCCGACAAGGTTTTCAGGAGTTCCTTATCAGGGATAGCCTAAATTAGGAGGGAAGTTCCCGGCGATGTGGTTAAGTTTCTGAGCCATCTAAAAAAGCTTGAATTGCTCAGTCTGGGAAACTATGATCGGAATGACTCAAAGAAGATTCGGCATGAGACTTCACTAAAAGAGACTGTGATAATTGACCTTGTAAACTTTCCAGTTGTTGCTCAAGAGCATCAATTCGATCAACCAAAGTACGAATAACTGTAGCCTCAGAATCAGGTAAACTACCATGTTCTAGAGGATTAACCTTAACTCCAGAACGATGTACAACTCTACCTGGTACCCCCACCACTGTACAATCAGAAGGAACATCCCTCAATACTACAGAACCTGCACCAATACGAACATTATCACCAATATTAATATTACCGAGAACTTTTGCACCTCCACCAATAACGACATTATCTCCTAAAGTAGGATGTCGTTTGCCACTTTCTTTACCAGTACCACCAAGAGTTACTCCTTGGTAAATCAGGCAATAATTTCCTACAATAGCAGTCTCCCCAATCACAACACCCATACCGTGGTCAATAAATACACCTTGACCAATAACAGCTCCAGGGTGAATTTCAATCCCGGTCAAAAAACGGCCTATATGAGAAATTAAGCGAGGGAAGAAAGGAAATCTCAAAGAATATAAACTATGAGCAAGACGATGAAATACTAAAGCCTGAAGACCAGGATAGCAAGTGATAACTTCCAACCAGTTACGAGCAGCAGGGTCTCTTTCAAAGATAATTCGGAAGTCAGCTAAAAGGGTTTTAAACATCAGACATTTACCATTTTTAGTTCAGCAGATCACTTTAGATTATACTTGAATGTGAATCAAATTAATTGTTTAAATGTGGCTCAAAATACTACTATTATGTCTGGATTTCCGATCAAAAAAGCATAGTATTGATATTTAGTTGGTTAATGACGAGTATCTTGATTTTAGAACCAATCGAATTAATACAATTCTTGCTTCAGTATATCATTGAATATGATGCTTGAATCTGAATCAAATTAGTTGTTTAAATGTGTCTCAAAATACTACTATTATGTCTTTATTTCTGATAACTATGGTATTGATATTTAGTTGGTTAATGACGAGTGTTTTGATTTTAGAACCAATGGACTTAATACAATGGCTGCATATTCCCCGGTGGTTATGTCTATCAGTAATTTTCCTAGTTATTTCTTGGTGTTTAGGAGATTAATGGTCAATATTATTTGATATTATGCCAACAATCAAAAGTATTGCTATAATTGGGAGCTGTAAAAGTATTGCTATAATTGGGAGCTGTAAAAATAAGGTTCATTCATAACATAAGTTACTAAATACTAAAGATTAACTCCAACAAATAATATTTAGGAATATCAAATTATAGTATTCATAGTTGATGTTCAGCAATTAACAATTACTTATCCTTTTTTAGGAGAGGATTGACTAAAAAGAAAATTTTTTCTTTTCTCTTGGTCGATTTGATATGGCGTTCCCTTCTGGACCTGAGGGAAGGGAAACTCCCTCTTGCAGAGCCACTCAACAATTCAAGTCGGGGAGCCGCTGAAGCGGGAAGTTGTGCCCCAGCAAAACAACCGCTCTCTTGGTCGATTGGATATGGCGTTTAGCGTTCCCCACAACTTCGTTAACGCTGCGCGACATGAAAAGCGTTAGCGTTACAGCTCCTCTGCAAGAGGCAGCTCCTCTGCAAGAGGCAGCTCCTCTGCTTTCTTCGGGAAACCTCGCCATCCCATCCTAGGTCATGCTCCGCAAACGACCGCTTTTTCTCCTTAGAAAGGAAAACTTTCAACCTTAATTAATTATTTGGTAATTTGTATTACTATTAATCATGGTATTGTAGACAGAGAATAAAAGATTTTAAATATAGTCATTGTTGATATATCTGCTAAAAATTTGCTCTGAGTTTTACAAGTTCTTCTATTATTTGTTTCTCCTAACTCTTAGCAATTATTCAATCATTATCTACTATTTAATAATAACTACTCCATCTAATCAAAATTCAATTATCAACCTTAAAACCTTATTTATAAATCCAGAAATTATGGTGCGCGAATTTTCTTTTTCTTTTGGGTTCCGGAAAATAGAAGAGGATAACCTCTCATATCAGGAACGTCAGTCACGCTTAATCTACCGAACAATAGTCATAATGTTATTGACCACCACTATCATTGGTCTACAAGTGACTCGTCTGGCTCAACTACAATTAATCCAAGGTAAACAGAATAGGGAACGAGCAGAAAACAATCGCATTCGACCTATTCCAGTCCCGTCTAATCGAGGAGTAATCCTAGACCGCAATGGCAAAGCCTTTGCATCTAATCGTCTCACCCGTTCCATATACTTATGGCCAAAAGAACAACCAAAAGAGCAATGGAAAATTACCGCAGCCAAACTCAGCCCCATAATTAATATACCAGCCGACAAAATTTTTGAAAAAGTAGAACAAGCGATTACTTCAGGAGAAAGGAATATATATCTTACCTATCAAGTTAGCCGTGACACTTTTATCACTTTACAAGAAAGGGCTGAGGAATTTCCTGGTTTAGAAATCAGAGCTGAATCAACTCGTTATTATCCTCATGGACAATTAGCATCTCATATCATAGGATACCTTGGTGAAGTTACACTAGCAGAACTACAAGCTAATCCCGAATACCAAATGAGAATGATGGTTGGTAGGATAGGAGTTGAAGCTAGTGCCAATGATCGACTCGCAGGCAAATGGGGTCAGCGTCTGATAGAAGTTAATGCCCAAAATCGGGAAATACGTCTCTTTGCAGAAGAAGAACCTCAAGGTGGAAAAACAGTAAAGTTAACCCTGGATCTAGACCTTCAAAAAACAGCAGAAAAAGCTCTTGGTTTTCGCAAAGGAGCTGTAGTTGCTCTAGATGTTAATACAGGGGAAATCCTAGCAATGGCTAGTTATCCCAGATTTAACCCCAATATCTTTACAAAACCTATGCTTGAAAAAGAATGGCAAGCTCTTCATAATAAAGAACAATCATTTCTCAATCGAGCGCTCCAAGGTTATCCCCCAGGTAGCACATTTAAAATGGTTACTTCTGCTGCTGCTATGGGGTCTGGCAAGTTTTCTCCTTACTCAATTATCTACACTTCTGATTCTATTTATGTTGGAGGTATGAGTTTTAATGAACATAGTGGGGGATTTGGTTCTATCGGTTTTAGGAGTGCATTAGCTTATAGCAGTAATACCTTTTTTTATCGAGTGGGTATGATTATTGGTCATGCAGAAATAGCTAAATGGGCATATAAACTTGGTTTAGGAGGCAAAAATTTAAACCTTCTGGGTGTACCTGCTACATATAATGGTCTTATTCCTACTGAAGAAGATAAACGCAGAATTTATAATGATGCTTGGTATTTGGGTGATACAATCACTATGGCAATTGGTCAGGGTCTGGTTTTGGTGACACCTTTAGAATTGGCAGCATCAGTAGCAGCGATCGCTAATGGTGGGAAACAGGTTAAGCCTCATTTGTTGGCCGATCAAACTAATTCTCCAGAAATGAAACCTATTCCTACGGGGTTGAAGCCAGAATATGTTAGCGCGATTAAGGAAGGGATGATTGATGTTGTTTATTATGGTACGGCACGCTCTCTTAATGATGGTACTATTCCTCTTACAGGAGGAAAAACAGGTACATCAGAACTAATTGGACAAAGGTCTCATTCTTTGTATGTTGGTTTTGGGCCGGCAGAACAGTCAAAAATAGCGATCGCTGTGATTGTTGAGAATGGGGGTTATGGTTCTGTTTCTGCTGCTCCGGTTGCTAAACAGGTTTTTCAAACTTATTTCAGGAAGTATATTCAATAGTCAGGAGACAGGAGTCAGGAGACGGGAGACAGGAGACAGAAGTCAGGAGACAGCAGACAGAAGTCAGGAGTCAGGAGACAGAAGTCAGGAGTCAGGAGACAATTATAGTGGTCAATAGGAGTAAGTAATTTAGCTGAATATTTTCCTGATCATCTGACTCCTGAGAAAGGTCAAATGTAGGATCTATATAGTATAAATACCTGCCAAGCTACCGGATTTTATACTACTTTTAATGTTACAACTTGACGTATGGAATGTAGGTTAAAGGCTCACTTTTTAAATCTGAATGACCTAAAAATTTACACTTTTTAAGTACCTAAAAAGACTAAAACGTTGCTCTGTGAATCGCTTTTTTCTCCATGAATGGAGAGGTTTTATACCTTAATTTTCTGGTCTAGCTAAATTAAAGTAAGGGAAGAAGGAAGTAGGAAGAAATATTGAAGAAAAAAAGTTCAGCAGATAAAAATTTTCTTCTGTTGCAGGGAGAATATTTTTTCAGTGGGGAATGCTGCGAAAAAAATTTCGTTTTGTTCCCCATTGCCTATTCCTACTCCCTACTCTCTACTCCCTATTCCCTAAATTTTTTATTTTGGCATTGAAGAAATACCTTTGAACAATAATATCAATCCGCCAACTAAAATTGTTATCGCTACACCACCAATCAATAAATCAAGCCAACCAGTATTTTCCATAATTAAATTAAATTTAGGGAATAGGGAATAGGGAATAGGGAATAGGGAATAGGGAATAGGCAAAGAAACAATTATTTGTAACTTCTAATTCAGCATAACTTTAGGAGTATTAATACTGAGACCCCCACCCCTGTAGAGTCATTTCAATCTTTGGCCTTATTCAAGCTTTAAGATTTAGTCGATCAACAAGTTTATTAATATTTATTCTGTAAGCATTCAGATGTTACTAAAGTTAGCTAGTTGACCAATTTAATCTATAACTTTTAATTCTGCTGGAAAGGACTATTTCCTCCTTCCTTGAGAGTTAATAACTAAACGCTGATAGCTGATAGCTGATAGCTGAATGCTTACTTTATTCTACAAACCGTCTCTCTAATATTTAGAGATATCATATTTATTTTGTCACAGTCAATACTAAGTTGACTAATAATCATTAAATTTTTATTTAATTTCCTGAGTTTTCTGTGAATTATAGTGAATCATAGATAGCATAGTAATAGTATTTATAAATTTTTCTTGAACATTATCAAGGAGTACACAATAAATCTGGAGAAGAAGCAGTATAAATTCCTATTAGATATTAAATTTACTAATTTTTTTCTATGAGCTATTGCCTCAACTTACATTGCCAACAGCCTGAAAATCCCAAGGGTGTCGAATTTTGCCAAACTTGCGGTTCAAATTTGTTACTGCGAGGTCATTATCAAGTGATTAAACCTATTGGCAATGGCAGCTTTGGTAGAACTTTATTAGCAGTAGATTTAGATAGATTTAATACGCCTTGCGTTGTTAAACAATTTTCTCCACAAAATAACAGTTTAATTTCTAGTAATAAAGCATCAGAATTGTTTAAAAGAGAGGCAGAACAATTACTGAAGTTGGGTGGAAATCCCCAAATTCCGACTTTTTATGCTTATTTTGAAGAAGATGAAAATCTCTACTTGGTCGAAGAATTAATTATCGGACAAAACCTCCTGCAAGAATTGGAAGCGGAAGGTGCATTTAGTGAACAAAAAATCTGGAAAATATTATATGAAATATTACCACTACTAAAATTTATTCACGAAAAGCAAGTAATACATAGAGATATAAAACCAGAAAATATATTACGAATTAATGGTTCAAATTCACAACAAATAGGAGGAAATCTCAAATATCAATTAGTTTTAATAGATTTTGGTGTTGCCAAGCTAAATAATCAAACAGACCAGAATAAAATGGGTACTATTACTGGCACATTAGGATACGCGCCAATAGAACAAATACGGGGTGGTAAAGCATATCCAGCTAGTGACCTTTACAGTTTAGGCATCACTTGTATTCATTTGCTTACTCAAGTAGAACCTACTCAACTTTTCGATCCATTGAGTGGAGAATTAATTTGGCGATCGCTTCTAATTCAAAAAGGGATAAAAATCAGTTCTAATCTAGAAAAAATTCTAGATAAATTAGTCAAGGATTTAGTCAAGGAAAGATATCAATCAGCTACGGAATTACTCATAGAAATTGCTCTGCTGTCTACTCAGAAAGGAAAAGCAAAGCCAGAAAATAGAAATACTAATCAACCAGAAAAAATATCTTTAGAAAAATTACAAAGACGTCAAAAAAATCCAGACAATGTGTCTCAGATTGATGTGATTGTGCAGGCAGAAATAGAGGCATGGAAAAATAGATCAAATTCAGCAAAATCAACAGAATATCAGGAAATAGAAATATTTGATAATAACGGTGATAGTTACCAACCAATTACGCCCAAACTATCATACAATAACCATCTCAACCAGAGATCAGAACTAATAGATAATGTTATAGAATTTGACAGGAAAAAAGCAAATTTCCTGCCAACAAAAACCAAAATTAGAAACTATCTAGAACTCTCTCAGTTATGGAAAACTGTACAAATTATCAAAGATAATACTGCTCCTGTAAACAGTATAGTCATAGATCCCCAAGGTTTTGTTTTAGTAAGTGGTAGTGATGACAAAACAATTAGACTATGGAACCTCAAAACAGGACAACTTTTACATAAATTTATAGGTCATACTGCTGAGGTCTATGCAATAGCTATTAGTGCTGATGGTAGAAGAATTATTAGTGCTGGAGATGATAGAACAATATTAGTTTGGAATCTACAGAAAAAAACAATTTCAGATAGATTTTATAGCTATTCAGGTTCTCCTTATAGTCATCGTGATGGTGCTATTTTTTCAGTAGCTATTAGTCCGGATGGTGAAACTGTAGCAAGTGGAAGTGCTGACCATACGATTAAAATTTGGAATCAACGTAATGGAGAATTACTATATAAATTACATGAACATTTAGATAGAGTATTTTGTGTAACTTATAGCAAAGCTAACAATATTTTTACAGAAAATAATCATTCTCAGAATCAAATTTTGGCTAGTTGTAGTGCTGATGGTTCTATTAAAATTTGGCAGGTAGGTTGTTGTGAAAGTTTGAGAACATTAAGAGCACATTCTGGGGGTGTTTATTCAGTTGCTTTTAGTTCGGATGGTAAAATTTTAGTTAGTGGTGGTGCAGATAAAACGATTAATTTGTGGGATTGTTATACGGGTGAGTTATTGAATACTTTAAAAGGTCATTCTCGTGGAGTTTTGTCTGTTGCTATTAGTCCGGATAGTCAAATTATTGCTAGTGGGAGTATGGACGGTACGGTTAAGTTATGGCATTTGCAAACTGGGAAATTATTGGATAGTCTTTGTGGTTATCATCCGGTGCAGTTTAGTCCGGATGGTAAAACTTTAGTTAGTGGGGGTGAAGGAGGTCGGATTTTAATTTGGAGGTTGTAGCGGCACACACGGATTTGGGCACGGATGTACGGATTAAATTTGCACTACATTGTTGGAGAAATTACATTTTTTATGGTTCTATCCAACCTTGAAAAGCTGCGACTAAAACATTAGCAACTGGGTTGTCGAGAGATTCTCTAAATGCTTCTGTTTCTGCTGATTCTAATATTCCTATTAGTCGCTGTTTTAATGTGGGATTATTTTCAACAAGTTCAATGACTTGAGTCGCAACTACTATTTGACCTGCTGTGGTTTCTGTAGGATTTGATTGCTCTAATTGTTTGAGAAGTTGTTGAATCTCTGCTGCTGTTTCAGCTAAAGTTTTTTGTTGAATTTCGTTAATTGTTTGAGCAATTTTTGAGTCTTGAATTTCTCGGTCTTTACCAACTACGTTATAATTTCCTATATTAATATCAGCGCGATTAACTGCTGAATTTAATAAACCTTTATACCTTTCAATATCTTTTTCTCTCTCTGCCAATACTGCTCGAAGTTGTTCTGCTGAAAGTGCTTTTAACTTGTTATAAGTATCGAAATATTCTTTATCTAATACTTAATGGCCAGCTTCAGGTGTAGTGTCAGCTCTAATCAGTCGTTTCATTTGCTGAAGCTCCCGGAGGCGGGTGATGAAATTTTCCTTTCCCATGGGGATAGAGCAATAGTTATTTCATTTGCTGAAGCTCCCGGAGGCGGGTGATGGAATTTTTCTCTTTCCCATGGGGATAGAGCAATAGTCGTTTCATTTGCTGAAGCTCCCGGAGGCGGGTGATAAAATTTTCCTTTCCCATGGGGATAGAGCAATAGTTATTTCATTTGCTGAAGCTCCCGGAGGCGGGTGATGGAATTTTTCTCTTTCCCATGGGGA
>JAAUYJ010057457.1_pt1 | contig 10477 bp, 9 predicted proteins | sample 7278031 | NCBI WGS metagenome assembly JAAUYJ01 (sample SAMN14350222, study PRJNA611818) | marine sediment metagenome | isolation source: surface marine sediment (1.8m) | place: French Polynesia: Moorea | collected 2018-08 | reverse complement strand
TCATGTTCTCCGATATTTCGCAGGGGCAATTTGAACAGTGGTTTAGTTGGGTATTGATCCGAAGACCTACCTTGCTTTGGGTGACAAAAAAGTAACGAAGTAACGGTAACTAGGTACTTTTTTGTTGGAAGTAACTGTAACTGTAACTAGTTACTTTTTTTTACAAAAGAAACGGTACTTGTAACTCGTTACAAAAAAATTGTAACGTCTAATGCCCTGCTAGCCTCCGTGTTGTCAAAGTCGCGAAGCCGAAATGTACGAATGAATCAAAGTTTGAAAATCGTTGGCCTTTTTCTTCGCCGTCCTGCGAGTAGGAGATATGGCTCCAACGTGAGCCTCCGGAAGCACGAAGCCCCTCTTGGCTGGTCATTGAACAACCGTCATTGCCATGCATATGGTCTGTCTCAGGGCTAAAATAAGATTTCCTCGTTACCAGTGAGTCACGTGATGATGAAGGGAGGCCGTTGCCGTAACGTGCAGGCAAAAAACCGGGAGAGCAGGTTGTGCCTCAGATTAGGAGCGAGTTGGCACTTAACTAGGATCATCATCCTAATCCCGCCACTTGGCCAAGAGTGGCCTTTCGCCCCTCCCCCCTTCCCCTGGGAATGCAACTTTTGAAAGCTCTTTGAGTGCCGCCCAAATGGAAGTCAAAGGCACCGGTTGCGTTCTTGGCACTCTCTGTGCCTCTTTATCCCTCAGGCGCGTGATCCCCCGTGAAACTCACGTGTGTCTTTTGACAGATGACTTGACAGATTCCTCCCCCTGCTGCCTCCACCCTTTCTCCTTTACCGATATCCTCTGGAAAAATCCTCTTCATTGTGTCACTTTGGTTAAGCAGTATTGGGTCCATCATCAGTAGTATCCATTGGAGCAGTCTCAGGTTAAAGACCGTCAATGCTAGCCTTGACAAGAGTGTTTTGCCGCCTGGCTCTCCTACTCAGTTTCCCGAGAAATTCGCCCTCTCCAGACGAGTATCTAGGCCATTCATTCGCTTTATTAGGCTGCTGTGGTATGTTTGCCTCCATGCCAAAGGAGACGAAGAAAAATGTGGCCCCTCCTTGCCTAAAGAGGGGGAGCTGGCTCTTCATCCCCAAGGTTGCGGTTGGTCGCAGCCGTTCTTGAGTCTTCTGTGGCGCCATTAGCAGTTGCCTTGTTCCTCGGCATGGGGGGACAAACAAGGCATGAATGCTTTGAAGGCCTTGGATCGAAGGCTGGGTAAACTGACGAGAAAGACCTACAATTTTCAAGGCACAAAAGATACAGTTTACCATTATCGCCTCCCTCATCGCAATCCAACAAAGAGAAACCCTTAGTGTTATGGATTCTCGGCGCATTAATGAATGAAGGCGGCATGCAACTAGGAAAGAGACAGAAACTGCGCCGCCGGAACAAAAGACGGTCTATCTACCTTTCTTTCCTGGTACGTTGGTATGCCGGCCTCACCTCAGGGCCTTTCCCATGCTGTCCCATCCCCCTTTCTCTCTCTTTCCTCCTTTCTCTCCTCTCCTTCCTCTCCTTCCTCTCCTTCCTCTTTTCTCTCTCTCCTTCTTCACCGGTCCCCAGAACCACTTGAGAGCGCGCAAGGGAAAATTGAGTCACTCCCTTCGGAGACGCCTTTCCGAAAGGACCTTCCTCTCTCGTCTTTGCACGACACTTCGTAGCCCGAAGAAAAGAATTATGGTCGACACCCGCGAGAAGGAATCCAAGAAGTGTAGGCGAGGCAAGCCCACCTTCGCCATGCTGCCGTCTCGCATCCTCAAGAGCGCGTCCTACTCAGTTCGCGCCGCCGCCGCCCGCGCCGTAGAGACCCTGCTCATCCCCACCTTCCTCAATTGCAGCGTCAAGTTCGGCCGCAAGGTGCAGTACGTCAACTACCTCCACGAGCTGCAGCAGCACATGGAGCTGGACCAGCTTCCCATACCCAACCAAGTCAAAGAGTGAGTACACAATTAAGCATGTTCATTTTATTGATGTATCCTATGTGGTATTTTTATGCATTCAAAAATTCAGTGATCTTGACACAGTTTCTTGACAAATGGCCAAGAGCAAACACCCAAATTACCCGCTTTCGTGGGAATTCCCCGCTTTTGTGCACGTGAGCACACAACATCTCAGCAAATGCGTTTCTTGAACGTGCCCCACTGAAGAGAACGTACTACCATGGTTTGCCTTCCGGGTGTGACTCGGAAACCGCCGCCGCCTCAAGCGGTTGGAGGCCAAGAGAGTACACTCGCAAAGCAAACAAAGCAAACACGCCATTTTTCTGCGTCATTCATGCCTTTTCAATAAAAAACCCACTCTTTTCAAACACCCTTTTTTGACATAAATACTTGGGTTCAATTGTAAAAACGTCAACTAGCGTGCGTGGGTCGTTAACAACATGTTTTTGTCTTCCATCATAGACACGACGCCAAGCTAGTCAGCCGCCTCTCCACCTTCTCCTACGTCTCCTCCGCCTCTCGAAGCGCGGCCGCCGCCGCCGCCGCCGCCGGAGACGCGCCGCCGCCGGAGCTCCTCCCCACTCAGCAGTTCGGGGCCTCGCTGGAGTGGATCCGCGACCACAACTGCGGCGAAGACGATGACAACGCCGTCTTCATCCCTCCCATCGTGAAGCAGTGCGTGGAGTTCCTGTCCAGGCCGGACTGCCTCGAGACAGAGGGGCTCTTCAGGAGGTGAGTGTACTACAATTTACTGTACAATACAGTATCTTCATCTTCTGAGTTATTTGAGTTCGAGGGGGAAGTATTTGCCTAGGGCAAGGAAGATGCCTCTTTTTTGAGCCGATGCTGCCGCAAACAATAAAGGATACAACGTACGGAATCTTAGAGATTCCCGTTCCTTTCCTCCATCGGCTATTTTTGGGTCGTCGTGGTGCGTGTTAGGATTATTTTTGGGAAGACCCTTTCGGCGGCGACCCAGTTCCTCACATGCTTGGGCGATGCCTCCTCGACGACGTATTTTCTTTGTAGCGCATCGTGTACCTCACAGCCCTTCGTACGCCATGAGTTTGAATGGAGCCTTTTTTGGAAGTTCCAAACTTTTCTCGTACGAACGGCCTTATTTGTGGCACCTGAGTTTTTTCCGGGGTTAATTATGTTCAAATTCATCATTATCGTCGTAGACACTGCAAATTTCCGCTGGGTTTGGTGTAGCTGAGGGAGATTAAGAAAATTCTTTACCGCCAAACAAACTGGGGCAACAAGATTTTATTCCCGTGTCATACTGCCCCTGGCATTCATTCCCCCTCCCACGTACGACAAGCAATGTATCAAACCCTGCTCCTCCGTATAATTTGGCTCCGCGTGGGGCCTTTCTCTCTACCCTTTTTTTCTTGTCTTAATTTCCGAGGAGAGGGAGAGTCCAATATTTTGCGCAACCGGCAGGTACTACACGAACGCACTGTCCGCCCTGCCCTGCCTAACGGTGCGGCGGAGGAGGGGAAAAACACGGTCGTCCATCAAAAAGGGGAGAAAGCCCGCGATCTTGACCTTGCGCAAAGAAGGCCTTTTTCGACTTAAATCCCTCTGTTTTTTTTGTTCCCGTTTCTTGCACTCCGCACAGTCCTGCTGTACGAAGGCCCCCCCGTGAGAATGAATGGTGCTGAAATATTTAGAGCGCGGCGCCGCCGCCGCACGCGGCCGCCACCGTGCCGGGCTTTGCTCTGCTGCCCTGGCAACGGAGAGAGAGAGATGAACTTTCCGTCGGATGCGAAATTTTTTGGCAAAATTGCTTTTCCTTGGCCTCGGCCTAAATTTCTACTTTCTGCGTTCCTATCTTTTCCAGGGCCGCCAACGTCGCTTTGGTGAGGGAGCTTCAGTCCAAGATCAATGCCGGGGAGAGGATCGTCTTCTCCGATGGCAGTGAGAGAGAGGGCGACGGCGGGGCGGAGGCGACAACCGGCCGAGCGGGGTCCGACGTCCACGTGGCCGCCGTCCTCCTCAAGGCCTTCCTCAGGGAGCTGCAGGAGCCGCTGCTCACGTTTGACCTCTTCGAGCAGGTCATAAAGTTCCTAGGCGAGTTTCCATCGCAGAGAGATAGTTTGTAAAAGGAGAGTAAACAATTTTCAATCTTCCCCACAACAGAAATCCCCCGCGACGACCGAGTCGGGTTCGCGTCGCAGATGCTGAGCCACCACCTCCCGGAGCTCAACTACCAGCTCTTGAGGTACCTCCTGAGCTTCCTGGGCCGCGTCATGGACCGGAGCTGTCTGAACAAGATGACCTCCTCCAACCTGGCCGTGGTCTTCGGGCCCAACCTGGTCCGCTCCAAGGACCAGACGCTCTCGCTCAACAACATCGGGCCCATCAACGCCTTCACAGAATTCCTCCTCTCCAACCAGGAGGAAATATTCCGGTAGAATGTAGGGAAGAAGGACATGGAAAGGGAGTCAAATGAATTCATTTCCCTCATCTGTACAAGATAAGTGGCAAAAAAGATTTATAGAACTTTTGCTATCGTGAGCATTCCACTCTGATTTAGCCCCCGAGGATAAAATTGCGCATTTCTTAGTTCGGGATTATTGCCGCCCGAGAATTTAAACATCCCAACGAGCTTCGAGTCATGCACAGTAGTACAGCGTTTATCCCGTGCGAAGATGTGTACAACTTTAAGTTTCGTCCTTTTACAAAAGATTGTGTACCAGCTGTGATGATTATTTGGAGGAAGAAGGAAGAAAAAGTGCTAGCGCGTTTAACGCTGTCGTGATCCTGCTGCGTTTACGTAGTGAGTTTGTCCGGCATGTTGCGGAAAAAGGAAAGATCGTGATCTGTAAGTTTTTTCATGAATTAATTAATTAAAGCCCGTAACTGAAGGCGAGTCTTCTTTCGCGCGTTATTATTCTTTTAGTTTTCCGAACGGTTCTCTACGAAACATGTTTTCTCTCTCACTGCAATCCTTATCAGTCGAAACATAGCCAAGACTTTCCTAGAGCTTCTCCTCGTACTCCTCGATGGTGGCCCGGAGCCTTTCCGCCTTCTCCTCCAGGGTGGCCCGTTCCTGCTGGAGCTCGTTCCGGCGGGTCCTCTCCTTCCTTGTGGCGATGGTGAACTTTCCGTCCTTGACGTCCAGCTCCTCCTGCAGCGCCCGCAGCCTGGGCAGCATCTCCTGGAGCTGCTGCTCGCAACTGGCCTTTACCTTGGCCATCCTGGCCTTCTGCTTGTCGGAAGAGGCGCTCCTTGTCGCGGGGGAGGAGGAAGAGGGGGCTGCCGAAGCTGCAGGAGGAGGAGGGAAGTACTCTTCTACCTCGTCCTGCGGGGGGAGCGCGGCCACGACAGCGTCGTCGACGCAGCTGTGAACGACGGGGGCGTGCGGCGTCACCGTCTCCTCCTCGGCCTCGTCCCTCTCCATCATGTCGCGAATGTCCGTCACGTTGGGCGGGGGGCCGCGCACGCGCAGTCGCTTTGAGGTCGTCGTCGTCGGGGTGACAGTAGTCGCCGCATTGGGTACGTCTCCCCCCTCCTCCCCCTCCACTTCTCGCTCAAACTCGTCCTGGGCCAGGCCCATCGAAGCCGCGGCCATCGGACCTACTCCCTCTCCGCCGCCGTTCGAATCTTCGTCTTCATCTTCGGGGTCCTCCTCCTCCTCGTTGCCTTCGTCCGCCTGATCTCCCTCCTCTTCCTCTTCATCATCCTCGTCCTCTTCTTCTTCCTCCTCCTCTTCCTCGACCGGCTCCTCCTTGGCCTTTGGCACCGGGGTGGAAGCGCGGGAGTTGGAGTTGGACCTCGAATCCAGCACCTTCTTCCTCCTGGTCCTTGGACGGTCCAGTACCAGCTGCTGGATGTTAGCAGCGTCCAGGCCTCCGATGCGTCGGCGCTTGCGGAGCATGGGGGGAGAGTTCATCTGGTCGGCGGCCAGCCAGGAGTAGCCCAGCCGCTGCTTCTTCTGCAAAGTAGACAAGACGCAAGATTGAGGACACGCTTAGAAAACTCTTCGAAATCTATACCTCGTTGAACTCCGGGATGTAGGTCAGGTTCCTGTAGTTCCGGGTCATTTCTCTGACGGCTGACCGGTACTGTTGGAAAGCGTGATCGTCCGAGTCGATCCCGATGCCACTTCTGATTAGCCCTGGAATGACCAAACAAGAAATGGACTTTATATTCGGACAAGTTTTGAACAGAAGAAAATGGCAACTCACCCAGGTGCAGCATGTAGTTGAACTTGTCTTCGTCGCTAAGGGCGGACTTCTTCGGGCTGAACAGTGCGTTCCTCAGCACGAAGGGGAATGCCGGCAGGTCCTCCGGTCTCACCGGTTGCACCTTCTCCTCGTAGGACTTCTTCTCCACCTGCGACAGGTGCGCCCTCACCTGTCCCTCTCCCACCAGCGGCAGGCCCAGGTTGCCCTCTTCCTCCTGCCTCCGAAGCCTTTCCTCCTCCGTCTCCGGCGCACTGCCGCCTCCGACACCGCCCTCGCTAGGGTCCGGCGTGGGGGTCCTGGTGACGGGCGCAGTGGTCTGCCCGGGCGTGGCCGCCGCAGACGCCCCCGTCCCCGCCTTGCGCTTCCTCTTCTTCTTGCTGTCGCGGACCTGCGCCATTCGAGCACTCAGCGAGGCGGACGACGAAGAAGGAGCCGCCTTGTCGACGCCCACCACATCCTTGCTGTCCGCATCCTGGCTCCAAGACGACTCTGGCGCTCCCTTGGCTCTGCTGCTTTCCTTGCGCCATGGCTCCAGCGGCTTGACCACCAGTCCCTTGTCCTTGATCTCCTGTCGCACCTGGGCCAGGATGGGTTGCTGAAAAGGGAATATGCGTGCACAAAAGGACTTGAGCGAGTGATGCCAACGATCCTCCTCATCACCTGCTCCTGGTTGAACTGAAGGAGGAACTTCTCCACGGCGCAGATCTGGCGATCGATGCGGGAAGCATTCTGAAACAGCAACAGGGCGAAACGGAGGTCAAAGGAGGTGATGCATTACGGTGGATAAGTCGCTCTTACCTCTGGGTTCTCCCTGGCCCTCTCGTGCAAGATCTGCAAGAAGAACGGAGCAAGGAGGGTCATCATAAGTTGGAGATAAGAGCGGTGGTTTCGCTTACCTCATGGTTGGCTATGAGCACCAGGATCTGGTCCTGGATCCTCTGCAGCTCCTGGACCAGGTGCGGGGAGACGCCCTCCGGGATGTTAAGCTGGACGGGCATGGCCAACACGTGCGGAATGAGACCTGCCCTGCAAGGAAGCGCGAGTCACCGGAGGCCGGGGGGAGGCCTTGTTGTTGTAGCGCGCACTCCCACCACCGGGGAGGAGGAACCGCACAAGGTAATGATACCTAATTACGGAGAATCCTGTCAGCCAGAAACGCGGATGACCAGGTCAGAAGTTGCCGTGTCCCTTCCTGTCCCCGATGCTTCAGTTGGTGCTGCCCGGGTTGACCCGGGCGCCGGGTGCGGGGCCGATCAATCCGGGCGCCACGGCTAAGCAAATTGAAGCGCCCGCTCCTCCTCTCTTCTCTTTCCCTTTTTCTCGGGCGTCTTTCTCTTCCCCTTTTGGCCCTGGCCTCTCTCATCGCGACGATGCAAGAGAGATTCACGCAACCTCCGCTCTCTTTGGAACAGGCATAGATAAAATGAGAGAGAAAGTGCAAAAAGGTAAACTACCATTCAAAAAGCAGTAATTTTTTTCTTGCCCCGAAAGTGTCGCTGCAATGTGCGAGTGCAAATGAAAGTTACTCTTGCCGTTTTATCTCGTTGGTCCATGGTGGCGATGTGGCGGTGGAGGGGAAGGAAACAGATGATGCGGCCTCCACGAACGACGCTGCTCCGCCTCCGCCGATCACAGAGAAGGGAAGGCGCCAGCTAAAGGGAGAATAGGCATAGACCGAAACCGGAAACGAGTCTAGGTGAGCAAGGACGACAGGCCCGAGTTGAAGTCCATTTTGAGTTCGATCAAACCTTCTTCGTTTAATTTTCAGGGCGTTTCGAAGCTCGAGGTTGATATTTCTGACCTGTTTTGAAATTGTTCAAAGCCAACACGATCTTTGGCTCATCGCGCAAGCTGTTTAACTTGCGAGTTCAAGTCGCGTTTGTGTTTATCCCTATTTCAACTTCCCCGGCTTTCCCCTGTCTGGTTGGCCCGGTCGCTCGTCCTCGTCCTCCTCCTCCACGTCCTCTTTGCCCGCCTCCGCCTCCTTGGCCTCCCTCCCCCCGAGTGAGCCTTGGCTTTCCCCGTCCGAGGCCAACCAAGAGAACCATCCTTCTTGTGCGGACAGCTCTCGCCCGCTCCTCCGCCTGCCAGCCTCACTCGCTCGCTGGCTCCATTGCCTGGCAACTACTCGGCTACCAACGAGGCCCCATCCTCGACGTCGCCCCCGCCGCCGTTCGCCATGGCCCCCAAGACGTCCCTGCGCGACAAGCTGGACGAGGACACTCTCGACCTCTCGCTCATGCAGCTGGAAGAGGTCCCCGTGCAGGAGATTGTGAGACAATCGAGGACAATGACCTCGCCCCCGACCCTGTTCCAACCCGCGTTCTCTTTGTGCCCCTTTTAGGCTGAGCTGCCCAAGGGGACCGTGCTGGACCTGTCCAACAACCACCTGAGGACCCTGCCGGTGAGTGTGCCAATCTTGGCCCTCTCACGTACTTACGTTTTGTACAGTTTTATCAGCCGAACCGTAAAAGTCTGTGTCTGGTCTGAAAATGTGGTGAAATTCTTAGAAAACATTGTGCTGCCTCTGCTCCACGTTTTAGTCTCCATGAAGGAACAAGGTCATCACCCAACAGGCCTATACTCAGCCCTTTCTTTACCTCGTACAACTTAAAGCAGAGTTTTGGGAATAGATGAGCTCAAAACTGGCCTAGCAATATGGTGGTATGGTAGAGTTCCAGGTCTAGCACCACTTAAGGAAGGAAGGGTCCAATTCCGTAAACGCTAAATCATGTACGATTTATGACGGGAATCACTACGATTTTTTTTATTTTGACATGACTCTCCCGACCAGTCGCTTTGTGGCTAGATGGTACAACTGAGTCTAATTGTATTGCAAAAAGATAGGTACTGTACACCACGACAGGACTACCGATTCCCGAGCCGCCCTGCCCTGTCTCTCCATAAAAAAGGGCAATGGTGCAATGATCCAACCAATCAATGAGCCATGAGACGTATAAATAAGCGAAAGGAAACGTCTGAAAATTTTTTAATTTTGAATTTTATTCGGTATAAAAATTAATTTGGAGCTGAGTTCGGGAAATAAAAATGTCCCGTTTGGCTGTTTCCATCAATTTAATTTGGAAGATTGCATAGCGTTTAGGGCAATGCCTGCTCACAACCACGCCCGCAAGTCCTCCAAAGAGTTGAGTCTCGATCCCAGCGTCCCGCAGAGCGGGTGCATCATGCGCAGGGACACGCCCAAGCTCAAGCAGGACATTGCGGACTACGTCGACATCATGGCCAAGAAGACGAGGGACGGGGATGGCTGCATCCAGTCGGACCTCCTCGAGAACATGTACGAGCTCTTCAAGAGCGCCTTCGTCAGCGCCGCGCGCCGCTCCAGCAACTTCACCATCCAACACGGCGACAAGGTGGAGAGCGAGCCAATCGCCATCGAGCACTCCGTGGTGAAGAGGCTCATGTCCAAGATCGGGGAGGCCGTGATCAAGGCCCTCGGCGACTCTGACCGCTGCATCTCTCAGAGCAAGGTGGCCAGCCTGAAGGAGAGAATCAACCACCTGATCGATCACCCTCCGGCCATGCCCCCAGGCCAAGCGCTCGCCAACTACAGGAAGTTTGTCGAAGCAAAGTTTTCAAACCTCAAAGACCTGCCTCCGGGACCGCCGCAGTAACGAAGGACGTTATGAATTCTGCTATTTCCGTGGAAAATCTCAAATAGCAAGTGGTTTACTTGCTGCGTCCGCGCCTATTAAATGTTGTTTTCCTCTTCTTGCAATAAATTTTCCCCATGTTCATCCGCAGGATACCTTCCCGACGCTGACTCACATCATTCGCCTGGACCTGGGCAAGAACCACCTGACTGAGCTGCCCGAGTACTTTGGCCAGCTGAGGAACCTGCGCCACCTGGACCTGTACAGCAACGAACTGACCCACCTCCCGGTCAGCTTCGCTCAGCTGAAGAACCTCAAATGGCTTGATCTGAAGAACAACCCGCTGGTGCCGGCCCTCCAGCAGGCGGCCGGACCATGCATCACCACATCGGACTGCGCGCTCTGCGCCAAAAAGGTGCGAAAACGATTGATGAGAGACAAAGAACAAATATTCAAGAATCCCCCCACGTTTTTGACAAACACTTGTCTTGTTGCCAACAGGTCGTGGCTTTGCTGCAAAGCATGCAGAGCCAGCTGGAGCGCGAGAGGCAGAAGCTAATGCTGGAGGAACAAAAAGCTGCCGCTGCCAGGTATGGGGCACAGGCTGTGTCGTTGTAGGGGATTTTCGAGATTGCAGTGTCGGCAAGACGTCGTCATCACACTTGTTCCTCAATATTCGCTCTTATCCATCTCTTCCCCCCCCCCTTTTATTACTTCTCCTCAGGAGGGC
>JAAUYJ010213101.1_pt1 | contig 10478 bp, 8 predicted proteins | sample 7278031 | NCBI WGS metagenome assembly JAAUYJ01 (sample SAMN14350222, study PRJNA611818) | marine sediment metagenome | isolation source: surface marine sediment (1.8m) | place: French Polynesia: Moorea | collected 2018-08 | reverse complement strand
GGCAATGCTGATAATACGCCCTTCGACTCTGGGAGCTAATGTAACTCTTTCTTGCGCTTCTAAACTACCAAGAAATTCGGAACTCTCCTCTAATCTACTAACTTTTAAGCTCTGGGTTTCCACGGGTAAAACTTGAGGTGCAAACCCCTGTTGCTGCTCTTGCTTTCCACAAGCTGTCAAAGTCATTACAAACGTTAATGCCATGCCTGCTAGCTTTTTGTCTAGCAGATTGTTAGAAATAGTCATGAATAATTAACAATATATTACAGTGTGTGTGTTTGAATGAAAATGCTTAAAATATTATGTTCTAGATATTAACATTTTTTAAATTTTACTTTCGTATATCTTAAGACCTATGTATTTTCCCTAGGGACTATGATATTATTTATACACTTTTAACAATAGCCGAAGGTAACAGTGCTTTAGTTCTAGTTACTGGATTAATACAGACGTGGTTAGTAGTTGCTTGGACTATCGCCTTATCAGGAGAGTTGAGCCGAAAAATCGAGTATGCGATCGCAAAGCTGAAATCATCGATTGATTCTGATTCTAGAGTAATTTCCAGTTTGTCGCCACAAAACATGGGACGAAAAAAGTGGATTTCCCCGTGTACGATAGGAAGAGCGATTTTTTTTTCTTGGAGTAATGTTCCCAGACTAATTCCAATTGTGTCTAACCATTCTTCATAAGCTTCATGACACATCTCCATTGCTCTAGCAAAATAAACCACACCAGCAGCATCGGTATCAGCTAGATATACAGTTCTTAAGTAGGAAAAAGGCATAATCATTTATTAGTGGTTAGTGGTTAGTAGTTAATTGTTAATTGCTCATCGCTCCTGCTTATGGTCTCCCTTTTTGTAAAATGTTGCTAGCTTACCTATCAAGACATACTTCACTCAACCGAAAATTGCTATATACTTCTTAGCAATAACAAATTTTTGATTATAAAAAATGTTTCCAGACTATATACCTACAGAGGCTAAGAAACTAACAGAAGCCACATCCATTGAGTTAGTCAAACAAATTCGACTAGAAGCTATAGCCACTTCTTTTAGTGCTGAACCTATCCGTACAGCTTATGTCAAACAAGGAGAAGGAAACACACCAATATTATTACTGCATGGTTTTGATAGTTCTCTTTTAGAGTATCGTCGTATTATGCCATTAATAGGACAAATGAGGGAAGTTTATGCAGCAGACTTATTAGGATTTGGTTTCAGCGATCGCGCTTCTAATTTACCCTATGGTGCAGCAGGAATTAAGAATCATCTTTACTATTTCTGGAAACAGATAATTCAAAAACCAGTGATTCTAGTAGGTGCTTCCATGGGAGGAGCAACAGCAATTGATTTTACTCTTACTTATCCCGAATTAGTTAAAAAGTTAGTCTTATTAGATAGTGCTGGTTTAACCAAACAGCCAGTAATAGGTAAGTTTATGTTCCCCCCTCTCGACTATTGGGCTACCGAATTTCTCCGCAATTCTAAAGTCAGACAAAATATTAGTAAAGCAGCTTATTATGATAAAAGTTTGGCTAGTGCTGATGCTCAGATTTGTTCCGCTTTGCATTTACAATGTCCCAATTGGAATAAAGCTCTAATCTCTTTTACTAAAAGTGGCGGTTACGGTTCATTCATTAAGAAAATTAAGGATATTACTCAACCAACTTTAATTTTATGGGGCAAACAAGACCAAATTTTAGGCACCAAAGATGCAGCTAAGTTTGCTAAATTTATTCCCAACAATAAATTAGTTTGGATTGACCAATGCGGTCATGTTCCCCATCTAGAAAAGCCTGAAAGAGTAGCAACAGAAATCTTGAATTACTGTTAACATTTATCGTTTAACAACAATTAGCTTTTCACCAATGAACAATCAACTATTAACCATTGACAACGAACTAGATAGTTTCGCTATTACTTTTGCACCCCTATCTTTAGCAGAAATATATTCTCTAGCTGATGATCCTGCTAATGGTGCTATAGTGCTAATGAGTGGTACAGTACGGAATCAAACTGAGGGAAAACCTGTAAAATCTTTAGAGTATCAGGCTTATGAGCCAATGGCGATCGCTGTTTTCCGTTCCATTGCACAACAAATTCGCCATAAATGGAAGGATGTCAACCGTGTAGTAATTCATCATCGCATCGGACACTTATCTATTGGGGAAATTAGCGTGTTAGTAGCTGTAGGTTGTCCCCACCGAGGAGAAGCTTTTGCAGCTTGTCAGTATGCTATAGATACCCTTAAACATAATGCGCCTATATGGAAAAAAGAACATTGGGAAGATGGTTCAAGTACTTGGGTAAGTATTGGTGCTTGTGAACAAGAAGATCAATAGGCTATTCCACATTATTATTGCAATAATTTTTGATTTTTCCCTGAGAAAACCAGAAATGGCATTGGCGAGGGAAATATAATTTAAAGGTATTGATATCTGGGTTTAAGATTATTTTTATTAATCTGAATTATCAAATATAAGTTAAAATTTGATACATTATTCAGATGTCTTTATTTAATCTTTACTTTGATTTTACAATTAGATAATTTATATAGTATAAATTTAAGCTAATAAACAGTTAATTTTGTTCTTCTCTGGTTTTTATAAGTTTGATTAAAACTTGCTTGACCTCAAAGCATCAATAAGTCCATAAATTTTGTGCAACAATTTTTTCTTTTTTGTTCTGCACAATCAGTGTTGAGGACAATTTTGACTGCAATGGGGATGGAGAAGACAGTATCAATGGTGGTGATGACAGAGACAGCCTCAATGGAGGAAGAGATAATGACATTCTCAATGGGGGAGATGGTAATGATACTCTTCTCGGGATAGGAGGTGATGACATTCTCAATGGGGGAGATGGTGCTGATACTCTAAATGGTGGGAATAACAATGACCTCCTTAATGGTGGTAATGATCGAGATCTTCTTAATGGGGGAGATGGCAATGATACTCTAGATGGGGGAGATGCTGAAGACATCCTCAATGGGGGAGATGGCAATGACAATCTCAACGGGGGAGATGGCTTTGACAATCTCAATGGGGGAGATGGTCAAGATGCTCTTAGTGGAGATAGTGGTAATGACTTCCTCAATGGAGATGATGGAAATGATCTAGTCTTTGGTGGAGAGGGTGAAGACCTCCTTAATGGTGGAAATGGCAATGATACTCTGGATGGGGCTGGAGGTAATGACTTTGTCTTTGGAAATTTTGGTAATGATCGAATCTTTGGCGGAGATGGAGATGACTTTCTTGCAGGAGAAGAAAGTAATGACTTCATTGTAGGAGGTAATGGAGTTGATAACATTACTGGAGGTAGTGGCTTTGACACTCTAGATGGAGGAAATGAAGATGATTTCCTCAATGGAGGAAGTAACAATGACACTCTTTTTGGTAGAGATGGAAATGACTCTATCAATGGAGATAGTGGTAATGACCTCCTAGAGGGTAATCAAGGTGATGACCGACTCAACGGAGGAACTGGTTTTGACAGAATCAATGGGGGAGATGGAAATGACAGCATCTTTGGTGGAGATAATAACGATACTCTTGAAGGTTTTATGGGAGATGACAGAGTCAATGGAGGAGATGGAAATGACAGACTCTTCGGAGGAGATAATAACGATACTTTAGTGGCAGGAGATGGCTTTGACATTCTCGATGGGGAAGATGGAAATGACAGACTCTTCGGAGGAGATAATAACGATACCTTATTCGGTGCAACAGGAGATGATTCTTTAATTGGAGGAAGAGGCAATGACTTTTTAACAGGTGGTAGTGGTAATGATACTCTAACTGGAGCAGGCGGTAATGACTTTCTTAATGGTACTGATTTTGATGCACAGGGTAATGGTGAGATAGATGAACTCATTAGTAATAACCTTAATGATCAAGATATCTTCATTCTCGGGGCAAGAAATGATGTCTTTCTGCCTGACGGAAGCGTTTTAGAAGATGTTGGGAAAGTTTATTATCAGGATCAAGGTGATGGTGATTTTGCTCGAATTATCGACTTTGACAACTTTGGTGTTCAAGATCGAATTCAGATTCTGGGCTCTCTATCTAATTACACCATAGATTTTGACGAATCTACTGGCAATACAAACATTTCCTTTGGTGATGATTTGATAGCTGTTGTAGAAGGTGTTGATGCTACTTCTCCCACTAACTTTATTCTGGTTTAGTTAGTAATTTTTAATTTAAAGATTTATCTCAGGTGCTAGATAAAAAGGGGAAAGGAATACTTTGGACTCATCTTTAACCCTACTTAGCACCTTTTTTATATTCCTGCTTCATGCTCAACTAATATCTCTCGCAAAGACGCAAAGGCGCGAAGAGGTTGAAATATATGTCTGACAATTTCAGTAATCAGTAAAAATATCTGGGTTCATCTGTGGACGATTTTATTCTTTTAACCCCTCGAACTATTCCCTTACTGCTGCTTCCTTGCTATTTGGTGAAAACTAGAACAGGCTCCTATACAAATAGGAATTTTTCTCAATTGTATAGGAACCTGTTATCTTTATTTCTAGTTGTTGTAATCCTTATCATCTCTGGCAATTCCCATTGTTGGAGGTGTAGTAATAAGAGATACTATTAGATTGAAGACGTATAGTAAGAGAGTATAAAGGGTTAAATAATCAAATCTGTGATATCTTAGCAACAACTAAAAATCATCGGTTAATTATATTAGAGCTTAAAAATACGGAAGATAGATATATTTTTCAGCAGCTTCTCGATACTACGACGCACTTCAAGAAGAAAAGCCATTTGATGAGTGGATAACAAGACTTTTGTTGATTAAAAAGCTCGAAATAAATTCATGTCCCTAACACCAGAACAACAAACGGCAGCTTATACTTCTAGTAGTGTAGTAGTTACCGCAGGTGCAGGTACAGGAAAGACTCACTTATTAACTGAAAGATATTTATACTATTTAAGAGACTGCGGTTTATCCCCTTTAGAGATCGTTGCAGTAACTTTTACCGAGAAAGCAGCCAAAGAATTAAAGTCCCGTATCCGTTCTCTAGTTACTCAACAATTACCAGACCGTTATGATATCTTAGCAGAACTAGAAGCAGCCCCCATTAGTACGATTCATGCTTTAGCTAGCCGTATCTGTCAGGAACATTCGGAAGTTGCGGGAATACCAGCTAATTTCACGGTTTTAGAGGATGCAAAGGGTGAAATCTGGCTGAAGAATAGTCTTGATTCTGCTTTAGCGACTCTTCCTTCTCAGTGTTATAAGGATATTCCTTACTCTTTGATGAAACAGAGTATTTCTAGTTTATTAGCAGAGCCTTACACTACCGAAAAAGCACTACAACAAGGGATTCAAGATTGGTCTAAACTTATAGCGATCGCACTAAGAGAAGGTTTAGTTCAATTAATTAGCAGTCCTATTTGGCAGGATACCAGAGATATTCTACAGGATAATGTGGGGAAGTCGGGAGATAAGTTAGAAACACTCCGTCAAGATGTGATTGTTGCGATGGAAGAATTAGAGAATCAATCCCTCGTAATCCCTCTGAATAAGGAGGGGATAGAAGCAGCAATTGCAGTTATTAATAAGATTGATACTAGGAAGGGTAGTAAAAAGAATTGGATAGATATCAAAATAGTAAAAGAAGCACTGCAAAAATTACGGGATTTTACACGGGAAGTAATCAAGCAAGGTTTAATTAATTCGGAGTTGACAGAAGCAGATACTAGACTACAACAGATGTTACCTGCTTTAACTGAGGCTTATAGGGATGTTACTAACTATTTAACTCAAGTCAAACACCAAGCAAGAATACTGACTTTTACTGATTTAGAAATATACGCCCTCGAAGCTTTAAAGTATCAGGAAGTAAGAGACTATTATCAACAACGATGGAAAGTATTTTTAGTAGATGAGTTTCAAGACACTAATCCGACTCAGGGAGATTTATTGAAAGCTTTAACTAATAATGCAGAGCTTACTATTGTTGGAGATATAAAACAGTCTATTTATGGCTTTCGTCGCGCTGATATTAAAATATTTAAGCAATTTCGTCAGGAAATTGTCAGCAATCAAGGCAAAGAAGTTATTTTAAGCACCAGTTTCCGCACTCACCAACCTTTAATTACTCAAATCAATCAGATATTTGAGCCATTATTAGGGGAAAATCATCAAGAATTAGTTGCATTTCGTCAAGAAGGAGTAGGAGAGGGGGAGACTGAGGGACTGGGGGACTGGGGGACTGGGAGATGGGGAGACAAGGGAGACCAGGGAGACCAGGGAGACCAGGGAGATGGGGAGATAGGGAAGATAGGAGAGAACAATGATTTGACCTTTGTAAATACAATTCCTTATATCCAGGCTTTTGCTGTTGCTTCAGATAAAAACAGTGACAAACTGCAACGTCAGTATATAGAAGCTTATCACCTCGCACAAAAAATTAAACAGATACTAGATAGCAAAACTTTAGTACATGATAAACCTACTGGAAAACTCCGCCCCATTCAACCAGGAGATATCTTAGTTTTAACTCGCACTTGGTCGCCTCTAACTATATATGGAGATGCTATATCTGCGTTAGGAATACCCATCGCACCAGCAGGAGGTGGTAACTTATTATCTACTAGAGAAGCTAAAGATGCTTGGTCACTGTTACGGTTTCTAGCTGATACTCAAGATGATATCGCTTTAGTAGCCCTGTTGCGGAGTCCTTTTTTTGCCAAGAGCGATCGCATTTTGTTTCAAGTCTCCCAAACTTTTCCCCGACAAAAGGAAGTAACTAACCCTAGCTGGTGGGAAGCAATCCAAAATTCATCGGCTCCAGAATTAGAATATCCTATTACTATACTTACAGAATTACTTACTCAACGAGATAAAGAAACACCATCGAGATTACTGCAAATTTGCGATCGCTTAACAGGATATAGCGCAGTAATTACTAATCTCCCAGGGGGAAACCGCAGACTCGCAGACTGGAAGGGATTTCGGGAATTAGTGAAGGAGTTGGAAACAGGGACACAAGATATCTTTAGTGTAGTCAGGGATTTAAAACAACTCTACGACAATGAAGCAGAAATTTCCCGACCTCCCCTAGACATAGATAATGCTGTAGGATTAATGACTATATATGCAGCTAAAGGTTTAGAGCGATCGCTAGTAATTGTTGCTGACTTAAACTATAAAAATACTTCCTCTAACAGTCCCTATCTCTATTGCGATCCTCAATGGGGTGTCGCAGTAAAAACCAAAAACCAGCAAGGAGAATTGGAAAAACCTCTCTTATACCGTTGGTTAGAATATCAAAAACAGCAGCAAGAAGCAGAAGAAGACTTGAGAATTCTCTATGTGGCACTCACTAGAGCTAGAGATTACCTGATTTTAACCGCAAGTGAACCAGATAAAGGCTATTTAGCTAAATTATCTCCTGGTTTGACTGCTGCAAATATTCCTCTAGAAATCATCCCCTGTGACTTAACCAAAGCAGAATCTTTTAGTCCCCCTCTTCCTCCTATTCCTAATATTGCACCCGAGTTACTCATCGCTCCTGTAGAATCTGGTATCTTTGAACTGCCTGTAACTGCTTTAAGCGAATTCGCCAGATGTCCGCAACGCTTTGAATTTAATTATCTCGCAGGACATCCAGGGGTCACAGAAGGAATAGCTTATAGTATGGAAGTTGGGACGCTAGTACACACCGCCCTAGAACATAATATTAAAAATGCCAGTAGTTTATTACCCTTTTGTGACTTATGGGGAGATACTGCTGTTGTCAGCGAAGCTTTAGAATTAGTAAATAGATTCTTACAGCATCCGGTCTATAAACCTTTTAGAGATAAGGGAATTGCCAAAGAACAACCAGTTACCTTAAAGTTAGGGAATATAACCTTTACTGGTATAACAGACTTAATCGGAAATAATTGGATATTAGACTATAAAAGCGATCGCAATATCAATCCTGATCATCATCGTTTTCAACTCTGGGCTTATGCTGAAGCTTTAGGTTACACTACTGCACATATTGCCTATCTGCGTCATGACTCTATACACACTTTTTCCCCATCAGATTTACAGAATATATCTTTAGAAATACCAGAGTTAATTACTCACATAGAAACAGGAAACTACAAAGCTAAACCTTCTGTGGATAATTGTGCTATTTGTCCCTATATGTCCCTGTGTGAATTCGCATTGTAGGGCGATGCACTAATTTTTATTAGTAAATAATTTGGCAATCTCTTTCTGCATAAGGCTTATAAAAGTCGAAAATTGCCAAAGTTTTCGGAGAGTGACAGAAGAGGACTACTTGGATAGAATGCGATTTTTTTGACATTGCTGAATGAAAAATTGATATTAGTCTTTAAAGCTTAAAAATTCCTATCAGATCAACTCTTAATTCAGCAATGCCTCAAGCAAGAACTCACCCAGTTACGTTACGGTGATGAATAAATCATATTCACCAAAACTGCCTCCAGTACCACTACCTTCAAAGAACGGATCATAATCGAAGTTAGCGAAACTACTGACCCCGACATAATAAGTGTCACTAAATTCCGCAGTGAAATCAATAAAGGAGTCTAGACCATCGAAATCATCATTTTGGGCTACCAGGAATCCGTTTGAATCAAATACTGACAGAATTGGATCGAGTTGTGAACCTAAAAATGCAGCATCAATGTCGGCAACTAATTGATCTCCTGAATCGAGGAATAACTCAAACAAGTCCACATCATTTTCGGGGAATAAATTGGGATTGTCGCCAATTTCAGTGGAAATGCTAAATTCTCCCTCTCCAAGTATGCCTGTGGGAGTGGCATCAAAAATCGTATCATTGGGTTCAATTCCAACATCAAAGCCAATTTGAATATTATCTACCAAAAGAGCAGAATCGACGATATCATCACCCACATCAACTATACCAAAACTTAAAGTATAAGTTCCTGATTCGGAAATGGCAATAGAAGTTGTTTGATAGCCAGTTTCTTCACTAAAATCTGGAACTAAAGTGTCGGTAAACAGAGGGGATGTGGTGTCTGCTAATTCTAAGGTAAAAGGAGTTATAGAGAAGAAGGCAAAATCATTAAAAGTGTCTTCTGGCGTTATTTCATTGGTGAGGAAATTCCAGTCGAACGTTAAAATGTCTCCCGCATTTGCTGTGAAGGTTTGCTTAATGGCAGAACCTTCTGTCACGTCCCCATTACCAAGACTGTCCAGAACTCCAGGTGTCAAGTTTAAGAATTTTTCTAGATCTGAGTCCACAACTGAACCACCAGAATCGCTGAAGCCATTGGTGAGTAAGGCTTGAAATATTCCATCACTCGGATTGGTACCAAATTCAGCTGTTTGAATGCTAGTATCGCCAATCGTTTGCCAATCAACGAATGTTCCAGTCTCAAAGCTACCATTTTCAATAGAAAGCTCTCCAATTAGTGGAGCTAGAACTCTCTTCTCCCCTTCTGTTTCTTTTGGCTGATTTTCTTTTAACATCTTGTTGTTTTTTGTCCTTAAAAATTGTTTAAGTCCCAGTAGGAAGAGTATGGTAAATCTTGAGAGATATGTTGCCAATTTGGCAAAAATTTATTTTAAGTGGTTAATATTGTTTATTTGAGAAGTATTACCTGGGGTAAATATAGGGTTTGTACAACCAGGTGTCCTATTTTTAAAATTAGTCGCAATACAATCAATCTCTGGTTGAAAAAAAGAGAGAAAACAGGAGAAGATTATCGAGGAGAAGTAGGATATCAACAAGGATACAATCCTAAAATTACGGACTTAGAAAAATTTAGGCAGTTTGCCGAAGCTAACGGCAGCCTGACTCAAAAAGAAATGGCAGAAAAATGGTCAGAGCCAATTAGCGATCGATCGCACTTTAGATAGCGACCCTGATGTGATGCGCTTTATTAATGGAGGGATTGCCAGTAGGGTGGGCATTGCCTATTTTACTAGCTTATCGTTGAGACTATTGTACTTTTAATCCCAAATCCTTTCTAAATCAATAACTAATTTAGGTAAAACATTTTCTCCCAATACTTCACTAGGATTATCTAACAATTCTGGCTCTTTTCCTTGACGATAAATTTCTACTTGTTTAGCTTCAGGGTTAATAATCCAGCCTAACTTTACTCCACAATCTATATATTCTTTCATCTTAGCTTGAATATCTTTTAAGCTATCAGTAGGAGACATTAATTCTAAAACAAAGTCAGGAGCAATAGGAGCAAAACCTCTTTTTTCTTCTAAAGTTAAAGCATTCCATCTATCAAGAGCAATCCAACTTACATCAGGAGAACGTTTTGCATTATTAGGAATACTAAAACCTGTAGAAGAATCAAATACTACTCCTAGTTTATATTGGCGATTCTAAATAATAAAGTCTCCAATTAAATCAGAATTCCGCCTTCCTGTTTCACTACCAGTAGGAGACATGACAATTAGTTCTCTTTTGCTGTTAATTTCAAACTTAAGGTCGGGGTTTTTGGCGCATAATTGAGCAAAT
>JAAUYJ010051973.1_pt1 | contig 10479 bp, 9 predicted proteins | sample 7278031 | NCBI WGS metagenome assembly JAAUYJ01 (sample SAMN14350222, study PRJNA611818) | marine sediment metagenome | isolation source: surface marine sediment (1.8m) | place: French Polynesia: Moorea | collected 2018-08 | reverse complement strand
GAGAGAGAGAAGGCCGGTTCCCCCCACGCAGAGCTATAAAACGGTTCCGTCAAGAGTTTTCCTCTTCGCAGTGCCGTACCGACACCCACCCGTGAATCTACGTACGTCCAACACGAGAAAGTGACGTCGCATCTACGTACACCTTGTAATCCTGCACAAAACTAAACTCTACAAAGACATGTTCGGGCCCTCTGCGACCGGTAGCACAGCCTCCTCCTCCTCAGTCCTGGCCCTGCTGGGCCTCGCGGCGATCCTCCTGGCGGCCGCGGCGGCGGTCGAGGGAAAGCCGGCGGGTGAGAAGGAAAACATAAAGGGAAAATAATGATGCACTGGAAAACGGGAAAAAGGTAGAGCAAGTCATGCAGAAGAACCCGGAGGTGGTTGGTCGCGGAGGTAGTTGCCTTTGAAGGTGAGAGCAAGGTTCGTGTAGCAGAAGGAAAAAATAGGAGGGGCGATTTCTTTATGGGCCTGCAATTCGCCGCGCTTCTTGGGAAAAAAGCTCTGCAAGCTTCTCTTTGGGACTCTTTTTGCCGTCGGAGGAGAGTCAGTGTTTGCGAATAGCAGACTTCCGATGTCTGGTCTAGACTCCACAGAAAGCTAGAGCGTGACTCGAGTATGCAAAAGGAATTCGAGAAAGAGGGGGAAAAGAAAGAGGAAAGGAGTTGGAATCCATTAGTTTCCATTAGTCCAAAACCGCGAGACCGTTGGTCGTTTGGAGGGAGGGTCGTAGGAGGAGGAGACCCAAGTGGCTCTGAATCATTAGTGAGGCAGGGGGTAATAATAGGTCTCCCGAGCTGAAATAGACCCCTTTAGCTTCCGGCTTAATTCATGAGTACTTAGACGGCTCTTCTCACCACTTCCTCTTCCTGGATAGCATAACCAGCGACGTCCTTTGCATGATGAAGGAGAGCTTAATTTTAGTATCTTTATTGTTGTTCATCCTTCTGTTTGTCATACCCACATGCATGAGGGCGATTTGAAGGTCGGCCGGTTAAGCGGGGAAAAGTAATTGGTGTTTTAAGTATGAACATTGAAGAGGACATTTACAATTCCCTCGTCTTTTAGCGTGGGAAAGTCTTTCTGCGCAGAAAAGATAACGGGTTTTTTTTCCTGCTTCACACTTGTTGCTTTGAATACTTTCAGAACGGAAAGGATAGAACATATCGGTTTGCTTTTGGAAATTCTCCAAGGAACATAACTAGAGCCACAAATATCCTCCTTGCCCTAGTCCCATGTTCGTGAGAGTGCAAGAATTGCATTCTCATATCGGAGGATTTTCCCTGGGTTTTTTCTCACATTACATCATAACGACTTGATTTTTCTCTCTTCTTCAAGTTCCGAGTTCCAGGCCTGTGAAGTAGCACGTAATGTTCTTCTTCAGTTTTCTGTTTCTTACTTTCCACCATTCTTTTTCGGCTAAAATATGGGAGGGGGATGGAAGGAAGGATGAGACCGGAATATCAACATCGGTCCATTTCCGTTTTCGCTCCCTTCACGTTTCGAGGCAGGAGGTCTACAGCTGAAACGAAATGTGCATAATGTTCTAAACTAGCTGTTCGTTTTTAAAACGATAAAAAGGGCATGCAAATAAAATTCGCATAGTTGCCTAGCTTTCTATACCTTTTGTCTACCTACGTAGGGTATGCCTAATTGAGATAAAAATGATTATTCTACTTTGTGGATATGGGGAATACCCCAACCACGCCGACAGTGCCTTTGTAGGAGAGCTTATATGCAACCATTTACAGAAGTTGTTGATTTTTTTCTTTTCAGGCGACCTTGACCTCCTCTCCTCCCCCCATGGGCGCGTCCGCCGCAGCGTGGAGTTCTCCCACCCGCTGAGGAGGTCCAGCACAGGATCCTACTCCTACTTCAGATCGCCCAGTACCAGGTGAGGACAAAGGAAAGGGGAGGACAAAAAAACAGCCTCGTCCTCCCTTTTCGTGGCTGAAGCGAAAATATTGACAGCCGGCGAAAGACGAATATCGAGATCTGTCTAGGAATGGGGGACAAATAATGGTGGTCGTTACAGTTCAAAAGGTGACATTGGCGGAGAAAAAGGGATTGGGGCGTAAGAATCGGTCTGTTTTTTCGCACTGGGGGTTACGCACGAAAGGAGGGGGGGACGAAATTGTCTTTCCAATCTATTGTACGGACAGTCCAATCAGCCTCCCGATACGTGCGAAGAAAGCCTTCCTTTTTCTTCTTCATGAAGATCCTTTTTGGATCAATCAGAGAAGGGAGGGGGAAATAATGTTTATCCTCTCGTATCCTGTTTCCAACACGCTCCCGCCCCCCGCCAAAACATCCCCACCGACTCCCCCGGAAACAATGGTGCAAAACCAAAGGCGCGGAAGTGCGATCGTCGCTGCTGAGAATTGCACAAGTTTCGACTTTTGCACCTCCTCCTCCTCCTCCTCGATCCTTCGGAGCGGAAACGAGGAGGAACAAAACCATCGTCGATCCGTCGACCGTCCGCACTGCTCTGTTTGCATTGCCAAAGCCAATATCGCGTTTCGCCGCCTCCGTTTTCTTTCTCCCCCTTCGCCCGTCCTCGCAATCTGTCTCTTGCCTCCTCATCACTCTTTGTTGTCATTTCTCCCCTCCTTCATGATGGTCTCTTTTCTCTGGACGCATTTTCTGTTTGACTTGTGGGGGCGCTCATACCCGTCCCTTATTTGACCTCACTTATGGGGGGCTCAATCGAGGAAAGGCCCTTTTTCAACAAAGACGAAAAGCCAATTAGTAATCCGGGGACCCCTTTGGGCTGAGAGTTTTCGAGAGAAGACTGTGAATATGATACAATGTATACTGGACAAACTATGCACAAAATCCCACCGTCATAAAGCATCGTCCAACAATGCGGACGGTACTTGGTAACGCGTGGAAAAAAACTGTTGGAAATGCCAGCATCCAGGAACCCCGCAATGAGCCTTTCGCCCTCGTTGGAAGCCGCAAGTGACATTTGCAAACAAGGCGCGTAAACTGGGCCGGGATCGATCTCGGTTAGAAAGTAACGTTGATTCCGCTGAAAATCTGTTGCTGAAGAATCCTTCAGTCTAAACGCAACACATTTTTTTTTGGGGGGGGAGTGAGAAGTTACTTGTTGCATGGAAGCCTTCTAAGTGTTCTCCCTCCTTGCCTCCCCTTGAGAGCCCCTGGTCCATCTCCTCACGAGCAATTTTCCCTTCCCCGATCCCTTGTCGACTCTCCTCTCCTCTTTGCACGTGCGACCCCCATTTCTTCCGACCCACTCCCACGAGGACAAAGAGGAAGGGGCTTTTTTGCCGCTGCGTCGAATGTCGAGAGTAGCCTTGTTGTACACAGTACAATCCACACATATGCCGCGCTATGCCACGAGTGGGCGCAAACAGGCGCGGGTTGGAGGCGGGCCACTCTAAAATTCATTGGATATATCCCACACACGCCGCCGCGGGGCAGTTTTCGGTCTCGTCCGGGAGGAGTCAACAGCGAGAAATATGAAAGTTTATGGTCCGACCTCGTCGAAAGGAGTGACGCAACGTGAAAAAAAGATCTCCGTAATGGAATGTGCCCTTTTATAACTGCCCTCCGTTTCAGGTCCGCGCCCGCTTTCCGCGGCGGCCACAAGCTGACCGCCAGGAGGACGCTGCCCTTCCAGCTCGTAGGGGAGTCGCCCATGGGCTACGCGAGGTCGAGGAGCTTCGTTGGTGAGTACCTACATGTGTTTCTGTTTCACTGGGGAGGTGAAAGCAAAGAAAAGGGGACTTCTATACTGTACGTATACTATGTACGGTAACTGTGACAGAAATGGGGGTTGCTTCTTTCAGCCAGCCTCCGCTGACCTTTCCACCCACAAGGCCCGGCCCCCAACCTGACAGCATGTCAATATCCTGCTTGTCAGAATTACTCACTCCCTGGCTTCTAAGACGATGACGACGATGGGGGTCCAAAGGGGAGGGAGGGAAGGAGGAGGAGGCCTATCATCCTCCGACTTTTTGGGCAACGAAGAAAGTAATTCCGCCACTCCTGGAGCCCCCCTTCCCCAAGAAAATACACGTGTGCCCACAACACCAGGTCCCAAGGGTGGAGAAGGGGGAGGCGAAGAGAAGGCACTCTATCTTGGCGCAATTATTCCGCTCGGCGGCGGGCTCAGAAGCAGAAGAAGCCACAACATGGCCAGCTGGTGGGATGATAATAATGGAGGCAATGAATGCCACCACTCGGCGGCCGAGACTAATGTGGTGGCGGCGTCTGCGCTCCTTTCCTTTAATCCCCACGATGGTGGTTCTGCGGTCACACGTATGGTCTTCGATATATACCGCACACATATTGCAGGCCCCCCATATTTTCCTTTTTCTCTCTCTTTCTCTCTGTCCCAGCAGCCCCTAATGTGGGGCGTCTACGTGAGGGGACTTTTTCCCGCTTCGTTAAGGGTGGATTAGCCGCGACCACCACCGGCTTTCGCATGAGTGGGAAAACATTCGCCTGTCCGCCCTCAAGTTACTCTACGATGTGGGGAAATATTTTTATGGTCGGACGAGAAATTGTGCTGGGGACAAGCGGCAAAAAGAGGCTAAGAAGATTGAGCGAGGAAAAGTTTTGCTGCATGAGGTTACTGCTGTTGCTGGCGGTATGTGGTGTTTTTTTTCGTTCATCCGATTTTCCGTCTTTGCCCTAGTAGGGGGAACCCCGTGTTCTCGTTTTTTCTTCGCTGCTTCTCGAAAATACTTATTTGAGTGGCACTGAATAAGTCGGCAAAGGCGAGGCAAAAACTTGTGGGAACTGACCCCAAAAGGACGGGGCAAAGAAGAGCCCATATGTATGTAAGGGTTGGTCAACCTACATAGGCGTGAAGAAAATGATATTTCTTCTGCCCGCACTCAAGGAAGGTTGGAAGGTTGGTTCAGTTCTGGTGCTTTTTCTAGACGATGCGGTCCACCTGCCACACCGCCGAGCTGCCAGAGGTTGTAGACCATATCCAGGAAAAGGACATAGATGGTTGCTTTTGCTTTTTCGGCCTGTGGTCTGTGACGTTCTTGGTTGTTCCCGAAACACGCTATTGGCCTTCAGTTGCCAAAGAAGAGAGCAGAGCTTCACACTTAAATGTTGGGATGCTGAGTCTGCATATCGGCGAGAAGTTTGATCTGTAGTAGAGTACTACAATTGTAAAAGAGTACACTGAAATTGAAAAGGTTTCCCTCAGCTATTTCCACCCTCATCATAAATCAACATGGTGCGAACAGTTTTTCAGTTGCGTAACTTCAATATCTGAACCCAGGCGAAAAAGGGTTATTTCACCGTCCACTGGAGCAGTAGATCCCGTTGGATTTTTTGCCTTGCTTACTTTTCCCCGTCCATAGTTTCGCCGCCCACGCCGTTGCTCCTTTGTGCGTGAGAAATGGTGGAGGGGCGCAAGGGGATCCTTTTGACTTTGCGCATGAGTCTGCATTTGGCCCAACTTTCGCAGTCTGCCTCGAAACGGGGCTTAACTCGATCAGGTGCGCTTGCAGGATCAAAAGGGCCTCTTCTACCCCCTCCGGGAAACCGAAGACTTGCTACACGCATGGCTTTTCTGTAGCAACTTCACTTCCAGCAACTTCTTTCGCTCCGTTTGGCCTGTAGAGTGAAGCCTTTTTACAATATTCCAATTTATGAATAACTTAGTTCTCCGTATTCTCGATCCGAAGCCGCCACAGCATTCAAAATTAATCGCAGATCAGGCCTAACCATCATCAGCGTTCTACATAAATATATTTGCTCTCTGCTAGACGACGAAGATTCTGTAAGACAAATCTGTCCGCGTGTGTTAACCATGCATACTGTATGTGGGGGGCATAAAATCGATTCTCCGCGACAGACACACGTCCGTGATCATGTGGGCGTGGTGGTACAGTTTTGTGGGTACAAGATTGTTGAAACAGCATCTGACAAAAGTCACGATCGTAAAATAGAGTATATCTGCTTGCCGCTCGACGAGACTACAGTGTGTGCGTTAATTCTGCGATAAAAACTGAGTGAATTGTGCTTCCGTGTTAAGTAGCTTTGTTGCTGAAACCAGCTCCTGGGATGTAGAAACGACGGCTGAAGTTGCTGAAGTACTACATGCTCAGTACTTCCTGGCCCCCGGTAGGAAGGGGAGCATCCCCAGCTCCGCCGCCACCACTGCGCCCATGGAGGCGGCGTAGACCGAGACGAGGATCATCCCCTGGGCGCGCCCGGCGCGGAACCGGGAGAGCGAGAACATGACCACGTGCACGGCCAGGGCGATTCCCACGGAGGCGGAGAGCGCGGCGGCGGCCGGGGTGAGGCCCACCTTGAGGGGCGCCCAGCCGTTGCGGGCCAGGGAGAGCAGGAAGGGGCCGCCCATGCCCAGGAGGAGGTTCAGGAGGGGGCCGCCCAGGCTGGCCGAGAAGCCCATGCGGGGGAAGCCACGGCGAGCGACCTGGAGTATGAACGTTGTGGTCAGAAGGGGACCGAGCCGAATAAAGGTATACGGGAGAGAAAGAACTTACCGCGACGTCTGCAGCGAGATCTCCCACGCTGTTTCCCCACGCGAGAAGGGTGAGCCCTAGGATTGCGTCGGATGCCCCCGAGGCCGCCCCCAGCGCCTTGAGCACCGACACTGCCTCCCCCGCCGCCAGGTAGATCCAGGCTACGCCGGAGCAGAAGCCGACGTAGGCCAGCGCGGGGTGCCACCAGGGAAAGGAGGCGCCGCCGTCGACGCCGGGAGAGAAGAGCAGGAGGACGACCGCCGCCAACTGCCCGAAGAATAGTGCCGCCTGCCAGGCCGACACCCCTTCAACCACCTCGTATCCGCTCAGGCCGAAGGCGAAGACGACAAAGACAGGGATCAGGTAGCAGTGGAGCACAGTCAGGAATCGGCTCCATCCCCTCTCGACCCCTCCGTCTTCTTCCTGCTCTTGGCCCGGAGGAGGAGGAGGCTCCACCACGGGCACGGTCGCCGCCAGCGCCAGTGTGGAGGGCGCCTTGGCGATGGCCCACAGTGCGCCCCACCTGCCGACCGTCGGCCTGTTCTGCGTGGGTGCGATGAGCGTGTACCAGCACGGGCAGAGCTGACATGTCATCTGCCTGCGCTGGACCACGAAGGCGCTCTCCTCGGACGAGTCGTTTCCCTCCTCCCCCAGGCTCCTCACCGTGGCAAGGTCCTCCTCTTCCTCCCTAGTCCTCCTGTTTGGGACGGCGGCGGCGCCTTCTTCCTCCTCCTCGTTTTGCGCATTGTCCTCGTCCTCCTCCGTGCAAGGTCTGCAATGGCGAGAACGAAGAAACAAATCTTTTTCTATGTACTGCATGTATTGTATTTTGAACTTTTGAGTTCCATTTCCCCCAACTTTTCGTGGTGAAATGATTGAACGAAATGCAAGTAAAACTTTCGATTGACTTTTTGGCTACTTAAAAACATGACGAAAGGGGAAAAGGAACTCTTTTTTAATTTAAAATGAAACTGCCATAAGGTGTGGGAAAATCGAAACTAATATACAGCTTCGCTAGCATCAAACTTTGACGAAACAGGTTAACAAAGATTTTCCTTTGAAGAAAAGTACCTTGGAGGCGGCGGGAAATTCGGTGCCGGCATGAATATGCTGAGATTCTCGTCTTCTCCGTCTCCTCCGAGGTACTCCTCGTCCCGCTCGTCCTGCTCCTCCACGAGGGCCTCCCTGTCCCTTCTGGCAGCGGCCGCCCGGCGCCTCTGGTTGATCATCCTCCCCAGCACCACCACCAGGATGTAGACTAGATAGAGGCCCAGGAAGCCGAGGGCGTCGAACAGGTGGATTTCTTCCCTGGGAGGGGGGGGGGGAGGGCAAAGGCGGATATTACGAAGACCGTTTGTGCATCGAGGTCCGGGGGAAAGTGTCAATCCCAAGAAGGCAAACTTTTTCTCCCTTTTAGACAACGGAGCAAACTTTCTTTGCCTGATTAAATATTCGAGGCTCTTTTACTCTTTTTCCCTGGTTGCGACTGTCGCAAAGGGGGAGGAATACGGTGAGAAGTGCACCGCCGTCGTCCAACCAAAATCGATGGTCGCTTCCTCACCTGTAGAATACCCAGAAGGCCCAGAATCCTGCCGCGGCAAGGAATGCCACGTCCCTAAAGAACGGCCGCACCATGAGGTGGAAGGGCGCCGCGATGCACACCGCGCCGGCCACCGCCGTGGACAGCAGCGCCGCGTCGCCCATCAGCTGGCCCAGCACCAGCTGCGGCCTGCCCTGCCCCGCGCCGGCTAGCGCCGAGAAGAGGTCGGGCGCGCCGTTGCCCAGCGCCAGCAGGGTGACGCCGGCCACGTTGTGCGACATGCGCAGGTGCGCCGCGATGGACGCCAGGTTGGGGCAGAAGAAGTCCTCGGCGGCGGTGGCCAGACCCACGAAGAGGAAGGCCAGCCAGGAGAGGAGAAGGGCCAGGGCGGGTCCGGCGCGGCCGTCCAGGGTGCAGAAGTAGAGCTGCGTGTAGTCTGCCATCCTGCCGGCGCCGTCCAGGCAGTCCTGGCAGGTGCGCACGAACTCGCACCTGTCTGCGGGGTCCACCTGCAGGACGTAGCCGCACTCCTGGTCGTCTATGGACAGGCTGGCGTTGGCAGAGGGGTCCATATTGAGGCTCGGGAGATCGGTCTTGTCCTACTTGTTCATGGTGCAGTTGACCCAAGGTCAGGGATCTGTCGATTTATTCTTCCTTTTCCCCCTCTCCTCTTGGGAACAGTGTCAGGAGGACCTCAAGGCATGGTCAAACAAAATGGGGAAAATGGGTCTTTGTCCCCCATTTTGAGCTTCCTTTTTGGGTTTCTTTCTTTGTGCGCCGCAGTTTTTGCTTTTTGGGCCTTCCCCACCTTTGCTCCGCTCTCTCGCTCTGCGCTCAGCTGATTCCTCTAGCTCTCTCTTCTGTCATTTGCTGTACAGTGTGTACAGTACGTTGTCAGGCGCCAACTTTAAACCCCGTCAATTTTTCTCTCGCTCTTTTCAGACGACCTGGGCCCCTCCCGCGTGATGCCCGTGCACTCCCTGCCCGCCGCGCCCTACGTCTCCGCCTCCTCCGAGCACGGCGCCAGGGTGGACACCTCCAGGGAGGACAGCGCCGCCGCCGCCGCCGCACAGGCCGCCGCCGCGGCCGCGGAGGTCCCCGACAACGGAGAGGAGGAGGAGGTGAGAAGAACGGTGGTGGTGCAACTGCTGTTGGTGTTTTTTATGTTTGAGCTTGCTACGAACTGCATTATGCTAGAGAGAAAAGCTCAACATATATTTCTTTTTTTTTACTCCATTAGGTTTCCCCCACTGAACTCCTTGACCTGTTGAACAAGATGGCCGGCAACCTGGAGAACAGGCATCGGGTCAGATTCGGGTTCTTCTAAGAGGGAAAGATGAAAAAGACCGAGGATGACATTGTTCGGGAGAGGAACGGCAAAACGAACGGCGATTGACGGACTCCCGGAAAAAAAATAACGAGCGAACGAATGCTTTCTCAATGTGCGCTGGTGTTGGAGGGGTGGGTGGGGGGGCTGTCGAGAGCAAAGGACTTTTTTCAATCGAAGCTAGATATACGTACCATATTTTCCCCTCTCCAAATCGTCCCTTTTCCCCTTCGAATTTTAGCAAAGGGTTCTTTCTCCCTCCCCCTCCTTCACTGAACGCACTACTGCTGTACAAAGAGTCAAACCCTCCTTTCTTTCCACCCCCAACTCTTACAAGTCACGTTTCAAGACTTCCTCTTGAGAATACACAACAGCACACTTCAAGCCTCCTCACCTCTGGTTCGCAAAACCCCTCTTTTCCCTTCATCTTGCCTTTTTCCTGGTGCCGACCTTGGGCGAACAGGACCCGGAAAAAATACCTTTCACGAATCCCAAAAAGAGGAACAAAAAAGATAAATCTGGGCGGAGGATCAAGTAGTAGCAAAAGAAAAGATATTCCCGGCCGTCGTGTGGTGTCTCTCTCCTCGCTCACCTGTTGCAATGAAAATTTTCGTTGATAGAGGAAAAATTTCCATTGCCCTTTATTGTCTGTTCTTCAAACCAGTAAAAAAAAAGCACTCCCCTGTCCTCCCTCCTTCCCCACCGTAGAGTGATTTGACGTGTTTCCCCTCCCCCTCCTCGTACTTCTTTTTTCGAAAAAAGAAAATACATAAACTAGAAAACAATGCGGAAAACATGTATATTTGTAACAAAAAGGCATGACCATAAATTATGTATTTGCATCGGGTTATACGAAATAAAAGTCCTTCTTTAGACACTAAATGGTCTTCCTTTCCTTTCGAGACGGGGGTCGCCGGCGGAGGATCATCTGGCGCTGGGCCTCCAAAAGAGGTTGGGAGCAACCATGAAGGAGCTTTCCGTTCCCTTTTAATGACGTCATTGCATAAAACTTCCAAGCTGCCCGAGCAGCCCGACCCCGGCTGGCACCGATCATCGATGTACCAACAAAACATCATGGAAACTTTATTCCATGGGCATAGGATATCACTACTTTGTTCTCGGTACACTTCAAAGTCCCT
>JAAUYJ010065179.1_pt1 | contig 10480 bp, 9 predicted proteins | sample 7278031 | NCBI WGS metagenome assembly JAAUYJ01 (sample SAMN14350222, study PRJNA611818) | marine sediment metagenome | isolation source: surface marine sediment (1.8m) | place: French Polynesia: Moorea | collected 2018-08 | reverse complement strand
GACGGCGGTGTCCCTGTCAGAGAACTCCATCATAGGCCAAATGTGGAGAGACCGGGAAGCGTAGATAGCCGCCCTGGGGTCTCCATTCTTGTTGCTGTAGATGAGCTTTTGAAAATTCCCAAAGCCAACGATTTTCCCCTTGTAGACTGGCGGCTCCTGTAAGCCGAACAGAAAAGGAGAATTAGTATTGTTTTCAGGGAAACCCCCTGACACCCCTGTACGCAAATTGGGCGTGAGATCCACTCCTTCTATTTGTTCTCTATCCCTCCAAGGCCATATCTTGAACTACCATCTCTTTATCCCTTTGTGTCGTATCTCTCACAACACCTACCTGCTTGCTGGAAGGCAAGCACTGCTGATGTTTTCAATGTCTTCCCACCAGTTAAGTTGCTCAGAAACACGTGAAAGAGTTCTTTCTAATTGACAATCCTATGCAAATCATCCACAATATTGATTTTTAACATATTTCCAACATAATTAAGGTGTTAACTAAAAATATTCACGGCTATACACTTGACACTTTTTCAAAAATCTTGCCTAATATTTATTTATTGCAAACATTTTAAATTATTCTCTATATTCCAGGCTTCAAGAGAAGGATATTTGTTTTTTGTCCGGATGGTGCCGCAGATGCTATTTGTCTATTTAAAGAAGTGCATCACATTTCCCATGAGAAACACTGTGAGGAGAAAGCCAGAGGGAATGCAACAAAGATTATCCAGAATAGGGATGGTGGATGCAAGGTACAACAATAGTAAACTAAACCTTGCTTATATCACTTCAAAAACCAGTATTTTTTCTTTAAAAAATGAAAGAAAACTGAAAAGTGTGGGCAATCTGGTAGTCCTAAGTATGCTTTCAAAGCCTTTAATTTTTGAGCAAGATACAAGCAAAAACAGGAGAAAAACAAAATTTTACCAAACGTTGTCAAAATGTTTCTGAGCATACTTTTATTGTATAAAAAGGCTCAAATTTGACATATTTGACCGGACATTAGAACTGGAAAAAAAACCAAAATCCAGAACAAAATTATAAAAAAAAACTTCATCCCTTTGCCCTTCCCCTATCATGCATAAAAGGAATTGAGGACCAACTTGAAAAACATGAAAAACCTGACCTCGTTTGACCAAACTTTTTCAGAATCCCTCTTGTGCCCATCCCAAGCACTTCAGTAAAAAATCTCTTGCATAAGCTCAGAAGCCATCAGGTCCTGTGCATGCCCCAAAAAGAAATCTATCAAGATTTCTAAAAAAATATGCCCGGGAGGGGTATGTCAAAGTAACCTAATGTGACCTAACTATTCACAAATGGGTGAATAGCGTCAAACAAGGACTTAGGGGCACCAGTCAAAGGTAGTAGGCTTGCAGGTCATGTTCCACAGAGTGCTCCTGTAAAAAAGCCCAAATATTCCAAAGAACAAGGCTAAGAGGGCCAAAAAGGCCATTTTTCCTTAACCCAACCTACATAATGGAATGGAACCAAACTACTCCCTCCTGAAAGCCTCTCTCTAAGCAAGGAAGTGTGGTCAAATACCAAGATTCCCAAAAATGCCCTGAAGGCTCTGGTCAACCAAATTTTTTTGAAGATGTGTCAGCAAACTGGACCAGTAGCTGGTTAAGTGGTAGTAGCTGGTCCAACAAATTATTTCTTTGGTTCTTAACATCCAAAAACAGACAAGACTTAAACAGTCCTTCCTCGATCCTCCCTTGCTCCCTAAATCCAAACTGAGGACAGAATGCAAGAAATCATCTTATTTATTGCTCGTCACAAGAAAGTACTATTTTTTATTTCTCCTTTTTTCTTAGCCAGATCGCTCCATCCTCCACAAACCAAATCATGCCCCCCTCTATTTTTTTTAAATAGCACAAAAAGGATGTGGCGTGGCATATCTGCATCATTGCACATCATCGCGCCCCCCTCTACTTAAAAAAATCAAATTATGTGCAAAAACATGCGGTGTGGTGAACCCGCATCATTGCACATCATCGTGACGCTACCCCCATTCTATTTTGAACAAATTTTGAATTTGGTGCAAAAAAGATGCAGCGTATGCAACTGTGCATCTTGATCATTGCATATCATCGTGCCCCTCCGCATTTTATTTTGAACATTTTTTGAATTATGCACAAAAATAGATGTAGCGTGGCACAAAAAATTTGTGGCATGGCACAAAAAAATTGTCGTGTGGCACATATCCACGCCGTTGCACATTTTTGGCATTTATCCACACCCCTAAAAAACTACCATTAAAAAATCTCCATGGCTCTTCCTTTCGTAAAACAGTTTTAATTTTGGTAGAAATGATAGTAGCAATGTAAGAAATCTTTAAATGGACAGAAAAAAATTATTCTTCCATTAAAGGGGTGAGATACATTTGACTCAAGGTAGCTCCCCGGAGTGTGTCTGTAGTGCATCACATAAGGAAGACTTGATCTTTTAGTTAAGCCTTTGGAACAATCTTTCTTTTGCGGAATTTGTACTTTGCAGCAGAATGAACTTGGCCAGGTATGTGTTTGCTTCAAGAGGGACTATTGTAACGATGGTCTGACATTTGAGGAAAATGAGGTGTGTAAAGCACATAAAAGAGTTAAAAGTGTGTGACATCATAACATCCATATTTTTATTACTGTCTCTTTAGTCCAAAGCATGCAGGAGAAAAGCCAGAATTAGCCAGTTTATTGTGTTGATGAATGTATGCTTTTGCACCATAAAAGTTTGTGTTGATCAGCTGTAAAAGTAACTAATATACATCTATTTTATACATTAAGGAAATAAAGAAACAAAGAGTTAGTTTTTTTCTTCCTCATACATTTTTTTCATGGAGACAAATTGTTTACAGAGTGTATGAAACGGCGTAATAAAGTTTTCCTCTTGCCATTTTTTGAGGAAATAACTATCAACCACTTTGATCCGTGTTACCTTTTGGGATAACTTTTGGGCACAAAAGTTAAAAAATTAGAATATATGCCGAACCTCAACTTTAGTCTGAACAATTCATGAACATGGGTTTTAGAGGGCCTCTACACAACATATACAGTAGAACAAGGTCTAGAAACGAACATGTCCATCTTGACCCTGCACAAGATTTGCAGGACCTTTTTTGGTTTCAAAAGCCTGGAAACAAAAAAAAAATATAGGAAGAAAAAAGGTTTTGTAACAAAAAACAACCCTTGTAGTAACATGCCCATAACAAAATATTAATATTAATATTAATATAACTATTAATATCAATATTAAATGGACCTGAACCTGACCAAAAACTTCAAATATGGAAAAAAATTGGGACCTCTCCAGACCCACGGACCCTTGGGCATGCATGGCCGGGTGTGGGTGTGACAAACACACGGAGGTTCGTGTCATGTACACCCTAAACGAGATCTGTTGGACCAGGTCCAACATCTTATAGCTTTATTGTAATTGTAGAGAAATGTCTACCCAACTATAATATTTTATAGTTCATTTTCTTAGTAAGCATCTGCTTAGTAACACAGTCATTATTTAAAAAATATTATATCATTATTAAAAAATGCAAAGTTTTCTAGCGACCTCAGAAGTCCCTTTTAGGTCACCCGCCCAGTCCTATTAGGGGGTATTTTAGGGGGCATAGGCAAAGTTTCGGCAGATTGCAGTTTTTAGGTACACCTGCAAAGTTTGACACGGGGACCAGGGAGTTTTCCAACATATGCACTGTACTGTACTCCAGCAAGCAGTCAATTATGTCAGGAAACAAAGAAATTGTATTACAAGAAACTAAGGGATCTGAAGGCATTTAGTGGCGAGATAAATTAATTTAGTTGGGAGGGGGTTGTAACCTATAGATCAGTGTTGGTCTGTTGGAGTGGAAGTTTTGTTAATCAAGTTGTGGACCAATAAGGGAATATTACAGGGGACCATGGGTACCAAATGAACCATAGAACCTCCAACTCAAACTGATAAAATTTTGGGCTTTTTTGGTCAAGTAATAAGGAAAATATGTATGGGTTTCTTTGGGGTCCTCAAAACGAGGTCAGCCCACTCTGCAAAGGGGAATTAGTAAATGCTTTTGCTAGCCTTAAAAACTTTTTTCTTTCAGAGCAAAGGTCAACCTTCATTATGTTGTTTCTAGGTCATCTTTCTAGTAAACCTCTGCTGGGCATGGATGCCATTTGTAAAAGTTAAGAAAATTCAAACTACTTTTTTGTACACCTTGTATGTGAAAATGCTACAAAAATTGTAGGTTTTAGTAGTCTTAAACACATATTAATTTTCCATTATTGACACTTGTGCACCCTCAAGAATGATAATTATTTTGTTGATGTTAATGTGTTGTGTCGGAAATCAATTAAATGTTTCTTTGATGCATATTGTACTAGAAAAGAAAGAATAGTATATAAAAAAAGGTTAGGGTGTTTTTTCTTACACTGACTCCTCTAGTGGTAGGGATGAAAATTCTGTTCTTGTTATACTATACTATTCCTTAAAAAAAGATTGTGGATCGGTCGTCCTTGTCTAAATAACAAGGAACACACCTAAAGCCAAAATCCAAAAAGTCAAATATTTTCCAGACTAGCATAAACTTTTTTCATTTTTTATAATCCTATCATAAGAAGCAGACAAAGATGGCCGTTGGTTTGGGCAATTCGTGGGGATCTAAAAAAAATTGGAGGAATTGTGGGGAAGACATAAGAAAAATATTATTAGCTACCTTTGGTGGCCAAAACTTCACCTATAATGGGCTCAAAGTCGCACATTTTGCTGGCTTTGACAACAAAAATGAGCCTGTTGGGAATCACCAGTATGTTTTTTTCTGCCTCTTAGGGTATCAATTTTTTGTGAACTTCCCCCTCCTTCCATTGAATAACAGTTGTCTTTTTGTGCAGATTTCCTAGCTGCTGCAAGGTGGCACATACTTGCCTTACCTTACACAAATTATAAACAAACCCAATCAGTCAGTGCAGGTAAAAATGTTGCTCATAACTGTACAAACCACTCTACCGTAGAAAAAACATACAAATATCAAGATTGAAGGAAAATTTAATAATATGAGAGCCATGCTATACAAATTGACTTTTTTGCATGCCTATCTTTTTGCAGCAGGTGAAAATACATGTATTTTTAATTATTTTTGTACTAATTTGACTGTCTTAAGGACTAAACTCTTGCTATCGTGGGGTGGTGAACAAGGTGAAAACTTAAAGATTAAATGCATGTGTGCACATGAAAACTAGTTATTGCCATAAATCTTCACTTTCACACATGAGCGCTCTATCATACCATCACAGGGGGGTCATAAATTCTCCTGAAGGGGGTGATGGTTTTCAAGTAGTTAGGGTAAGGGTCAGAATTTACTCACAGGCGGTGAACAGGTAGATAGGTTTGCTTTATTCTCATCATTAATAAGGTGTGACTTTTGAAAGATGATTGTTGGGCCATGGGGTAAAGGAACTTTTTTAAAAAGGTAAAATATGAATCAGAATTGTTTTAAAAATCTACCCCTTCCTTTAAGGTTTAACGAGAATTGTCTCTTAAGGGAAATCGAGAAGACAAGTAGTAGATCTGGTAATTTTGTCAAGTATCGAGTACTTGAGTAGCAAGTAGAAAAAGAAAAAAGTGATGCAAAAAAGGAAAAACTGGGATTGTTTTTTTACAACTTTTTTTTGCTTTGGCCCATTTCAAATTTTATTCAAGCTATAGCCAAAATTTTATTTTTTTCATACAAAATACATCAAGCCAAAAAATACCGTCTGGCGGCAATTTTGTCTACTTGACTAGTTGACTACTCGCCGAGTTTCAGGTCTAGCTCGAGTAGTGAAAAAAAGTAGAGTAGCCCGAGTAGTCGAATTTGAGTCTACCCGCCTGTTGAACACCATCTGCCTTAAGGACATTAAAACAGGTCACGTGTACTTTACACAGTATGAAATTAAAGTATTTGAAAAAAATGATTTTAAAAAATGGTATTTTTTGTACATTTCAATTTGCTAACTAAAACTGGCATCAAATTCAATGAAGCAAAAGTTCAGAGGGATCCAGCTCCAGCGGGTGACAACAGTCAATCTAGGGCATTTTTGGTGGCAGGGAGGGGGGGCATTGGGTGAAGAGAATTGTTTTTACTTGGGTTGCTGTCGTTTTGTCAACTCCCATATGGTGAAAAAAAATGAAAAAATATATATTATGTTACCCCTCCTATAAAAAATCTTTCTGAAGCTTCTGCTGACAAGATCCTGGTCAAAAGTTACAAACTTACTAGCAGGGCGGTGCGCTAAGCACCTCTACCCACTACTGATAACGGGCCTTGCATTGCTTGGCTCATCACAAAGCATTATTCTCACACATGCAATTTTTTCAAACAATTTGAACAAAAATTAAACATTTATTGCCCAACTCAATTTATTTTTTTTCCATATTTGTTCATTTCAAGCACTTGAAACACAATTCAAAATATTTTGCTTCTCCTTGCCTCTAACTCCAATTTCCAAATTCCAACCTTTTAAAATTCAAAATCAAACCACCACTTACTTGGATTTTTTTCCTAACTCAGATTAAAAAGGTTTAAATTCATATTAAAGCGTATTACTTTTTCTTTCAAGCGATTACGAAACTTTTTTGAAATTTTGAGTTTTTCAAAAATTATACCCTCAATGGGGGGTCATCCCAAAAAAGCTATTGTGCATCATTCGCATGGTCCATTGAGAGGTACAATGTTCATGCAAAATTTGGTGGAAATCTATTAAGTAGTTTGGCCGCCAAACCCTGGATAGACAGACAAACAGACAGACAGACAAATTAACGTGCCTCTGTTATTTATATGTATAGATATTTTTTGAGTTACAGTATTGGTTATAATTAACTCATGTCTTTCTTTTATTACAAAAAGTTACTGGCTTTATCCCAGCAATCATCCTTAAAAAGTCATGCCTAACATCAATACATGCCAGTGGCAGTTTTCGTGTGTCTTAGATCAACAATAAATTCATGAGATAGACTTATTTTTTTCATTGGTCATAAATAGCAGATGACGCGAGCTACCAGATCAGTGCAGTCAGTCACAGGTGCAACCATCACCCGAAAAAAAAGGTCCAAGCTTTAGTTGGTACATGGTCTTAGTTGGAGAAAACAGATTACAACAGATTATATCCCTCAAGACATCAGAGGGATATGAAAGGGATACAGATTGAAAAACTGCTGTAAAGAACAACGCGTCAAGGGAAGACTCACCTTAATCAGTAGCAAAATTCCTTGATTCTTCCGGAAAGTGATTTAGCATGATTTTGGGGTTCACCTAACCTACTGGACCACCAAATACGCACATGTACACATATACATTTATTGAATAAACAATATAACCGTAAAAACTAAGCCATTTGGAGACTTTGTGTTGCTTTTTTAACTTCCCTCCAAAGGGCACACCAGCAAAGAATGCTTTGAAAGAGAAATGCCTCAAAATAGGCAGTTTTGCCAACAACAAGCAGGAGGCTACATGCAGGAAGACGTGCAAAAGACCACAAGGGGCTTGTGTGTCTTTTCGAAATATCTCATTAGGAAACGGTGAGTGTGGGATTATTTAAATTATCTTTTTAAGTATGACTGCAAGAATTATTCCCGGGCTAACTGTGCATGTGTCCAATGCCTGCTACAAATACTTGCTCTCTTGGTAGCTTGCCACTCATACCCAAAGGAGGCTGCCTCCATTTTGTCCAAGTTAAAGATTTTGTGGTGTTCAAGAGAAATATCATCCAGGAGGCTTTCCTGATACCTAAAATTGAAAAAAAACCTGCAAGAGAAGGGAGCAAGAAATTCCTTCTGTCAGGCTACTAAGAAACATCACTGTCCCCATTGATAATTGTTTCATGGTAACTTTGTGGAAAGTTTTCTCTCTTGACCCTTCCGGTCCATATCACCATAATATATCATGTCAAGGGCAAAGAAAAAGGAAATATAGCCAAAAAAACTGTGTTTGTAAAATGTTTTGCTACACACTACACCATTGTTATTCTTTGCTTGAACAAGAAGGGTAGAAACGAGAACATAGTTTGTTCCAAGACCTGTGGCGGAAAACAACAGGGGGAACAAAAAATACAACACTTTGACTTGGTATAGAAAAACAGGGTTGTTTATCTCTATGACTATGATTTTGGAATGGGGTGTAACCCTTCCCCCATCCTGGCGCAATGGGGTGACAAAAAATAGGGTGGTTCACCTCCAACTATGATTTCAAAATGAAGAGGGACCCCCTCCTCCAACACTGTGATTAAAATAGAGGGTGATTCATCTCCCACTACGATTTCAAAATGAAGAGGGACCCACCTCCTCCAACACTGTGATCAAAAAAGAGGGTGGTTCATCTCCCACTATGGTTTCAAAATGAAGAGGGACCCCCTCTCCAACGCCGTGATTAAAATACAGGATGGTTCATCTCCCACTATGATTTCAAAATGAAGACGGACCCCCTCTCAAACACCGTGATTAAAATACAGGCTGGTTCATCTCCCACTATGATTTCAGAATGGGGTCCGGGTGCAACCCCCTGCCAAGAAAGTTACTCCCCACCGCCAACACAACCAGGGTCTCTAGTAGTCCTGCTGGCCTACGGCCACATGTAAAGATATAATACTGCAGTCAAAACTTGGGATTTGTGGCACTTTTGGGGAGCCAATTTATATTTCTTAGAGCAATCATTAGGTGTGCAAAAGTACCCCCCTTCGGAGGGGGGATTTTTCTCGTCGGGGACCTGTAAGTCTGTTTGTTTTGCTGTCTGTCGGCCAAACTACTGGATAAATCTCCACCAAATTGGCATGGCCCTCTCCTGGACCCTTCGAATGTTATCTAAAAACATGCATCAAATTCATGCCAACTCTCGGTATATTTTTTTTTACTTTTTATGTGTTCAAAAACGCTTTAAAACACTTCTAAATTCTTGCCCTTTTTATGTGAAATGTTTTTATGAGTAATGTGAAAACTTTTGATACTTTTACCATGTTCTTTGGACCAATAAGGGACTCACAAGAATATCTGTCCTAAAGGGTCGCTCTATTTCAATCGTAAAAACCTCCCATTAACTCCCAATGGACTGCTTTACTGCTTCAGTTTTTTTGCAATAAAATCGCATACTTCTTGACACTACATGAGACTCTTTCCACCAGGATTTGAGAAACGCGTGTTTCTCTTTTGTCCGGATGGTGCCATTGAGGCATACTGCATTTTACAACAACACTCACAAAAAACATGTAAAAAAGAAACAAAGAGGATTGCCACCATACTGATCAAGAAACGAAAGGCCGGATGCTACGTAAGATCCACCGGCTAACATGTGGAAAATTTTGGATTTAAACAAAAAAATGTTGCTTGTAGTTGAAAGGGTATTGCATAATGGTGCAAACTGTATTTTTTTCCTAACTTTAAAAAAACTTTGAAAGCAAAAAAATACAACATAAAACAAATTTTGATAGGTGACATTGTTGCATGGTATTACTAAAGGAATCAAAAGAAAGGGGAGAGAATTCCTCTTTATTGTGAACTTTTAAGGGTGTGACAAAAAGTATAGCTTAATATTGTTGCCCCAGACTGCAGATGAATGGGCTTTCTTTACCACTCTAATTTAGACAAGGAAGAGGAACTCCCCGTAGTGTATTGTTTAATCTCTGAGTATGAGTTCAAAGGGAGTTGTGACGATACCTGGATATTGGTGGCAGTTTTTTGCATAGTAATTTGAAGGGTAAAAAACATTGAGCTAGAGGGTTCTAATTTGTTTTGTTTGTTTGAAGGGGCTGCCCAAAATACTTTACCTAAATTTCACTCCCTTCCCACTTTTTTTATTTTGGGGGTTTAAAAAGTGGGAAGGGTGGAACTGTGGAAAAATATTTTGATGGGTTAAAGGCCAGGGGGTGAGCTGTATGGTTTTGAGTTTTGACCCCCCTCTTTTTTGTAGGGCTAGAGCATCACACCTAGGGTTGAAGTGCTTGAGCTGGATTTTCTGGGTACTTGGAGAATTTAAGGAAGCTTGACTTCTAGGATTTTACAGAAGAAAAATGTTCTCAGCGCAGCTTCTCAAAGTATAATACTGTACACAATTACACAAAACAAGGAAAAGTTCATCCTAAAAATGTTCAGAAATGTCGTATTGCTTAAAAACTTACGTGCTTAATCGATCCCTTCATGCATTTTCAAATGTTCTAAAAACATTTGCTGTACTCTTGTCAGACCCAGAAAGTTGCTGTTTTGTTGTTTTGCCGGGAGCCCATTCTCACGACAGAAACATTTTACAGAAGGACAAAAGAGGAGAAATATGTGTCTGCTTCTCTGGTGACTACTGCAACGATGCAATTACTTTTGAAGAGAAGAAGGAGTCAAAAAAGGTCTGGGAGGACTACAGTACACATAATTAACATCTTTTTATCACAATTTTTCTCCCACCTGCCGCTAGACAACGGAAGTCATGAAAAAGAATGGAGCCGAGATTGGTCACTTCTCCTGGACAAGTACAGCATTTATGTACACATGTATT
>JAAUYJ010104237.1_pt1 | contig 10484 bp, 2 predicted proteins | sample 7278031 | NCBI WGS metagenome assembly JAAUYJ01 (sample SAMN14350222, study PRJNA611818) | marine sediment metagenome | isolation source: surface marine sediment (1.8m) | place: French Polynesia: Moorea | collected 2018-08 | reverse complement strand
TGGCCAGCCGCCATTGTTGTATCTTTATCGGATGGCTGCCCATCATCGCTTTTTACCCAGGCAACCACCCGATTGCGGCCACTTTCCTTGGCGAGGTAGAGGGCCTCATCGGCATTTTCGAGAAGCTGGGAAATACTCGTGGTATCCGACTGGGCGTCGGCCACGCCGAAACTGGCGGTCAACTTCAGATCTTGTCCGGAGAACGTCGCCGATGCCGATTTGATTTTCTCGCGCAAGGATTCGGCCACCTCCGTGCCCCTGGCCAGGTTCGTGAACGGCAGTGCCACACAGAATTCTTCGCCACCGTAACGCCCGACGACGACCTTGGCCTGCTCACAGGTGTTCAGGATATCGGCCACCATCCGAATCGCTTCGTCGCCAACCGCATGACCGAAGCGGTCATTGATCGATTTGAAGTGATCGATATCAATCATGATGCAGACCATGTCGGCGTTCTTTCTGGCCATATCGCGAAACAGGTCCTCGACGATATCGAACAAGGCGCGGCGATTGTAGCAACCGGTCAGTGGATCGCGAGATGCCAGGACTTCTAGCTCCTGGTTTTTGCGGCGGATTTCCGCGTCGTTCTTCTGCAACGTGGTTACCGCACTCTCCAGCAATAAGTTGGACTCCTCGACATCGGTGACATCATCGAAGGTTACCAGCGCGCCGCGCGTTTTGCCGGCATCATCCAGTATGGGTGCACTGTTGGCTGACATCGAACGTACGCCTTTGTGTGGGGTCGACAGGTTCAACGCTACACCGATCTTCTTGATACCGTTTTCTATTGAACCGAGCCAGGGCAGTGTGTCCTCGTCCTCGGTTTTGCGCAACTTCCATTTCAGGCTGGATGCTCTGGCACCGACCAGGTTTTCCGGCGCTCTGGCCACCTTCTCGGCAAAGGCATCATTGGCCATCATGATCTGTTCCTTGTGGTCCAGGATCAGCACACCTTCAGCCAGCGCATTGAAGGCCGACCTGACACGCTCGGGCACAACGGCTTTCGGATCCAGCACGTGGAGCGCCTTGCGCAAGATAAGGAGGTAACCGCAAAGGCTGGCAACCGCGAAGAACAGCAGCAGACCGATCACCGAATCAGTCAACAGTTCGATCAAGCCAAAGGTGATGCCCGCGAACTCGACGTTGATCGAACCCCAGCGTTCAGCACCGGCATAGACCGGCACCAGCACCAGGTTGTCCGAGGATTTCTCACCGCCGATGCTGTTGGTATCGGCCGAAAGAAACCGGCCGTGCTCAGCAATGACTTCACCACTAACACGACTCATCGATGCGGCGTTCACGTCATCGTTTCGGCTGACAAAGCTTTCCAGCGTCGCGTCCAACAGGTTCATGTCGCCTTTTGTCGCCGCCACCGATAACTGAACGGCCAGTGATTCACAGACTTTTTTGCGCGCGTCCAATACGATCGCATGTTTCTTTGGAATCAAACCCACCAGGTCAGCGACGAGCAAAACGCTGAGGCTGAACAATACCAGTCCGAAACTGAGTCTGATGGCTGGGCTGATCGTCGGCATATTCATTGTTGTTATTCTCTTATGACTGAATCACCAAACATCGAATCAACGTCGGTCTCATTCGTGGGGTTCTCTTTTTGTTTCATCACTTCTTTCAGTTTTTTCAAATCGTCCATCGATGTTGGAATCTTGTTCTCATCAAATTCTTCTTTGTTCTTCTTTTGCTCATCGTCGCTATAGGCAAGTATCGGCAACGGGTCGTAGCCCTTCCATAACGGGATCGAGGAAATCAGACTGCTGAGCAGTGCGCCACTGCGCAGAATCCAGGCCACCACACCCGCGGTCAGCACGATGCCGGTAGTCTCTGCGGCTGCGACTCTGATTTCGACAGCGCTGGTCTGCTTTTCAGCGACATCTGCCATATCCTGCTTCATCTTGTCGATCGCAGACCACATGGCTTGCATCGACTTCACCTGTACCGCGGCGAAGGTTGATACCTGATAGTCTTCAACTTCAGTAACGATTTCCGGTGCAGCCTCGACAGGCTCAGCCTGCGTCGGTGGTTTCGGCGGCGGTGCTGGATCGATGCTGAGCACTGGCGTTGGTGCGGGTGGTGTTGGTGCAGGCGGCGTAGATGCCCGCCCGAACGGCTCAAAACTGCTGCCGTAAACCGCATTGTCTGTGATCGAACTGACTGTATTGTCTTCAGCCACTGTGTCCTGATCCATTTCTTCGTTCTGCTGTTCCTCCAAAAGCGGTGACTCATCGACAGCAACATCATCATCGCGCTGGGTCAGCTGCACAAAGATATTGAAGGTATTAGCCGACAGCGAGCCGCCCGCACCGTCGGATACGGTAAAGCCGAAACCGTCCGCCGCTACCAGTGACACGGGACGATAAACCAGCAGATTGTTGTCCAGGTCGGCCTGGGTAAAGCTATCATTGACTGACATCGCGATGCCGTTCAACAGCAATTCGCCGTTGGAGGGTAATACGGTAAGGGTATAAACCAGTTCGGTATCGGCATTATCGATATCCGTTGTACGCAGTTCAGCCCTGCTGATCGTTGTCGGTTCAGCCCCGGTCAATAGCTTGCCCGCATTCGTCTGCAAAACAGGGGCATCATTGACCGGACTGACACTAACCGTGAACAGCGTATCCACCGATCGACCGGCAGGATCTGATGCCCGAATCGTTATTTGCGCCGAACCGTTCATGTCGGCGGCATAAGCCAGCGTCAACTGGCCCGTTGCTGCATTGATTCCGGTTGATGAGAACAAGCCAATATTCGTGTTGCCGGCGATCGCATACGTCATCTCGGCGTCGGTATTGTCGGCATCATCAAACGCCGCATTGAGGTCAATCACTGTGTCGGCAGCATCTTCATTCACGTTGACATCGGCAATACCGCTCGTCGTTGGCGCGTCGTTGACCAGGGTAATGCCTATGTTCACCGTTGCCGTATTCGATGTAGCACCAGCGGTGTCAGCTATGGTGTAACTGAAGCTATCGTTGCTTGTATTCGAACCATCGTGCGTGTAAGTGACCGTGCCGTCACCGTTGACGACGAGCGATCCATTGGTGGGCGCTGCAGTAATCACGATGCTGTTCAAATCGAGCGAACTATCGGCATCACTGTCGTTAGCGGCCAGATCGATCAGTACCGAATCCCCTTCTAACACGGTCGTGCTGTCGTTGACCGCCATCGGCGCATCGTTGATCGGATTCACCGTGACGGCCACGCTCGCCGTATTGGAAACCGCGCCGCTGACATCAGCTATCGTGTAACTGAAACTGTCGCTCGCGGTTTCGCTGCCGTTGTGAGTGTAGGTCACCGTGCCGTCGCCATTGACGACCACGCTGCCGTTAACTGGCAGGCTGGTAATAACAATACTGTTCAGATCGAGCGCGTTATCGATATCGCTGTCGCTGGCAGCGAGGGCGATGATAACCGATCCGCCTTCATTGACGCTGGCGATGTCATTGCCCGCGACCGGCGCATCGTTGGTACCGACGATCGTGATCACGATGTCACGCGTGGTACCGTCGACGCTGGATATTGTGATCGTGTCGGTCAGCGTGGCGCCAGTAGCCAGGCCCTGGATCGCGGGCTGGCTGTTGTTCGCCGCGTAGTCCCAGTCCCCATTGGCAGCTAGCGTAACCACACCGTAGGTACCCCCAAAGACCCCAGCGTTGAAAGCGGCTTCGCCGGCATCCGGATCGATGATCGTCAGCGCACCGCTGACCTCGATCAGGTTGTTCAGATCAGGATCATCGTCCTCGGTCACGGTCCCTGTAGCGACCCCACCGATTAATGCGGGATCCGGCTGTGCGCTTACGTTAATCGACATCTGTGCCGCGACAACGCCGGCATCGGCATCATTGACGGTGAAATCGAATGTCGCCAACGGTGAGCCATTAGCATTGGGCGCGGGTGTGTACACCAGGGTATCCAGTTGCGCAGCGCTCAGCGTGGTACCATTGCTGACCACGGTGCCGCCGCTATGTGTCAGTGTGCCGCCCGCCAGACTCAGGTTTGTAATCTGTGCTGAAACAAGGGCATCCCCTTCGGTATCGGTATAGGTGAAGTCAGCAGCACTGAAATTGTAAGCGGTGTCTTCGGCGGTGGTTACCGTGTTAGCGGTCGCGACCGGCAAATCATTGACCGGATCCACTCGAATGGTCACGGTTGCGATGTTCGAATCCAGGCTGCCGTCATTGGCGCGGTAGCTGAACGAATCCATTCCGCTAAAGCCAACTGTAGGCGTGTAATCGAATGAGCCGTCAGGATGGAGTGTGAAAGATGCCGCGTTCGTGGGTCCTGTGACCAACGCGGCAGTCAGCGGATCAGCGTCGAAGTCGACATCGTTGGCCAATACTCCGTTGACTGCTGCAACGTTCAGGGTGCCGCCCTCGCTGACCACGTAACCTTGCCAGGCAGGCATTTCAGCCGCATTGACACCATCTGCTAGCGTGCCGTGATGTCCAAACACCGACTGGTCTTGAACGGTTATGCCACTGCCTTCGTCAAAGCGCCAGTTGCCGATCAGGCCCGGCTCGGCGCCGCTCAGCAAGGCATCCATACTGGTCTGAATATCCAGCTGTGTGCGCGTCGTATTCCAGATACGAACCTCGTCGATCTGTCCGTCGAAACGTTGCGTCGCCGCATTCTCGCGACCGCCGATCATTAGCTGGTTTAATCCGGGATAGTTGTCGCCAATGCTTCCGGAGCCGTTGTAGGTGTCGACCAGAACACCATTGGCGTAGGTATTGACGACACCATTGTCATACGTCACTGCCAGGTGAGTCCATTCATCAGCTTGAACCGAATAACCGGTGTTATGCCAGTTCCAATCCGGATCGATATTATCGAATGCCCACATCACGTGGCCGTTTGTCGCGTTGATAGCCACCTCGTACTCGCCTTCCTTGTTGACGATAATTTTGGTGCCGCTACCAAGCCCGGTGGGCTTGATCCAGGCCTCCATCGTCAGGTTGGTCGATACGTTCAAGCCGGGATAGTCGCCGATGGTGACGTAGTCATCGACACCATCGAACGCGAGGCCGATACGATCGTCGCGCGCAACCGGCGCATCATTGACTCCGGTCACGGTGATCGTGACGGTCGCGACATTCGAATCGCTGGTGCCGTCATGAGCCGTGTAGGTGAAAGTGTCGGTACCGCTGAAATTAGCTGCCGGTGTATAGTCGAACGAACCATCGTTGTAGAGCATAAAGGATGCCGCATTGCTCGGCCCAGTCACGAGCATAGCGGTCAAGGTATCGCCTTCCTGGTCGTAGTCATTGATCAGCACGCCTTCGGCCGTGCTAACAGAAAGCGTAGTGTTTTCGGCGACGGTGTAGTTCTGCAGCCCCGCTGCGTACAGGTTCAGAATCTGGTCGGGCGTAAGCGCAGTACCGAACAAGGCGACTTCGTCCATGGCACCGCTGAAATAATCCTGCAGCGGCGTGGCCGAACCGGTATTGCTGACCTGCGTGCTCGCGCCGATTGCGATCGGTTCGAAGTTGCCGCTGCCGCCGGAGGTGGTGCCCAGGCCGCCGGTGTAAGGATCGCTGTCCTGCAGCTGACCGTCGATGTAGAGTTGCATGCCACCGGCGCCGAAGACGAAGGCCACATGGTGCCACTGGTTGTTGGATAATGGTGAGGTTGAATTGACAAAATAATCAGCCGTTGCACTCTGTAAGCGTGTCTCGATATTGCCGCTGCCATCGAGATAGATGCTCAAGTGACCACCGGTGACGCTGCCGAGCGCGTCTTTGGAGAACAGGTCCGCTCGCTGGGTCACATCCGTCGTCTTGAACCAGAATTGCACGCTGCCGTCATCGAGCAGGTAAGCGGGATCGTGTGCGAATTCCACATAGTCGTCGATGCCGTCGAACAACAAGGCGGTGTCGCCATCGGCTGCTATCGCTCCCGCTTCACCCAGGGTTACACTGTTGTAGATGCCATCGTTCAATCCGGTCGCATCGACCGCGGTAACACCGGCGCCCTCGCCCAGCCGCCAGTAACCGGTCGGCCCAAGCGACATCAGGTAGGCGTTATAGGCCTGCGGATCATCGGTCGCACCCGCGGAGAAATTCGCCATAGCATTGATATTGGCAGCAAACTCGGAGGTGTCGGTGAATGTCGTATACGTCCCATCATCGCTCCTTGTTGCGGTCGCACTGATCACGGCACCGTTCGCAACCGTAGCAGACAGGGGCGCACTAAAACTCGCGTTACCGCTGCCATCGGTGGCAACGTTGACATGACCCAAATAGGTTTCACCCTCACCATAGCCGCTGCCATCCGCAGCGCTGCTGGCAAAGAACTCGATGCGGAAGAAGCTGTTGGCGGTGCTGTTGAGTGTGCCGTCGATCACGATGGTGCCCACCGTATTGGTATCGGCAGCGGTCAACACCGGGAAGTTCTGCTGATTATTGGAGTCGGCGTCGGCATCACCGACGTCGTTCAGCGTGACCACACCATCTGTCGTCAGCTGAATGCCGATCAGGCCGTTGTTGTGAATGCTGTTGCCAAGAATCGTGTTGTTGATCGTCGGCGCATCGCGCACTTCGATACCAAACATGCCGTTTCCGGCTATCAGGTTGGCCGCTCTGGGATCGGTACCGCCGATCAGGTTGCCGGTGGCGCCGTCACCGACGTTTTCGTTGATGTCGATGCCGTCGCGCACGTTACCCAGCATCACCGTACCGGTGACATCCGTGCCGATGTAGTTGCCCTGGATGATGTTGTTGTCGCCGTTGTCTATTTCCATCCCATCGCTGCCGTTAGCAGAGATGATATTGCGAGCACCTGTTACAGTACCGCCGATAGTATTGCCGCTGGCATCCTGGATCTCGATGCCTTCCTGGTTGTTGCCTCTGGCCAGCGTACCGCTGATGTCTGTACCGATAAAATTGCCACGAATCTGGTTACCCGTGGCGCCCGCGCCGAAGAGCACGACTCCGCTGAAACCGCCGCCCGAGATAATGTTGCGATCAGCTGGCGTGAGACCGCCGACGGTATTGTTCGCAGACTCTATTCGGATATTGCCGTGCAGTCCGGCGCCGACCAGATTGTTGCCAGCGATCGTGACGCCATCGGACTGCAAGCCCAGGATGTTGCCAGCAATCAAGTTGTTGCCGCTCTGCACCAGAATGCCGTCGTTCTGGAAATTCTGGATCACCAGGCCGCGAATCTCTGAACCACCGGAGCCCGCGCCGAGTACGATACCATCTGCAAGACCTGCGGTTGCGCCATCCAGGACCACGACAGGTCGCGGTGAACCATCGCCAGCATAGGAGAAATCCGGTTCCGTGGTGCCATCGATAATGATCGTATCGGTGATCACCGGCAAAGCTCCACTAAGGCTGATAACGTGGGGTCCGGCACCGGCGATGTTGAACGTAATCGTATCGGTAACACCGCTGTTCGCGTTCGCGTCGAGTATCGCCTGGTGCAAGGAGCCGACGCCGGTGGCGTTCGTATTTGAAACGACGAACGTATTCAACACGCCCTGGTATGCGGCTTGCGCTGAGGCATTGAGCGCCACTGATGTCTCGACACTGCCGCTGACATATTCCAGGTCCCAGTCACCGCCGAGCGTCGAATGGCCGGTCAAGTCGTCGGATGCGGCAACGTCGGCACCGGTAAACTGTGCCAGATCGTTGATAAACGCCTTGCCATTGGCCGTTTCTGCGAGTTCGCACCCGTATATCAGGATGTCGGCGTCTTGTTGCAGTGAATTTCCCCACGAAGCCAGGGTATCACTGTATTGCTCAAGGTTCACCGAATTTAGCCAGGTGTCACCCAATTTGACTGCACCATCATCACCGTGGGAGATGATATGCAGCGCATCGACATCGTTGTAGGCAGACAGGATTTCATTGATGCGTTCGACGCCGTCGCTGTTGGCAGCAAGTACGACGATTTCGAACCTGGCCGAGGCATCGCTGCCGGCCTGCAGGTCATCGATGAATGCCTGGAAGTCGGTCACCGACTCATCGATGATCACGATCTCGTGGCGTTGCTCCTGCGTTAACGCATCCTGCTCTTCTTCCGGGTCCTGTTGGGTAGCTGCCTGTTCTTCTTCCAGGATAGCGGCCTGTTGCGCCTCCTGCTCCACGCGGGCTTGTTGTTCTTGCTGCTGCTGTTCTTTGGCCTGGTGTTCTTTGGCCTGCTGTTGTTCGGCAGCCGCTTGTGCGCCTGCATCCAGCGTGCCCTGCCAGTCGTTTTGTACCTGTTGCGAAAACGCGACGTCGGTTTCGATGTCACCGGCTTCGTATTCGAGATCCCAGTCCCCGCCGAGTAATCGATGTCCGGTGAGGTCGTCACTGGCCGCGACATCGGTCTCGGTCAGGTAGCCGAGCGTATCGACCAGGTATTTGCCTTCCGTGGTGTTGGCCAGATTGCAACCGTAAATCAACAGATCACCGCCATCGGTGAACCCTTGCTTCCATTGGCTAACATCAGCCCAGCGCGCTTGCAGGACGGTCTTATCCAGTACAGTCGTGCCAAGCTGGAGTTGACCACCGTCGCCATGAGAAATGATATGCACAGCATCAAGATCGTGATGATTTGCGAGCGCCGCATTGATCTGCTCTATGCCGTCGCGGTGGGCATCCAGCACGACGATATGGACGGTTCGGCCTTGCTGTTGGGCCTTGATCAGGTCGTTGTACAACTGCTGATAGTTTGGAGCCCGCGCATCGATGAAAACCAGTTCGTTACGCACACCTGAAAGCGATTGATCATTACCGGTACGAGCAATCGCGGTAGAGTTTTCGTCAATCTCAAGCCTGTGTTCCTGGACGATAGCAGCGCCTGCGTCCACGGCAACCGCTAACGGGTCAGCCGACAGCAATAGCCGCGGTTCGAGTTCCTCGAAGACAAGACCGGCCTTTCCATAGTGTGACTTCTTTTTCGACACGGAGCAGTTCTCTGATGCTATTAACCAAACGCCGAACCGCTGCAGTCGGCCCAACGTAACCAGCTTGGAACATTTACATGGAGAACGTGTAAGAAAGGTACTCCCAGATCCTATAAATATAGTCTAAGTTGCTGAATAAAGTATAAATAACCGCTTACCGTTTGTCTGATATTAAGCAGGCTGGACGTTTGACGGGTGAGGAACGCCATAATGCCAAAACAGCAGTCATTGCGAGGAGCGCTAGCGACGCGGCAATCTCCATCGGGCTACGCAAGGGTCAGGAGATTGCTTCGCTTCGCTCGCAGCAATGACACCATTATTTGAGACTCACAATGACCGATACCGATGCTAGGCCTACTCGAGTTGCCACTATACCGACTCCGTCATTGCTGTATGTGTTAGCTAATTCGTTGACGGATTTGCCTCGAGCATTTCTACCGGGGTTCTTCCACCGATGCCCTGATGTGGCCGCTCCTGGTTATAGTACAGCAAATATTCCATCAGCTCTTTTTCGAAGTGGTCAGTGGATTCGAAATAGGTGCCGTTAATCAGATCTTCGTTCAGAGTGCGCCAAAATCGCTCCACTTTGCCATTGGTTTGTGGCCGATAGGGACGGATATAGCGGTGCTTTACACCCAGCTCCATCAACATGCGCTCAAACGGGTGTTCCTGCTTTTTGTTGGATGCCTGGGTACCAAACTCCGGGCCGTTATCGGTTAGGACCTCTTCAAACTGGATAGCGTAGCGATCATGAATCCAGTTAAAACAACGCATGGTGGCAAACATCACGGTCAGGCTCTTGATGTCTTCCACCACCTCGGCCCAGGCCACACTCGAATAATTATCGATGACACACACCAGATAGCGCCGTTTGGATTCGTTCGCGATCAGGTCCTTGCTCAAGTGATGACAGTCAATATGGCCTAATTCCCCAGCTTTTTGCTTCACAATGCGCCTCTTGGCCTGTTGCATCGGTGATGTTAAACGGTTTTTGCCGTGGCGTCGGCAGATCTGGTAAATCCCTGAGGGTGAGGGTGTCCGCTCACCCAGACGCGGCAACAGAATACGGTGGATCTCATAGCGGTTGATACCGCGCTCACGAAGCGCCACCACCTCAGCCTCGATCTCAGCGCAAGTACGCCGTGTTTTCCACTTGGGGCCGCGTTTCAGCGGCAGTAACGCCGCGGGATCGCCACTTTGGCGATAGCGGCCATAATACTTCAAAAACGTCTGTGGACAAGTGCCGTGATAGGCGTAGAAGTCTTTGACAAACCGGAATATCGGATGCTGGCCAGCTTTGACCTGCTCGTATTCTTTGATCAAAAACTGGTATTTCTGGATGTAGTTTTTCTTGAGGGTTTGATCTTGGGTGTTATTTCGCATCGTGATGTCCTCAATGTTGACTCGACCTGTTAGTGTCGATCTTTTATCATCAATTTCATCAACGAATTACGTAACACATACAATTGCGAGGAACGAAGCAATCTCTAAGGGTGACGCAAAGGAGCGAAAGATCGCCGCGCTACCGCTCGCGATGACACCGTTTTGTTGTCATTAGTGCTTAAGTAATTGCCAT